>Ga0116223_10003934_pt1 | contig 13085 bp, 10 predicted proteins | sample Sb_taG_3_FD_90092 | JGI IMG/M metagenome (GOLD analysis project Ga0116223, IMG submission 90092) | Peat soil microbial communities from Weissenstadt, Germany - Sb_50d_a_PC metaG | ecosystem: Environmental > Terrestrial > Soil > Wetlands > Peat | place: Germany: Weissenstadt | collected 2010-09-21 | reverse complement strand
CGAGCTGCTGAAAATCGCGGCGAGGACGAACGCGCGCAGGCATGCCTCCAGGATAATCGATCTCGCGCCCGCTGTCACTATATTCTGCGAGATTGTCACTGTATTATGCGAGATTCAGTAGGTGAAGCGCGGGGCGGAGATGAGCCTGGTAACGTCGATGGGCCGCTTCGCCGCGCACACCGGCCCCGACGGCAGGTATCCCGTGCCCGGCATCAAGAAAACCCGCGAGTACTGGCGTGAACATAGAGCGGGTATTCCGGCGCGGCCGAGATTGAGCCGGCGAAAGTAAGTTGCTACTATTTGCGCATGAGAAGCAACGTGAGTGCAATCCTGCCTTTGTTCGCGGGCGCGGCAGCCTTCGCTTACAATCCGCCGAGCGATACAGCGGGCCCGCTGACGGTGCAGATGCAACCGCCGGCGGTGGGCGCGTACGGGGCGGGCGGATACGCCGACCTGGCACGCGCAGGCGTGCCATTCGTGGTTCCCGTAAGCTTGCAGAGCGCGGGCGACCGCGAGATTGCGGGCACGCTGCGCATGTCGGTCATCGACGGGTGGACCGTCGCACCGGCGGACGCGCAGCCGTTCCGACTCGGACCGCGGGGCCGTTTGCGCCGGGAGTTCACCCTGAGCTTTCCGCGGGCGACATACAACGCGCACTATCCCATCCATGTCTACGCGGAGTTTGAGTGGGGCGGCCAGAAACTGGTGGCGCACCCGGTAATGTTGGTGCAGCCCCGCATCCCGGACCTCCCGCGGCCAAAGCTGCCGGCGGAGTGGAAGCCCGTTCCGATTCCGAAGGGCGGCACGCTGGGGCTGTGGCGCATGCCCGTGCGGCGCGAAAGCGTCGAGATCGCAAACACTGGCGCGGAAGCCGGGACGGCCGGACCGGAGGTGTTCGACGCGGGCAGCGTGGTTCTGTACGGCGCACTGGCGGGAAACGGCCGGGAAGGGATCGGAATGACGCTGGGTCCGCGGCCGCCTTCCCGGCGGGAAACGGTGCAGGCGGCGGCTGTGGAATATCCGCTGGCGCTTCCGGCGGTGACGCCTTTACGGCTGGAGTTCGCTGTGGCCGGCGCCGCCTCGTTCGAAGTGAAAGCGGTGCAGTCCGCGGGTGACGCGTTCTCCACGCTGTTTCAGCGCAAGCCGCGGGCCGGCGGCTTCGAGCAGGCGAGCGTCGACCTGGCGCAGTACGCCGGATCGAGTATTCGGCTGCGATTGGAAGTGCGGGATGGGGCGGGCGAAGCGCAGTGGGCGGAGCCAACCATTGTGGCCGGCAAGGCGCCGCAAGCCACGCCGTTTCCGCCGGTGGGCGGAGACTCCAGGCTGCTGGGAACAGCGGACGGGTGCCAGGTCAGGCTATGGCCAGGCTCGCGAGGCCTACTGGACGCGCCGGTGGGGTTCCTGTGCGGCGAGCGACGGCTGTTTTTCCGCGGTCTGCGGGTGCGCGTGACGGGCGATGCGCTGGAGGAGTGGCGCGCATCGAGCGAATTGCTGGAAGCGCGCGAGGAGGCGGCGAGCGGCCGCGTGCGGGTGCGGCATCGGTTCCGCAACTGGGCGGGCACGTTCGACTTGATGACCGAGATGTGGGTGGAGCGCGACGCGTTGCGGGCGCGCGTGTGGCTGGAGAATGCGCCGGCTCCGCAGCCGTGGTTCCAGTTGTACCTGGAGTCTGTTTCGGCGGGAACGTGGAGCGAGACGGCTGCGCGCGTGTATGGCGGACCGGGCAACGTGATCGAGAAGCCGCGGGCCTTCCGTCTGGGGTTTGACGGACACAACCTGGCAACCTCGTTCGTGGGGTTCGACTTCGCCAACGGCATGTCGCTGGTGCAGAATTCCGATGCCATTCCGGACCGGTTGGAAGTGGACCCGGAGCGGAGCATCTACAGCCTGGTGACGCCGCACACCCAGACGCTGGAGTTTTTCCCGGCGCGCAACGTGTTCGCGGCGGTGAAGCGGGTCCGGGAACAGGACACGCGGCAACCGTCGAAAGGCGTGGCGAAGCTGGCGGGACGGTTCACGTTCGACCTGTGGTCCGGGCGATACGGCGACAGCGCGCGGGACCTGGAGCGAGCGGCCGGGTTCGGGCTGAAGGACGCGCTGGTGGTGTGGCATAGCTGGCAGCGGTGGGGATACGATTACCGCCTGCCGGACATCTATCCGCCCAATCCGCAGTTCGGCGCCGTGGACGAGTTTCGCGAGCTGGCGGCCACGTGCCGGCGGAACGGGACGCTGTTCGCTCCGCACGACAACTACATCGACTTCTACCCGGATTTCGAAGGCTTCACCTACGACAGCATCGTGTTCCGGCAGAACGGGACGCCGTATCGGGCGTGGTTCAACTACGGGCGGGAGGCGCAAGCCTACCGGGCCCGGCCGGACCGGCTGATGCCGTACGTGAAACGGAACGTGGGGCTGGCGAAGGAGGGGTTCGCGCCGAGCGCTTACTTTATCGATGTGTGGTCGTCGGCGGCGCCTTACGATTACTGGACGAGTGACGGGAAATTGGTGGACCGGCGGGAGACGCAGCGGGTATGGGGCAGCGTTTTCGCGTGGATTCGGGATTACCTGGGGGACGACGCGCCACAGATTTCCGAGGCCGGGCACGACAAATTGATCGGCTGGCTGGATGGCGGGCAGGCGCAACAGTTGCGTGTCGACCCGGATGGCAAAACCTTCACCTGGAAGATTCAGTGCGCGGATTCCGAGCGGATTCCGTGGATCGACGTAGCGTGGCACGACAAGTTCATCCTGCATGGCGCGGGTTATGAGGGGCGGTACCAGGGCGGGCTGGACCAGAGGGAGCATGGCGGCTACAGCGACGACTACCTCACGACGGAGGTGCTGTCCGGCCGTCCGCCGATGGTGCCGCAGGCCTTCAACCGCGACGTGGTGCGCGTGCATTGGCTGCTGAACGATGCGATGAAGGCGCTGGCGCTGGATCGGATCGACGCCGTGGAGTTTGCCGGGAACGACATTCACCGGCAGCGGGTGAAATGGGAGCGCGGGGCCGAGGTGTGGGTGAACCGCGGGAAGGAACCATGGTCAGTGGAAGGACACACGCTGCCGCAGTATGGGTTCTATCTCCGCGCGGGAGGGACGGAGGCGGCCATCGAGTTGCGCGGCCGAGAGCGGGTGGAGTGGTCGCGGTCGCGCGAGCGCCGGTATGAGGGCGGGCGGTTGACGATGGCTTCGGGACAGGTGATGGAGTTGCCGGGGAAGTAAGCGGAACCTAAGCGACAGCGGCCGGCGCATCCCCCTTTTTCGGGAGTCTGGCATAAAATCTGATGATGAGCCGGACACAACTGGATAGGCGGCGGTTCCTCGCGGCCGGCGCCGCGGCCTGCCTCGACCTCCAGGCGCAAGCGACCAAGAAACGCGTAGCTGCCGTCGTCACCATGTACACGCACGACCGCAGCTTGTACTCGCACGCCGCCGTGATTGTGGGCCGGCTGCGTGGAAGAACCTGCCATGAGAGGAAAGTTCGAGGCTCTCGAGTGCATGGTGGAGCGGCGCAAGGGCGGCGAAACCGGAATACGCTCAGTCGAACGGATCGAAGGCGACGCCGTCTGGAAATGGCGCGATGGCGCCGGCCTGGAGCGTTCCGCTCCCGGAGGCCGCACTCTCGCGTTATCCCGCACGCAAACCCGGACGCCTGGAAGACAACGTCAAGAAGCCTGTCGCCTTTGTTCTCGAATACCGCGACGGAATGTGGGCTGCCGCATACATGCTGGAAGGGCAGGTCAATGCCTGGAGCTGCGCCGCCAGGATGAAAAGGCGAGGCCGAACCCGTGTCCCCCTACTTCAAGCAGGGCGACGAGCTGCAGTCTGTCGCGGGTGGGTGCCCTCAAATTCCGGTCGCGATCCCCAGAGGCCCGCTTTGGAACACGCTCACCCCTCGCCGTGCAGCAGGCCGGCGCGGCGGGCGATTCCGAGGTTATGTGGCCAGGTTATGTGGCCTGACATGTGGCCTCGCGCTCGCGGCCGGACAACCGGGGACCCAGGGTGCCGTGGCAGCCGCCAATCTCAATCACCCTGGACGTCGAGTCCGAGGTGATCGCAGTGGACGTCGTTGAGGTCCTGGCGGACGCCCAGGTAGCGTTGGGTGGTCAGGATGGTGGCATGGCCCAACGACAGTTGGATCTGTTCCAGGGCGGCGCGGCCTTTGTGGCCAGCTTGGCGAACCTTCGCCGCAAATCGTGCGGCGCCGCCTGATCCCCAATTGCCGGGCGTAGCTCTGGACGGTCATGAAGACGGATTGGGGGCTCATGCCGGCATGCATGTTGCGGTCGCCCTTGTTGATCGCATGGAGGATCCTGCCGGAGGACAGGCCGGCAGCTTCCCCCCCATTCTCAATCGCCACCTTGGCCCATCCCGGCATGGGGACGGTGCGGACGCGGCCGCCCTTGCCTTTCAGATCCACGATCGCCCAGCGGCCGGCGCGCTGCTGGACTTCCTCGAACCTGAATTCGGCAACTTCGTTGCGGCGCAGGCCGCAGCCCACCAGGAGGGCCAGGATCACGCTGAATTCCTTCGAGAAACTGTGCTACTCCCTGCGATCGGCAAAATCCTTTGAGGTTGTTCTTTACAAGTAGTACAAGACAGCACTGCCCACCAACTAGGGGGCCAGGACCAAGGTATTCGTCCTACTCTTTTCTTCGTGGCATCGGGAAGGTGAAGACGGGGACCGGCGGGCGACGGCCGAGGCCGCTCTCGGCGTGCACGGCCTGGACCGCTTTTTCGAGGCCGTCGCGGCGGACGACCACCGCGATGGTCAGTTCGCTGGAACCTTGTGCGATGGCGATGATGTTGACTTGCACACGCGAAATCGCGGTGAAAATGCGGCTGGCGAGGCCGGGCTTTCCCTGCATGCCTTCGCCTACCGCGGTCAGCAGCCCGACGTCGCGGTCCACCTGGATGGGATGCAGGTAGTGATGCGCCAGCTCGAGCGCCAGGGCGGATTCGAGCGCCTCCAGGGTCCGTTCCAGTTCCTCGTGGCGGACCAGGAAGCAGAAGTTCTGGCGGTAGCTGGAACTGGAAACCAGCAGCAACTCGACGTTGGCGCGCGCAACTGCCTCGAGTGCCCGCCCCATCACCTGCACGCCGTTCAGCTCCGGGCTGGCGGGCTCGAGCGATACCAGAGCTACGTTGCCCATGGATGCGACCGCGCGGGTGCCGTTGGCAGCCGCGACGGTGGGGACGATCTTGGTGCCTGGCTTTTCGGGCGCGAAGCTGTTCTTGCTCCAGACCGGGATTTTGCGCTCGGCCAGCGGCGCAAGCGTTCTGGGGTGGAGGACCTTGGCGCCGGCATAGGCAAGCTCGGCCGCTTCGGCGTAGGTGATTTCCTCGAGCACCTCGGCATCCGGCACGAGGCGCGGATCGGCGCTCATGATGCCGTCCACGTCGGTCCAAATCCAGAGCTCGGCGGCATCCAGGGCGGCCGCGAGGATGGACGCGGAGAAATCGGAACCGCCGCGGCCCAGCGTGGTGGGGCGCCCGTCGGCGGTAGCGCCGTTGAAGCCGGTAATCACGGGCAGCGCGCCCTCTTCGAGCAGGGGCAGCAGGATGGCACGCGCCTTTTCGCGGGTGGGCTCCATGAGGGGAGAGGCGTTGCCAAAGACCGCGTCGGTCACGACCACGTCCCAGGCGTTGATGGCGGCGGCGGGGGTGCCTTGGGCGACGAGGTGTTCGGAGACCAGCAGGGCGGAGAGGCGCTCTCCCACGGCTACGGCTTCATCGACGGAGCGGGGAGGGCGCTCGCCGAGCATGGCCATGCCGCGAACGATGCGCTCGAACTCGGCGACCAGCTTGTGGATCTCGGACATGACCGCGGCCTGGCGTGCATCGGGGAGCAAGTCGCGACAGGCATCTTCGTGGCGGGCGAGCAAGGCGGCGAGGTTGGTTTCGATGCCCGCGTGGTCGCCCGCCTCGGCGTGCCGCATGGTGGCGAGCAGGAGGTCGGTGATTTTGGACATGGCCGAGACGACCACGGCCACGGGCCGCTTCCTTCGTTCATCGGCGGCGAGCCGGGCCGCCGCGCGCATGCGTTCGGCGGAGCCCACGCTGGTGCCGCCGAATTTCATGACCAGAAGATCCTTCAACTGAAATCCTTTCCATTAGTGACGCGCGAGCGCACAATTCTCAAAATAGTCTCTTCAACCTCCTCCAGCGAAAGGGGCGTGGAGTCTAGGTAGACGGCGTCGGGGGCCTGGGCCAGGGGCGCATCGGAACGCGTGCTGTCGCGGCGATCGCGCTCCTTCATCTCGGCCGCCAGTTGGCCTTCGGAGATAACCTCGCCCTGGGCGCGCACGTCGCGAAGGCGGCGGCGGACGCGCTCCTGGGGATTGGCGTCGAGGAAGATCTTGACATCGGCATCGGGGAATACGACGGTGCCGATGTCGCGGCCTTCCATGACGACGCTGGCGCGCTCGCCCATGTCGCGCTGCTTGGCCACCATGGCGCGCCGGACGCCGGGAATTACGGCCACCTTGGAGGCGCCGTTGGAGACCTCGGGGGTGCGGATGGCCTCGGTGACATCTTCGCCGTTGAGGCGGATGCGGCCGGGAGAAAGCTCGATATCGGCGGCCGTGGCGAGCTGCTCCATGCGGTGCATGTCGTCCCATGAAACGTTTTGCCGCAAGCCCCACAGAGCGACGGCGCGATACATCGCGCCGGTATCGATGTAAGTGAATCGCAGGCGCTCGGCGAGCCTCTTGGCAATGGTGCTCTTGCCGGCGCCGGCCGGGCCGTCGATCGCGACCACCACGCGTCTTGGTTTGGGTTCCGCCAAGAAATAGAATAACAGCATCGGACCGGGGGTCCGTTCAAGAGCCAATGCCGAGCCCGGAGGAATTCGATCGCCTGGTGGCCGCGGCGTACGCGCGCATTCCGGCGCGCTTCCGCAAGCGGATGAAGAACGTCGCGATGATGGTGGAAGCGGAGCCTCGGCCGGAGCAGCTTGCGCGGGGCCGGGTGGCGCGGGGAAGCACGTTGCTGGGCCTTTATGAGGGGCGGCCGCTGACCACGCGGAGCGTTTTCGAGCCGTTCGCGATGCCCGACCGGATCACGATCTTTCAGGGGCCGCACGAGCGGCTGGCACGGAGTCCGGAGCACCTGGCGAAGCTGGTGGAGGATACGGTGTGGCACGAGGTGGCGCACTACTTCGGGATGAACGAGGCGCAGGTGCGGGCGGCGGAGCGGCGTCGGGGGAGCTTGACGCGGAGACGCTGAGAAGCGGAGAGAAGCGCGGAAGCAAAACAGAGATACAAGAGCCAAGAACTTTTCCGCCGCGATTGTGTGGGCCAGTTGCAGTCACCGGACACGGGGCTACTTCCATGAACGTTTACTTGAGGCATTCTCGCCGGAGTTGGGCTGCCCAATCGAAGCGCATCCAAGCCTCGACGCCCTCGAAGCGGTTGGGTCGTTTCCGATAACCCCACTTGAACTAAACTTTACGGCAGACGCTTCGCGTACGATGGCCCCGGTGCGTTGGCGGGTGGACGGAGGTATGTTCGGGCTCATGACGATCACCGTTGACATCCGGCCTGAAGTTCAGGCCGAGCTCGCCGGCAGGCCGCAGACCACGGCCGCGGGATCGAGCTTGGCCGCGAGGCTGCTGGAAGATGCGGTTCACTTTGGGGCCGGCACGAACCGGCCGGCTTTCGATAAGGAACGAGCGCTGGGCCGCGGCTGCGCGCATCATCGTTAGTCTTCCGGCCGGCTTACTCGTACCGCAGACAGACAATCGGAGCGAGGTTGGAAGCGCGGATGGCGGGGTAGAACCCGAAAAACAGCCCGACGCTGACCGAGATAGCTACCCCCATCACCACCCAGAACGGCGAGATGGTGGCCGGAATGGAAAGCAGCGCGCGAACCAGGAGCGAGATCGCTGCTCCGACGAGAATACCGAGCCCGCCTCCGATACCGGACAGCGTGACCGCTTCGAGCAGGAATTGCACGCGGATGTCCGCTTTGCGGGCGCCGATGGCCTTGCGGATGCCGATCTCGCCGGTGCGCTCGGTTACCGAGATCAGCATGATGTTCATCACGCCGATGCCGCCTACCAGCAGGCCGATGGAGCTGATAACGCCGGTCAACAGCGCCATGGCGCCGGTGAGCTGATTCCAGAGGGCGGTGAAGAAGTTGGGGTCGGCCACGTCGAAATCGTTCTCGGCGTTGTGCGCCACGCGCCGCCGTCGCCGCATGACTTCGATCACCTGGTCGCGGACGGTGTCCAGGTCCGCATCTTCACGCGCGGTAAAGATCAGGAAAACTTCGCGGACCTGCGGAAAGTTCTTGTGATAGTTGGCCAGGGGAATGCACGCGAACATGTCCACGCCAAAGCCGCCGAACAGCCCGGGGTCCCTCTCAAAGACGCCGATCACTTCGTACAGCCGGCCGTCGAGGCGCACCTGCTTGCCGATGGGATCGGTGTGGGGAAACAGGGAATCGGCAATGGCGGCGCCAATCACCACCACATTCCGCGCGTGCTCTTCGTCGTACTGGGAAATGTACCGGCCGGTGGCCACGGTGAACAGCGGCAGGGCGGCGGCGTATTCCGGCTGGGTGCCGCGGACAATCAGCTTCTCCACGTGTTCGTCGGCGTAACGGATGGAATCCGGCTGCCCCTGCCCGAGATCGATCTTCTGGGCAAAGGCAGCGGAAACATCGAGGCCAGGAATGTTCTCCTTCAGATAGCGGGCATCGTCGATCTCCAGGTACTTCCGGGCGCGGATTCTCGCCGGCAGCGGCTGAAGACCGGTGAACCCCGGGGGGATGCGGGTTATGAAGAACGATCGGGATCCGAAGGTTTTGATGCGGTTCTGGATATAGCCGTTCAGCCCATCGATGATGGCGGCCACGGAGATCACGCTGGTCACGCCGATCACGATTCCCAGGATGGTGAGCGCGGAGCGGATCTTGCGCGAGCGAAGCGTGTCCATCGCTACCAGCAGGTTCTCTCTGATTTCCGAGCGTGTCATCTTCCGTTACTCCGTACGCAACGCCACCACCGGATCGAGCTTGGAGGCCTTCACCGCCGGATAGATCCCGAAGAACAATCCGATGATGGAGCTCAACACCACGCCTAAAATCGCGACCCACGTCTGGACCGCCGCGGGGAAATCGGTCAACGTGCGAAGGGCCAGCGCACAGCCGAATCCCATCAGGACTCCCACACCGCCGCCGATCAGACATTGCAGGACACTTTCCGCCAGGAATTGATGCAACACGTCGGCTTGCGTGGCGCCCACGGCGCGCCGCACGCCGATCTCCTTGGTCCGTTCGGTGACGCTCACCAGCATCACGTTCATGATGACGATGCCCCCGACGACGGCCGAAATCGAGCTGATCATCACGAACACGGCGAAGAATGCCGAGCTGATGCTTTGCCACAGCGAGATGTAGCTCTGGGCGGTTCCGATGAAGAAGTCGTCGTCCCTTCCGGCCGGCACGTGGCGGCGCGCACGCAGAATGCGGCGGGCGTCATCCTGGGCGAGGGAGAAGAGCGGCTCGCCGCCCTCGGCCTTCACCTGCACGGTAATGCTGTTGCGCTGGCCGCGCAGCTTCAGGTAAGTGCGCATGGGAATCACCAGGAACGTGTCCTGGTCCTGTCCGAGCACCGATCCGATTTTTTCGAAGGTGCCGATCACGAGGAATTCGGCGCTGCCCGCCCGGACGATGCGCCCCAGCGGATCCGAGTCCGGGAAAAACTCCTGCGCCAGATGGTCGCCGATGAGGCAGACAGCGGATGCATGGCGGTCTTCCACTTCCGTGAAGTAGCGGCCCAGGGCGACCGTGCGGGTATCGATGGTGGCCATCGTGGGGGTATGGCCGTACAGCGTGGCATCCTGGATCTCGTGGTCCTTGTAGCGCACGGAAATGCTGCTGTTCAAACTTGCGCCGACCAACTGGCAATGCCGGCAGGTCTCGGCCAGGGCATCCACGTCTTCCATGTACAAGAAACGATTGCGCAGCGCCTTGGTCACCACGGTGAAATCGGTGATGGCGAAGGGAGTGCGCGCGATGCGAAAGACGTTGGTGCCAAGGTCGGCAATCTTGTGCTCCACGTAGAGATTGGCGCCTTGGACCAGGGTCATCACGGCGATCAGCGTAGCTACACCCATGGTCAGGCCGAGCACGGTGAGCGCGGCGCGCAGTTTGTGGGCGCGGATGGAGTCCGCGGCCAGCCACAGATTGTCAGAGATGCCGATCATGGTCACCCGGCGGGAATAACTCAGTCTCTCACGTTTCCGGCGCGGATCTCAGGCGCCGGCCAATCCGAGAGCCGTCTGCAAATCGGCGGCGAACTGCCTGATCCGGTCCACCTGCTCGGGTTCGGCCGGCACCTCGAAGCCTTGCCCCACGAGGAATGGGGCTTCCTCGCGCCACATGAGGTAGGCCAGTCCCTCATCCAGCGACAGGCCGGCGCTGCCAATGGCGGCGAAGCCGGCGAAATCCTCCGTGCGGGGAACCATCGCCAGGCAGCCGTCCCGCACAAACAGGCAATAATAGGTGCCCTCTGCCATCACCCAGATGTCGAGGCTCTTCAAACGTGCAGAGATTTCAGGATTCACATTTTGTAGCGGCCGAGGTCCTCGTCATTGAGGCCCTCCAGCCAGCGGCGCAGTTCTTCGTTATTGACTTTGTCGGAAACCGTGGAAGCCAGTTTCGACGACTTCAGGACGGTCTCTTCGACATAGATCGGGCAGTCCAGCCGAAGCGCCAGCGCCAGCGCATCGCTCGGGCGGGAATCCACGCTGATCAACTCCCCGTCGCGATCCAGCCAGATCACGGCGTAGAATGTGTCGTCCTTGAGCTCGCTCACCACCACCTTGCGCAAGCCTGTGTTGAGACCGAGCAGCAGGCTCTTAATCAGGTCGTGGGTCATGGGGCGGGGTGTGGAAACCTTCTCAATCTCGAGGGCGATCGCGTTGGCTTCGTATACGCCCACCCAGATGGGGAGCACCGTGTTGCCGTTCAGATCCCTCAAGATGACGATGGGCATATTGGTCACGGGATCCATCATGAGCCCGCGGATTTTCATTTCGACTTCCATGGCGCCCTCCCCAATTTTCATTACACCACAGTTCCGCTCTCGCCCACTAGCGAGTTGGGACCGGCGCGGGTGACCAGCACCGGGAGGTACTTGCCGACGAGGTTTTCCTCCGGACTAGTACTGCTGAAACTCCCCGTGGTGGTGAAATTTCCCGGAGTGGTGAAATTCAAAGTCCGGTTGTCGGAGGTACGGCCGATCCACTGGCCGAGAGCCTGGTGCCGTCCTTCCACCAGGACCTCGCGGGTCTCGCCGATCAACCCGGCGTTGCGCCGGATCTGGATGGCACGCTGCTTCTCCTGCAGGATCGCCAGGCGGCGCTGCTTCTCCTCGTCCGCGACGCGGCCGCCCATGGCGAGCGCCGCGGTATTGGGGCGCGGCGAATATTTGAAGCTGAACAGCGAATCGTACTGCACCTCGTCGAGCAGGTCGAGGGTCTGCTGAAAGTCCTCCTCGGTCTCGCCCGGGAAGCCCACGATGATGTCGGTGGTGATGGAGTACGGGCGCCTGGCCGTCTTGATCCACTCGATGCGGCGCATGTAATCGTCGCGGGTGTAGAGGCGGTCCATGCAGGCGAGCACTCGCGAGGAACCCGACTGCACGGGCAGGTGCACGTGGTCGCAGAGCACGGGGTTGGCGTCCATGGCGTCCACGATGTCCCGGACGAAATCGCGCGGGTGCGAGGTGGTGTAGCGCACGCGGCGAATGCCCGCCACTTCGGCAATGCGAGCAAGCAGCGTGGCGAAGTCCCAACCCGCGGGCGAAGGATCGCGGTAGCTGTTCACGTTTTGTCCCAACAACTGAATCTCGGTATAACCTTGTTCGGCGAGGCGGCGCGCCTCGGCCATCACGCTTTCACTGGTGCGGCTGCGTTCGGGCCCGCGGGTGAACGGCACCACGCAATAGGCACAGGATTTGTCGCAGCCTTCGATGATCGTGATGTAGGCGCGGTGAGGATTGTCGCGGCGCGTGAAGGGCGTGTCGAAGGTCTCATCGGTGTCGAGGCTCAGGCCGGTGACCCGCCGGTTGCCGGCTTCGAGCTGCACCAGCATCTCGCCCAGGCGGGTATAGCTGGCCGACCCGGCCACCAGGCTCACGTGCGGCGCGCGGTCGAAGATCTTTTCGCCTTCCTGCTGGGCCACGCATCCCAGCACTCCGAAGACCTTGCCCTTGCCGGCCTCGCGCTTGAAGTTCTGCAGGCGCGTAAACACCTTCTGTTCGGCCTTATCGCGGATGCTGCAAGTGTTGTAAAGCACCAGCCCCGCGGCTTCGGGCGTCTCCACTTGCGCGTAGCCCTGGGCCATGAGCGTGCCGCCGACCTTTTCGGAGTCGTGCACGTTCATCTGGCATCCGAAAGTTTCAATGTAGAAGGTTTTCCCAGACACTGTCTTTCCATTGTAAGCTGTTTCGTTATGGAACCGTCAGAAGCATCCGTGATTCCCGTGAGCCAGGGGCTCCGGCCGAGGTGGTCGCTACACAACACCATGCTCTTCCCGCAGGCCCTCCGCGATACGATTCCGACCACGCCCGGATGCTGGGGCCGCGCCCTGGAGCTGGCGTCCATGGATGGCGACGGCTGCAACTCCGCATTCTACGGGCGGCAGGCGAGGCTGAAGTTTGTGGTGCGGGAGACGGGCAAACTCACGGGGGTGTTCGAGGTGCACGCGCATTTGAATTTGGAAGCGGCCAGGGCGCTGGCCAAGACGCTGACGGACCTGGTGGAACAGGCGGAGCGCATGCCGCAAACGTTTCCGTGAGTACACCGTTTCAGACGGTCAGTAACGTATCGTGGGACCGCTTGTTGACGAGGCGTCCTCGGGGCCCGGCTCTGGGTGCGCGAAATGGGAGTGGGGCCGCTTGACGACCAGCGAGGCGGCTTTTTCGTGGAGAAGGAATGGGTCCCGGCTTGCCCCCGTGGATTCAACGTTCACCCTCCGGAAAACCGACCGATTCCGCCGCCGATGCCATCCAGGGCGCGCACCAGCAGGCTCCGCTCACTGTCTTCGAGCGAAAGCCCATCGGCCGGCGCCTCCAT
>Ga0116223_10003931_pt1 | contig 13090 bp, 13 predicted proteins | sample Sb_taG_3_FD_90092 | JGI IMG/M metagenome (GOLD analysis project Ga0116223, IMG submission 90092) | Peat soil microbial communities from Weissenstadt, Germany - Sb_50d_a_PC metaG | ecosystem: Environmental > Terrestrial > Soil > Wetlands > Peat | place: Germany: Weissenstadt | collected 2010-09-21 | reverse complement strand
TAATCCCGCGGGGAGACGAACCCGCCGCGGTCTTGCCTCCGAGCCCTCAAGCTCCCTCTCGAGCCTGTCGGCTTGGCGGCGCCAAGTGGACGCCTCGCGGGCTTCGACCCTGGCCGTGCGCCGCCATTTGCCCTGGTCGAGCCAGGTTGCAAACCCGCCGACGATCAGCCCGAGACCGAAGGCGCCGAGCAGGAACAGGAACAGCGGCGCCTCGATGCCGAAGCCCGCATCCCCATCGAATGGATTGAGGCCGAGCGTCACAGTCTTGCGATTGACGACGGCGAGCGCCACGAGCATCACGCCCAAAAACACGATGAGAAGGCCTGCGACGAGCTTGCGCATCACGGCCGCTCCATGAGGCTCAAGGCGAGAGCCCCGCGCCTCTAGCTATCCTCGCGGTTCAGGCGCTCGCGGAGTTCCTTGCCGGTCTTGAAGAAGGGCACGAATTTATCCTCGACGAAGACAGTGTCTCCAGTGCGTGGATTGCGCCCTTGCCGCGCGGCGCGGTGCTTCACCGTGAAGGCACCAAAGCCGCGAAGCTCGACCCGGTCGCCGCGCGCCAACGCTCCCGTGATCTCGTCGAGCACGATGTTGATGATGCGCTCGACGTCGCGCTGGAAAAGATGCGGGTTGGCCGCTGCCACCCGCTGAATCAATTCGGACTTGATCATGATAGGCCCCACCTCGCCGGCGGGCTGGCCGGCAGTAGCCCCCAGCTAGCTACCTGCAGCGTGCCAAAGAGAAACCAGACCGTCAAGCTTAAGCCCCGAAGATAATTGAGCGAATAGGGACGCGATTTTCTCGCCCGGGACGCCCAGACTGAAGGCAATCGAGCCGAACAGCCAGCTCAAGATGCCGCCGCTTTCGGTCTTGGGCTTCCAGTCGACGATGGAAAGTCCGGGGCTGACGTCGCGCTCCTTCTGCAGCCAGGTCTTGGCCGCTTTCTCGTTGCCGATCTCGTCCACGAGCTTGAACGCCAAGGCTTGGCGCCCGGAATAGACGCGCCCGTCGGTCAAGCCCGGGACCGCCTCAGGGTCGATCTGACGGCGCTTGCCAACGAGGTCGACGAACCAGACCTTAGCCTCCTGCACCATCTCCTCGGCCAGCGCGCGGCCTTTCTCGTCGGTGGGCTCAAAGGGGTTCGGCACGGCCTTCAAGGGGCCGCTCTTGATCTCCTCGACCTTGACCCCGAGCGTGTGCATGAGCTCCGTCAAATCGGCCCATTGGAAGATCACGCCGACCGATCCCGTGATGGTGTTGCCGTAGACGAAGATGCGGTCGGTGGCGAGCGCCACGATATAGGCCGCGGAGGTGGCGAGCGTGCCGCAGACCGCAACCACCGGCTTCTTCTCGGCAAGGCGGCGAATGGCGTCGTACATGGCTTCGCCGCCCGTGGTGGTGCCGCCAGGGCTGTTGATGTCGAGGATCACTGCCTTGACTCGGTCGGACTTGCCTACCTTGTCGAGGAGATCGAGCATGTTCTGATCGTCGGTGATGATGCCGCTGATCGACACGCGCGCGATATGAGGCAGGATGCCGGCGGAACTCACCATCTGCCGGTTGCCGAGCATCAGCGCGGCAATAAAAAGCAAGGCGAAGACCACGGCGCCGAACCGCCACAGGCTGAGCCTCCGCCTGAGACGGCGGCGGTCGATCACGGTTTCGGCTTCCAGCACGTTTCGATCTCTCTCAGATCAAGAACCCTGGAGATGTGCGAAGGCTCGACGACGCGGAGCTTGGCCCGGTCGCTCATTCCTCGAAGTCGGCGTCGGCCTCCGCCTTAGCCTCGCCCTTGGCGGCCCGGCTCTTGCGCTTGGGCTTTTCGACGGCCTCGTCGGTGTCTTCCTCCTTGGCCTTGTTCAGGGCGGCGCCAAGGATGTCGCCGAGCGAAGCGCCACTATCGGTCGAGCCATATTGGGCGACGGCCTCTTTCTCCTCGGCGATTTCAAGCGCCTTGATCGATACCGAGACCTTGCGGGCCTTGGCGTCGACCTGGGTCACCACGGCATCGAACTTCTCGCCGACGCCGAAGCGATCGGGCCGCTGCTCGGAGCGGTCGCGGCTCAAATCGGAGCGGCGGATGAAGCTTGTGAGGTCGTGGGCAAGAAGCTTGACGTCCAGCCCGCCGTCCTTGACGGCCAGGACCTCGCAGGTCACCCGCATGCCCTTTTTGAGCTTGGCGCTGGGCGCGCCCGAGGCGAATGGATCGGGCGTGAGCTGCTTGATGCCGAGACTGATGCGCTCCTTCTCGGAATCGGCTTCCAGCACCACGGCCTTGGCGGCGTCGCCCTTGTTATAGTCCTTGAGCGCGTCCTCCCCAGACTTGGTCCAGTCCAGGTCCGACAGATGCACCATGCCGTCGATGCCGCCGTCCAGCCCGATGAACAGACCAAACTCGGTGATGTTGCGGATCTGGCCCTCGATGATGCTGCCGGGCGGATGATTGGCGGCAAATGCGGTCCAGGGATTCTCCTGGGTCTGCTTGAGGCCGAGCGAGATGCGGCGCTTGTCGGGATCGACCTCCAGCACCTGAACCTCGACCTCCTGGCTCGTCGAGATGATCTTGCCGGGATGGATGTTCTTCTTGGTCCAGCTCATCTCCGAGACGTGGATCAGGCCTTCCACGCCGGGCTCGAGCTCGACGAAGGCGCCATAGTCGGTGATGTTGGTGACCGTCCCCTTCAGCCTCGAGCCGACCGGGTATTTGGCGGCGATGCCCTGCCAGGGATCGGCCTCGAGCTGCTTGATGCCCAGGCTGATACGTTGGGTCTCTGGATTGATGCGGATGATCTGCACCTTGACGGTGTCGCCGACCGAGACGATCTCGCTCGGATGGGCCACTCGCCTCCATGCCATGTCGGTGACGTGCAGGAGCCCGTCGATTCCGCCGAGATCGATGAAGGCGCCATAGTCGGTGATATTCTTCACCACGCCGTCGATGACCTGGCCCTCTTCGAGCCGCGCCACGATCTCGCTGCGCTTCTCGGCTCTCGTTTCCTCGAGCACCGAACGGCGCGAGACCACAATGTTGCCGCGGCGGCGATCCATCTTCAGGATCTGGAAGGGCTGCGGCACGTTCATCAGGGGAGACACGTCGCGGATCGGGCGAATGTCGACCTGGCTGCCTGGGAGGAAGGCCACGGCGCCGTCGAGATCAACGGTGAAGCCGCCCTTGACGCGGTTGAAGATCACGCCCTCGACGCGCTCGCCGGCCTTGTACCTCTCCTCGAGCCGCGTCCAGCTTTCCTCGCGCCGGGCCTTCTCGCGCGACAGCACGGCTTCGCCCATCGAGTTCTCGACGCGCTCGAGATAGACGTCGACCTCGTCGCCGACGGAAAGGTCGGCTGGCCGGCCGGAGATGCCGAATTCCTTCAACGGGATGCGGCCTTCGGTCTTGAGACCGACGTCGATCACCGCAACGTCCTTCTCGATCGCGACGATCGTGCCCTTGATGACGCTGCCTTCCTGCAGTGCAGTTCCCGACAGCGTCTCCTCGAGCAGGGCTGCGAACTCGTCGTGGCTCGGATGGCTCAAGCTAGCTTGCGGTTGGTTCATCAAAACTCCCGGTCCCTTCCAATCGTAATGGCCGTCTCCAATGCCGACGCGGTATGGTTCGCGAAAGCGCCGAGGCAAGCGCGTTCATGGCTGCCTACTGCCTGAGGTCTACCGCCAGCATTTCGCGGAAAACATCGGAATGGAGTGCCAATGCGAAAGGGGCTCGACCTTACGAGGCGTACCCTGCACGGCCCATCGCAGCGTCGATCAGATCGATGGCAGCCCTGAATGCCGCGTCTATATCCAAATTCGTGGTGTCGAGCAAGTGCGCGTCGGGGGCTTGGCGCAAGGGCGCCGCGGCGCGCCCGGCATCCCGCTCGTCGCGGCGCCGGATGTCGGAGAGCACCTCGGCCTCTCCGATCGCCATTCCGGCCTGTTTTAGCTCGAGATAGCGCCGGCGGGCGCGCTCTTCTGGCGTTGCCGTGACGAACAGCTTCACTTTGGCCTCGGGGCAGATCACTGTGCCGATGTCGCGGCCATCGAGCACGGCCCCCGGCTTGGCCCCGGCGAAGGTCCGCTGGTAGGCCAGCAGAGCCTGCCGCACCTCCCCATGCTTGGCTACGAGCGAGGCTGCTTCGCCCAGTCCTGGCCCGCGCAGATTGGGATCGCCGAGCGTGGCCGGGTCGAGGGCCGCGGCGCTTGCGGCCGCGGCCTTGGCGTCGGCGGGATCCTTTCCCCTCGCCAGGGCGTCGCGGGCGACCGCGCGGTAGAGCGTGCCGGTGTCGAGATAGGCGAAGCGATAATGGGCGGCAATGAGCTTGCCGAGGGTGCCTTTGCCCGAGGCTGCGGGTCCGTCGATGGCGATGATCATTGGAACTCGGCGCCGAGCTTGCTCATCAGCGGCACGAAGTCGGGAAAGCTCGTCGCGATCATGGCCGTATCGTCGACGGTCACCGGCTTCACGCTTCCGAGCCCAAGGACGAGAAAGGCCATGGCAATGCGGTGGTCCATGTGGGTCTCGATCACGCCGCCGCCCGGCGCCCTCCCCTTGCCCATAACGATCAGGTCGTCGCCCTCGATGCGCGCCTCGACGCCGCAGGCCGCGAGCCCGGCCGCCGTGGCGGCAAGACGATCGCTCTCCTTCACGCGGAGCTCAGACAGGCCCCGCATCTGCGTCTCGCCTACGGCGAAGGACGCGAGCACCGCGAGCACGGGGTATTCGTCGATCATGCTCGGCGCGCGCATCTGCGGCACGGTCACGCCTTTAAGCGCGCTGGCCCGCACGCGCAAATCGCCGACCGGCTCGCCGCCCTGATGGCGCAAATCGAGGAGCTCGATCTCCGCGCCCATCTCGCGCACGGTCTCAAGGAAGCCGGTGCGCGTCGGGTTCATCAGCACGCCGTCGAGCAGGATCTCGGAGCCGGGACAAATCAGAGCGGCGGCGATGGCGAACGCCGCCGAGCTCGGGTCTCCCGGCACCGCGATGGGCACGCCTTGAAGCTCGGCGTCGCCGGCCACGGTGACGGCGCGGCGACCATCGGCGTCATCCTTGGCGGACAGCTCGGCGCCGAAATGAGCGAGCATGCGCTCGGTATGGTCGCGCGTCGCCAGTGGCTCGACCACCGTGGTACGCCCCGGCGCATGGAGGCCTGCAAGCAGCACTGCCGACTTCACTTGCGCCGACGCCACCGGCAGGTCGTAGCGGATGGGAACGAGATCCGGCGTGCCTCGGATGGTCAGAGGAAGTGTTATGCGCGGCTCGCCCGCGACCGCAAGCCCCATGCGTTGCAGGGGTTTGAGCACGCGCGCCATGGGGCGGCGGCGCAAAGACTCGTCGCCGGTGAAGTGCGCTTCCATGTCGTGGCCCGCGACCACGCCCAGCATCAGCCGGCTCCCGGTGCCGGAATTGCCGAAGTCGAGGGCTTCCGCCGGCGACCGCAATCCGCCGACGCCCTGGCCCATCACCCCGATCGCGCCATTGTCGCGACGGAGCTCCGCGCCGAGCGCCGCCACGGCCCTCGCCGTTGCCATCACATCCTCGGCCTCGAGCAGACCGGTGATGCGGGTGCGACCGGTGGCGAGCGCGCCCAAGATCAGCGCGCGATGCGAGATGGATTTATCGCCCGGCACTCTGATCCTGCCGGTAAGGGCCCGCGTTCGAGTGGCGGTCAGAGGCTGTGACATGGGTCCTTGGATTTGAGGTTCTTGAGGCGGCCGATAGCTTTTGACAGCACCAGGCAAGCGTGGCAATGGGGAGCGAAACCCGAGGCAAAGCATCAAGGAGGGTCAATGTCGAAACCCGTGAGGGGAACCAAGCGCGTCTGCTCAAGCTGCGGGGCGCGGTTCTACGACTTGAGCCGCACGCCGATCATCTGTCCCGTCTGCCAGACGGTCTATCAGGTGACACCGACGCGACGCGGCGAGCGAGCCCCCGCGCCAGAGGTGCGGAAGAAGGTCGAGCCCGAGCTCGAACCCGTAGTGCTCGAACCCGAGACCATCAGCCTTGAGGAGGTCGAAGAGCCCGGAGACGACGTGCCGATCGAGGGAGACGAGGAGATCGTCGATCTTGGCGAGGTCGCGGCTGAAATTCCGGCGGCAGATGACGACAACGCTTTTCTTGAGGTGCCGGAGGGCGACGAGGAGGCCGACGTCTCGGGCATCGTCAGCGGTCCAGGCCAAGGCGAAGAAGGCTAGGAACCACGCGCTCCGGCTGCTGCTGGGCAAGCGCATTTCGCTTGAACGCCGATGCGGACCGACCTAATTCAACAGCCGAAGGCCAGACCCCACCCAGGAGACCCGGTTTCTGGCTTTCGATTTCTGATGTCTGATCCCGGGGCCATAGCTCAGTTGGGAGAGCGCGTGAATGGCATTCACGAGGTCGGCGGTTCGATCCCGCCTGGCTCCACCAAGTTTATCAATGGCTTAGCTATTTGATGCGGAGCCAATAGCGCCGCCCAGTAAGCACATAGTAAGCTCTGGCGAGCGATTTCGCGCCTTCTAGAGCTTCGACGAGAAGCGCGAGCATTTGTGGTGTCGAGATTGCGCGCGGCCTTGCTCGCCACGACCTTGATAGGGGAGCGCCCTCGAATATCCGATGCGCGAGCTTTGCGTCCCGCTTCGGCGGATCGGCTCGCCGAGCACGCCGCACAAGCTCGGGCTCGCGGCGAAGATTGGCTCCATGTCGCTGGCCATGTAATCACGGCAATCGCTCTCTCGAGTCCCTTGCGCTGGGTAAGCGCCGTCTTTGGGTTGTACCCTTACTGCTTAAGCTAGTGGCAGTTCCCAACGGGAAGCCTCGTGAAGACGGTCTTAGGGCGTGGAGGCGCGGGCGGCGCTTCATGCGGCGTGACATTGTTCGTAAGACTAACGTTCTGCTGCAGATTAATCGCGGTCTCTGGGCGAGCGAAGTAATAATCGACTCCATACTGGAATACGACGCGGACGAAGGACAGACCGTAGAACGAGGTCGAGCGAATGACGTCGACACCTGGCGTTGCCGCAGGGCCAACCTCGATCGGAATTGTGTAGTAACGCTCCATCTCCTCGGCCGAGGAGGCCGAGCGCCTGGGCAGTGACCTCATGGCAATATACTTCCGCTTTGGAAGAAATGCAGACGTGTCTCCCGTCCCCACCAATGTCGCAGAAGTGCCATAAGCGGCCATTGGCCCACACCTCCCTTGGCTACAGTCCTCTGCAACCGCCGGACGATCCCGAGCCGAACAGGTTGATGTCTGAAATACCCGGGCAGAGCGGACATGCTCTGCCCGCCTTCTTAAGGCAGCTTCGTGCCAAGAGCAGTCATACGCACCCACGTGTGGCGGTTATAACTAAGCCTTTGACATTCCGGCAGGCGACGCTCGTTCTTCGGACAACATCAAAGTGCGCCAGCGGCTGCTCTTGCGATAGCGGCCAGAGCAGTTTGCATCTTCTCCACGATCGGAGTTGCACTCTGCGCGAGCGAATGACGCTTAGCAAACCAAGCCGGATCGTTGTAGGAAATCGAGGTCTGGCCGCTGGCGTCTTGCCAGACCAGCATTTTCAGAGGCAGGTCAATTCCAACAGTCTGAGACATCAGCATGAGAGGCGTTCCTGCCTTTGCGGAGCCGAAAATCACAACTTCAGTTGGTCTGAGCTCAAGCCCCGCATCCTTCGCACCCGCCGCGTGATCAATACGCGCAAACACAGTCATCCCATGGGATGTAATACTGGCTTCCAGACGCTTCAGGGTTTCGGCTGGCCCATCCCGGCTTGGAATTGTCACGAGTCCCTCGGCTGCCATCGCTTCAAGTTCATCACCCATTTTAAGGATTACCTTCATAAAAGTAGAATCCAGTCCAATCAAGATAGACTGGTTTCCCCTTCTCAGTTCACCCTTATATGGCTGTCCATTCTTGGCACCTGTACCACTTGCGGTCGCCATTGCCTTCATAGCAAGGCGTCCGTCTTCACCAACCACGAGATTTCCTTTCGATCAAGAGCGAAGATTGCACCACCGGAACCGCCGCCGCCAAGATCAACATCAGTCCAGTACATTGACGGTCCATCAAAAGCATCCTCAAAAACCTGTTTAATCTTTCCCCTGGCAACAACAGGTTCTTTGCTACTTATCGGATTTAGCATCCCCTTTTGATTAGTAGTAACAGAGAAAAATTGATTCCCTTGTTCCAGCAGAGACCCGGCTTTATCTATCCCAAACGAATTACAGCCTGCTAATTTTGTCTTCAAACGTACAACTACATAATCAAAGTTATTGAAATAAAAGCCAGCATTATTATGATCCACGACAACAGGTATCTTGGCCTTTTGGTTTAGATAGTTATGAAATGTACATTTATTTATTGATACCTCATTTTTGCCGTCTTTCGCAAAAAAAACGTGTCTGGCAGTTACTAGCATATCCGGTCTAAGAACACTCACCGCAGTTGCTTCATTTTTACTCACCAAAGTGGGACATATAATCTCTCCTATACATGCCATCAACTGGCCTGTCTGCTCGTCTGTAACCTTTACTCCAAGCTTACTTTCACTTTGACTAAGGTTCCAACGACCATCACTTTTCCTGAGCTCAGCTACATCTCTTGGATTGATATATTTTCCGTTTTTCGAAATTATGTATACATTGTGGAGCAATCGCGACTTGGACTCAAGATCTTTGAAGCCATAGCTGGTGTTAAGCGGCGCTGCTTCTGTAGCAAACGAAGCTATCGCTATGGTAAGAGCAGCCAATCCGCTAAATCTAAAGTAGTGTTTCATGGCCACAATCTCCATTTGGGTTAGAGCCCATCCGCGAACGCCAGTGGATCTTTTTCCTCTTAAGGCCCTTCGGCCCTAGCTGGCGTTCGCGATCATACTTGGCATGAACCAGCCTGAATGCGTCGAGCCCCGCCAGCAAGCAAAAGCCCCGGCGCGTTTGGGACGCCGGGGCGGGGAATGAGTGGTCATCAAAGGACGATCGAGGTTAACTTGCGTTTATGACAGAGATTTTACAATGAGCCGGCCAATCCCGAGCCCGTCCGTCACAGCGAAGATTTGGCCGGCGTGTTCGTCAGGAGCAGATGGTAGTCCCGGAAGTGGCGTCCCTGCCCTCGGCAAGTTTGGGGGGACTGGCTTTTCGACAAGTTGAAGAGTGCGTGGCGCTGCTGCCACGACCAATCGAAACCATTGCGATGAGCCTGACCGCTAGCTAGCCGCAGCGGTTAGCAGCGCCTCGACTTTGGAGTCCAGATCCTGCGCGACTTTCATAGCTTCTGGACTTCCATAAGAAGTCAAGAAACTGGCCATGGTGTCGTAAGACAGATGCACTCCGTCCGGTCGCTCGTCGATTAGAATCGTTACCGGCGCATACGAACCAGCATCTGGCACCTGCTCGACCATCTGCTTCATGATCAGCGGGTTGCCGACGACAAGCCGCAAACTTCTTGGCGCTCCCGCTCCACGTTCCTTGCGCAGGACTTCACCCAGGTCAAAACGCGTAAACTCCATAAAGCCGGAAGGCCCGATTGCTTTGTTAACGATCTTTTCCACCTCAGGATATGTTTTTGCCGAGGTGACGTCCCTGCGAAATGCACTCATATCGGGATGGCCGACAGCCGCTTCCAGCCGGGATGCGACGTCCTGGAATGACTTGGATGAAGTCACGCTAAACCGCTGGACGATGATTTGCTTAGTCGCCATTTGATTTGTACTTCCTTCAACCGCATTTCCGCGGAAGCCCCACGTGGCCAGGAGAAGCCCAAGGCTTGCTCCCAGCGCGCATCGAACTATCTTCGAAAATTTCATACTCTTCCTCCCAAGACGAATTATGAGCTGCACAGCTGTTGGGCCAACGCTAAACAGCGCGGGTGACGGCGCGGGGCGAAGGATCTTATCGAGCAGATGCGTGTAAGCGGCATTGTACAGCGCCGTGAGATTGGCGTTGCACCCCACACGGCTCAGCACAGCCGGGAATGACAGCAATTTTTCCGTCCAGTTTCTTGCCCATTGGAATAACTCCTCAGATCATGGTCCGCTTAGCGAAGTCGGCCCTTAAGCCCTGACGTCCGCTCATTGTGTAGGTCGTCCACGACGCCTTGCCTGAACAATTCGGGCGCAAGAAACGGCTCTGTAAGAAAAACGAGGCCCATGCCCGCCAAATCTTCCTCATTGCGTCGGAATATGTGCGCAAAATCGATTCGAGCTTTGGCATGATTATGAAGATTTCCAAGGGCGCGAGGCGCCCAGCGGTTCTCTCGGGTGCCCTGCTGCTAAGAGCGTGCCTCATATCGCTCAAGGTTTCTGCGCAGTCGCGCGACCCGGAATGCGCAGAGGCGCCCACTTCGCCACTGGTCGTCAGCGTCAAAGACAAGGGCGCAACGGGCGACGGTCGGACCGATGATAAGGCCGCGATTCAGGCGGCGATTGACGAAATCGCCGGGACAGGAGGGACGGTCCTTGTGCCCAACGGCACCTACATGGTCGACGCCGTGGGGAAAAATCGTGTTGCGTTTAAAAGCGATATGACGCTGAAACTGTCCGAGGGTGCGGCCCTCAAGGCGATGCCAAACGACTCGGAGAGATATGCCGTTCTCTCCATTTCGGGCGCGTCCAATGTAAGGGTGGTCGGAGGAACGCTTGAGGGCGAACGCAATGAGCACATGGGCAAAACAGGCGGATGGGACAGGGCATACGCATCGATGGCGGCGCCGAACACATAACCATTAGCGGAGTGACCGCCAAGGAGATGTGGGGCGACGGCTTCTACGTTGACAGCGCTACGAATGTGAAGTTCTGCTCGGTCACCGCCGACGACAACCGGCGCCAGGGACTGTCGATCATTGAAGCCGATGTACTGGTCGTGACGAACTCAGTCTTCAAGAATACGCAGGGGACGCGCCCCAGCGCCGGCATCGATCTTGAGCCGAATAAGCCGGTGGATAAGCGGGTGCAGGAGATAACCAACGTTCGGATCCAAAACTCGAAGTTTCTCGACAACGCCGGCGGCGGAATTCAGATCGCCGGGAAAAAGGGACGCATTTCAAAGGTTGAGATCACGCACAATGCGTTCAGCGGTAATCGCCCGCTCCTCGTCGAGGATGCGCCTTCCGTGACTGCCTCGGCGATCTGCGACAATCGGCAGATCACATCCCAGGCGGCGCCATCTAACGGTCTCAATGCCTTCGCCGACCCCATCGAACTCGTCGTCCACCAAAGCGACTGCGAGGAAGGGCGGGACATGCGCTTTGAAGTGAACCGGCAGAAACACAAGCCATCCAGATGAAGAGGCTTGTCGTAGCGTGCAATGTCCGCTGCTGGCACTTTGGGACCAACGCGATGGGGCGCTGTGACGTCAGCTACTGACCCGAAGCGGACATTCGAGTCCCGCGTTCCAATGGCATACCAAACGGAAGTTTGAGCGCGTTTGCCGCAAACGACCGCTAACGGCCACTAGCCGCCATGACCTTCGTGCTGTGATCTAAACCTAGGTACGGGCTAATCTCCCCGAACGTCAGGTTGAAATCGAAGACGTTCAATCCAAGATAAAGACGGGGGCCGGGTAGGAGACCTGGCCATGAAAGGGTTGCTGCTATTCTTGAGCCTTGTGGGCGCTGCCATCTACGCGCTCCTAGTCATTACCCATAACGTCATACCGGACGGCAAGGCAGAAGATACCTTCGCTGGCCAAACTCAGCCCAATCATCCAGTCGTCCGGCGCTTAAGTTCGTGGGGCCCTTACCTTCCTAGTCGGTCTCTAAGCCAAAAACCGCAAGCTCCAGTGGCGACCTCTCAGCAACCCGCTCCATTGCCTCCTCAGCAAAATGCTGCCTATGGCTATGGGCCGAGATCATATAGTGAGAACCCTAGTCAAAATTCGGAGCGAAAGCCTGGCGCAGACCACCAACTTGCTACATCAGAGGATCAAGCACCGGCCTCCGAAAGCGACGGCGCGGAACCAGAGCCGGTTGAGCGGGTTAAGGTAGCGCTTGCCGCGGAGATGCATAGTCAGGCGTCTGTTTCCTCCCGTGTGGTCCGGTTCTATCGCCCCGGTACAGAATTGCAGGTCGTCAGACAAGAAGGCGGCTGGTTCCAGGTATCGGACCCGGTGACCCAGGAGCGCGGCTGGGTCTTTGAGAAATATCTTTCCTCAATTGATGGCTCCAGCCCCACTCAAGCTGCAATGGAATCGACCACGGAGCCCCTACCGGCCAAACCGGCTTTACCAAAATCAAAAAAGCGGAGCCGATCCGATAAACCCGCGGTTCAGGTATTAGACGGCATTGTGGTCGCGAAGTCGGATCCGTGGAGTGGCCAATGGGCTCGACGCGGTGACCGGCGGCGTGGGTTCGGGCTGTTTATGTTCGTCCCCTTCGCAAGATTTGAGGCGCAAGGTCGATGAGGCCGTACGATGAGATTAAGGGGCACCTCGCCTCTGTATGTAGAGCCTACATGTGGATGTGATGCCGCCTCGAGCAACATCCACAACTGAGCTGTGACGAGCAATGTCCTAATTCCGCTGGTCCCCAATGCGCGGACCTATCGTCAGCTTTTGACCCAAAGCGGACTCTCTGGCCCTTGCTCTCTCAACAGTGAACGAAGACGCTGCCTGGGCGCTGGCTGCGCGAGCAGAGCCGCCCGGGAGATGCGACGGGGCAACAAACAAAGCAGTGAACTGCCCGAGTGGCGTATTCAACTCCTGCGGGCGATGGCGTCGATTTCGCGCGCAAAACTTGTAATACGGCTAGTCAAGGCCCATATATCTAATACTGGCACGCCGGACCCGAGGCGCTGACGGTAAGACTACCGTGCCAAACTCCGTGTACGGCCCCTTTCCCAAATCAGTACGCCAAGCATCCCCTTCAACGGGTGTGGTTCGGCGGATGCCAGCCTGCGATCTACCAAAGAGGCACTCCCATGAACGCTACCTCCAATCCGCAAGCTGCCGCCGACCAAGCGCGCAAAAATTATCGCGAAATGACGAGCCCAGACGGCTCTGTGCCCGAGGCCGTGCGGTCCATGAATGAGAAGACTGTGGCTCAGACGCGCGAAGTCTATGACCGCTCTAAGGACGCTTTCGACACGTCGGTTTCGACGCTTGAGAGGACCTTCGACGCTGCTGGCC
>Ga0116223_10003930_pt1 | contig 13093 bp, 13 predicted proteins | sample Sb_taG_3_FD_90092 | JGI IMG/M metagenome (GOLD analysis project Ga0116223, IMG submission 90092) | Peat soil microbial communities from Weissenstadt, Germany - Sb_50d_a_PC metaG | ecosystem: Environmental > Terrestrial > Soil > Wetlands > Peat | place: Germany: Weissenstadt | collected 2010-09-21 | reverse complement strand
GCCTTGGTTTCCATGCGAACTTTGCCGAACGAGGTGAGGTCCCGCTCCCACGCCGGAACGGATCCGGCCGATAGAAGATCGCCCACCATGCGTGCCGCGCCCTCGCACCCCATGAGCTCCGGGTTCGGCGGAACCGTCACGTTCACGCCGGCCACAGCCGCCACCGCGGTGGCCACCGCGGGATTCAGTGCCACGCCTCCCTGAAGCACCACCGTTCGCCCGATCTGCCGCGAGCCCACCACGCGCGACAAATAGTTCTCGACGATGGCATACACCAGGCCGGCCAGTACATCCGCGCGCGGCACCCCCTGCTGCAGCGCCGAGCGCACCTCGGAGTTGATGAATGCGGCGCAGCGCTCACCGAAAGCGATGGGAGCGGTGCTGTTCAATGCCAACGGACCGAGCTGCTCCACCGGGACCTGCATGTCCGAGGCCGCGGCTTCCTCGAGAAAGCTCCCCGTCCCCGCGGAGCAGCCGTCGTTCATCGAATAATCCAACGGGATGCCCGCCTTGAGCGTCACGAACTTTGCATCCTGCCCGCCAATCTCGAAAACCGTATCTACATCCGGGGCAACCTCGCGCGCGGCGCGGGCGTGGGCCAGAATCTCGTTGAACACGGTACAGTTGTCGAGATAGATCGCCACGATTTCGCGGCCCGATCCAGTGACCGCCGCCTGCACCACCCGATGCGGAACTCCGGCGACCTGCCGCTCCAGATCGGCCATACACTCGAACGTCGCTTGTACCGGATTGCCGTGGGTCCGTAGATATCGTCTCGCCGCGATTCGGCCGGAATCCCGATCCAGTAGGATGGCCTTGGTGGTGGTTGAGCCTGCGTCCACTCCCAGGATGAAATGCATCCCCGGCCGCGGGGAAATCGTCCCGGAGTCCTCGATCCGGATCACGCGGCCCAAGAACCGGCTCAGGGGCTGCCGCTTCGGAAATCGCCCGGCATCCGCGGGCTTCACCCAGGCGTCCAGGGCAGGCAGCGGCCCTGTACCGTCTTTGCGGGCGGCCACGGCGGCGCCGGCTGCCTCCAGATAACCGCTCTCCGGCAGCACTTCGAATCGAGTCTCCGGCAACAGGCTCGACAATTCGTTGACCAGTTGCGTGCTCTGGGCGAGCCCGCCCGCCAGCAGGACGTGCCCGTGCCGCCAGCCCGTGGCTGCAATCAACGCGGCGATCCTGGCAGCCAGGCTCGCGATCAAGGAACATGCAATGTCCGCCGGCGTGCACTCCCCTTTGTTCAGCTTGTGGGTGGCATCCGACTTGCAGTGCACCGAGCACCGGGATGCCAGCGCCACCGGGCGTCCCTGTTGCGCCGCGGCAATTCCGGACGTCAAATCCAGGTTCATCCGCCCGAACTGCTGAACCAGGAATTCGCCGCTTCCCGCCGCGCAACGGTTGCTCGACATCATGCGGCGCACACTGCCGCTGGCCATGCAGTACACGACGAAGCTTTCGCCACCCAGAGAAAGCACCAGGTCCGGGTGCGTGCCGAGGTGGCCCAGCGCAGTCTCGATGCAAATCGATTCGGGAAGGTAAGGCAGCGAAAGGAACGAAACCGACTGGGGGCCCGTCACCACCGCGCCGTCGGGAGTCCGGCCGCCGTGATCCAGCATCAACCGGATGGCGTGGCCCGGGTCTCCGCCGTGCCTGCGGATATCGGTCTCCATCACGCCATCTTCGTGGAGACGCACCCGCTTGACCGAGACGGCGCCGATATTCCAGCCCTCATACACCGAGGCGCGGAGAGCTTCGCTACCGTCGGGCCCCATATTCGGACCCCCACGTCCGTATTAAGAATACACCCGCCAGGGCAAAGTGAACCAGAAAAGAAAGCTAGCGGACGCTGATTGTCGGGACATTCACACTGAAGTTGAGGGCGACCGGAAGATTGCCGCTTCCGCATTGGCTACCCTTTGGAACGCGGATGTTGAGCTGGATCGCCCCGGCAATCAACCCAGGGGCGCTTCCGGAATAGACCACTTCTGCCGGACACGCACCGATGTAAGCCAACATGCTCGGCGCTTGTGGCAGAGTCGGCCCCTGAATGATCGCACCGTCGTCCGGCGCCGGATCCAGCCGCGCTCCGGTGCCGAACAGAATCACCACTGAGCCCCGCGGGGCGGGATTGGAGGCTGAGTTGACTGAATAGTCCTGGTTCAAAGCAGCAGCCTGCCCGCTGCCCGACGAGTCTGAAGTGAAGATCCCGAAATGCCCGGCCGCAACGGGAACCGCGAGAATATTCGATTTGAGTCCGCTATATTCGATTTGCACTTGTGTAGTGGTCTTGCCGGAAAGACCGAATGGAGCTACAGCATTGACTTGGTCGGACCGAACGTAAATCAGCGGCGCGGGATTGCCATCGAAGAGTACACGAGTCTCGGCAACCGTGCTGGGGAAGCGGCCGCCGTTGTCGAGGCTGGCAATCACTCCGCTGGGCGGACCTATTCCGCTGCCGAAGAAGCTGACGATCTCACCCGGCGAGACCATATTCGGCGCCAGGCTGGCGGCGTTGGCCACGCAGGAAATCTTCATCGGCGAGGGTGTGGCCAGGTCGAGTTTTGCGAGGAAAGCGTCGCCGCCAAACGGAAGCAGATTGGTGCTGTCAAAACCGGTAGTGCCGCCGGCGAACGTGGCCTGGAACGCCCCGTTGGTCACCGGGAAGCCGGGAGCGTCGGTGGACCCGGCTACGTAGATTCGGCCCGAAGTGTCTACGGCAATGGCGGCTGCGCTGCTGGAGCCGTCGAAACCGTCGAGAAAACTCGAGTATTCCATCGCAGCCCCATCGGCTCCGAATTTGGAGACAAAGGCCGACGAGCGCTCGGGGTGCCCTGGTCCGCATCGTTGAACGGCATCCGGCGTCGTGGGGAAATTGCTCGAGATCTGGTAAGCCGGCGCGGGAGAGGTCCGCCCGCCAACGTAGGCATTCCCCGCCTTGTCCAGTGCAACGGCAGCGCCCATGTCGGGGCCGCTGCCGCCGAACACGCTCGAATAAACCAGCGCGTTCCCCAGTGGGCCAATCTTGGTGAGAAAGGCATCCCCACCTTGCGATGGCAGTCTGCCTGGAGCTTGGAATGCTCCCGCAGTGGTTGGGAAGTCCGGGGCTCCGGTTGTACCGGTCACATACGCGTTGCCTCCGGCATCGGCCGCGATAGCATATACATAGGTCTGCCCGCTTCCCCCAAGATAGGTAGAGTAAAGCAATCCCGTCCCCGTGGCGTTCAGCTTCGCGACATAGGCGTCAGGTCCGCCCTTCCTCCGGGTTTGGAATGCGCTCGAAGTCACGGGGAAATCGTCGGAGCCGGTAATTCCAGTGACATAGGTATTTCCGCCCGAATCCAGCGCAAGACCGAAGGCATAATCCTCACCCGAGCCGGTAAGAAAGGTCGAATAGACCAGGCTGGTGCCCGCGGGGTTTACCTTCGAAACAAAGGCGTCCGTGGAACCTCTGTGCTGCGACTGGAAGGCGCCTCCGGTGACAGGGAAATCCGCTGAGTCGGTCGTCCCGGCGATGTAGGCGGCGCCCGAGGAATCGATCGCGATTCCGTAACCCTGATCCACTCCGGCGCCTCCTATGTAGCTGGAATAAACCAGGGCCGACCCGGAAGGATTCAGCTTGGCAACGAATCCGTCGCCGGCCGGCTGCCATAACGGTGGTAGCGAATGGCCTCCGGTTCCTCCGAAGCGGGCTTGGAAGGCTCCCTGCGTGGTTGGGAAATCCTTGGAATTCGTGCCACCAGTCACGTAGGCGTTCCCGTCCGCATCCACCGCCACCGCCATGGCGACGTCTAAGTCGGAGCCCCCTAAATAGGTCGCGTAGATCAGTGAGCCGCCGCTCGGATTCAGCTTGGCAACGAATGCGTCTGTTGTACCCGGGAATGCCCGGTTGGGAACGGAACCCGAGGTTTTCGGGAAGTCCGTGGAGGCGGTGATGCCGGCCATATAAACGTTACCGGCGCGATCGACCGCCACGGAGAATACACCATCGTTGCCGGCGCCGCCAACTAGAGTCGAATACGAAAGGACGGGGTCGATGATCAGCGGTGCATGGCGGTCATAGTTCCCGATTTCGAAGCGGACACGGTGCTGGCCGCCCGGCACATACCGGCCGGAAATCTCACGGCGCTCCCGGCCCGACAGTTGATAGATGTATGGCTTCCGGTGCTCGATGGTTCTGCCCGGCAGCGAGATGAGCAGGTTGCCGCCGTGATCCAGCTCCAGCCCCTGAACACCCGAGAAATCGAGAGCGATTACACCAGGGTCGCCGCCAGGGGCAACCACGAAATCGTATTCGAGTTGGCCGTTCCTTCCGTGATAGATAAGGTCGATCCCGGAGTAGACGTTCTCGAATCTGACCGCCGAGTACGCACTTACATTCGTGCGCCACTTGCTTCGCTCGCTGCCGGCGAAATAGTTGATTGTTGCAGGCAGGGGATCGACGCCGGCGGCTCGCGGTCTCGCCCGCGCTCCGCCCAAGCTGATGTGAAGAGTGGCTTCGGGGAAATGCAGCAGAGCGTTTCCGCCGGACATCAGAAACAAAGTGTGCCCCGGGCCGCGCGACAGAAACTGCACGCGATTGTCGATCTGACCTCGGTTGGGTTCAAAGTAAACCGGCAATTGCGTTGCCTTGAACCGCCCTTCACCCGAAGCCGGTTCCAGCCAATAGATAAAGGCCGCCAGGGCGAGAGCGGAAGCCAAGCGACTCTGGCCGATTCCAATCATATACGGGTTGCCTCGCAGGATCTCCATCGTCTGCCGGCGCCTTATGATTACGGGCTTACGCTGATCTCGAGTACTTCCCGGCGATCCAGCCGTTTGCCTATGTAATAGCCGCCCAAGACGGCGCCGGCCGTCACACCCATACCGATGGGCGCCACCTTCGCTGGATCTGGCGTGGGTTGGGTTTGGTTTGCGGCGAATGCCATCGCCAACAGTGCCGCAGCGGAAATCCCAGGTGTCAAAATGGCGCGCCAGTGCTTCGAGTATCTTTCGATCCGAATCTTGGCTACTTCCACCCTCGGCACCAGCAGTTTCCGGGACGGGAATCGTTTTTGATCTTGGGCGTCGGCCACGCGCATCGAAAGGCCCTCCAGCCCCACCGCCAGAATCTTGCCTTGTACCCATTGGTGGTCCGCGAGTGTTACCTTCGCGCTGCGGCCGGACACAAAAGATGCCAGTTCTCCCCACGACAGGCGGAGTTCCCGGTTCACTCCTATTGCAACCCCTCCACCGGATCCAGCCGCGCCGATCCACGCGAGAGCTTCGTCGTGCTCCATCATCAACGTGGATAGCACCGTTACCGGGACCGCGCCGATATTCCAACCCTCATGCACCGAGTTGTGGAGAGCCTCGTTACCGTCGGGCCCCATATTCGGACCCCTATACCCGTATTCACAATACACCCGCCATGTGCAAAGCGAACCTGAAGGTGTCCGGGCTTACGGGCCAGTGTCCGAAAGATATGTTGAACAATTCGGCGGTGCATTTGAGGGGGAATAGGCGCACAATCGCAGTAGGAGGCGCCAATGATGAAACAGACCGACGCATTGGACATCCTGCGTGCCCAAGGCTATGCCGTGAGCACACCCGACGTCCACACCGGCCGAGTGAGGGTCTGGATTCGCCTCAGCGATGAGGCAATCGATGTAGAGATCGGGAGAGAACTCCACGACCTGGCAGAGGGCAAGTTGAGCTTTGAAGATATTCGGGCGATGCGCGAGGACGAAACCGTAGTTTGGACTGAGTGAAGAAGCACCGAGGCAGGGCGCGCCATGCCGATTCCGGAATCAAGACGAGACCAATCGGCGATCCGAAGGATCTTGCTGGCAACTGGCTTGGGGGCAATTTTCGGTCTCCAGAGCTGGCGGCTGGCAGAGTATGGATTCGGCGTCCCGATTCCTTGGTACGGGCTGGCGTGGATCTTGCTCGGCCATATGTTTTTGGGCTTGAGCGTGGCCGCGACCGTTGGATCCACACGGTGGTGGAAGCGCGGATTCGTGCTTGGGCTGGTCTTCAGCATCCCTTCCGCTTTTGGCGCGGTTGCCCTGGGGCTGAGCTGGGCGCCATATGGCGTTGCTGCGATTACCGAAGGCTTGGTAGTCGGGCTTCTGATTGCGTTCATCGCGGACGTCCTTCTCCCGCCACGTTCAACCCGGCTGAGCAACGCCATAAGGAGCGCGGCTTGTCAGCGGCTGTCTGAAGAGAAAGCCTGTTTGGAACACCTGGATGCCGAGCGGGCATATCGACGCGACTCAGGTTTCGGGAAGACCACCGAGGATAGGGTCGTTTGGGGTGAACTACTGGATTTGGAATTGCAGGATATCGATGAACAGGTACGGCGCATCCGCCAAGGGGCGTGGGATGCCTCTGGCCCGCCCTCGCGGATATCCAAACACAATCCTAACCAAGGGCTCCGCCCTTGATCCGATGCGGATGGAAGCCAGGGGTCAGAAGCCAGCCGCCCCTTTCGGGACGGTCGCAATTGGCAGGCTGAAGCCCGCCCCACCAAAAGACCACCGCACCCTTCAGGCGACTTTCAGTCGCAGGCCCAACCTACGTTGACTGGAGGAATTCGCCGAGCCTTTCGCGGTCGACTCGGAGACCGTCTTGACGACGTAGCCACCCGAACCGTTGGAAGCGGCCCATGAAGTGGGATACCCGCCAGCGAGTCGTTCCGATCGCTCGGGCCAGTTCGCTATTGGTAAGGTTGAAGGGCAACCGGACCAGGCCGGAAACCTTGCGGTCAGGTGTGAAACGCAACAACAGGCGAGCAAGCCTTCGTTCGGCCGGCTCCTTCGCGAAATCTCCGAGCGCTTCTTCGTAGCGGTCCAGGCGAAGCGCCAGATTCTTCAAAACTCGTATGGCGAAGTGGCGGTCCCCCGTCAGGCGGTCCAACAGCTCCTTCTTGCGAAACGCGGCTACCCACGCCGGCGACAAGATCCTGGCGGCTTGGCCCCGGCGCAGCGGGGCCAAAAAGCATTTCTCACCGAAGAAATCTCCTGGCGCCAAGTGGTCGACGATTTCCCCCCGGCTACCCGATAATTGCACGTACCCGGAGCGGAGCAGATACATACGCCCGGGAGGATGATCGAGGTCGAATAACGTCGCGCCCGCGGGAAGACGCAACGAACTGACCGAACTTCTTTGCGCGTGCTTCTTGGTATTGCCCCTGCGGCCTCGGGTTGCGAACCTAGCCATACCACCCGCCTCCTAACGATATTGGCGCCTGGTTCTCTTCCTTTATTTTACCGCGTCTCCCGTGTGCCCGATAGGGTGCAAAACTGCACCTGTCACAAACCTGTAGAGCGGGTATGATAGTCTCGAATCTTCATGAGCATCCGCGCCGCGAAGAAGAATTCCAAGGCCGGGCAGAAAGCGGTCCGCACAGGCAAGACGCTTGCCAGACCGATCAAGGGTCCAACTCAACCTGCTGTGCCTGATGCGGCCGAGCCCTCGGCGAGCCGGCCTTTCCCGGTGGTTGGCGCCGGCGCTTCAGCTGGTGGTCTGGAAGCGTTCACCGCGCTGCTCAAGGCGTTGCCCGATGACACCGGCATGGCATTCGTGTTGGTCCAGCACATGGACCCGGCACACGGGAGCGCGCTGAGCAAAATCTTGTCGAAAGCGACGGGAATGCCGGTCGACGAAGTCACCGACGGCATGGCCGTCAAGCCGAATCACGTCTACGTGATGCCTGCCAATGCCGACATGACCATCCGGCACGGTATCTTGCGGCTCGCCGAACGGCTGGGGGTTGAAGGGCGGCATCTGCCCATCGATCGCTTCCCGGGTTCGCTTGCGGAAGACCAGAAGAGCGCAGCCATTGGCATTATCCTGTCCTCACCGGGACTACCTCCCTCCGGCTGGTCTGACTACGCCGAAGCGATTGTGGAGACGATACCGGAGCCTCTACTGGTTCTGGATGGCGAAATGTGCGTGCTGAGTGCGAACACGAGCTTTTGCCAGACGTTCCGCACGTCAGCACAGGAGACGATGGGGCGGTCGATCTTTGAACAGGGGGACGGTCAGTGGAACATTCCACGGTTGCGCCAATTGTTTGAACAACTTCTGCCGCAGGATACCCGGATCGACGACTTCGAAGTGGATCACGAGTTCCCGGCAATTGGCCACAGGCATGTGTTGCTCAATGCCCGCCAGATCCATCGGGAGGGAGCGGGCACGGGCATGATTCTTCTGGCCATCAAAGACATCACCGAGCAGGTTGAGGCGAGGAAGGCACTCCAGGCGGGCGAAGCGCGATATCGCGCCATAGTGGAAGACCAGACGGAACTCATTTGCCGGTTCCTGCCCGACGGAACGCTCACTTTCGTCAACGATGCCTTGTGCCGTTACCTCGGAAAGGGACAGGGCGAGCTGATCGGGCACAACTTTCTTGACGAGTTGCTTTCCGAGGTCGACCAGGAAGCGGTCAGACAGCACCTGGCTACTTTCAGCCCTGAGAGTCCGGTTCAAACACTCGTGCGCCAAATGACCGGGCCGAATAGGCCGTGGCGCCAATGGGTGACTCGCTCGTTCTTTGACGATCGGGGCCGCATCGTCGAGTTTCAGTCAGCCGGCCGTGACGTAACGGAACTGAAACAAAGTGAGGCAGCCCTCCTCCTGTACCAGCAAGAACTCCGGGCGTTGACGGCTAAGCTCATTTCCGTCCAGGAGGAGAGCAACAAGCACCTGGCCCGGGAGCTGCACGACGTTTTCAGCCAGAAGCTGGCGGTCTTGGGTATGGAGATCACCGCGCTCGAGCAGAGGGTCACCGAATCCCCAGAAGCACTCGGCAACCGGTTGCGTCAGATCGCGGAGCAGATCGGTGGCTTGGCGAAGGACATCCATCAGATGTCGCGGCAACTCCATCCGGCTATTCTCGACGACCTCGGGCTGGCCGCAGCCCTGAACAATGAATGCCTGGCGTTTGCCGAGCAGTACGGCATCCCCGTGGAATTCACGGCTCAGAACGTCCAGGAGCCAATTCCCGAAGATGTCTCGCTGTGCCTGTACCGCGTGGCCCAGGAAAGCTGGCGGAACATCGGCAAACACGCAGGGGCGACCGAAGTTCGTGCCGCCCTGAGCGGGGGCAGCGAAGAAATTGCGCTTGTGATTGAAGATTTCGGCGACGGCTTTGACCTCGAAGAAGTTAGAGGTAAGGGAGGTCTGGGGCTGGTCAGCATGGATGAGCGGGTCCGGTTGGTAGACGGCACTTTTTCCATACGGTCTGAGCCCGGAAGGGGAACGCGCGTCGAGGTTCGGGTTCCCTTGCGCCGGGGGAAAGCATGAAGTCCCCCCGTGTGCTGTTGGCTGACGATCACGCGATTGTCATCGAAGGCTTACGTCGCGTCCTGGAGCCCGACTTCGAGATCGTAGGCGAAGCGGCGGATGGACACGCCTTGGTGGCTGCTGCCGAGAGGCTCCGGCCCGACATCATCGTCGCCGACATCTCGATGCCTTTGCTCAACGGCATCGAGGCCACCCGACAGATCCGGAAGTTCAGCCGGAAAGTGAGAATCATTTTCCTCACCATGCATCCCGATGTGACCTATGCGTCCGAGGCGCTCAGTGCCGGTGGATCGGGGTATGTTTTGAAGAGCTCCGCGGGAGCCGAGATCCTGGAGGCGATTCGAGAAGCGCTCAGCGGACGGATATACGTGACGCCGTCGATCGACAGAGCGGTGGTGCAGGCCCAGATGGAACGGGCCGGCCGCCGTGACAACCTTCAATCCGAGCTCACGCCGCGCCAGCGGGAAGTGCTCCAGTTGATTGCAGAAGGACGAAGCAGCAAACAAATGGCCGAGATTCTGCATGTGTCCCCGAGAACGGTCGAGTTCCACAAATACCGCATCATGAAGGCCCTGGCTCTGCGCACCACTGCTGAGTTGGTCCACTATGCTATCAAGCGCGGGATCGCATCCGCATAAAGCGGGCCGTGCTACAACGCACACTGCCAGGGATCCTAAGCGGTTTCCAACATGGGCAGCACCAGAGAAAACCCGTAGTTTTGCTAGTACTGAACCCCGTCAAGCCCTGTTAGCATTAATCTCGGGATTTTTTTATCTGACTCGGGCATGGGGGCGATATCCAGGGAACAACGCGCTCTTGCCGGATCAGCCAAGATGGAAATCGCAGCCTGAGGGTGAGCTTGTTTGCGAAAGGAGGCGTTCGAATCAAATGCTGAGAACGGCAACCATGCGAACGACAGAGACGGAGACGACGTCCGTCCCCGCCGAGGTGGAAATCCCACGCGAAGCGCTCACTCGACAAAGGGAGCGCGACAGCCTCATCACAAAAGCCCGAGAGATGGGCATAAGCGAGAGAAAGATCGCGAACACCGAAAGAGGGAGTTGCGACCAGCAGGTTGGGGAGCAAGTTCAGCTCCTGCACCGGCTGATCGCCGCTCACTGTGAGCGTGAAGCGCACCCGCAGTCCGGCCTGCTATCGAGGATCCGCGCGGCAATTGGCTTGTGATCGGCAGCGGCCCGAGCAAGCAAGTTCTGTAGAGGATGGCAACCCAGTAAGGCAAATATACCAATCTCGGGCTTGGTGGACCGGAGCCCTGTAATCCAGGGCTCCGGAGGAGATGGAAAATCATGATCGGTATGAGTCTGCTTTCGTTCCTGGTCCTGTTCGCGATCGCGGTGGTAGTGGCCGCATTGTTCCACTTTGTCCTGCGCTATCGCTTCCTCGAAGGGATCGATTCGTTCCTCGGGAAGACAGCCGCGGGCTGGCTGGGCGGCTGGCTCGGCTCCCCGGTGCTGGGTCACTGGCTGTTCAAGATCGACCAGATCTACGTGATCCCGGCGATCCTGGGAGCTATTACGGCAGTGTTTTTGAGCGTCCTTTGCTGGAAAGCGTCAGCCAAGGCGTGTGGCGGCCGCACGCCCGGGTAGGCGAATCAGTGGAAGGCGGTTGCAACGTGAAGCGGCACACAATCGAGATCCGGAGCGTATTGGCGGCACTCGCTTCTCACGATGAGTGCGCGTCGCTTCGGCGAATCCTCAGCGGCACTGACTGGGTGTTGCGCTTCGCACCGACTTTTGCGGATGCCGAGGCCGAACTGCGGGCTTCTTCGTTTGGTGTTGTGATTTGCGCAGGCCACTTTGGAGACGGCCCTTGCTGGAAAGATGTCCTGCATGAAATCGAACGGATGCCGATTCCGCCGCAGTTAATTGTCGCCGATCGACTGGCGGATGACGCCCTCTGGTCGGAAGTGCTGAACCTTGGCTGCTACGATCTGCTGATGACGCCGTTCAAAGCAGAGGAAGTCCTTCGAGTAGTGCCCATGGCGTGGGATTTCTGGAAACGCGAACTGGAACGGGCGGTCGCACGCCCGAAGCCGCCGAAGCCGGCGGAGACGTGGCGGCAGTTTTCCAGGAAAGCCCTGGCTGCCGGCACCGATTAGCGGATGGAGGATATCAAAATGGCAACCCGAAGCAGTGCAAGACTCAAAGAAACCGTAGTCCCGGAGTTCGCAGCCACGGAACCCTCAGGCGCAGCCGTCGCTGAGGCATATTCTGATCCCATCGATCCGGTCCTCGAGCACGAAGAAATTGCTCAGCTTGCATACTCGTATTGGGAGACCCGCGGTTTTTGCAGCGGCTCGCCGGAAGAGGACTGGTATCGCGCCGAAGAAGAGTTGAAGAGACGGGCAGTCGCTCGGTGAGCGGAAGACAAGATGAGGAGGTAACGAATGGCGCAACGAAAGCGGGAATTCGCAACCGAATGGGTCATTTACGATACCAGTGACGAAGAGCGCGGGCATGCAGAAGAGCACCGCGAAGACGCCGCTGGGGACGAAGACACGGCCCGAATCGAACGCGACCGCCAGTCCTCCGCTCAGAATGCCTAGAAAGAAGCCAGGGGTATGCCGCAGTTAGGTTGGGGGACCGGCTGCCGCTGCGGACCCCACCCCAAGAAAGGCGGTGGCTACCATTCTCGCTCCGTCCGCGAGCCGCTGGAGCCATGCGGCCCGCAGCCGCGTACGCGCGCGAAGAAGCGGAAGCGCTCGGGGAATCGGGCGGTATTCTTGTGGTGAGTCCTTCTCCCGGGGATCGCGCCTGCCTTCGAGGGATCTTTGAGACTCGCCAATGGAAGGTGCACCCAGCGCTGCGACTTCAGCGGCCGCCAGGCGACTCCAATGCGTGGGGCGAAATCGGTGTACGTCGGGCTGTACGTGGCCCGGGGAATCCCCGTCGGTCCCGGCCTGTATGAACTGGCAGTCGGGCGCCGGCGAGCAAGTGGCTGAACCAGGGCTGAGACCGGGGACACTGAAGCGATTGTGCGTCTCCACCGGCGGGCTGTTGTACTCGGAGCGCAAGAGCAATTGCGCCAGAGCCGTCACCGGATCCTGCCCGGACTGATTGAAGAGCCACTCGCCGCGCGCGACGAAATCGAGATAGTCGTTGACCTGGATCTTGACGGATGTCCGCTCCGAACTTGTCTCCGTCCAGGGTGTAGATCTCCACCGCACTTCGCGGCCGCGAGGCACAATGCACCGGCGGCCGATATCAGGTTGCCAAGTCCCATGACGCCCTTACACCAGCTTCACCCGGAGCACGGTGTAGGAGTGGGGAGCGAAACTCTGCAGCAACTTCTTCCCTTGCGCCTGCGCCGAGCGTTCGACGGCCCCCACCTTGGCGGAGCCGAAATCGTTCTCGGCCTTGATATCGGGGCCGTTGACCTCGGTGATCGCCACGTCGCCCGAGAACTGTTTGTCCTCGGCTTCAATCTCGGCGGTGATGGCCTGGTCCCGGCTGCGGTTGACCACGTTGAGGACGAGCGTGCCGTTGTCATAGGCCGCGGACGTGTCCAGATAGGGGACGTCGCCGAATTGTTTGCTGGTATATTTCGGACTCTCGACAAACAGCTCCAGCGCCTTGCCCCTGGTGTGGGCCGCGAAGAGTTGGAGCGGGTAGTAGATGGTCTGCAAAAACATCCCGGTGTCACTGGTGAAGATGGGGGCGATCACGTTGACCATCTGCGCCAGGTTGGCGATCTTGACGATGTCCGAGTGGTTCACGAAAGTGTTCAGGAACGTGGCCACCACCAGCGCATCCTCCAGGTTGTAGCGCTCCTCCAGAATGCG
>Ga0116223_10003929_pt1 | contig 13093 bp, 14 predicted proteins | sample Sb_taG_3_FD_90092 | JGI IMG/M metagenome (GOLD analysis project Ga0116223, IMG submission 90092) | Peat soil microbial communities from Weissenstadt, Germany - Sb_50d_a_PC metaG | ecosystem: Environmental > Terrestrial > Soil > Wetlands > Peat | place: Germany: Weissenstadt | collected 2010-09-21 | reverse complement strand
CTCGGGTGGTAATCTACGCCTATAATCATCAAGTTCGGCTCCTCTCTCCCGAGCCTGTGGTCTTCGACAAACCAGAGTCTACTCGGGTCGAGGAGCCGACGTTGTTATGCAATCAATGAGGGCGAGTTTCCGATATGTGCATTTATCCGGACTTGCGCGATTGGTTCCGAGTTGCCGACAATTCTGTAGTTGGCAAGCCCACTCAAGACACACGCATTAGCCAGGCAGGTAGATTACTTCGATTGCTGTGTCACTCGACCGATGGACCGGCCTGCTCCTTCCATCGTTGTTCGTTCACGCCCATCACGAGGAGCCACAGCATTAGCGATTCTTGCCCGAGGATGCCGAGGGCCAGATTGTAGGGGGACAGAGATTTTGCGAGCGGCGGTGAGAGATAGGTCAGCCAACCCAAACCCGCGATTGCCATCAGTGCGCCCAGTATTCGGGGCAGAAACTTCGACCTGAAAATGAGGTAGCCGATCAGGAGGCAATAGAATCCGTCAAATACCACGGGGATGTCCACGCCCCGCGGATTCCATCGAAGAGCCCCACAGGTGAGTCCCACGAGGTTGAAGGATGCCGCGAGCAAAGAGAGGCCCCTGTTCACCGGCTTAAAAATGCCATAGAGGAGCAGCGTCACAACGATACTGCCTGAAACCGCTATGAGATCCCCTGCGATTTCAAACCTGCGAACGACAAACTCGCCGAATACTGCCGCCAGTAAGCTGAGCAAAGAAAGGACACCGGCAATCCGGGCCTTGAAACGAGGCGACGCTGCTGCAATCCGTCCCTTCATCTCATAGCCTCCAGGAGGGGCCCTTTCAGGTTATGTTATACCATCGCCGCTAACGCCTGGTAAGCCAGCTTATAGGAAGGATCTCCGTCGACCCTGGGCGGATTACGGGCTAACCGGAAGTAATCCGTTGAAGTAGAGTCCCACCTCGCACAAGGCTTGGCCTGGGAGCCGCTTTCCCTCGATGATCCGATTCCACATGGACGGTTAGTCGGCTAACCGGACAAGCCCGGACTAGTACCCAGATGCTCGGTTCTCGCGATTTTCACTGAGCCCTTTGTTGGCGATAATTTCCTTGTCGCCAGGCATCCCGGATATTATCGCTCGAGCGTTGAGTAGGCTCAACGACTTGAGGCCGGAATGAAACTGCAGAAGCAGGTCGCAGTTCCGAAAGTTGAGATCGATCTGTCAAAAATTCAAGTGCTTTCACACGAGCACGATGACGAAAACTGGGAATTCCGATCGTGGCTAAAGCAGTACGCTCCAGATGACATCGATGGCCTTGTGAAGACCTTGAGCCAGAAATACTTCGCCCTCATCGATTGCACGCAGTGCGCAAATTGCTGCCGATCGTTGCACGTCGAATTCAAGAAAAGTGAGCTTCACGCTATTGCAAAAGCACTGGGCCACTCGATAGAAGCATTCCAGAAACGATCTATGTCCGAAGGCGAGGTGAATCCGCCCTGTCCGATGCTTAACGGAAAGCTTTGTTCCATTTACGAGAATAGACCAGAGGTTTGCCGGTCGTTTCCTCACCTAGAACAACCAGAATTCACATCCCGACTGATAGGCGTGATTGAGAATGTTGGCATTTGCCCGATCGCGTTCAACGCTTTTGAGGAACTAAAAGAGAAACTTGCATGGCCACGCCATGCACGATGCTGTTCGAAATAAATACAATTTTGTAAGGAAGGAGGTCCGTGCCAGGACCGGCTTTTCTGATTAGTGCGTTTACCAGGTATGTGGATTACATCTGAGTACGCCGCCATCCAGATACAATCGCGAGAACGCCGGCAGACCACGTCGCCGGCTAGTCAACTTTAGAACGGCGAAACACCAATGTTTCAGCGGTTTGCCGGCCCCTTAATGTGTTCTAAATGAGACAGACAGCCCGAACGCTCATCACTAGGATAGTGATCGGTTGATTTGTCGCCGAGAATCGTTATCCGTCACTTGGCTTGGCTCGCCGTCTCTGATGGCACAGCAAGAAGTGATCGCGAAAAGCGAATGAGAAGGCGCTGCCCGGCCGGGCACACGGATTGGATTACCGGCTGAATCCCTCCTTGGCGGTTCGTTCTCCTCTCAAGGAGCAAAACACATGAAGCGGTACCGAGTAGCGCATCTGCCGATTCTTATTTTTGCGTTCGCTCTGACCTCCCCAAAGGCGATGGCGCAGCTGGTGCCCGCTGCGGAAATTCCAACAGCGGATGCGACCACGATCCGTCCGCCCTCAAGAGTGGAGCGTCCAGGTCCGATTGTGATTTATACGCGGCCGACGGAAAGAGAAAAACTGCGGCTATACGAATTCGATGCGGTTGGCCCGTATGCGTTTTTGGGCGCAGCGCTGGCCGGCGGATTTCAGCAGGCAAAGAATTCGCCGCCGGAGTGGGGCGGCGGAATGGGCGCGTTCGGCGAGCGCACCGCGAGCAACTTCGGCATCCAGTTTGTGACCACAACGACGCGCTACGGCTTGGCGGAAATTCTTCGCGAGGACACCGGCTACTATCGTTGCCTGTGTGAGCGACTCTTTCCCCGCCTCGGCCATGCCCTGATTTCCACCGTTGCGGGACGTCACGGCGAAGACGGGCACATGACGATTTCCGTCCCGGGATTGGTTTCGCCCTACGCTGGTACGATGACGGCACTCGCGTGGTATCCAGGCCGCTATGGTGTGAAGGATGGATTCAGAATGGGCAACTACAACCTTTTGGGTCAAGCGGTTGGAAATCTGGCTCGGGAATTTATCTATGGAGGACCACACACTCTGTTCCGCAGCGTCGGCCGCTCCAGATCGCCGGATCAGATCGCAGAGGCTCGAAACCCGTAATTGAGAATTGGTCTGTCGCTCAATAGCTCTCTCTTCCGAACTCACACAGGCACAATTTGGGCCGCTTGGAGTCGGAATTGGGTGAGACTTGGTCGCCGATTCGGGCTTACGCGGGGGTAAAGATCGTCTTTCATGGAATCAACGGCATCGACGGGGACAATGATCAACCGCTCGCTCGAGTGGTTTGGGGATCTGGGGAGTTTTTCGTGGAAGGTGATGTGCACGGCCGTCACAAGACCATTTGAACTCCGTGAGATCTTCCGGCAACTCGACGAAATAGGCTCGAAGTCGCTACCACTGGTGGCTCTGGCTGGTGCCGCTGTTGGGACCGTCCTGGCGCTGGAGAGTCGCAGCAGTCTCGTGCACTTCGGAGCGAAATCCATGCTTCCCGCTGCCATCGTGTACTCGATCATCCACGAGATGGGGCCGATCGTGACTGGATTGGTGGTGAGCGGACGCGTGGGAGCCGGCATCGGCGCTGAGCTGGGCTCGATGAAAGTGACGGAGCAAATCGACGCGATTGAGGCGTCCGCGGTAAATCCGTATAAGCTGCTGGCCTTCACGCGCATCCTGGCATGCATCGTGGTCCTGCCGCTGCTGACCCTGGCGACTGATTTTTGCGGCATATTCGCGGGGTGGGTCGCGGAAACGCTGGCCGACCCGATTTCCTTGCATGGCTTTTTGAACAAAGGGTTTTCGGGCGTGAACTTCAGCGATTTTCTGGCGCCGACGTTTCGAACCTCGGCGTTTGGCCTGATTATCGGCCTGGTGGCTTGCTTCCAAGGAATGCGCACGCAAGGTGGCACCGAGGGCGTGGGCCGGTCGGCGACGAGTTCCGTCGTTCTGTCTTCCCTGTTTGTCATCTTGGCAGACGTGATCCTGGTCAAGTTGATTCTAATCTTTTTCCCATGAAGAACACTCTCGCCGAACTCAATTTGGACAACACGCAGACAGCGGAGAAACCCGGTGAGCCGGTATTCGTGCTTCGCGATGTGCACAAATCGTATGGCACACAGAATGTTTTGAACGGAATGAATTTGACGGTCGTTCGCGGCGAGACGCTCGCTGTGCTCGGCCGAAGCGGCACCGGAAAGAGCGTTTTGCTGAAGCTCATCATTGGCCTCGCGCAGCCGGATTCTGGTTCGATTTGCATTCACGGGCAGGAGATAGCGGGTCTCGGGCTGACTGAGATGAATCAATTGAGGATCAAGATGGGGTTTTTATTTCAGCATGCGGCGCTCTACGACTCGCTGAATGTCGGGGAGAACGTTGCGTTCCCTTTGAGGCGGCACACAAAGATGTCGGAATCCGAACGGAGCGATCGCGTCAAGGAGCTGTTGGCCAGCGTTGGCATGGAACACGATCTCAACAAGATGCCGAGTGATATTTCGGGGGGCATGCAAAAACGAGTCGGCCTGGCTCGCGCGCTGGCCTTGCAGCCTGAAATTCTGCTTCTCGATGAACCAACAGCTGGGCTCGATCCGATCACCGCCAGCGAGATCGACGATTTGGTTCTGAGCCTGCAAAAAGAACACGCCCTCACGTCCGTCGTCGTCACGCACGATCTTCAAAGTGCCAAGACCATCGCGGATCGGCTGGTGTTGCTGGATCAGGGGGAAGTGGCGATGGAAGGCACGTTCCAGCAACTTGTCGAAAGTAAGCAAGATTTTGTTCAGGAATTCTTCAAACGGGATTCGTAGGGAGCACATATGTCACGAGCGGCGCGGCTGGGGGCTTTCATCATCGCAACACTAGCTATTCTGGTGTCAGTCATCTTCATCATCGGTGGCAAGCAATATCTATTTACATCGACGTATCGGCTGAGCGCCCAATTCAGCAGCGTCGTGGGCCTGGATTCGGGAGCGGAAGTTCGCGTGGGCGGCGTGCACAGCGGATCCGTTCGGAGCGTCGACCTGCCAACGAAACCAACCGACAAGATTACCGTGTGGATGGACCTTGACCGATCGACTCACAACATCATCAAGCAAGACTCGATCGCCGCCGTCGAAACCGAGGGGCTCCTCGGCAACGAGTACATTGCCATCTCGTTTGGATCAGCCAACAGCGCAAACGTCGTCGACGGCGGGACCATTGGCAGCGAGCCGCCCATTGAAATGTCCAACCTGATTAAGAAAACGGACCACATTTTGGATACCAGCCAGGAAGCTCTCAAAAATGTTACTCGCGCAACCGCCAATCTGAGTTCGATCAGCACCAAAATTGACGAGGGGCAAGGCACGGTCGGCGCTCTGATCAACGACAAGAGAATCTACACTCAGCTGGACGAGACAATCGCTGGGTTGCGTGACACAGTCATCAAAACCCAAGCCGGAGTTACCGACTTCCAGGAAAACATGGAGGCGATTAAAAAGAATTTTCTGGTGCGCGGGTTTTACAAGAATCGCGGCTATGAGGATTCTGCCGATTTGGTGAAAAACGAGATCGCAAGTCTTCCACTGGCTGAGCCTTTGAAAACATTCACCTACGAACCACAGCAGCTCTTCGACAAAATCGATACCGCCAAACCCAAGAACCAGAAATCCTTGCGCGCCGCGGGACAGTTCCTGGCCGACAACGAGTTTGGCGTCGCGGTCGTTGTTGTTTCCACAGGCATGTCTGGAGATACGGATAAAGATTTGATCTTGACGCAGGCGCGCGCCTCGGTCGTGCGCGGCTACCTCGTCGACAATTTCGGTTTCGACGATTCCCTGCTTAAAACTTTCGGCATTGGGAAAAAGAACGGCATCGCCACCGACGCTGGCTGGGGCGTCGTTCAGATCATTATCTACTCCCCCGGCACCGACATTCCCACCGGCCCGCTCTCCACCACGAACCATCAGTAGGGCGCGCCGCTTCATGACGGCGCGGTGTTGGCCTGTATGCGCTATGCCGCGTTGGCGGGGCATTTTAATCGCGCTCCTCGGAGGTAGTGTCTGTGTCCCGATTAGAATGGGGCGCAGTCAGTTGTTTTCCGGGAGTTGCGGCGGATTCTAATTGTTGAGGTGTCCCAATTGGGATTTTTTCGCGACGAACAGATTCTGGCGCTGGCGGCGGACATCGGGCTTCAACTATTTTCGATCGGACCGGAGTAGGAACCTACGACGGAATCCAACCTATCTTTTCGGGTGCGCTGATACACGACTTCGCCGTCTTCAATAATCCGTCCAGCCCATTGAATTTTAGGTTTGCCAGCGTCATTCAAGTGCCCGCATTTTATGCGGACGGATTCGAGCTCCTCTTCCCACGAAATCACGGCAGCGCCCTAGTCACCACGCCTGTACTGTCGGCCAGTTGCCGCTAGCCGCAGCGACTGCAAAGATGGGTCGTGTAAGAAAGTATAGTTCTGCGGCCCATCTCCCGCGTACTGGAATCTATTGCCTATCTGCAGATGCGCATGGGGCACCCCGACCCAGAAAGTGCACTGACCTACACGCACGTCTTGGATATCGAATCGGCCGAGGTTGCTTCTATTCTGTTGGGAGAGGTGTTCTCATGACATCGCTACGGCTCGAAAATCTCACGCGCTGGAACCTCTTACCGGCCAAGGATGTGATCCACATTCAATTCCGCTTCCACGACTCGCCCACCGTCCAGACAGAATGCTTCCCGGCCGTCAATCGCTTCGGTTACGTCTCCGGTGGGAACAATACACAAGAGCACGCGGAGAACGTGGCGAAGGCGCGACAAATGGCCGATACGTTCCAACTCACCGTTGCGCCTTTCGCCGATTTTGGGGAAGCAAAGCCATGAGACGCGCCGGCCCACAAGAGACTCACTGACGGCGCATGGGCACCAGTTAAAGCGGCAATCGCTCCACGAATCCGGTCAGGCTGTTTCTGTAGTTTCGCTTCTTCCTGATTCAACGCCGCCAATATGTCCATGAATCGTCCGCGAAGCATTAAACACAAGCGGCGCTCGAAGCGCGGGGTTTTGGAACCCGATAGCCTGTTCCTGGTACGGCAGGAATTCACCATATCTATCGTCTCTGGATCGCAGCAGCATGCCGAGCTGAGTACCTAAGGACTGATGGAGGGACACGAGTCCACTATGACCTTGACGTACTCAGTTTTGCCAGGAACTGCGGAAGTGGCAACTGGGGTGGCCGTTGCTGACAACGTCCGGGCCTGGCCTCCGGGATGAATGACACCATGGGCGAATAAGTCTCTTGTTATGTGACTGTTGGGTACGTTACGTCACGGACGGAAATGCTAAGCGCCGGTCGGCGCGAATTGTTCACTCTATTGAACGGCCGTTTGGGTTATGGTATTATGTAAAGAATTCTCCTAGGTACATCGACATGTCTCCGCAAAGGTCAATTGTTCCTTCCCAAGAAGCGAGGTCCCAGAATCGCGCTTTCAATGTGAAATTGTTTCTCGACTCGACCGGTCTGGGGAGAAAGGTTGGCAAGTTCCGAAAAGAAGAAACCGTCTTCACGCAGGGAGATTTCGCGAAGAATGTCATGTACATTCAAGAAGGCGGTGTGAAGCTTACAGTGGTCAACGAGTCCGGCAGAGAAGCCGTTGTGGCGATTCTGGGACCAGGTGATTTTTTTGGGGAAGGGTGCCTTGCGGGCCAATCCATTTGCATGGCAACTGCGACCGCGATTGCACCCACCACCGTACTCGTCATTCAGAAAAACGAGATGATTCGCGTGCTCCACGGGGAACACGAGTTCTCCGACCGGTTCATCGCCTATATGCTGGCACGAAACATCCGAGTCGAGGAGGATCTGATCGACCAGCTCTTCAACTCCAGCGAGAAGCGACTGGCGCGCACGCTGCTACTGCTCGCGCGCTATGGGAAACCGGGCCATCCTCAAGACGTGCTTCCCAAAGTCTCGCAGGAGATGCTTGCGGAGATGATTGGCACAACGCGGTCCCGGGTCAATTTTTTCATGAACAAATTCAGGAAGCTGGGCTTCATCCAATACAGCAACAGCCAGGTCCACATCGACAAATCCCTCCTCAGTGTTGTCCTGCACGACTAAATTAATTTTCGCGCCATATGGAAAGATACCGCCCTTCCGAAGGGATAGCGGCTAATACAGAGAATGTTCAAAATTGGGCAGTTTCGCAGCTCGATGTTGTGGCATTCTTTCTGTGTGAAAAGGAAAGAACTCACGCCCAACCAGATTTCCTCGGTGCCCTGTCCTACATGTGGTGTCGCCGTCGGTGAGGGTTGTGTGCTGCATTCAGGTGGTCCACGCTCAGAACCACACGTAGACAGGGAGTTTGCCGCTGCTGAGGCCATCGAGAGGAAATCGGGCTAACTTTCGATTAGCCGTGCGGGCTCAACCGGTCGATCCAACACCATCTAATCCGGTGATCTGACAACACTTCCTCTTGAGAATGGGTCTGTACGCCACGAACCAATCAGAACTTAAGCAGGACAGTGTTCTTTTTGAATCAGCACTCGCGAACGAAATCAGCCTCGTAGACACCTACAAGAAGACTTCGAGCAAGTGTTGCGTCGACCCATTGAATCCACCGCGTTTATCATGTGAATTGCTTCCGAATACGCTTTCACCCGGGATTTCGAACTATTCTTGCCGAGGCGCTGGTAGACCCGTCGTCCTTAGCGTCTGTCTAGTCTCCAGCACAATGAATTGAAGAACTTTCTCTCAGGGTGCACGGAGTGTGACAGGTACCGAATCACTGGCCTAGCGAAGCAGCACGTGCAAGATAACTGCCAGAGCGCCGAGACGATGAACGACCGCCCGCAGAAACCGCTCTCCCGTCTCGTGCTTCATCGCGCTGCGATTCATGACGTCCTCGCGGTGAGGCTTTGGGTCACATCGTTTTCGTTAAACGAAGTGAAAGTGTTGGACTGAGAAGCGGCGGTTGGAGATGGCCGCCCGGCTGGTGGAGGAGCCGGGCGGCGCCCAGCGACTAGCAGGTTGCACTCATGCCCTGAGCCGCGTAACTATCTTGGTGGCTGAGGCCGCCCTGTCCGATGCTCTTGAACCGGCAAAGCCTTCTTCACACCGGTTTCACTATCGCGGTCTTCATCCACCGGGGTGATAGCCGCGAACACGCCATCAGCATAGTTGTTAAGCCCCGCCACGATGAAGAGAGTGTTGCGTCTTCGGTCCTCGTCACCGCCGCCGCTAAAAACCATCCCCCACAAGCCGGAATTGATGAGCACATTCCCCTGAGAGTCCGTGAGTTGGCCGAGAAACTCGTGGGTCTTCCGATCGAAGGCGCTGATGTGCCCGTCGTCCTCGTTGCCGATCAGAATCGCGCCACTGAACTGGCCGAAATCCTCAGGAGCGAGGGCCACAGGCCAAGGAGCCTCGAGCGGCCCCCCCGGAGCGCTTACCGCGAAGTGTGCCGGAGTCAGCAAATTTCCGTCCCGATCAAAAACGTCAACCACTCCGCCGGCCAAGGAGGTGAAACCGGCAAACGTGACGAAGAGCCTACCGTTCACGTTCTGAACGTTGTAGACGGTCATTCCAGAAGTACCGTTCAGATCGGTAAAGCTGCCGAGCGATTGGAAATGGCCGCCGAACATGTCGATCTCGTCGTTGGAGAACGTGGGTGCGAAGCCCGAATCAGCGGCATAAATGACGTTTCGGCCGTGACCGTCCCGGCCAATGGTCAGGCCGGTGTAGCTCGAAGGGATAGGCGTCTTCGTGGAATTGTCGACCATAATGATCGCGTTGGTGGCGTCAACATCGGGGTTCCAGCCGCTGATGGTGCCGTCCAACGAGGCGAACAGAAGCACAGCGGGCTCCGATTTGCCGCCCTCGGTGATGACAAAGTCGCGCGTCGTGTTGAAGACGATACCGGTCGGCAAACCGATCGGTGCCAGCGGCACAGCTGCGGGCGGTATGTTTATGGTTATGGGGATTTTGTTGCCGGAACGGTCATAGACAGTCACGACTCCCGCAAAAGCGTCAGCTACACAGAAGAGGCTGTCGTCACCGTGCCCGCGGACGTTCGATAACGCGGCATGTCCTTCGTGATTCTCGAGTTGGCAGAGCGTGAGACCCCAGGGGTTGATCAAGGCTGGGTCTATATTCGCCGCGGCTAGGCCGGTCGTATCCGCGACTAGATTGGTCTGAACGTATTGTGCTAACGCGGTATTCGCAAATAGCGTTAGCGTGCCAATAAAGACACACGCAGGGACGAGAGCTTTCCAGTTCATAACGAACCTCCTAGGCGGCAATACAACCGCGCCAAGGTGAATCCCGTCGCCCGATATCTTTTTTTGGCTGGAGTTGCTGAGTGACCGCCTGCGAGGCTCATACTCTCGGTATCATAAGAGGTCAAGTCACATTCTTTTTAAAGTACTCCTAGTACTTAATCGTAATAGGCGATTTCAGCTTCAGCTTGGGTTAAACCATAGGCCGGCCGCCCTTGCGCGTCAAACCCAGATGGCCCTGGCCGATTCGGGTGCCAATGGAGGACAAGTCGGGTTACCGGAGACTTGAGGTTGCACTTCACTTCTCCGGTCAGTGCGTTAATCAGGAGTTGCTGCCAGTGGTGGAATAAATCGGCTCAATTTCTTATGATAGTCGCCACGGTGACAATTGGCAGGAGAAGGCACTCACGGTATAGCGGGTGCAAGATTCAGTCGTCTTATCTGCTTCATCCCTAGTTTTCTGTTTCTAGTGCCTGTCCACCTCGATGCCCAGAACGAAATCGTTGAGATTGAAAACGTACAATTGGCGCGCTCCCTAGCGGCAGTGGTGCATCCCATTGGTCCGCAGCCGTGGAAACTACTCTTAGCGGCGCAGTCCTGGTTACCGGCGTGCGTGTTGCGCTCTCTTGCCAAGTGCAATCAGGAAAATGGCACTTTTGCCTTCCGCGTGAGGCGAGAAAAACTCGATCACGTCGTCATCGTAGAACGTGAGGCCGGTAGCACCCAGGTACTGCGCGTAGGCCGCCAAGTATAGTTTCCCGCCTAGAATGCCCGCCTCGAGTTGGACGGCCCGATATCCTCGGTTCCCCAACTGGTCTAGAATTCGCCGCAAATCCGCAAGGAAGAAAATTGCTACGCTGGCATCACCGGGCAGCTCCTGATCGAGCCCTAGACATCGTGCCTCTTCGCGGAATCCGCCTTCTTTCAAGCACTCCAGTTCCTTGCGCTCACGATGGAACACATAGGCGCCGGGTCGGAGCCCATCGACGGCATTCACGATCAGGTACAGGTCGTTCAGAGATGTACCGAGTGGATCAAGGAAATCAGCTGGGATGCCGCGGGTAGTGAAGTCGAGCATCGTCGAAAGCTGCGCAAAACTGATCGATGCGCGGCTAAAGATTCGTATGGAGCCGCGACGGAGGATCACTTCCTCAATCGGATCGAGCGAATTCGCCCCGTCTTCATAAGATTTGAGCGTGGTACACGCTCCTCGAATCGCTGGTAACTCCCTCATCTGCATATGTCTTCGCCACTCGGCGACTTCCGCTCCCGATTGCAATGATGAAGATTCGTGCATAGCCCGCATCACCGCATAATCGACCTCAGTTTTAGACAACGACACTGTGTCAAGCTTCAGCGGCTCGATTTCTGTCGGCGGCTCTGTCGGCAACTTTGCTGTGTGCCCTATCGGGAAGAGAGAAAACGCCACTTCCCGCTGTGTATCGAGGTTTAACAACCGGTTCACCTCGGCATCCACGAAACCGAGCACCGCACGAGCCGGCAGCGCGAGGGCCGCGCACATCGCCAGCAAGTTGGCGAGAATCGTTCCGTTGTCCCACCCAAAATGCCGATACGTTCGGGCCTGATACTTCCAGGCGTTGCGCCAATAGGTTCCCGTGCAGATAACCGTCAGTGGGGCGTGCGAGACAGCCGATTCAGCACCTGTAGCTCGGACGAGGATTGCACGATAGTCTCCGCAGCGCAGCTTGCGGAGCGCAAAATCGCCTGGTCCAAAGTGGTATACGCCAGCCGGTAGGTCTGGCAGGTCACCGCAGACCAAGTACAGCTCAATCTCGTAAAGAGCGCCGGTGCAGGCCGCCGCGCGGTAGTAAATCTCTCCGCCGGGGTATGTCCGCCGTTTCGTGATGCCTGCGGAAAAATAGAGCAGCGCTCCGAGGCGACTCAAATCGGGCACAACATCGCGTTCAGTCTGGGTTTCCGTCTGCGCGATCGCACAGAGTGCCGCCGAACCGGTCTGCGAGAAATCTCGGGGAAGAACTAACGGCTCCAGTGTTGGGTAGAGTTTGAAAAGTAAGGGCTTGTTCGCCCAATCTAGAGAATGGGGGTCGGTACGAATGCTCGAGAAGGAGTGTTTCGTGCTGTTGTGATAGCTCCAGGCACTCCCCACGTCTCGGTTGCTCATCCGAGTACCTCTTGAGCGTAGCTTAAGTGGGTGACGTGCAACGGCGTGCCACTGTCCGCCGTCCCCTGCATTCCTAAGTTGTTCGTCGACGGCATTCGTCCCAAGCCAACGCATACATTATCGCCGCGCACACCAGTCGCTACAAAACACCTAGATATGTCTGAATGCCCCTGACGCGCCTCAGTACATCCCACCCATGCCGCCGCCATGTCCCACACCTGCGGCAGTCTTCATTCCTTCTTCCTTGATGTCGGCCACTAGGGCTTCGGTGGTCAGCATCAGCGCGGCGATAGACGCAGCGTTCTGCAATGCCAGGCGCGTGACCTTGGCCGGGTCGATTATTCCAGCTTTGACCAAGTCTCCGAACTCGCCCGTTTCCGCGTTGAAGCCGAAGTTCTCATCCTTTGAGTCGCGGATTCGGCCGACGACGACGGCGCCTTCGTGCCCCGCGTTCTGGGCAATCTGGCGCGTGGGCTCCTCGAGGGCGCGCTTTACGATGTTCACGCCGACGGCTTCGTCCCCGTGGAGCCTGAGCTTATCGAGCGCCGAGATGCAACGCAGCAAAGCTACGCCACCGCCGGGCACGATGCCTTCCTCGACCGCTGCGCGAGTGGCGTGCATGGCGTCCTCGACGCGAGCCTTTTTCTCTTTTAGCTCGGTCTCGGTTGCTGCGCCCACCTTGATCACCGCTACGCCGCCAACCAGTTTGGCCAGGCGCTCCTGGAGCTTCTCCTTGTCGTAGTCCGAAGTGCTTTCTTCGACCTGCGCGCGGAGCTGCTTGATGCGGCCCTCGATCTCGCTGGCCTTGCCGGCACCTTCAATGATTGTGGTGTTGTCCTTGTCGATGGTCACTTTCTTGGCGCGGCCCAACTCATCGACCTTTACGTTTTCGAGCTTGATCCCGAGGTCTTCAGTGATGGCCTTGCCACCCGTGAGGATGCCAATATCTTCCAGCATAGCCTTGCGG
>Ga0116223_10003928_pt1 | contig 13097 bp, 11 predicted proteins | sample Sb_taG_3_FD_90092 | JGI IMG/M metagenome (GOLD analysis project Ga0116223, IMG submission 90092) | Peat soil microbial communities from Weissenstadt, Germany - Sb_50d_a_PC metaG | ecosystem: Environmental > Terrestrial > Soil > Wetlands > Peat | place: Germany: Weissenstadt | collected 2010-09-21 | reverse complement strand
TGAGGCGCAAGATGGATGCAACCACCCTTGCCGAACTGCGGTTTGCTTGAACTTGGCATCCGTCTGGCACGTTTCCAACGTGTCGAGAATTTGCGGCACGTTGGAAACGTGCCGCCACAACCCTGTTACCCGCCGTTGAACCATGCCCGGGTTTCAGGAGCCACCTCTGCGGAAGTTGAAGGGATTTCAGGACTTCTGTCTGCCAGCATGGGCGTGCCTCCTCAAAACGTGCAGGAGTGGTGAGAAGAGAAGAAGAAACGGCTGCCTCAGCCGTCCTTATACTGTACAAGCGTTCAATAGACCACGGCATTGGCAGCAGGGACCGGGTCACGGCGGGAACAATTGGCGAGGGAACGATACAATCCGAAGACGAGCGATGGGATGCGCTGGGTGCGCCGGGACAGTGAGGTCGATGAGCAGCTCCCGGGCGCGACTGACTGGGTGTACCTGTTCGAGCAGGATGAAGGAGTCGCAGAAGGGGTAAGTATGACTTGTGATCGCCGCTGGCCGGTCGCGTTGCTAGGTCTGGTCCTGCTTGGAAGTTCTGTCAGCGCCGGGCCGCCGGCCAGGCCCGACCCCGCCGCCGTCGATGCCGTCATCCGCGACGCCCTCAAGGCCTGGGGCGTCCCCGGGGTCGCTGTCGCCGTCGTCCGCGACGACCAGGTGGTCTACCTCAAGGGGCACGGCCTGCGCGAGGCCGGCACAGATCGACTGGTAACGCCCGACACCGTCTTCCCCCTGGCCTCCTGCACCAAAGCCTTCACGACGACCGTGATGGCGATGCTCGTGGACGAAGGGAAGATGTCGTGGGACGACCCCGTCCGCAAGCATCTCGATTGGTTTCACCTGTCCGACCCGCTCGCCGACCGCGACGTGACGCTGCGCGACCTCGTCACACACCGCACCGGCGTGGGCACACACAACATGCTCTGGTATCGCTCGCCCTTGTCGCAGGAGGAGGTCGTCCGCCGCGCCGGACTGTTGCCGCTCGACAAGCCGTTCCGCACGACGTTGCAGTACCAGAGCACCATGTTCACCGCGGCCGGGCTGGCGGCGGGCGCGGCGGCGAAGACGACCTGGGAGAGCCTCGTCCGCAAGCGCATCCTCCAGCCGCTGGAGATGAGTGGGGCGAGCCTGACTACCGTCGAGGCCGAGAAGGCGGCCGACAGGGCCATGCCGCACCGCCCAGGTCGCGACGGCAAGCCGGAGGTCATCGACTGGTATCCGCAGGAGACGCCGAACCCCGCCGGCTCGCTCAACGCCACCGCCCGCGACCTGGCGAAATGGCTGCGCTTCCAGCTCGCCGAGGGCCGCTGCGACGGCAAGCGCCTCGTCGGGGCCGAGGCGCTGCGGGAGACGCACACGCCGCAGTTCGCCTTGCCGGTCACCGGCACCGAGCGCGACCTCAACCCCGAGACGAACCTGATGAGCTACGGCATGGCCTGGCTGATCCAGGACTACCGCGGCAAGTTGCTGGTGTCCCACGCGGGGGCCATCGACGGCTTCCGGGCCGAGTTGATGCTGATGCCCAGGGAGGGACTCGGTATCGCGTTGCTGTTCAACAGGGACCAATCGCGGATGAATCTCGCCCTGGGCAACAGCCTGCTCGATCTGTTCCTCGGCCTGCCGAGGAAGGACTGGAATGCGTACTTCCTCGACGTGGTGAAGAAGGAACGGGCGGACGCAAAGGCCCGGGTCGAGAAGCGGTTGGCCCAGCGCCAGGCGAACACCAAACCGTCACTCCCCCTGGCGGCCTACGCCGGGACGTATGACCATCCCGCCTACGGGAAAGCTCGCATCACGGTGGAGGATGGGACCCTGGTCTTCCGCTGGCGGAGCTTCAGGCGGCCGCTCGAGCACTTCCATTACGACACGTTCCTCGTGGAGGAAGGCGACCTCGGCGGGACCGCTGTGACGTTCACACTCGGCGCGGGCGCGACCTCCTCGATGAAGGTGGACGAACCGCTCGGCGTCGAATTCACGAAGAAATGACCGCTCACTTCGCTTTCCGTTCGGCCAGCCATTTCTCGGCTTCCAGCCGGTAGAATTCGGCAGCCGCGGGCTCATACCCGCGGATGAGTCCATTTTTCACTAGCTCGGTAACTGTTCCTTCGAGGTCCTTCATGCGCACCAGGTGTTCCTCGGCGGCCCGCACGCGATCCTCCTTCTTGTCATTGAGGTCGGACTGGGCCTCCATCCACCGAACAGACCATCGGTAGAGCAGTTCGGGATCGAAAGGGGTTGCCGCTGCCACCCCAGTTGTCTGCCGCGCGAGGTAACCCTTGTAGAACTTCTTGGCCGCTTCCATTCGGGCCTTGGCATTCTCCGCAGACGACTTCTCATCCGCACGGACGGAGGAGAGTGGTCCCATGACGACAAGCAGAACCAGGGCCAGGTTGATCGTTCGCGTAATCACGGTAGCGCCTCGCATGTGAAGTGTTCGGACCACGGCCGATTCTACCCTCATCCCCTCCGTCGAACAAGGAAGAGGTCGCCGGGCCGGCCGCGGAGGCACATTTCTCCGATTTCTCATTGGCATCGGTCGCGCCTGCTGACCTACAATAACCGGCCGAGAGATGCTCTATTGTCAATTCGACGGTCCTCCGATCCCACCCGGGAGCCTGACCATGCCTCTCACCGAAGACGTCATCCAGCGCGCCGCCCCCGATGCCGGGTCGCTGCAGAATGGCCGCGACCTGGTCCGCAAGAAGGCGTTCTCCACGCTCGGCGTGTCCGAGGACGGCACCTGGTTGCTCGGCAACTGCAAGGGCAGCGGCAAGGAGCCGTATTCCGTCTCCGTCGATCTGGCCAACGACTCCTCCCCGGTCGGCCGCTGCAACTGTCCCAGTCGCAAGTTCCCCTGCAAACACGCCCTCGGCCTGATGGTGGCCTACCTGGCCAACCCCGGGCAGTTCGGCAAGGCCGAGCCGCCCGAGGACCTCGTCGCCAAGCGCGAGAAGCAGGTCGCCCGGGCCGAAAAGAAGACGACCGAGGCGCCCGCGCCGCGCAAGGTCAACAAGGCGGCCCAGGTCAAGAAGGCCCAGGCCCAGCGGGACGGACTGGACCTGCTGGAAAAGCTGCTCATCGACCTCGTCGCCGCCGGGCAGTGGTTCGAGGAAGGGCGGCTCGACCGGCTCGACCGCCAGGCCAAGCAGATGGCCGACTCTTACCTGCCCGGTGCCAGGGTCATGCTGCGGCGGTTGGTGCTGCTCGGCCAGGAGGACGGGTTGCCGGAAGAGGAGCGCACCGCCCGTGCCGCCGACCTGATCGGCCACCTGTGGGCCACGGTGCAGAAGGGCCGCAACTACCTCGACGACAAGTTGTCCGCGGACGAGGACCAGGCCGAGGCCGAGGCGGTCATGGAAGAGGTCCTCGGCACCGTCTGGCAACTGGCCGACCTCAAAGAGAAGGGCTACACCCGCCAGGATCTCAACCTGCTGGAACTGGCCTACGAGCGCTTCGACGATGCCGCCCGTGCCGAGCGCATCGAGACGAGTCACCTGCTCGACCTCGGCGACGGCTCGGTGCATGCCGCCATCACCTACCGGCCGGTCAAGGGGTTGGCGAAGATCGCGGAGCAGCCGAGCTGGATGCAGCCGATCACCGTCCTCGAGGTGGCGGTCTACCCCGGCTTCCTCAACCGTCGCATCCGCTGGGAGAAGGGCGCCGAGGTGGTGCAACCGCTGGAGAAGAAGAACCTGCACCTGAAACAGGCGCACGCGCTGGCGGCGCCGGAGTTCGAGAAGGTGCTGGCCGAGTTCCGCAAGCAGCTCAAGCACCCGCTGGCGCCGCGCGAGGCCGTCGTCTGGGTCCGCTGCCAGACGGTCGGCAAGGTCGGCGAGCGCGTCGTGGTCGAGGATGCCAAGGGTGCCCGCATCGAGGCCGTGGACCGCAAGAAGGATTACTCCAACGTCGCCAACCTCGTCCGTGCCGCCGGCGAGCTGCGGAAACAGCCGGCGCTACTGGCCCGGCTGTTCGTGCTGCCGCTGCCGAACACCATTGTCGCCGAGCCGCTGGCGCTGTTGAGCCCCGAGAAACACCTGCGCCTGGGACTATAGTCATGGCCGCGGCGTTTCGAGAACCTGGTGGTGGATGATGTACGGCCTCCGGGGGTATCGGGCCCTTGGCTCCCTCGGCCCCGCGACCACGGCCGCCATCCCCGACCGGACCGAGGCGGCCCGGACCGAGTTCGATGCGGAGCGACGGCGCGCGGCGCGGGAGGCGTTGGCCCGCATTCGCGGAAAGCGTTGATGCCTGGCGGACTGCCGTCCGGGCCGGCGCGAGTCGAAGGAGGAGCCCTCATGGCACACGAACAACTGCACGAACTAGTCAAAGATGTGCGGCGCTTGCTCGACGCGGGGACGACGGCCATCGCCGACGACCGCGGCCTGCGGCAGCGCGAGCAGGCGCTGCAAGCCCTGGGGGCCAAGGTGCCGGCGCTGGCGGCCGTCGCCGAGGCGATCGGCCGCGTGCGGCAGGCCCCGCCGTCGCGGGCCGCCGCGCCGCTGTGCGACCTGCTCCTCCTCACCCGACAGCTCGCGGCCAGCCTGGCGAGCGCTGGCTGCGACGGGGCCGCGGCCGGGGTCGAGAAATCCGGGCCGTGGCAGACGGCGGCCGCGTTGCGCGACGTGTTCGCCTGGGCCGGGGGGTCGTTCACCGCGCACGCCAACGACTTCAAGGCGCTGCAAGGTGCGATCCGGCGACCCGACTTCGCCGACCTGCGCCTGATCGAGCCTCTGCTGAAGAAGCTCGCCTCGCCCTCGGGCGACGACGACGAGGACCTGCTGAGCGATCAGGCGCTGCCGGCCTTCGGCGCCGCCCTGGTGCCGGACCTGCGGCGCGACCTGAATCTCCAGGGCGGCGTCGCCCACGCCCGCCGGCTGCGGACCATCTGCACGATCGACCCACGCCTCGGAACGACCCTGTGCCGGCAGGCGCTGGCCGACGGCGGCACCGCCGTGAAGGCCGAGTCGCTGCGGCGCTTGACGCGACTCGCCCCAGCCGACGCCGAACGCACGGCGCTGCAGGTGCTGGGGCAGAAGGTCCCCTCGCGCCTGGCGGAGGCCGCCCTCCGCGCCCTCGCCACCTCCCAGAATGACGGCGCCCTCGACGCCCTGTTGCGGGCGCTCCTGTCAAACGACTTCAACCTCGAGTTCGCCGCAAGTGACGTACTGGCCACGCAGCCACACCCGCAGGCCACCGCGCGGCTGCTCGAACTTCTCGCCAGGCTCCAAACGTCGGAGGTTGAAGCCCGCGCCAACGCGCGTGCGAAGCAGTCCGCCGCGAAGGGAAAGAGGAAGGCGGCCAAACCGGCCGGACCGAATGACGATGATGAGGTAGGCGAACAGATTCGGCGCGTCGTCGCTGTCCTTGGCGAGCGAAAGGATGCCGCGGCCGTGCCCTCTCTGCTAACCCTCCTCGACCACGGCAACGCCGAACTGCGGGAGTCGGCCATCGAGGCGCTGGCCAACCTCGGCGACGTGTCGGGGTTGCGCGCGGCGGCCGATTACATGAACGACGGCAAGGTGTGGGAGGCGGCCACCCGCGCCGCCTGGCTGCTCCCCGGCCGGGAGCGCTACGAGCGCCTGGCGGCCTGGGTCCAGGAGCTGTCCCAGGCAAAAAAGTCCGAGTACCGCCGGGGGAAGTTCGTCCTCGAACTTTTCGAGGAGGAATTCTCCGACCCGGAGGAAGACTTCGACGACGCGGAAGCAGCGCTCGAGCGGAAGGCCAGGCGGACCGACTGGGACCCGCGCTGGCTGCCGCTGCTGCGGAAACACCTCGGCGGTCCCTACCGTCCGGAGGCGGCGCTGGGCCTGGCCGCGGTGCTGGGCGAGAAGGCGGTCCCGGAGCTGCTGCCGCTGCTGCTCCCGTCGGTCAAGAAGGACGAGTGCGGGGTGGTGGAGGCGCTCGGCTACCTGCGGGCGCGCGAGGCGGTGCCGCTGATGGTGCCGCTGATGCCGGAGCAGGAGTGGCACCACTACTGCATCCACGACGCCCTGCGGCGGATCAACGACCCCACGGCCATCCGGCTGCTCGAGGGTCTCCTGGAGAAAACGAAGGACCCTGGCCGCCGGGACTGCCTCGCCGCAGTGATCGAGTACCTGGAGAAGCACCGGGCGAAGGAGTGAGCGTGACGATGCCCCGCGAAGTTCTTCAGGCCCTGGAGGCCGACGTGCGGCGGCTGCTCGCCGCCGGTGCCGGCATCGCCGCCGGTGATGAAGGCCTGCGCCGCCGGGCCGATGCCTTGCGCGAGTTCGGCCGAAAGATACCGGCCCTGGCCCAGGTCGCCGCCGCCGTGGAGCGCGTCACAGCGGCGGCGCCGGCGCAGGCGACCGGCCCGTTCCTCGACCTGCTCGTGCTGGTCGGGCAGGTCCGGGCCGGACTGTCCCTTGCCGGATGGGAGGGGGCGCTGTCTGAGACCGAGCCCTCGGGTCCCTGGGCGACAGAGGCTCTGGCTCGCGACGTCCAGCACCTGCTGGCGGCGATGCAGGCTTCCGGCCAAAAGCGGGCGAACGTCCTGGAGGAGGCCGAGGGGGCCGTCCTCCACGACCTGCGCCTGCTGCAACCGCTGCTGGCGCTGTCGGAGACGGCGCACGGCGAGTTAGACGATCTCCTGGTAGCGCGCGTGTTACCCCAGGTGGGCCTGACGATCTTGCCGGGGCTGTGGCGAGCGCTGTGCCGTGATCGCCGCAAGGCGGTGTGGCGGCTGGTCATTATCTGCCGGAGTCACCCCGCGGTCGGCCTGGAACTGTGCCGGCTCGCCTTGGCGGACGACGACCTGATGCTCCGCGAGGGCGCCCTCTCGACCATCGGCGAGATCCGGGCGGGGGCTGGCTCCCTGACCCCCGCCCTCGTCCGGGGATTGAGGGACGCCGCGCGGACGGAACGAGCGCTGTACGCCCGCGCCCTGGGCAAGATCGGTCCCGCCGCCCGGGACGCCGTCCCCGCCCTGTGTGCCGCGCTGCAGGACGAGAGTCCGTACGTCCGCATCGCGGCCGCGGAGGCCCTGGGGCAGATTCGATCCTCCGGCGCCCTGCCGGCCCTCGCCGCCGCGGTCAACGACCCGACGGCGGCGGAAGTGAAGCGGGCCGCCGAACGGGCCAGCGCACGCATTCAGAATCCCAGATAAGACCATTCCTTCTGACACCCGGAGCGATCCGTCATGGCCAAGGCCGCTGACAAGACGAAGAAACCCGCCCCCGACGGCGACGCCGGCGCGATGCTGCGCCGGCCCGCGGAGATCGAGTACGCCGCCGAACTGGACGCCCTCCGCGCCACCGACCGCAACCCTCGCCCCGACGGCTGGCTGCTGTCGCCGAAGGCCGTCCGCACCTACATCCTGGGCGGCAAGGCCGGGAACACCGAGATTCGCCCCAAGTACCTCGGCAGCGAGCGCGTCGTCGAAATCGCCATCGCGACCCTCGCCACCGACCGCGCCCTCCTTCTCGTCGGCGAGCCTGGCACGGCAAAATGTCTCAAGCACGACACGATGGTAGTGGACACGCGCACCGGAGAACGCGTGACGATCGAGGAAGCGTGTCAGCGGCGCGACCTGAGCGTGGCTTCTCTCGACGAGAACTGGCAACTTCGTCCCCAAGTTGCTGCCGACTACCTGGCCAACGGTATACGCCCCTGTTACCGTGTCACAACGCACCTGGGGAGGGAAATCGAAGTCACGATCAATCATCCGTTTCTCACCCTTGGCGGGTGGCAGAAACTGGGAGAATTGACCGTCGGGGATCGCATCGCCCTGCCGCGAGCCTTACCGTACTTCGGCAGCGCGCACCTGAGCGACGCTCGTGTGATCCTGTTGGCGCACCTGATCGCGGAGGGCTGTCTGACACAAAACCTGGCGTACTTTTCCAACAAGAATCCCGAGATGCAGCGGGATTTCTCGGACGCCGTGGCAGCCGCCTTCCCGGAGTTGCGCGCCCACTGGCATCCGAGCGGCCGCGAGTGCAGCGTTTCGCGCGCCGCTAACCTAGCCCGCGAGGCCAACCCGTGTACCGCGTGGCTCCGCCGGCTCGGCCTCATGGGAACCGGGTCGGCAACGAAGTTCGTTCCTGAATGTGTCTTTTCCCTGCCGCGCGGGCAGATCGCCCTGTTCCTCAACCGCCTATTCAGCGGCGACGGGTGCCTCCATCGCCGCCGCACGACTGGCCAGTTCACCGTCGATTACTGCAGCAAGTCGCAGCGCCTCGTGAAGGACGTTCAGCACCTGCTGCTGCGCTTCGGCATCAACGCCCGGTACTCAAGGAGGAAAACGGGCCACTACCGGTTGTACATCCACGACCGCGGTCCCTGCCTGATGTTCTTGCGGGAGATTGGCTTTCTCGACCGCCAGCGCACGGCCAAAGCCGTGGCGCAAATCGAGGCCGAAGCCTGCCGCGAGAACCCGAACTTGGACGTGATCCCGTCAGCGATCTGGGGACGGATCGAGCGAGTCGCACAGGCAACCGGCTACCGGAATGCCTCCGCCCTGGTTAAGGCCGAGCGGGGGGACGCCTACAAGGGCGGAGGGCCGCGCCAGAGGCAGAGCGTGTCGCGGCCGCGGCTGCTGCGACTGGCAACATTCATGAACGATTCCGGTCTCGCATCCATCGCCCGGAGTGACATCTACTGGGACGCGATCAAGAAGATCGAGTTCATCGGCCGCCATCGCGTCTATGACCTGAACCTCACGCGAGATCATAACTTCGTCGCCAACGATATTGTCGTGCATAATAGCTGGCTCAGTGAACATCTCGCGGCCGCCATTTCTGGGAACAGCCTGCTGCTGATCCAGGGGACCGCCGGCACCACCGAGGAGCAGATCCGCTATTCGTGGAACTACGCCCTGCTGCTGGCCGAGGGGCCGAGTCCGAAGGCCCTGGTGCCCAGCCCGATGTACCGCGCGATGGAAGACGGCAAGCTCGTGCGCTTCGAGGAGATCAGCCGCTGCCCGTCGGAGGTCCAGGACTCGCTCATCACGCTGCTGTCCGAGAAGGTGCTGGCGATTCCGGAGCTGAATCTGCACCTGCCGGGCCGGCGCGGCTTCAACCTGATCGCGACGGCCAACACGCGCGACCGCGGCGTCAACGACATGTCGGCGGCCCTGACGCGGCGCTTCAACAAGGTGATGCTGCCAGTGCCGCAGGACGTCGATACCGAGGTCGCCATCGTGCAAAAGCGCGTCGCCGAGATTGGGGCGGGGCTCAAGCTGCCGGCGCCGCCGCCCGCCGAGGAGGCGGTGCGCAAGATCGTGCAAATCTTCCAGGAGCTGCGGGCCGGGCAGACGCTGGACGGCAAGCAGAAGGTGAAGCCGCCGTCGGGCGTGCTGTCCACGGCGGAGGCGATCAGCCTGGTGGGCAACAGCATGGCCCTGGCGGGCCATTTCGGCGACGGCGCCGTCGCCGACCGCGACCTGGCGGCGGGGCTGCACGGCGTGATCATCAAAGAGGACGCCCGCGATGCTGCCGTGTGGGTCGAGTACCTGGAGAACATCATGAAGAAGCGCGGGGCCGAGTGGCGCGACCTGTATAATGCGTGCAAGGAGCTAACCTCCTGATTCCCCGTGACGGAGACGAGAAATGGCCATCAACGACTGGCAGAAGGTGAAGACCGACAAGAAGATGGTGCTGGGCCGCTACATCGTGGCCGACCCGAAGATGTGCCACGGCAAGCTGACGTTTCGCGGCACACGCATCTTCGTCGCCGACGTGCTGAACCAGGTTGCGAAGGGGATGGACTTCGAGTCGATCAGCGAATCCTGGGGTGGTTCCGTGAGCTACGAGGCCGTTGTCGAAGCCGTCAAGTTGGCCCGCGAAGCGATCCTCAAACACTGGCCCGAGATGGAAATCAAGGACGCTGAGCCCGATGAATGTGCTGGACGAAAACGTGGACTGGGGGCAGCGCGAGTTGCTCGAGGGCTGGCGGATACGAACGCGAAAGATCAGGGCTGACCTGGGGTGGGAGGGAATGGACGATACAGATGTCATCCCGCTTCTGGTGCAGTTGACGTAGAGACCGAATGGTGGAGAAGCAATCATGAAAGCCGTGCCCGCCGTTTACGAAAACGGTCAGATCACCCTGTCGGCGCCTCCGGAAAACGCCGAACTGGGACCGGTTCGGGTTCTGGTGATCTTCCCCGAGGAGTCGGATGACCCATGGCAGAAAATCTTGACCGATTCCCGCCCACGCCCCGCCCTGGATCAGTACCTCAAGGAGTGCCTAGATGAAATCGCCCTGGGGAAGGCAGAACCGCTGGACCCGGAGCACCTATGAATTCCCTGACGCTGCCCCGTTTCTGGCAACTCTACCGCCGGTTGCCCGAGTCGGTCCGGGCCGCGGCGCGGGAAACGTATCGCCAATTCCTGGCCGACCCAACTCATCCGGGACTGCACTTTCACCGCCTCGCCTATGACCCCCGGTTATGGTCGGTCCGGGTGACGCGGAACCACCGGGCGGTAGGGATCCGGGACGGGAACACGATCACATGGATCTGGATCGGCTCCCACGACGAGTTCGACCGGCAGTTCCCGGCATGAACTGGGTGATTCCCATGAATGGGTCCAATGTCGATCTCACCTGGTGGCAACCGAACCCCAAGGACGGTCAGCCACTCGCGCGCATTTTCGGCGTGCGCCACCTGTCGCCCGCGGCGGCCCATCACCTGAACACCGTCCTCGACGCCCTGCGACCGACCGCCGTCCTAGTCGAGGGGCCGTCGGACGCCGCCGAGCAGATCAAGCACCTGGCCCACCAGGACACCCGCCCGCCGGTCGCCCTTCTCGCCTACACCGAGGCGCGGCCGGTGCGCTCGATCCTCTACCCCCTGGCCGAGTATTCTCCCGAATGGGTCGCCCTCACTTGGGGACTGCGTCACAAGGCCGACGTGCGCTTCATTGACCTGCCCGCGGCCGTCTTTCTCGAATTGCACCAACTCACCAAGCAGCCAGACGACGAGGCGCCGCCGGAGGAAAAGGACGGGCCCGTCAAGCAGCGGCCGGTGAGCGAACATACGCGCGCCTACCTCGACGACCCGTATGAGGCGATCGCGCAGCTGTCGGGCGAGCCGGACCACGAGACCTGGTGGGAGCGGCATTTCGAGCACACCGTCGATCCGGCCGCTTACGTGCGGCAGATCTTCGAGTTCGGCCGCGGCCTGCGCGAATTCCGCGCCCGCCCCGCCAACGACGAGAACCTGATCCGCGAGGCGTACATGCGCCGCGGCATCCGCGAGGCGCTTGCCGAGGGGCACGACCCGCAGCGCGTCGTCGTCGTCTGCGGCGCCTTCCACGCCCCGGCGCTGACGCACGACCTGCCGCCGATGACCGACAAGGAGGTCAAGGCGCTGCCGCGGGTCACGACGCGGCTGACGCTGATGCCGTACAGCTACGCCCGCCTCTCCTCGCAGTCGGGCTATGGCGCCGGCAATCACGCCCCGGCCTACTATCAGAAGCTGTTCGAGGAGCGGCGCGACGGGCGGAAGGAGCGATTGCCGGCCCGCTTCCTCTCGGAATTGGCGCACCACATGCGGCGCGAGGGGATCGTCCGCTCGGCCGCGGAAGTGATCGAAGCGGTACGCCTGGCCGACACCCTCGCCGCCCTGGCCGGGGCGCACGCGCCGAGCCTGCGCGACCTGCGCGACGCCGCCGTCACCTGCCTCGGGCGCGGGGAGTACTCGGCGATCGGACCGTTCCTTGCGGAGATCGAGATTGGCTCGCACATCGGCAAACTGCCGAAGGGAGCGGGTCGCACGCCGATTCAGGATGATTTCTACGACGAATTGGCTCGCCTGAAGCTGGACGAGTACCAGACCGGCGACCGCAAGATTCGCCTTGCCAAGGCCAAACGGAGCGCCGATCCGGAAATCCTGGAGATCGACCTGCGCGAGGATCGCCACGCCGGGACGTCGGAGACGGCCTTCCGCGGCCGCAACCAGAGCACCTTTTTGCATCGCCTCCGTGTCCTGGACGTTAAGTTCGGCGAGCAACTCGATCGGAGGCAGACGGGGACCGCGTTTGAAAAATGGCGGCTGCGCTGGACGCCGGAGTCCGAGATTCAGCTGGTCGAGGCCGGGCTGAAGGGCGACAGCGTCCAGGCGGCCGCGACGTTCACCCTGTCCGAACGACTCGGCGAGTGCGAGGCCATCGACCAGGCGGCAAGCCTCGTGGAAGACGCCATCAAGTGCGAGCTGCACAACGCCTTCGAGGATGCCCGAAGTCGGCTGCAGGCCGTCGCGGTCCTGGACAGCTCCTTCGACGCCCTGGCGCGGGCCGCGGACAGCCTGGCCGAAACCATCGGCTGCGGCACCGTGCGCCGTTTCGACCTGACGCCGCTGCGGCCGCTGCTCGGGCAACTGTTCCTCAAGGCCACCCTCCTGGCGAAGCAGGCGTGTACCTGTGACGAGGCGACGGCCCGAGAGAAAGTGCGGCCGGCGCTGGTCGCGCTAAACCGCGTCGCGATGGAGAACGCCGGCGACGTGGACGGCGAGCGCTGGCAGCGCGAGTTGGATGCTATCGCCGCCAGCGACGCACTCAACGCGTACCTGTCCGGCTTCGCCTGCGCCCTGGTCCTGGAGCGCGGCCGCATCGACGAGGAGGAACTGGGGCGCGAGGTGAGTCGGCGCTTGTCGCCGGGGATCCACGCCGAGGTCGGGGCCGGTTGGTTCGAGGGGCTGGTCGGCTACAACCGGCAGGCGCTCTTCTCGCGGTTGGCCCTGTGGCGACAGCTCGACGCCTACCTCGTCAGCCTCGACGACGAGGAGTTTCGGCACGGCCTCGTCTACCTGCGACGGGCCTTCAGCGAGTTTGCCCCCGGCGAGGTGCGCCGCGTCGTGTCGAACCTCGTCGAGATTTCGCAGGAAGGGGCCAAGGAGCTGAAGGCGAGCGTCGAAGCTAAACTGTCCGACGACGAAGCGGCGAAGTTGCAGGAGATGCTCGGGGATTTGGACATCTGACGAATCCCACGGGCTTGCCCCGTGGATGGTTAGGCTCGCCGCTACAAGAAGAGAGAGATAAGAAGTGTTTCTCCTTCTCTTCTCCGTAGCGGCGAACGTGAGGCACCACGGGGCAAGCCCGTGGCATCCCAATCCCACGGGCTTGCCCCGTGGATGG
>Ga0116223_10003926_pt1 | contig 13100 bp, 4 predicted proteins | sample Sb_taG_3_FD_90092 | JGI IMG/M metagenome (GOLD analysis project Ga0116223, IMG submission 90092) | Peat soil microbial communities from Weissenstadt, Germany - Sb_50d_a_PC metaG | ecosystem: Environmental > Terrestrial > Soil > Wetlands > Peat | place: Germany: Weissenstadt | collected 2010-09-21 | reverse complement strand
GTGGTGGGCGAGCTGTATGTGGCGGGCGCGGGGGTGGCGCGCGGGTATGTGGGGCGGGGCGGGCAGACGGCGGCGCGGTTTGTGGCGAACCCGTTCGGCGTGCCGGGGAGCCGGATGTACGCGACGGGGGACCGGGCGCGGTATCGCGCGGACGGGGCGCTGGAGTACCGGGGGCGCGCGGATCAGCAGGTGAAGATCCGCGGCTTCCGCATCGAGCCGGGCGAAGTGGAAGCGGCGCTGCTGAGTTATGCGGGGGTGCAGCAGGCGGTGGTGGTGGCGCGGGAGGATGTGGGGGAGGCGCGGCTGGTCGGGTATGTGGTGGCGGAGGCCGGTGCGGCGAGGCCGAGCGGGCCGGAACTGCGGGAGCACCTGAAGGGGCGCGTGCCGGACTACATGATTCCCGGCGCGTGGGTGGTGCTCGACGAGCTGCCGCAGACGCCGAACGGGAAGGTGGACCGGCAACGGCTGCCGGCGCCGGAGCTGGGCGATCCGCTGCGGTATGTGGCGCCGCAGACGCCGACCGAGGAGGTGCTGGCGCAGATTTGGGCTGAGGTGCTCAAGCTCGATCAGGTGGGGATGGAGGAAGACTTCTTCGAGTTGGGTGGGCACTCGCTGCTGGCCACGCAGGTGGTCACACGTGTGCGGGAGAGCTTTGGCGTGGAGTTGCCGCTGCGCGTCCTGTTTGAAGGATCGGTGACGGTACGCGGAGTGGCGGAGCAGATCGAGCAGGCACAGCGACAGGAGCAAGGCCTCGTGCTGCCGCCCCTGCGCCGGCGCACCTTGCCGCCCAACGAGCCCGTGCCCTTGTCCTTCGCCCAAGAACGCCTCTGGATCCTCGAGCAACTGCAATTGCTCGGTCCAACGTATAACGAGAGTTTGAAATTGCGACTGCACGGCGTGCTCGACCGGAACGCCCTCGAGCGCAGTTTCACGGAGTTGGTCTCGCGTCACGAAGCACTGCGCACGCGCATCGTGACGACCGCGGCAGGCGTGCCCGTCCAGTGCATCGATCCGCCGTGCCCGTTCCAGCTGCACGTGCTGGATCTGTCGATCGTCAGTCGCGAAGGACGCACACACAGGGCTAATGAGTTCCTGCATAAAGAGGCCTCGCGGCCGTTCGATTTGAGCCGCGAGCTGCTCAGAGCGGTCCTCGTGAGGCTCACCGACGACGAGCACGTGCTGCTCGTGACGATTCACCACATCGTGTCGGACGTTTGGTCGCTCTTCGGCGTCATGCAGTTCGAGCTTGGCAAGTTGTACAAAGCGTACTCCCAAGGACTAGAGTCGCCGCTCGCGGCGCTCGAACTGCAATATGCCGACTATGCCTTGTGGCAGCGGCAGTGGCTGCAGGGCGAGGTGCTGCAGCGGCAGTTGGATTACTGGAAGGCCAACCTGGTTAATGCGCCAACAGCGCTGGAACTGCCGACGGACCGGCCGCGGCCGCCGCTGCCAACCTTCGCGGGTGCCGTTAAGCAGGTGTCAGTGCCGGCCGAGTTGGCGCAACAGCTCAGTGATCTCGCTCGAGAGCAAGGCGTCACGTTGTACATGCTGCTGCTGGCCGCGCTGCAGGTTCTGCTCAGCCGGTGGAGCGGCCAGCGCGACATCGTCGTCGGTTCGCCGATCGCCGGCCGCACGCACCGGCTTACCGAGGGGTTGATCGGGTTCTTCGTGAACACGCTTATGATGCGCGCCGACCTGAACGGCGATCCGACCTTCGCCGAGCTGTTGCACGAGACGAAGGAGACGGCTCTGCAGGCGTACGCCCATCAGGACGTGCCGTTTGAAAAGCTCGTCGCCGAACTGCAGCCAGAGCGGGACCTCTCGCGTCAGGCGTTGTTCCAGGTCGTGTTCGTCATGTTGAACATGCGCACCGAACGACTCGATCTGGCCGGTATGGCCGTGGAGTCCGGCGATCTCGATCGCGCGATGTCGAAATTCGATCTCACGTTGACCATGTTCGAGCACGAAACCGGACTGGCCGGCTGGATCGAGTACGCGACGGACTTGTTCGACGCGTCGACGATCGATCGGTTCGTGAATCACTACATCCACTTGCTGGAGCAGGTGGTGGAGGATCCGCAGGCGCGCTTGAGCGAGCTGAGCATTCTGACGGAGCAGGAGCGCCGCCAGTTGCTGGTGGAGTGGAACCGCACGGAGCAGGCGTACGAGATGGATCGGTGCGTCCACGAGTTGTTTGCCGAGCAGGCGGAACGCACGCCGAACGCGGCGGCGGTCGTGTGCGATGGCGAGCAACTGACGTACGCCGAGCTCGACCGTCGCAGCAATCAGTTGGCGCACTACCTCAGAGGCCGGGGCGTGGGTCCTGAGAACGTGGTGGGGCTGTGCGTCGAGCGCTCGATGGAAATGGTCGTCGCGCTATTGGGCATACTGAAAGCCGGCGGTGCCTACTTGCCGCTGGATCCCACGTATCCTTCGCAGCGGCTCGCGTTCATGATCGCGGATGCCAACGTTTCAACAGTGTTGACGCATTCGGCGGTGCGAGGTGTTCTCCCGGCCAGCCATACGGTTGCGATCGCGCTCGATGCCGTGCGGGACGAGCTTGCGCAGCAGCCCGTCACGGCACCTTACAGTGCAGTGGATCCGGAGAATCTGGCGTACGTCATCTACACGTCGGGCTCCACCGGCGAGCCGAAGGGGACGATGCTTCGGCATCGCGGGTTGAGCAATCTCGCCGCTGCGCAGGCTCAGGCGTTCGACGTCCAGCGCGGGGATCGGGTGCTGCAGTTCGCCAGTCTGAGCTTCGATGCATCGATTTCGGAAATCATCATGGCGTTCCAGGTGGGCGCAGCGGTGTGTCTGATCAAGGAGCCCCAGTTCATGGGAGGCGATCTCGCGAAGACGCTCCTCGATATGCGGATTACGACGGCGACGCTGCCAGTTTCGGTGCTGCCGCTGCTGGCCGGATATCGATTCCCCGATCTGCGCACATTGGTGTCGGCGGGCGAAGCCTGTCCGTTGAGTGTCGTGTCGGAGTGGGCCGCGCGTTGTCGCTTCATCAACGCCTATGGACCGACCGAGATCACTGTCTGCGCGACGTACGCGGAGTGCTCGAAAACTGACGAGTGGGTCTCGATCGGCCGGCCGCTTGCGAACATACAGGTGTATGTGCTGGATGAGGAACTGGAGCCTGTGCCGGTCGGGGTGGTCGGCGAGCTGGGTGTCGCCGGGGTGGGCGTGGCGCGAGGGTATCTCGGCCGCGGTGGGCTGACGGCGGAGCGTTTTGTGGCCAACCCGTTCGGACCTCCGGGCAGCCGGATGTACCAGACCGGCGATCGGGCGCGGTATCGGACGAATGGGAATCTGGAATATGTCGGCCGCGTGGATCAGCAGGTGAAGATTCGGGGCTTCCGCATCGAGCCCGGCGAAATAGAGGCGGTGCTGCTGACGTATCCGGGGGTAGAGCGGGCGCTGGTGGTACCGCGGACGGATGGCGGAGAGGCGCAGTTGGTGGGGTATGTGGTGCCCGCGACCGCGGAGGTGGTACCGAGCGAAACGGCGCTCCGGGAGCACCTGAAGGGACGGGTGCCGGACTACATGATTCCCGGCGCGTGGGTGATGCTGGCGGCGCTGCCGCTGACGCCGAACGGGAAAGTGGACCGGCAGCGCCTGCCGACACCGGAAAGGGCGGATCCGCTGCGGTACGTGGCGCCGCGCACGCCGACGGAGGAGTTGCTGGCGCGAGTGTGGGCCGAGGTGCTCAAGCTCGATCAGGTGGGCGTGGAGGAAGACTTCTTCGCCCTCGGCGGTACGTCCCTGTCGGTCATGCGTGTTCCTGCGCCTGTCAAGCGCACGCTCGGTCGGGACCTCTCGATAATCGATCTATTTAGGTATCCGACGATTCGCACGCTCGCGGCTTATCTGGACGGGCGCGGACAGCCTATGGTTGATCGCGCGAAACTTCAGGCCGGAGCCGGCCGACGCCGTGCCGCACGCCGCAAAGCGCTAGGCTCAATCAGAACGCAGGGGGAGTGACACACAAGATGGACAGCTCTGAGACGATTGCCATCATCGGCATGGCCGGCCGGTTCCCGGCCGCAGCCAGCGTCGATGAGCTCTGGAACCTGCTGCGGGCCGGGGGCAGCGCGGTGTCGACTCCGTCGGATGCCGAACTGCGTGCCCTGGGGGTGTCCGAGGAGTTGTTGAGCCATCCGGGCTACGTCCGCGCGCGCATGCGCTTCGAGGGCGCCGATCTCTTCGACGCTGGATTCTTCGGTTACAGCGCCAAGCATGCGCAGATGCTGGATCCGCAGCAGCGGCTGTTCCTCGAATGCGCCTGGGAAGCGGTCGAAACCGCCGGCTACGACGCGGCGACCTCCGACGGTTTGATCGGAGTCTTCGCCAGTTGCGGCACGAATATCTATCTACTCCATCGCGCTCTGCTCGCGCATTACGATGTCGGCACCTGGCGCAAGTCTGACTGGGTCGACATGTTGCTCGATGCAGACAAGGATCACATCGCCACGCGCGTCTCCTACAAGCTCGGACTGACCGGCCCCAGCGTTGGCGTACAGACCACGTGCTCGTCATCTTTGGTCGCCGTCCACCTGGCCTGCGAGAGCCTGCGGCGTGGGGAGTGCGATCTTGCGCTGGCCGGTGGCGTCTCACTCATAGCCGCCCAGCTTCTGGGCGGCTATGTCTACGAGAAAGATGGTATGAACTCGCCCGACGGACAATGCCGCGCCTTCGATGCCAATGCAGCTGGCACGGCTTGGGGCAGCGGACTTGGCATCGTTGTGCTGAAACGCCATGAGGATGCCGTGCGGGACGGCGATCATGTCCGGGCACTCATCGAGAGCACCGCGATCAACAACGACGGTGCCGCGAAGATGGGCTACAACGCGCCATCGGTTCGCGGCCAGCAGGAAGTGGTCGCCCTCGCGCAGTCCCTGGCAGATCTGACTCCCGACGACATCGACCTCATCGAAGCGCACGGAACCGGCACGTCTCTCGGCGACTCCATCGAACTGGCATCGCTGATCGAATTGTTCAGCGCCGACGCGGCCCAGCGAGGCGAACCCTGTGCGCTCGGCTCGATCAAGACCAACATCGGTCATCTCGATGTCGCGAGCGGCGTCACGGGGCTGATCAAGGCGGTGCTGTGTCTGGAACACCGGGCCCTCGTCCCAAGCCTGAATTTCTCGAGCCCCAATCCGGCGCTGAGCGTGCCGCACTGCCCTCTATACGTCAACACCGAGCATCGCCCGTGGCCGCCGCGGCCGGGACGGCCGCGGCGTGCAGGCGTCAGTTCGCTCGGGTTCGGCGGCACCAACGCTCACGCCATCGTGCGCGAGGCGCCTGATGTCTCCAGGCTGGCCGAACGGTTTGCTGGGATTCACCTCTTCCCGCTCTCGGCGCGCGGACCGGCGGCGTTGGCCAACATGCGCAATCGACTTGCAGCGCACCTACACGCGCGCCCGGAACTGGATCTGGGCGACGTCGCGTTTACCTTGCAGGTCGGACGGCGGCGGTTCCGACATCGGCAGGTGATCGTCGCCGACACCCGCGACCGGATACTCGCAACGTTGGACCACCCGAGCGCTGATCCTTTCCTTGAGGCCATCTCAGATTGCACGGACTGTGCAGCCGTGCTGGCGTTCAGCGAGGAACCGGCTGCGATGGGCGTTGCCGTCAAATCGCTGTATCAGTCGGATTCCGCCTTTCACGATGATATCGATGCGTGCGAGCAAGCCTATCGCGCTCAGGCGGACGTTGACCTTGGCGCGCTCACTTCCAGCCGCAGCGACGCTGCTGGACTGGCGGCGACGGATACCTTTGTGGCACGCGCCGTGCGTTTCGCGGTGGAGTACGCCACGGCCAGATTGTGGCTGCGCTGGGGTGTTGTGCCCACCTTCGTCGTTGGATACGGAAGAGGGCGCCTGACCGCGCAATGCGTCGCGGGGATGCTAACCCTCGATGATGCCGTGCGTGCGCTTCAGAACGAGCCGCTCGCCGTGGTGCCGGCCGACGCCGTGTCCATCTATCGCATGGACTCTTCAGAACGGTCGAAGCCTCAGGAATCGGCGTGGCAAGACGTGATCCGCGATGCCAACTGCATTTTCCTGCAGCTCGGATCGGAAAGCGCGTGGGGCGACCTCCTCACGCGTCAGCCCGCGCGCGCACATCGCCCTGCGCTGCTGCCCGCGTTCGTCGAACGCGAGTCTGACCCTCGCCAGCATCTTCTGCGGGTACTGGCAAGCATGTGGCTGCAGGGCATGCCCATCGACTGGCGGTGTTTGCACCAGGGCGAGCAGCGCATGCGTGTGCCGCTGCCCACCTATCCATTCGAACGCGCGAGTTACTGGCTGCCGGTCCCTGAGGCTCCGCGCGAGGTTGTGTCAAAAGCGGCGGTTGAGTCCTCGGTGCAATCCACCGAACAGCGCTTCTTCGTTCCCTCGTGGCGAGTGGCCGCCAGCAGCGAGTTCGTGGGCTCCACTCTCCCAGAGCCGGGCGAGTGCTGGCTGATCATGGCGGAGGACGCGGTCGGTGAGCAACTGGCGCGCCGGCTAGAACGCCAAGGCTCTGTGCCCGTTGTGGTCGTCGCCGCTGCGGAATTCCGCGAGCTCGCCGAGCGCAAGTTTGCGATCGCACCCGAGTCGGTGGCCGATCATGCGCGATTGTTCCGGGAGCTGCGCGCGCGGAACCTGCACCCACGCCGCTTTGTCCACTGCTGGACGCTCATGAATCCAGCCGCTGCGGCTTCGGTCGAGGCGTTCTGGCAGCAGCAGGCGCTCGGCTACTTCAGCCTGCTGTCGCTGGCCAAGGCGCTCGCGGCGGAGACGCAGGCCGGAGAGCGTTCCTTGGTCGTCGTGACGCGCCGAACGTATGCGTTGGGCAAGGATGAGGGCACCTGTAATCTGGCCAACGCCACGATTCCCGGGCTTTGCAAGATCATGGCCCAGGAGCTGTCTGATCTGCGCTGTACGCTGCTGGATCTAAGTGGCAATGATGGCGACGATGTATCTGTGTCGGAGCGAGGCGAGATGGACGCCGCCACGATCGTGGCCGAGGCGACGCACAACTCAAACGAGCATGTCGTGGCCTATCGCGGTGGCTTGCGGCTCGTACAGCTGATGCACGAGCAGGATCTGCCCCCAGATGCGCCCATGGTCCGCGATCTGCGCGAGCGCGGCGTCTACGTCATCACCGGAGGCCTCGGCAAGATCGGACTCGCGCTCGCCAAGCGCCTGGCGGAGACGTGCCGGGCACGTCTGGTGCTGCTCACCCGCAATCCGTTTCCGGAACGCGACGTATGGCCGTCCGTGGGCAACGAATCCGGTGCGCACGCCGTCGCCGCGAAGATCCGCGCGCTCACCGACATCGAAGCGCTCGGGTCGGAAGTGGCCGTGTACTGCGCCGACGTGCGCAGCGAGAAGCAGGTCGAGTGCGCATTCGCCGATGCCGAATCGCGTTTCGGTCCGGTCGCCGGCGTGTTTCATCTCGCCGCAGACATGAGGCACCCGTCGGCGCACTGTCCGTTGACCGAGCTCACCCGGCAGGACGTCGAAGCGCAGATGGGCCCCAAGATCGGCGGGTTCTACGCACTCGCCCGCGTACTTGAGGCGCGGCAGCCTGATTTTGGTGTGCTGTTCTCCTCGAACGCGTCGGTCCTCGGCGGCTTTGGCTTTGGCGCCTACGCCGCGGCCAATTCCTTTCTCGACCAGTGCGTAACCGCACCGCCCAACCATCACTTTCAATGGCTCTGCACCAACTGGGATCGATGGGGCGATCACACCCCGCTGGCAGCCGACGCTGATGCCGAGCGCTACATGATCGGCACGGAGGCAGGGCTCGACGCGCTCTGGGCGATCATGACCCGTTCGACAGCGCCGCAGGTGATCGTCGCGACTGCCTCGTTGCGAGAGCGGCGCGAGCGTTGGGTCGTGCGACGCCAGAAGCCGACGGGGACGCCCGCCAGCCGGGCGAGCAGTCCGGCACGCGGGGGCGTGGCGCCACGCACCCAACTGGAGCGCACGATTGCCGGGATCTGGCAGGAAGTACTCGGCTGCGAGGAGGTTGGCGTTGAGGACAACTTCCTCGATCTGGGCGGCGACTCGCTCATTGCCCTGAGAATCCTAGCGCGTTTGCGCGAGCTCTTTCAGGTGGAGATCTCGGTCAAGGCGCTGCTCGGCCCGCGGTCGACGGTCGCGTCACTAGTGTTGCAACTCGTCACCGAGCTGCAACAGGCACAAACGGCGCAGGCGGTGCCGGCTGCGTCGGCTCCAAACGGCGAGGCCGATTCCGTTCATGGATCAGCACGACTACCGGCCGGTACTGCTCCAGGTCTGTCGCGTTGAAAGCGAACGCGCAGATGAGTTGGCGGATGTTTCTTCTTATACCGCGCGGGTGAGGCGGTGAAATGGGGATGCAGGTGAAACCGAACCATCGACAGTTGTACTACCGTACGCCGGGCGGGTTGAGCCTGAGCCTCCGGATGTGGAGCGGCTGTGGTCCGCCGCAGCAGTTGCTGCTGCACGGCTTCGGCGACAACGCACTCGTCTGGCAGCACTTCGCGTCCACGCTCGACGACTCCGGCTGCTCGCTGGCCATCGATTTGCGCGGGCACGGACATTCCGACTGGGATTCCATGGGGACGTACGCACTCTCGGATTTCGTGGCCGATGTCGTGAACGTCATGGAGGAGCTGTGCCCCGCGCCTGTCGTGCTCGTCGGGCACTCGCTGGGTGCGCAGATCGCGATTCGCGCTGCCGCCGCATGCCGCGAGCGCATCCGCGCCGTGGTCCTCGTGGATGTCGCGCTCAGGCCTAGCGAGCTCTCGGCGGTTTATGTGCGTCGCAAGTTCCGCGAGCGGCAACGCGTGTATGAAAGCACCGCGCATTACGTCGCGTTGTTGCGCGAGCAGTTGCCGTTGGCCCGGGAGCAGTTGCTGGAGGTGCTCGCGGAGGGGGCCTTGCGCGTGCACGAGGGCGGGCACTGCGAGGAACGGTGTGATCCCAAGCTGGTGAACAGAGACGATTCGATAGACGCGCAGGCAATGCGGACCGCCTTGAAGCAGATCGCGCGTCCGATCCTGTTCGTGCGTGGGGCGGGCTCCGCCGTCCTCTCGCGCGCCGCAGCCCGTGAGGTGCTGGCCGAGCTGCCCCAGTCGCGTATTAGCGTCGTGGACACCGCCGGCCACACCGTGATGCTGGACAACCCCGAGGGGTTCTGCGCCGCCGTCAGGCCGTACGTTCTCAGATTCTCATCCGGGCCGCTGTGCGAAGCAGTGGCCGGATTGTCGCCGTACCCGGACGGCGGAGTTCGGGGACTCCTGGAAACTTCAAGTCGAAGGGAAACGCCATGATGCGCCGCTCCATTCCCCCGCATATCTTCATCTACATCACCGCCTTTCTGGAGACGATGGCCGGTGGCATGGGAAGGCCCGTGCTGCCGCGTTTGCTGGAGGAGATTACCGGCAAGAATGTCGCCCAGATAGGGGTCTCATACGGCCTGTTGTTCTCCGTGTACGCGGTCACGCTCCTGGCAACGTCGAAACTTCAGGGACGCCTTTCCGATGCATACGGTCGTCGTCCGGTCATTCTACTGGCGTTGCTGGGATCGGCGATCGATTTCGTCGCCGCGGCAACCACCCATTCGCTCTGGGTACTGCTGGTGACCCGCGCCGTTGCGGGCTTTTTCGGCGCTACTTTGGTGGTGTGCAACGCATATCTCATCGACGTGACGCCGGCCGATCAGCGATCGGTGCGCTTCGGCATGCTAAGGGGCGTGCTCGCGGCGGGGATGACCCTGGGCCCTGCGATCGGCGGGGTGCTGGGCGCGCACAGTACGCGCGCCCCGTTCTGGGCGGCAGCCATCGTCACGCTCGTGAGCGGATTGTACGGCTTACTGGCATTGCCGGAGACGCTGAAGAAAGAAGACCGCCGTCCGTTCTCGTGGATGGGCGCAGTGCCCTTTTATGTGCCGAAGCTCGGTGGCGTAACGATTCCGTTCGGCGTCGTCGTGACGCTCCTTCTGTTCGAGATCGGCTCGTCGTTAGCGCAGCCGATTACCGCGCTCTACACGCAGTTGCGCTTCGGGTGGACGCCGGCGAACCTCGGCCTGTTCTTCGCGATCGGCGGGGCGCTCGGGATCGTCGGGCAGGCGGGCCTGACGCGGCTGCTCGTGCCCAGGCTCGGCGATCGGCGCGCCGTGACGTTCGGCTTGTCGGTCTTCGCGCTCACTCTGGTGCTGTACGGGCTCGCGCAGGCATCCTGGCAACTGTACGCGATCCTGTTTATCGCAGAATTCGGCTACATCGGCATTCCGGCTCTGATGTCACTCATCACGGGCTACGCCAGCAGTGGGGCGCAGGGCGAGTTGATCGGTTTGCTCGTGGCCATCTCGGCCAGCGCTGAAATCGCGGCACCACTCCTGGGCACCTGGTTGTTCAGCGAATTCTCAATGCGCCACGGACAGATTTTCCTGCCCGGTCTCCCGTACTTCATCGGTGCGGCGGTACTCCTTATGTCGTTGGGATTTGCCCGGATGTCGGGATTGCTCACACGTCCAGCGGAGGCGCCGAATGAAGCGCTGCCGGAGGCGAGTGCCTCCACCTTGGCATCGTAAGGTCACGAACTCGCGGGGCAATCTCCCGCCCGCGGCCACCGAATGCGCATGTCGGTCTGCAGCCGCTCGTTCGGCTCCGACGGGCATCAATCAGCGGCGGCTCAAAGGTAGCCGTAGGTGTTGCCTCAGTATTCATTCTGATTGGGATTGGCCAGCAGTTTCATGCTGCAATCCGTCCCGGTGTGTGGGCCGCGGTCGGGCGGTCAGACTGCTGTTTAGCAGTTTATCTGCTTGAAGAGCCTCCGCCGGTGGCAGTCGAGTATTGCCGCAGGTGGAACGTTGCCGAGCCGCACAGCGCGAAGAGGACGTTCAGCCGCTTCAAGTAGTGGCCGACGATGTATTCCTCCACGACGCCCATGGCCCCGTGCAACTGGATGCCGGATGATGCGATGAAGCGGCCGGCGCAACCGATTCGGACACGCGCGGCAGCGATGTCCTTGTGCCTTGCCCGCTCGTCGCTGCTCGACAGCGTGTCCAGGGCGCGCATGAGCATCGAGCGAGACAACTCAAGCTCGATGAGCATGTCCGCGAGTCGATGCTGGAGCGCCTGGTACGTACTCAGGGTGCTGCCGTATGCGCGCCGCGTCTTCAGATGGTCCACCGTCAACTTCACCACGGCGTCCATGATGCCGACGGCCTCGGCGCAGGCACCGACAACGAAGTGCTCGGACGCCCGGACCAGAGCCCGGTTGGCGTGGCCGTCGGTGCCGAGCAGCGTGTCGGGCCCAACCTCCACGTCCTGCAACGTGAGATCCGCCGCGCTGCCTCCGTCGATGGTGCGAAAGCTGCGGCGCGTGACGCCCGGCAACGCGGGATCCAGCAAAAAGAGGCTGATGCCGCACGGGTCGTCACAGCATCCGTCCATGCGTGCAGAGACGATGATGTGGTCGGCGCGGTCGGCGCTGACCGCGGCCGATTTCGTGCCGGTCAGCAGAAAACGCCCGCTGGGTAGCGCGGTGGCGCGCGCTTGCACGAAACCAGCGGCGCCGCGACCAGGCGCTTCACGGTGTGCGACGGCAAACAGCAGATCGCCCGAGGCCAGCGACGTCAGGAACTTGGCGCGCTGCTCTGCATCGGCGCCTTCGGTGAGCAAGCGGGCCGGCAGCACCGCGCAAGCGAGCAGCGGCTCCGGCACGAGGAAGCGCCCGAACTCATCGAGGACCACCGCCGTTTCTACCGGCGTATCATCGCTCCCGCCAAACGCTTCCGGCACTTCGATGCCGAGCCAGCCCAGTTGCGCAAGCGCTTTCCAGCGCCCACGGCAACAACCATGGGCGTCGCTCAGCATTGCGCACCGCTGCGGAAAGCTGTAGTGCTCGGTGAGATAGCGGTGGACATTATCACGCAGAACCGTTTGCTCAGGCGACGCTACGAGCTGCATACTTGATCCTCAGAGTCCGAGTCCGATAGCCGCGATGATGTTGCGTTGAACCTCGCTCGTCCCGCCGGCGATGGTTGCGCTGCGCTGGAACAGGTAGCCGGCGGTAATCGCGCACGCACGCAGATGGGCGAGCTCGACCGGATCGGTCGGCAGTTGCTCCAGTTCGGGGTACGGGTGCGCTTCCAGGCCGCCGTCGCCGAGGGCATCGATCGCGAGCTCACTGATTCGCTGGCGCAACTCGCAGGTGCGCACTTTCAAGATCGGACCCAGCACGGACGGAGGCGCATCGGGGCCGCTAGGGGCGTGCAAAACGCGCAGCTCCAGCACCTCCAGCGCATCCAGTTCGATCTCCATCTGCGCCAGTCGATTGCGATAACCGTCGTTTTCGAGCAGCCTGGCGCTGCCTTCCCGACGCGTTTGCAGAAGATCGCGCACCTGCTCGAGCTGCCTGCGCGCCGAGCGCACGCCGGCGATGACGTTGCGTTCATTGGCGAGGATCATTCGTGCGTAAATCCAGCCCTTGCCCGGCTCGCCCACCAGGTTCTCGCCCGGTACCCGCACGCCGTCCAGCACGACCTCGCTGATGTGGTGCAAGCCGTCGATCGTCAGGATCGGCCGCACCGAGACGCCTTTAGCGCGCATGTCGATCAGCAGAAAGGACAGGCCCTGCTGGCGGCGCTGCCCCGGCATCTCCACGCGCACCAGCGCGAACATCATGTCGGCGAAGTGCGCGTTGGTGATCCATAACTTGTGGCCGTTGACGACGAAATGATCGCCCTGGCGCGTGGCTGTGGTCCTCAGCTGCATCACGTCCGATCCGGCGCTTGCCTCTGAAAACCCCTGGCACCAGAAGTCCTCCGCGGTGCGAATGCGCGGCAGGTAACGGCGCTTCTGCTGCGGAGTGCCGAACGTGTAGAGGACCGGCCCGACGAAGTCGATGCTGATGGAGTCGAGTGAAGGAGAGCTGGCAGCGGAGAGCTCCTCGAGCAGGATGTAGCGGCGCACCGCACTGATGCCGATGCCGCCCCACTCGACCGGCCAGTGCGGCACGGCCCAGCCTCTACTATCCAAGGCGCGCGTCCAAGCGTGTACGTCCGTTCGGTCGAGAGACCGCAGTTCCCATTGCGGAGTTCCG
>Ga0116223_10003924_pt1 | contig 13104 bp, 6 predicted proteins | sample Sb_taG_3_FD_90092 | JGI IMG/M metagenome (GOLD analysis project Ga0116223, IMG submission 90092) | Peat soil microbial communities from Weissenstadt, Germany - Sb_50d_a_PC metaG | ecosystem: Environmental > Terrestrial > Soil > Wetlands > Peat | place: Germany: Weissenstadt | collected 2010-09-21 | reverse complement strand
GGAGATCCGCACTGGGTCAAGATGAAGCTGGCACATTGGGTCAGCCAAGATCGGCTGCATTGGACCCGGGTTGCGACGCTGGCCGAGTCGAGCGGCGAGTTCAGTGGAAAGGATCCCCGCGCCGCGTTATGGTCTCCCCTGCCGGTGTATGACCCTGCGGACAATCGCTGGAACCTGTTCTACGTGGCCTATCAAGCGGCTCCGGATACCCCGCACGAGTGGTTAACCAACCATGAAGGAAGAATTTGGCGCGCGGTGTCGAACACGCCGGGGTTGGATGGAATCGGCGGTCCGTACTCCGATGCTGGCGTGATTCTCCAGCGCGGCCGGGACTCCGACGCATGGGAGGGCCTGCAGGGAACGGATTCGTTCTTTCCCTACAAAGTGGGCAAGCAGTGGTACGCACTCTATGGCAGCGCTCATACTGAGAAGATTCCCATCTCTCTGTGGCAGGTAGGCTTGGCCAAGGCTCCGGATCTCGCCGGGCCCTGGGTGCGTTGTGCCGATCAGAATCCCCTGACAGTGGAAAAGCGGTTCATCGAGAATCCGATTGTCACCAAACTAGAGGACGGGACCTACGTCGCCGTCTATGACACGGATGCGCCCAATGCGATTGGCTATACATTTTCAGCGGACGGCATTCACTGGTCCCCGGGCCAACATTTGTTGGTGCAGCAAGGCCATGGAGTGTGGGCGAGCGAGGTGCGGACCCCGCTCGGACTGATTCCGGAGGGCAAGGATTCGTTCACGCTGTTCTACACGGCCAATGAAAAAGTTTCAGGAATGCAGCCCGATGGGAACGGGATCAACACGACTCCGGGCTCGATGGGGCTGGTGGAAGTGCAGTTGAAGAAAAGAGAAGTGGCAAAGCTTCGACCGTAGGCAGTACGCGCTTGTGCAGCGCTATGCAGAAGTGCCAGGAATCTGATTCGCAGATTTGCAGGGGAGGCAACATGTCGAGAACCAAGTTCTGCAGCTTATTCTTTTTTGTGGCAGCGTCGATTGTTCTTGCTGCGACATCCGCAGCAGCACAGGTCAACCGTGCCACGATCACCGGGACCGTGACCGACAGTACGGGCGCGATTGTGCCCGGGGTGGAAGTGACCGCCACCGACACCGGCAAGAATGTGCCCACGAAAACCGTCACCAATGAAGATGGGATTTATGTGATCCCGAACCTGTTCCCGGGGCAATACTCTGTCGAGTTTAAGCGGGATGGATTCGAGACTCTACGGCGTCCGGCCATCACTCTGGAGTCGACGCAAAGGGCGCGCATCGACGCGATTCTGAAGGTGGGTGCGATCAGCCAATCGGTAACCGTAAGCAGCGATGCACCCGTCATCGACCTGGAGCGTCCCTCGGAAGGCACGAATATGAAGGGCAGCGTGGTCACCGATTTGCCTCTCAGCATCTATGGCGGCGGGCGATCGGTCGAGGATTTCGCGGTTGCCATCACGCCAGGCTATTCGCCCTACAGCAGTCCGTACGGCGCTGTGATCAACGGGGGCCAGTGGTTCACCAAGGACTACACCATAGACGGCACATCGGGCACGGCAAACATCCAGGGCGATTCCATGGAGTCTGGACCAACGATGGAGGCGGTGGAAGAACTGCAGGCGCAAACCAGCGGGTTGGATGCGCAGAGCTCCATCTCCGGCGGGGGTGTCATTGCTTTCAACCTGAAATCAGGAACCAATAAATTGCACGGATCGGCGTTCCTGTATGGCCACAACGAACTCTTGGACGCCAATACTTGGACGAATGACTTTACCGGCACGGAAAAGCCTCAGCAGCGCGCGTGGGACTATGGCTTCAGCCTGGGCGGTCCGATTATCAAGAATAAGACATTTTTCTTCGGTGCCTTCGAGCGCTACCAACAAATTGACTTCCGGCTCAACAGCGGGTCGGCCACAGTGCCCACCCCGGCGTTCCTGACTGGGAATTTCTTCAGTTTGCTGGGAGGGACCCTGTGTAACGCATCGAACGGCGTAGGCTTGTGCAGCCAAAACGGGGGAACGCCCATCATGGTGCAGAACGATGCCGGGCAGTCCGTCCCTGCACAGGAAAACATGATCTACGATCCCAACCCACCAGCGGCCTGCACGACGCCCCCATGCCAGTTTACCGGCAACGTGATCCCTATGAATAGGATCAGTGGGGTGGCGCTGAAGGTCAATAATTTCTATAGCGGCTATGCTCCCCAGTTTGGCGGGATCGATAACAACAGTAGGGGTCTTCTGCAGGGATCGCCCAGCCAGACCCCCAATCAGATCGTAATCAAGCTAGATCACACCCTGCGGGAACAGGACCATCTCTCCGGATCTTGGATCTATAACCACCGGCCACGAACGTTGGACGATGGCGGAGGTCTATGGGAAGCGGGGACCAGGAATGGCGGTCCGCTCTCCAACGGCCGCTATCAGATCTACCGGTCGCAGGAATGGCGCCTCAGCGAAACCCACACGTTCAGCCCGAGGGTTCTGAACGTCCTAAACTTCACCTACAACTTCGACTATAACGCCAGCTCCCCTACTGACCCCAGCGACTGGAATTCACAACTCGGGTTTGGGAATACCGGATCCAACAATTTCCCGTTGATCAGTTTCTCGGACAACTCCTCGTATGGTCACTCGGAGACATTTCTGGGCAACACGTGGCAAGGGAACCTTTCAGGCGTGAACGTCATCACCGGTGACAGCGTTACGTGGACCAAGGGACGCCACAACTTCACCTTCGGCGGAGATTTCAAGGCGCACCAGGTTAACAATCGCTCGGGTTCTGGTGCCCTCTCCTTTAACTTTTCCAGTAACAACACTGCGGGCGCGGGCTACCCGTACGACGGGTTTGCCTATGCCACTTATCTTCTAGGTCTGGTGAATAACGCCAGCGAAACCGTGGCTTACAACCTGTATGGCCGGCAGAAGGGCGTGTTCTTGTACGCCCAGGATAGCTACAAGGTCACACCCAAGCTGACCTTGAGCATGGGGTTGCGCTGGAACTACAACTTCCGCTTCCACGAGAAATACGGCAACTGGGCGAACTTCGATATGAACGCTATCAGCCCCACCTATGGCATTCCTGGCACGCTTGTGTTTGCCAAAAACGGTGGCGACAGCTTCTACAAAAATGAATACGGAAAGAATTTCGGCCCCTCGTTGGGTTTCGCGTATCAACTGCTTCCCAAGACCGTGCTCCGCGGATCGTTTGGCCTGATCTACAATCCCGTGGGCGTGACGTTCTTCGGAGGGGTTCCGGACGGTTTTGCCCCGCAGCTGGGAACGAATCACGCGAACACCTTCGACTGGGATGGTCCTGGCGGCACCGGGAATTATCCGGGTGTTTTTACGAAGGTGAATGCAAACACGGATCCCTCGACCATGCTACCGTTTCCGGTCGCCGTCGACCCGCGAGCCCTCGAATTGGGATACAGCGAGGCGTTCAACTTTGGCATCCAACATGAGCTGACATCCAATACTCGGTTGGAGATTTCTTACATCGGCAACCGTGGACACCATCTCACCGACACTGCGCTGGCTTGGAACGAAGGGCCAACCTCAACTTTCCTGCGGCTTGTAAATCAGGTTCCAGGACTCTGGGCCTTCTCTAATTACGTGTGCAGTCCTGCGGACGCGGCTTCGTACGGTATTCAGTACCCGTATACCGCCAATGGGGGTTTCTGTGGACCGCTACTGTCGGCGATCGCGCCCTTTCCCCAGATGGCCCAAGCTGAAGCGAACTACTGGTTCCTGTGTTGCGGTAATCTCGCCTACGTGGGGCTTCCACTGGGCCAGAGCTTTTATGACTCAATGGTGTTTAACCTCGTCAAGCGCACCGGGCGGGGCCTGACCATGGACATGAGCTACACGTGGTCCCGGCAGGAAGGTGACTCTTTCTCTGCTCAGCAGGACTACAACAACTTTTACACGGGGGTTCAGGATTTCAGCAACATGCGGCAGGTAGCGCATGCGGTCACAGGCTACGATCTGACCCATGTCGTGAAGGGATTTATGAGCTATGAGCTCCCCTTCGGCAAGGGCAGGCCTTGGTTGGCAGGCCAAAACCGCATAGTGAATGGAGTCGTTGGCGGGTGGACATTAGCTGGGATCGTCTTGTACAACACGGGTCAACCCTTTGAAGTCGGAGCCGCCAACCCCTATTGGCCGCTGTGGGGAAACATTTTTCCTCAATTCAATCTGAGCGCCGGTCCTTCGAGTCCCGGAAAATTCGTGCCTGTTCCTGTTGGGTCAACTCCTCCTCCCGGAAACTTCTACATGCCGCAGAGCGTGGCGAGCAATCCAGCCGTCGGAGTGCTGCCACCGTCACCGGCTACGTCCGCCCTTCGTTGTCCGGGGCAGGCGAACGAAAACGTCAGTCTGCTGAAAAACTTCACGATGGGCTCCGACGGACAATACAGACTGTCGTTTCGCACGGAGTTCTACAACCTGTTCAATCGTCACTATTACAACATCGTTGGCTGCGCTGGCAGTCGCGCGTCGATTGGTGCATCCAACTTCGGCCAAATCACCGGAGTGGCTGACAACCCGCGAAATGGGCAGTTTGCGATTCGGTTTGATTTTTAGGGAGGTTGTGCAGAACGCTTCGATTACAGGGCTGGGGCTCCCCTGGTTGCGCTCAAGTGATCCGGAGTCCCTATACTGATCCAGCATGGGATCTAGTGACCATCGAGAAGCCGTGAGCCACTTCGGAGCGTGGGGACGTCGATTGCGACTGTTGGCGCAATTCGCAGTTGGCTTATGCCTATTCGCTTACGGTCTGCATTGCTGGGCCGATCCCGCTCTTCCCACCCTCATCAGTGACCACATGGTTTTGCAGCAGGGGCGGGAGATTCATCTGTGGGGCAAGGCAGATCCAGGTGAGACGATTACGGTGACCCTTGTCGGCCATGCCGCGACCACGACCGCCGACTCTCGTCACCACTGGAGCGTTCGTCTGCCGGCATTGGCAGCGGGCGGACCGTTCACCCTCACGGTTCAGGGAAACAAAAAGATCGAGATAAAAGATGTGATGATCGGAGAGGTCTGGATCGCCTCCGGTCAATCGAACATGACGTTTTCGCTCGATGGCGCCGATGGCGCGGCCACGGAAGTCCCCAAAGCCGATTATCCGCAAATCAGGCTATTCACCGTCCCCAGGAAGATCGCGTTATCGCCGCAGGAGGACACGCTTCCGGCACGTTGGAAAGTTTGCACTCCTGATAACGCGAAAGGCTTTTCTGCGGTGGCGTATTTTTTCGCGCGGGAGATCCACCGCAAGCAAAATGTTTCCGTCGGTGTCGTGGAGAGCGCGTGGCCTGGAACTGCAATTGAGGATTGGATCGGTCCAGAAGCGTTGCAGGCCGATGCGGGCCTGAAACCAGTTCTTGAAGAATGGAAACGCGCGACTCCGGATGAGAAGAAGTTTGCCGAGAGTTCGCTCCCCTTCGAACTGCAATTCGATGATTTCGAGTTGCTCCCTGCAACGTCTGGTTCCTCGAGCAAGCTGCTGGCGAACTTTGATGACGGGACCGCCCGCGTTTCCACGGGTGGATCCTTTTCGTACAACTGGGAGGACTCGCCGGATGCGCTGTTCGATCTTGTAGCGCCAGGTCGTGGAACAGGCGGATTCGCGGCCCGCGTCGCCGGCCGACTCGATGGCACGCAGGACTCGACTCTGACGGCCCGCTACAAACTGGATGGCGCCGCACTCGACCTCACCTCTTATGCAGGCATCCGGTTCTGGGTGCGGGGGAATGGTTCTTTTCGTTTTCGGTCGAAACAGCCGACGGTGACCGACTGGGATGACTACGCCACGCCGGTGATGAAAGCATCCGCGGACTGGCAACCCGTGACCGTGTGGTTCCGCGACCTCCGCCAGGACGGTTGGGGAGTTACGCTGCCCTTTACGCAGGACGCGCTCTCGGGGTTCACAATCGAAAGCCTGACAACTTTAGAATATGCGCCCATCCCCGTCTCCGGTCTGTACGAAGGCATGATCACGCCGCTGCTTCCGTCAGCGTTCCGCGGCGCGCTCTGGTACCAGGGAGAGAGCAATGCGCTCAAGGCTCATCAGTATCGGAAGTTGCTGCCCGCGCTGATTGGCAGCTGGCGCGACGGATTGCACGACAAGGATCTGGCATTCTTGATTGTGCAGTTGCCCAATCACGGGGCAACACCCGACCAGCCAGGAGAATCAGCCTGGGCCGAACTGCGCGAGGCACAGTTGATGACAATGCAACACGTTCCGCAGGCCGGACTGGCGGTCACGATAGACGTCGGAGACCCGAAGGATCTTCATCCCCACCGCAAGCTGGAAGTTGGGCAGCGGCTGGCATTGTGGGCAGAGGGAGCGGTTTATAAGCAGGCGGTCGAGTATTCGGGACCTCTCTACGAGTCCATGCGAATCGACGGCGCTAAGATCCGGGTGCGCTTTGCTCACGCAGGTTCCGGTCTGGAGGGGCGCGACGGCGCTGAGTTACATGGTTTTGCAATCGCCGGAGCGGATCGAAAATTCCACTGGGCAGAGGCCAGCATTGACGGCGACGCGGTGGTGGTTTCCAGTCGCGAGGTGCCCAGTCCCGTGGCCGTGCGCTACGCCTGGGCAGACAGCCCTCTGTGCAATTTGTTTAATAAGGATGGCCTGCCAGCCTCGCCATTCCGGACCGACGATTGGCCCGGGATCACTGGGCAGTGAATCGGGCTTGAGCTCTTTCGCAAACTTAAATATGAAGAATTTCAATATCGTCTCTATGCCTGCGCGAATTTGTCGTGCCGCGTTGCTTTTGCTGTTGGCAGGCGGCTTCGTGCTTGGCACGGCGTCTGGAGGCGGAGCACAAGAGTGGAATCCGCAGCGCCTGGGCGAACCGCTGTTGCGCGACCCGATCTGGGTGTACAACGACTGGTCGGCTTACGATGAATTGTCGGATCGCATTCCCCTGACCGAAGAGCTGGCCATGCGGGAACTGGCGCAGATTGTGCGCCTGCGGCCCTTCGGCGTGCATTTCGACTATTACATGATGGACGCGTTCTGGTTCGATCCAGACGCCGCCTACCGCCAGTGGAGGAAGCCGAACTGGCCCGACGGCCCGGACCGCTGGATCGCGGAGTGCCGGAAGAATGGAATTCTCCCCGGACTTTGGTTCAGCACGAACACGCTGGTCAAAATCAACGCCGCACCGCAGTGGCAGGATTCTCTCAACAAGAACAAAGGATCAATGTCCTTCTATGAAGGCGGGTTCCTCCCCGATTTCGTGACGGTTTTGCAGTACTGGTATGACCGCGGCATCCGCATGTTCAAGTTTGATTTTGTCGATTTTGCAGCGGCGACCCCGAACGCCGAAAAGACGCAAACCCCGCAGGAAATCAGCACTCGCAATCAAAACGTATTCCGCGAGGCGCTGCGGAAGTTTCGCCAGAAAAATCCTGACGTCGTTCTCGAGGGTTTTAACGGCTTCGGCGGCGATGTCGAGTCCACCGATTTGCCCTTGCCGTTTCAGCATCCGGTCGATCTGCGGTGGCTCGAAGTGTTCGACGCGTTGTATTCCGGCGATCCGCGCCCGTCGGACGTTCCGGAGATGAATTTCTGGCGCTCCATGGACATCTACAGCGACCACATGGTGCGGCAGTACGAACGAAGCTTTCTACCGCTGGAGCGAATCGACTCGACCGGCTTCATGATTGGCAACACGGGAACCATCTATTACCGAAAGACGAATGCGTGGCAGGGGATGTTGCTCCTGATGGTGGCTCGCGGCGGCTGGATCAATACCATTCACGGGAATCTTGAGTTCCTCGATGACCAGCAGGCGCGCTGGTTCGCCAAGGTGCAGTCCATGTACGCGCCTCTACAGGCCATGGGGAGAACCAAGGCCTTCGGTGGAATACCGGGAGAAGTTAAGCCTTATGGATTTGGTTCGTTCGATACGCAGGGAGCGATGTTTACAGTCGTGAATCCAGGTCAGACCGTGGAAGAGATCGAGATGACACCGCTGTCGCGGGTGCAATCGCCGATTGTCGGCGGGCGCATTCTGTTCAGCGACGCAGGGTTCAAGCCAGTATTGGCTGGCGACAAAATCAAACTGGGCCCTGGACAGATGGCGGCTGTGGGATTCGGACGTTACGCGGACACCAAGTACGATCTCGGGATTCAAGAGGACGTACGAATTCCACTGATGATCCGCCCCGTTGCAGCACAGTTTCAGGCTGATGGCAGCAATGCAGTCATGGCGACGACCGCGCCTCCAGAATCAGGCGATCTCAGAATCATTCTGCAGCAGCGAGGTAAAGATGGCCGCCTGATGCGGAGTTGGACGGGTGGACCGCCTGACGGCATCCCTGTGGGCAAAGTTCTCGTGTTGCAGGCAACCCAAGGTGGAAAGAGTATCCCGATCGAGATCAACTACGACAAGCTGATCTGGAGCGGACTTTCCTGGGCGGTGGGTGAGATCCATCATGATGCGATGCGTGCAGGGGAAAGGGTCACCATTCGCTGCTCGTCGACCGAGAAAAATCCCGTCACCCTGGATTGCAGGCTGTTCGCGGTGCAATATTAGGCTCGCGGGTCTTACACAGGCGTTGCGCGTCTTTCAAGTTGCGCACTCAATCACTACGATATGTCACACGAATCTCTTAGAACATTCCTTCAGATAAGGTCGCTGGACATTGCGCTGGTATGCATGCTCGTCTGTGCGATACCTTGCTCCGCACGAACCGCACAATCCGCACCTCGCGGAGCAACCTACTTCGTAGATTGCAGCAGCAACATTCAGAAAACCGACGGCCAATCTGCGGCGTCACCCTGGTCCACCCTGGAGCAAGTCAACGGGCACGCCTTCGCTGCTGGGGATGCGCTGCGCTTGAAGCGGGGCAGCGTGTGCCACGGAATACTATGGCCCAAGGGGAGCGGTTCAGAATCCGCACCTGTTCGCATCACAGCTTACGGCACGGGAGTGCGGCCGAGGGTCATTGCAGATTCTGGCAGCGAGGAAGTGTTGAAGTTGTTCAACCAGGAATACTGGAACATCGACTCCCTCGATCTTGCCGGGGCGAATACTTTCGGCGTGTTCATCAGCGGAGACAACGGAATCCTTCATCACATCCACCTCGCGAATCTGGTGGTCCACCATGTCGGGGGCGCGGAGATGAAACACAAAGAGAGCGGGTTAGTGGTGATTTCTCCCGGCAGTGTGGATCAGCGTTTTGACGATGTGCTGGTGGATGGCGTGACCGCCTACAACACGCAGGAATGGGTTGGCATCATGGTGGGCGGTGGCAATTTTGGATGGCCGCCCGACAGCACCTGGAGCACGCACGTCGTCATTCGTAATTCAGTCGTGCATGATGTGCAGGGAGACGGCATTGTGCTGTTCCGCGTGCGGGATGGCCGCATCGCTTCCAGCGTGGCGTGGAACACCGGCATGCAGGCCACCGAAAGTATGGGAACTCCGAATGCAATCTGGACATGGATGTGTCGCGACTGCATTGTCGAACAGAATGAGGCGTTTCTGACCGACAGCCCGGGCGTGGACGGTGGAGCATTCGACATCGACTACGGCAACACGAATAACTCTGTCGTCGACAACTATGGACACGATACACAGGGATATTGCATCGCAGTCTTTGCCGCCGGGTACATTACGCATCACAGCGAGGTGCGGGGCAACACCTGCCTGAACAATGCGCGCAGTCCACGAATGGCACAGTTTCAAGGGGCCATCTTCTTACATACATGGAATGACGGAAAGCTGGATGGGCTGGTGGTTGAAAACAACTCGGTCTACTGGAATCCTCCAGGGACTGCCCCCGCAGTCATCAACGACGCCGTCTTTCAGGGCGGGGATGGAATCTTCCGCAACAATCGGATCTACTCGACTTCGCCGTGGATGATTACCAGCGACCGCTCGCTTCATCTTGAAGGAAACGAATACAGCCTTTACTCGCGCGATGGCGTGTTGGAGGGAAGGTGGAGCTACGGGGACCACATGTTCCAAGGCTTCGCAGACTATCAGGCACACAGCGGGCAGGACACGGGAAGCAGCTTTCACCAGATCGCTGCGGCCAGTACCGACCAGATGTTTTGGGCAGAAGCCGCTGTCGCGACACAGCCACTGGACACAACCTATCGTGAGCTGCTCTCAAAACCGCTGACCGGCATAGGCGGGGTCGAGCCGCCTCTGCGCGGCAAGTGGACGATTTATGCTGTGCTCCCAGGCCAGCTTGACTCTGACGGGTTGCTGGATGAGACGAGCCGCAGGCAATTAACCATCCTCAAGAGCCTTGCGGCACAGTTTCATGGCAATGGACTGAAGACGGTGATCGCTTTGCGCCAGCTTCCAGACAACGCTTCGGAGAAGGGATCTCCAGCCAACGCAATCTCTGATCTCAATTTCTACACAGCCAACTTCGTGGCGGCGCCGATAACGGAGGGAAATACATTGGAGGAGCCGTTGCTGCTGTTTCTCTCGCCCGAGGGCCATGTGATCCACGCCTGGCGCGGCCCGGCGGGCGCAGCCGAGCTGGGCCTTGCGGTCCGCCAAAAGTTGGGCAGCCCTGCCTACTCCCAAATCGGCGAGATCAACTAAGATTGTGGGATAGCTTCGCTCACCGCTCTCCGCTGGCTCGGAGATTGCGTCGACTCCAAGGCGCCGCCAGCTGCGTCTCTACGATTTGTTCTCCCCGGTAGTGCCACTCCCGGTCTGACGCGGTAGATGTCACACCAAGGCCGCTACGAATTGACCTATTCCGCGGCTGGTCGATGCTTGCCAAATCGGATATTGATCCCAACCCATGGTCCGTAGACATTAATGCCATAGTTCAAGAACTTTGGCTCCGACAAATAGAGATTCGATATATGCATATAGTGCATGCCAGCCTCAATGGAATAGCGGGGATTCAAGTTGTAGCGCACTCCACTCCCTAGGTTCAGAGTGAATGTGAAGTTCTGTCCTTGCGCATATGCGACCCCCAGGGGCCCCTTCGCATCAATTTCCCCGAGGCCTAACTGTCCATCCCAATACGGCGCGACCTTCCATCGCCGCGGAACGAAATTGCGACGAATCCCCATGATGTACGAGAAATACCGCGTTTCCGGTCCGCGCGGAATCACAGTGACAGACCCGCTGGCGGTAACATCCCAGTTGCCACGCAAAATCCATGGACCGCCGACGTCATCCAATTGCCACCGGACGGAAGCAATGATGGGCACCAGAGTGTAATAGAGACCAGAGAAGTTGTAACCATCGCCTAAAAGGAAGTCGAAAGGAAAAGGGATGTTGATGGGAAGCCATCCACCTTCCAGGGAGAATTCGAGCTTGTTCTTGTAATAGATGCTTCGGTTGCGATCAGCCCCGTGATCGTTCCGCAAGATCGGATTCGACGCTTCTTGTGAATCTTTGCCGGGTGGCACAGGAAGAGTGGCACCTGACTGCGGTGATGGCTGCACGGCGAAGAACGTACCGCTCCAGGAATCTCTTGCATCCCATGGCTTCTCAACCATGGCGAAGGGGTTCGACAGCGAAAATTGCGGCGGCACATCGGTTTCTGCGCCGGCCGCGTCACTCGCCGCCACTGCCGGTCTTCCTTGGCCGTCGAAGCTGAATGCGGCACTGTAGGGATTCACGGGTGCGTCGCATTCTGGCGCCACGAGAACTAAGCCCTGATCAGACTGGGCCTGCAGGGGCGCGGCAACCGCCAGCAGCGCTAACATGGCGATCCCCAGGGCCGAGACCGCTAGCCAGGAGAATCTGCTTTCCCGTTCGAAATGTGCAACTTCACCGAAGCGACCGCTCATAGACTCCTCAGGCAAATGCGAAACTTATATCACACAGGTATGCAAGGCTTGACGCCGGGTTATTGCGCAGACTCAACTCGCCAAGGACTCTCGCTACGTGGCAACCATCTGCGTCCTTTTCTCGTCAATTTTGGATGAAGATATTTCCTCCGCCTTCTCGCTGATGATCAGCAGGATCGTTGTAAACTGACTGGCATGTCGCAGTTGCACCGCCATGTCATAGCGGAGGATCGCCCGTCCAGTACAGTCGCCGGTTCCGCACGGCTCGACGCAAGATTCTCAGGTAAGTCTGCCCGGCCTGGACCAGGGCTCAGACTAAAGAATGCACTAGACAATCGACTCGCCGCCCGGCTGCTATGGACCCTCGGCGCAGCCATGGCGGGACTGGTGGCATGGAGTTGCGCCACGCCCGATGCGATTCTTCAGGTCAGCGCTCCCGCCAGCGTAGTCGCAGGTTCACCCTGTACCGTTACCGTCACCGCGACGGCCAGCGGACGGGTGGACACGATTTTCAACAGCCCCATTCGCTTAACCAGTTCCGATAGCGCCGCTATCCTTCCGGTGGTATATACATTCACCGCGGCCGATGCGGGTTCCCATACCTTTACCAACGCTGTTACCTTGATGACTCCCGGCAGCCAGAGCATAACCGCGACCGACCCCAACGCACATTCCATCACCGGAACCGCCAACGTTGCCGTGACAGCCACGCCGGCCGACAGAACACGGCTATCAAGAAGCGACCCGCGAGGGAGGAAAGTGTTCGAACTGACGGCTCGGCAGCAAAAGCTGACTAAGCGCATGCGATATTCAGAAGACGGAACTGCATTCTTTTAGGCTGGCGCGAATTCTTGCAACCCCGCCCCACACGCCACCGCCCAATCTCAAAATCCACCCAATCCACCCATCCCCACTCAGCGCCCCAGCCCTCCTGGCCACAAGTGGACGACGATCCGGAGTTGAGCTGAGGCAGAGCCAGAGATGAATCCCTCTGTCCGACATGATCTTCCAGGGGGCGCTCTGAGACCATCACTTTCCCTTCTCCCGATGCGCTCTTGACGGGATAGGAGATAGAGAATAATGAAACGACACACCTCTGTTGATGAATTGATAAACATCGTAAGCGTCCGGAGTAGACCGTGTTGACAACGGGTTTGGGTCATCCCAAGTGTCCACGAAGGAATTATGTGGGCACTTAAGAGTTCAGGAATGGCTCGACGGGGGATTGATTTCGTCGGTATAGATATCTTCGGTAAGCGCTTTGTCGATGGCTTGATCGAGACGAGTGAGCAACTGGGCCAAGGTTTCGCCTCGGCGGCG
>Ga0116223_10003921_pt1 | contig 13106 bp, 14 predicted proteins | sample Sb_taG_3_FD_90092 | JGI IMG/M metagenome (GOLD analysis project Ga0116223, IMG submission 90092) | Peat soil microbial communities from Weissenstadt, Germany - Sb_50d_a_PC metaG | ecosystem: Environmental > Terrestrial > Soil > Wetlands > Peat | place: Germany: Weissenstadt | collected 2010-09-21 | reverse complement strand
GGTTGCTGTCGCGCCGAAATCATTGTCTGCGACGCCCATATTGACATGGAATTCAGCTTGGTCGCTCTTGGCGCCGATGTCGCCGTAGAATCGTCGAACGTTCGACGCCGAAAAGTTGCGAAAGCCGTCATCATGCAATCCCTCGAGCGCGCCGTAGACGGAAAAATTGTCAACCTGCTTACCCCACTGAGCCGAACTTTGGATACGCCCGAACGAACCACCCATCGTATCGATTTCGGCTCCATGGTAGTTGAAGCCGTCCTTCATCTGCACATTGATTGCTCCACCCAGCGCATTAAGGCCAAAAGCGGGATTGTTGGTCACCACGCTAATGGATTGTATCGCAGCGGTCGGAATCAGATCCCAGTTGACGGTGTCGCCGAAAGCCTCGTTGACGCGTATGCCGTTCTGGTAAACCGCGAGCCCCTGAGGGGTCCCGGACACGGGCGAAGCAACGAAGCCACGAAACTGCACGTCTGGCTGGAAGGGATTGCCGGCAACTTCATTGACAATGATGCCCGGCACGTATTTTTGCAGCGCGTCGCCGACGTTCAGCGACCCGGTTTGCTTGATTTGGTCGGCGTCGACCAGATTGATGCTCGCCGGTACTTTGTCCGGATCAATGCTGGAACCGGCAAGCGGCGTCGTCGAATACACAAAGACCCTCGGCAGGCTCCGAATCTCACGGGAGGCATTTTGATCGCGGTCGGGCTTGGCGCCTGGCTTCGCCTCGGTCACCAGGGTTGGTGGCAACACGTGAGCGGCGTCGGGTGCGTCTTGGGCGCGAGCACTATCATCCCTGGAAATCGGGTATATAGATATCAACACAATGAGCAGGAATCGAGCGCCCATCCCTCTCGTCTCATTCCGCTGCGGGTCCGCCGCTCGGCAATGCTAGGAGATCAATGGACGATCGGCGTCGGGAAATTTAGAACGAGCCATCGGGAAAAAGTCCCGGCCCCTCTCATCGTGAATTATGCCGGTTGAAACATCTGCGATGGCTGGCTCCCACAGGGAACCGTAGCCTCCACGGTGACTCCTTGACTTGTCGATGCCACGGTCATCGTGCCACCCAACGCCAGTACCCGCTCGCGCATGCCGAGCATGCCGAAACCCTGCTTATGGTCGGCCGGCAGGCCTGCGCCATTGTCGCGCACGCTCACCGTGATCGCTTTAGTTCCGTCGGCTCCCGTTAGGGAGGAGGCGGCTGGCTCGACGGTGACATCGATGTGTGTCGCGCGGGCGTGGCGGAACACGTTAGTGAGAGCTTCCTGGATGATGCGATAGATCGTCAGTTCCGCCGTTTCGCCGCGCGCGTCGAGTGAGGGCGAGATCGAGGTTTCGATCACCACATCGGGGTGGGTCTCGCGCCAGAGGCGCGTCAACGCAGCGAGTGCATCAGCAAGCCCGAGTTCCGCAAGTCCCACGGGCCGCAGCCGTTCGAGGACGCGCCGATTGAATTGCTGTAGTGCATTCACCTGATCGGACATCGCGCCTATGTGCTTGCGTAAAGCTTCGAGATCAGGCTCGGGCGTGTCGGCCAATCGTGTCAGCGAGGACGTGTGCGCGCGCAGTGCGAATAGGTAGGGGCCAAACTCGTCGTGCAGGTCGCGCGCGATTTCCTTGCGCTCGACATCTTGCAGCGACACCACTCGCTCGGCAAGTTGCCGCTTGTCTTCGACAGCCGTGCCCAGGACAGACGCAAGATGGTTCAGTTTGCCGCAGATCACCGCCAGCTCGGGCGGGCCGCTGGCCGTGACCCGCGTGTCATAACGGCCCGCCTCGATGCTGGTCATGGCATCCGCGAGCGCTTGAATGGGCTGTAGCGCGCGGCTTACGACTGTCATCGTGATCAGGAAAAGCGCTGCGGCGATCACGGATCCGATCTCGATCTGGTCGACGATGCCGTCCCAGATCTCGGCGATTTCGTCTGTCGGATGCGAGGTAATGACGAGCGACCCCAACGATCTGCCGTTCACCACGATCGGCACGCCGACGGTTGTCTGCTCCGGGTGAATGAGAGCCACGAACCATTCGGGGACCTGCTGCGGTTCGCCTGAAACGCTCGGTGGCGCGGGTGTCGCAGACGTGCTGTCTCGGGCCGCGTCGCGGGTGATACTGACATGGCGCAGTTGTTTCAGACCTTCGACAATCTGATCCAGCCCGGCTTCGGGATCGCGTGCCTCATTGAGACCTGACACTAAAGTCTCAACAAATCCGCGCGCGAGCCTGATCACGCTTTGATCCTCGGCCATCACCCGTGGCGCGGCCTCCAACAGGAGCCGTGCGATGTTGATGACCAAACCGAGCGCCATAATGAGCGCCAAAAGTGTGTTCAGCCGTCCGCGCAGGGAGAGTTTCTGCCACATCGCCATGTTCCGCTCCGGTCGCAAAACGTTGACAGCCTAAAACAGCGGCTATCTAATTGAAGGTACCTCACTTCTTCTGGGAGCACATAGTGCGAAGGTGCAAGAGGCGAGCGATGAAACACGCGGTCGGACGCCGCGTCCAACGTTGCGTTTGGCGTGTACCTTGTTGCGCTGCAAACTGATTTGCGCGAAAATGACCACGGGGTCTTCCGGTGGATGCCAATGCGTATCCTGATCGTTGACGATCACCCGATCGTGGCTTCGGGTTGTCGTGCGTTGCTGGCCGGCACCCGCGATGTCACGATTCTGGAAGCGTCAGACGCCGAAAGCGGGGAGCGGGCCTTTGTCGCCGAACGACCCGACGTTTGCATCGTCGACATCAATCTGCCGGGCGTTTCGGGCTTCGAGCTCGCCCGGAGAATTATGATACGCGATGGAGCGGCGCGCATCATCATGTTCAGCATGAATGACGATCCCATATTTGCAGCGCGCGCCATCGAGGCAGGCGCCAAAGGCTACGTCTCCAAATCCGGCGACCCCGGCGACCTGGTCGAGGCCATTCGCAAGGTGGGCGAGGGCGGGGTATTCCTGCCGCCTGCGATCGCACAAAGCATCGCATTTGCCGGTCCGGGATTTGCCGAAAACCGTCTTGCGAAATTGACAGCACGCGAGATTGAGATATTGCGCCTGCTGGGCGCAGGCAAAAGCCTCTCGGAGATCGCTTGGCTGGTGCATTCATCCTACAAGACGATCGCAAATACCTCTTCTGGCATGCGGCAGAAGCTGGGTTTGCGTTCATCTTCCGAACTTGTGCGATTCGCGATCGAGAGCCGCCTGGTATGATGCCTAGCCATCGGCTGAAAGGGCCGTCGCCCGCGATACCAGCTGACGCATTTCATCGCCAATCGATGCGACGACGTCTCTGCTGCGCACTCCCCGTGGCGGCGGCAGCGACTTCTCGACAATGATGCGTGTTGGCCGGTCGGACAGGAAGAACAAGCGATCCGACAGTTGGATAGCCACGTCCAGATCATGGGTCACGAACAGCGTCGTTGCCTTGGTCCGCCTCGTCAACGCCACGAGTTCGTCGCGCAGCCGGGCCGCGACGGCTTCGTCTAGCGACACAAAGGGTTCATCAAGCAGAAGAAAATCCGGCCGCGCCGCGAATGCGCGGGCAATAGCGGTGCGTCGTGCAAGTCCCAGGGACAATTCGCCCGGATACCGTGCCAGATGCGAGCCGAGGCCCAATACCCCGATCAGCTCCGTTAGGTCAGCGCTGGTATCGCCAGCAGGGAGTGCAAGCCGGATGTTTTGCTCGACCGTGCGCCAGGGCATAAGGCGAGGCTCCTGGAACACAATCCCGAGGCGGCCTTCACCTGGAGCGCGGATCCGACCGCGGAAATCCGGATCGAGTCCGGCTGCGATCTTCAGGATCGTTGTCTTGCCGCAACCGGAAGGACCGATCAACGCTCCGAACGAGCCTGCCTCAAGCCGGAGTTTTAGGCCGCGAACGACTTCCACCGGCGTGCCATCAGCCGATTGGTAGACCTTCGAATCGATGCAAAGTTCAAGCAGGGCGGCGTCGCCAGCGGTTTGCACGTCGTTCAAGCGGTTGCACCAGATAGCCTTCGACCACAAGCATAAGCACGATAAAGGAAATCGCATAGCTTAGTATCTGAGTCATGTCGAACAGTGAGAAAGCCGAACCCAGCACGAAACCCACGCCATTCGGGCGTCCGAGCAGTTCGACCACGAGCACGATCTTCCAGACGATCGAGAGCCCGGAACGCGAGCAGGCCGCCAGATATGGAACCAATTGCGGTACTGTCACGTGGCGGATCCTCGAGAACCAGGTGAACTTGAATGCCTTTGCCATCTCGTCAAGTTCGGGATCGAGCGCACGGGCGCCCTCGCGAATGACGACAATCACATTAGGAAGCTTATTGACCGCCACGGCCAGAATGGCCGCTGTTTCGTTGAGGCCAATCCAGACATAGGTGAAGATAATCGTCACAAGCGCAGGCATGTTGATCAGCACGATCAGCCATGGGTCGGCGTACCGATCGGCGGTTTTCGAGCGTCCCATCGCATAACCCGCGATGATGCCGAGGATCATCGCGATCGCAAAAGAGCAGATCACACGCGCCAGCGTGCAGGCCATTTGATACGGCAGCTCGCCGGAACGGACCTCAGCGAGGATTGTCGCGCCGACGGTCAGCGGACCCGGCAACAGGCGGGATTGAACCAGTGCCGCTATAACAGCCCAAACCGCCATCAGGACAGCAAGCGAATAAATCCTCGTCAATGCCCGGTCTCCCGCGGGGAAGTTTGATAGTAAAGGCCAGGATCGAGCTCCTGCAGCGGACCAACAAGTGCCGGGCCGCCAATGCCGGCAAGCGTCTTGAAGAGCGCGCGGGCGTCAGCCTGTTCCGCCGCTATCGTCCGCCGCGGCATCCCTGCTCGGGTCTGGTCGCGGAAAGCCTCGAATGTCCGTTCATCTTCCGCATTCATCAGCGGCCGCAGCGCGTCCCATTCCTCATCGGATTGCCGCATGATGTCGTTGGCGTGTTGCGCAACCACGATAAAGCGATCGATCGTACTTTGGTGATTGGCCGCAAAATCTTCAGAAAAGGCGTAGCCGATCAGCGCGACCGGCTCCTTGAGCCCGAGGGCAACCTCCGCATCGCGCACGTCGAGCAGGCGACGATAGCCCTGAGCCTCCAGCCTGGCGCAGAAGTTCCAGTAATTGAGGCTCGCCTCGGCTTCCCCCTGTAGTAGTTTTTGAAAAATCAGCGGCGGCGCGCCGTACTGGAGTGTTGTATCGCGTTTGAGATCAATTCCCTCGCGGGTCGCGGCGGCCTGGACAATAAGCCAGCTTTTATCGAGCGGGCCGCCCGCAACGGCGAGGACCCCGCCCTTGAGATCGCCGATGCTTCGCAGCGGTGAGTCCGCCTTTACCATGACGGAGCCGACCGCGCTGGAATAGGGATAGAACAGCAATTTGGCGCCAAGCGCCCGTGCCCGCGCGATCCAAAGCCAATCGACGATAGCAAGATCGACCGAACCGCTGTTAAGAGCGAGCTTACCCGCATCCGGCGAGGCGTATTCGCTGACCTGCAGATCGAGACCGGCCCTTGAGGCAAGGCTATGGCGGCGGATCACGTCCAGTTGCCAGGCGAAGGTACCGGTCTTTTGCAGACCTATTCGCAAGGTCTCGCTGGCCAGCGCCGGAGTCGTCTCAACGAGCAGACAAAGCGTCAGGAAAATTCTGAGCATTCACGATGTTTCCGAGCGACCGGAGTCTGCTGCGAAGCAAAATCGACCGCGGGTTCGAGGACAACCTCCAACGCGGTCATTCTTGCGTGAAAAAATGAACGACCACAAGCTGGAACTCCTCGAACTATTGGTTGGAGCGCAGAGCGGATATTTCAATACCGCGCCCCCAAATTGCTACGAAGGCGGCCTGAAGCGGCTAGGATGCGGCATGGCAGAGTTCAAGGCAGCGGAGCGGTTTGTTGCGCCAGCAAAAAGGCTGGCAAGATATTGCCTCATGCTTGTACTTGCGGTCGTCTCGACCGACGCCCGCACCGCAACAATCGATACCGAGCATCTGTTCGGCTTCACCATAGGAAGCGATTTGGGCGAGGTCGGCGAAAAAGAAATAGAGAATTCTGTTACCGGACGATTTGGAAAACAAACCGGAACGTACAATGCGGGTTCGGGGACGTTGTCGGCAGAATCGGTGCCGATCGCAAATCTCAGGACTGAAATTACCGGCGAGGTTCTCGGTTATTCCATTGCAGACGTCGGCGGATTGGCCGACCAGCGGTATGTCGCATTTGGAGGTTTGTCCGCGGACATCCGCTATCGGTTCCTCGACCGCTCCACCTCGCCATTCGGCTTTGCGATAGGCGCCGAGCCTCGATGGCGACGGGCCGATGACGTCACTGGTCAACCCGCCAGCCAATATGGCGTCGACCTTGTCGCTGCAGCCGATTGGGAGCCGATCCGTGATCGCGTCGTTGCGGCTTTCAACCTGCTTTACCAGCCCGAGACCACGCGTTTGAAATGGAACAACACCTGGTCGCAGCAATCAACCGCGGGCATGGCGATTGGCGTGATGACGCAGATAAAGCCGGGGCTCTTCGCCGGCGGCGAGGCGCGCTATCTGCGCGCCTACGATGGGCTCGGTTTGCAATCGCTCGCCGGGCAAGGCTTTTTCATCGGGCCGACCCTATACCTGCAACTCCCCAAAAAGGCCTGGATCGCGCTCGCCTGGAGCGCCCAGGTTGCCGGCCAGGCGAGAACTTCAGTTGGTTCGCTCGATCTGGTCAATTTCGAACGCCGTCAGGCGCGTCTGTTGTTCGGCGTCAACTATTGAGCCCACGCCCTCTGCCTCTATTTGACGCAATCCTTCAGATTTTTCTCCTCGATCGAAAAAACCAAACCTTCCTTGACGTCGATATTCCGGACCACGCAAGTCCGTCCGCTCTTGTCGACAAACCTGACGTCGTACACGCCGGGGGGCGTGCCGGTGATTTTCAGGCGCTCGTCATGATCGACGGTATGATCAGCATCGTTGTCGGCCTGATTCCGGCCCCAGTCGTTCTTCCCGGCGGGCGAGAGTTGCACGGAAGTGATGGTATTGGCGGTCAGATTCCAGAACCGGGTGTCTTTCGCCAACGCGCTCATCGGAAGCAGCGTTGAAACGAGGATTGTCAAAGCCGTTCCCCTGGTCATTTTTTGCTCCATTCCTAATTTCCTGGGATCGCAATTGATATACGCCGGTTTATGAACAGAGCGAAGGCATTGAAATCCGCATTGCTTGTCGCAAAGTGCGTATTTGCGATGGAGGAACGACGATGACGGTGTCCTCAGGGATTCTCGCGCGAGTCCTGACCATTGCCTTTATCGCTGCCGGCGGGGCGGGCACAGCCTGCGCCGCTTCTGCCGCGGCCATCTTTCCGTTTGAGATCTTCGACACTAGCGGCGAGGCCCCGCAATCCGACCTGAACGAACGGCTTGCAATGGCAACGCGGGTGTTGTCGGAAGCCCTCGAAAAAACCGGTCGTTATTCACCTGTCGATCTCGGGCCATTCAGCACCGCGGTTGAGGCGACCACACCTCGCTACCAATGTGGAGGTTGCTTTCTGCCTGTTGCGCACAAGGCCGGCGCTGCTGTCGCCGTCGTATCCGTTGTTCACAAGGTTTCGTCGCTGATCTCGTCGATGGACATTTGGATCATCGACGCTTCCAGCGGAGCTGGGGTCGCGCACCTCGGCGGCCAGATTCGTGGTGACACCGCCGAAGCCTACGAGCACGGCGTGCGCTTCTTGGTCAGGAACCGGCTGCCGGAGGAGGATCCTCCGGGCAGTGGCGCGTCATCGAAATAATCGTATGAACCAGATCGCCGGTTACGGATTGAAACGCGCCGCGTGCCAGCGCAGGTGAGCTTCCATAAATGTCGATACGAAGTAGTAGCTGTGGTCATAGCCGGGCTGGCGACGAAGCACGAGAGGAATGTCCGCCTGCGTACACGCTTGCTCCAGCAATTCAGGACGAAGTTGTCCGGTCAGGAATGGATCGGCGTCACCAACATCGACCAGGAAACCGGGAAACCGCGCCCCATCCTCGATCAATGAGACCGTGTCGTACTTGCGCCAGGCATCACGCGCCTCACCAAGATATCCGCCCAGTGCCTTCATTCCCCACGGTACTTGTGACGGAGCAACGATTGGAGAAAACGCGCTGGCGGCCCGGTAACGGTCGCGATGGCGCAGGGCAATCGTCAGGGCGCCGTGTCCGCCCATCGAATGACCGAGAATCGATTGCCGTTTGGGATCGGATGGAAAGTGGTCGGCGATCAATTCAGGCAATTCTTCGGTCACATAGCTCCACATGCGATAGTTGGATGCAAATGGTGCCTGCGTGGCATCGACGTAGAAGCCGGCGCCGAGCCCGAAATCGTATGCGCCGGCGGGATCGCCGGGCACTCCCTCGCCCCTCGGACTGGTGTCGGGCGCGACAAACAGCAAGCCCAATTCGGCGCAGGCTTTGCGAAACTCGCCCTTTTCCGTAACGTTGGCGTGGGTACAGGTGAGGCCGGAGAGATACCAGACCACAGGAAGTTTCGCGCCGTCTTTGTGCGGCGGAACGTAGACCGAAAAGGTCATACCGGTTCCGGTTTCGCGACTGGAGTGCTTGTAAACACCCTGCACGCCACCGTGTGATTGATTCAAGGAAACGGTTTCGAGTGTCATGATTTAAGGGCTCCGGCGCCGCAACTACGCGAGGGTGGCAATAAGTCAATCCTGTCGCAAACACCAGCGGATGGCGAGCGCCACCGGAGCTGATGCTTGCGCAAGGTCAGTCCTTCAAGCGGCCTTGGATTTGGCCAGATGCATGGCGATCGCATCCATCAGAGCCGGAACAGACAATCGTTTGGCTCAAACCCGAGTTCCCTAAGGCGCGACTTGATTCCACTTATGTCCTTGGTCCGCACTGACCCTTACGTTGAGAGTATAACGCGCTCACGGTGGCGCACGTCGGAAACGTAAGCCGTACTGCTTAGAAGCCCCGCGAAGATTGTGTGTTCCTGAAAGATTGCACGCTGACATCCAATGTCAAGACCGGCGAGCGGCGTCACCGGAACCAAAGGGTCTGGTCGCAGTGACGCCGTGCTGGGCCAGGCCAGTGCACAGCGTCTTACGGCGGAATGCCGGCTTGCCCGGGCAACAGACAGCGGCTCGACGTTGGCTTTAGCTTGCCCGCGTGTCTCATCTCTTTGTCCTCACAAGTTGTGCTGCTTTTGTTGATTTTTTGAAACGGCAGTGTGAATTGGACGTATTATCATCAAACACCGCTAGAACGGGAGGAGGGCAGATTGATCGAAATCATCCTGACTGTCTGTGCCGTCGCCAATCCCGCCAACTGCGAGGAGAAGTACCTTCAATTCGCCTGGGAAGGGTCACTGCAACAGTGCATGATGGCCGCACAGCCCTATATAGCCGAATGGATTGGTCGACATCCTGCCTGGCGGGCCACGAAGTGGAGCTGCGATTACCCTGGCAGCAGGAAGACAAAGATTTGACTTGGCTCCGTTGTGGCAAGAGCTGCGCGTTTGCGACGGTGCTGTGGATTTCAATTCGGACCGAAGGCGACCCCCCAGGGCAACTCGCCGACCTGAATCGTTTTGATGACCCGCAAGCGCGGCACGTCGATTACCGAAACGTCGTTGGAAACGCCGTTTGCGACCAGCAAATATTTCTCGTCAGGCGTAAATGCACCGTGCCAAACCCGTTGGCCGACCAGCAGGTATTTCAGGACGGCGTGAGTGACACCGTCGACCACTGCCACCCGATTTGCGGGTCCGAGATCGATGAAGCCGAGCTTGCCATCTCGGGTGATATTGATGCCGACGGGTTGGATCGCCTCGGATCGAAGGCCCGGAATCTCGAACGCGACCGTTTGCTTGAGCTGGCGTGTCGCCGGATCGATGATCGCAAGGCCGCCGCCGATTTCAGAGGTTACCCATAACTCCGATCCGTCAGCCTTAAATGCGGAAAAGCGTGGACGAGCTCCAACGAGCAGGTTACCTGCGATCTGGCGGCTTGCAGTGTCGATAAAATGGACCATGCTCGTTGTTTCGGACGTGCATATCAGGATCTTGGAATCCGGGCTGACCGCCATGCCTTCGGGCTCAACACCGACCGACACTTCGCCTATCGACGCGCGCTTCTCCAGGTCGATCACAGTCACCATCGCGTCATTTTCATTTGCGACGTAAAGAATCTTGCCCGCCGGATCGAGCGTGAATTGCTCGGGATCGGGGCCTGAAGGCAGTTCGCCGACCACGGCCAGGCTCTTCGTGTCAATGACCTGGATGACGTCGTCGTCACCGAGCGCTACGTAGACCAATTTACCATCGCGAGATACTTCGATGCCGCGTGGTCTCTGTCCGGTCTTGATGGTTGCGATCGTCTCCATCTTGTCGGTGTCGATCACGGAAACCGTATTGCTCTTCTCGTCGGAGACGTAGGCGAGAAAGGCGAGGGCAGGATCAACTGAAAGAGAAAGAGCGATCAGCGCAAAGGCGGACACCGCAAACAAGCGCAAATCGAGCATGTGGCTTTTCTCCAGACGTCACAACGACAATTCGGCGGCGGCCCGCCCGCCGGGAACCCCGGCCCAATAGACCATCGATTGAGAGCGACCTGGTTTGGCAAGTCGTTGCCCTTCATCACTGATGGAGTATCTTGACCGGCGCGCGCAAGTGTAAAGGAAACCGAGCGAAGCTGGTAACAATGCATGAACGTAATGTTGCGTTGCACCGAGCCGTCGGTTCCGTCGTCACTTTGGAGACACAAATTGCTGCGGTTTTTGGTTACTGTCTGCGCACTGGTGGTTTGGAGCGGAGCGGGCTTGTCGGCCGACCAGCAACTCGAAATAACGATCGGCTACCTCCGCCAGACACCATCGAAGATCAGGATATCGCTGATCGATGTACCGGCGGCCAACGATGGTCTCGCGGGCGCCCAATTGGCGACCGAAGACGACAATGCCACCGGACGCTTCCTCAATCAGCACTATACTTTGGTCGAGAGGGTACTTGGCGAGAATGACGATACGGTCGCCGCAATGAATGCGCTTGCCGACCAGGGTGTGTCTTTTATCGTGACGAGCCTCGATGCGGATCGGCTACTGAAGCTCGCGGACGCCGGCCGGGCGCGTGGGGAGACATTGATCAACGCATCCGCACTGGACGAACGGCTGCGGGAACAGGATTGTCGCGCCAACGTCGTACATGTTGCTCCGACGCGCTCCATGCTCGCCGACGCGCTTGCGCAATATTTGGTCTGGAAGAAGTGGAACAAATGGGTGCTGTTCAAAGGTTCGCACGAAAAGGATGGTTTGTTCGCTGAAGCATTGCGTCACGCCGCGAACCGGTTTGGAGCGAAGATCGTCGAAGAGCGGGAGTTCAAGGATAATGGCGGTGCGCGACGGACCGACAGCGGGGTTGCTGAAATCCAGCGGCAGATGCCGGTGGTGACGCAAGGATTGCCGGCCCACGACGTGCTTGTAGCTGCGGATGAAAGCGAAGTCTTTGCCGGCTATTTGCCGTTTCGGACATGGGATGCCCGACCGGTCGCCGGCTCGGCCGGGCTCGTGCCCGTCGTATGGAATGCTGCGTTCGATCAATGGGGCGCCGTGCAATTGCAGAACCGTTTTACAAAAGAATTTCAACGCGCGATGACTTCGCAGGACATGCAGGCATGGATCGCTGTTCGAATGATAGGCGAGGCGGCGGTCCGAACCGGCTCCGCCGATTCCGACAGGATACTCGCCTACCTCAAGAGCCCGGAATTCTCGCTCGCGGCCTTCAAGGGGCAAAAGCTCACGCTACGCGACTGGAACTTGCAACTGCGGCAACCGATTTTGCTGTTCGACGGCAGAAACACCGTATCGGTATCGCCTCAAGAGGGTTTCCTTCATCAGGTGTCGGCGCTTGATACCCTCGGCCTTGATCGCCCTGAGACGAGGTGCAAGCTTAAGTGACGCCGCTTGGCTCTGCGGTCCGCTCCGCGCTCTGCGACCTGAAAATTTGGGCGAGCGGGCTGAAACGGGACGTTCACGCGATCCACCTGGCGACGTACGACCCACGCGTGCCATGGTATGTCAAGATTTTCGCACTTGCTGTTGCAGGCTATGCACTCTCATCCATCGACCTCATTCCGGATTTCATTCCGGTCCTTGGACAACTGGACGATCTGATGATCGTGCCACTTGGTATTTGGCTGAGTGTCACTAATTCCGAACGAAGTAATGGCTGAGTATCGTGCGATGGCGAACGAGACCGCGCAGCGTCCGACGGCATTGGCGCGGCGATCATCATCGTTGCGGTTTGGTTTTTTGGGACGGCGGGGCGCGCACGTACCATCGTTTCCGGCGCGGCAACACGCGCAGGCGAGCGAGGCTGCCGGGACCGGTCGCGAGTTTCTGCGAAAATACACGGCGGCTATTTTAAAAGCCGCAAGATAGCTTTTCCGGCTCTGGTGTCCAATTCCTTGGCGTCCAATGTCCCATCATGATCTTGGTCTGCGGCAGCGAAACGCTGCTCGACCAACGCGAGGTATTCGTCCTTGGTGAGGGTGCCATCGTGGTCAGGATCGGCGGCGGCCAGCTCTCGCGGTGTCAATCTGCGAGCCAACTCATGTTTGTCCAGCGTGCCATCATGGTCGCGTTCCAATTTGTCAAACGATGCTGATGCCGCTTTTTTCGCCTCGGCGAGATCGATCGTGCCATCGCCATCCGCATCGTACATTCGGATCGGGCTGAAACGGCGGGATTTTGCCAAGGCCGGTAACCCGCTGACAATCAAGGCACCGGTGAGAAGTGTGAGAACTAAAGAGCGGCGTGATCTCATGACTAAAGCCTTTCCTGGTTCCGACCTGCACAGCGCGACCCCGGTTCTGAAAGCGTGTTGCTCAACCCGATCTCGTGAAACAGCACACGGATGCGGTCATGATCGCTTCGTCCAGGGCGTTGCAATCTACGACGTATTCATCGCTAAGCTAAGACTTGCATAAAAAATCGCAAACATTAGCCGCTTCAATGATCCTGGCTTGGCTTCCTTCGTGACTTCCCGGATCGAAACCTTTTCCAAGAGAGAAATAGCTTTGTCCAGGAAAGAAATGTCGGCTGTCAGGCCGGGCCCGTCCGTACTTGCGCGATGTCGCG
>Ga0116223_10003917_pt1 | contig 13116 bp, 3 predicted proteins | sample Sb_taG_3_FD_90092 | JGI IMG/M metagenome (GOLD analysis project Ga0116223, IMG submission 90092) | Peat soil microbial communities from Weissenstadt, Germany - Sb_50d_a_PC metaG | ecosystem: Environmental > Terrestrial > Soil > Wetlands > Peat | place: Germany: Weissenstadt | collected 2010-09-21 | reverse complement strand
GCCGAGAAGCAGACCAGGGAAGCCATCTCACGCTAAGACGGAAGGGAAGGCGTCCGCCACATCGGGGACCCAAAGGCAGAGAGCACCTCGCGGCGGGAAATGCATAGGGCACAGGAGGTCATGGAAGCGAGGGCCGGAGCGCGGGGATTATTTCAGCCTCGCGTACTCCGCCTTGGCTTGCTTGAGGATGGGGATGTCGGGGTCGGCGCCTTTCCAGAGCGTGAAGAAATCCTGATAGGCGGCGCGGGCCTTGGCGGTCTCGCCCTGCACGGCGTAAGCGCGGGACAGCCCTACCCCGGGCCAGCGCGCCCCAGGGAAAGTTCCCCACCAGTCCTCGGTGGTCGATGAATTTCTGAAATTCCGCTGCCGCTGCGTTGCCGTCCTGGAGCATGAGATAGGCTTCCCCACGCAAATAAGCGGGGCATATTGATATCGTGAGGCCCGCTGGTGGGTAAAGTTCGAGCGGGCTCGCCACCTTCAATAGTTCGATGGCCCGGTTCGGGTCTTGGCGCTCCAGGGCCACCCCCGCCCGGATGGTGGGCAGCCAATACCTTTGCACCAGCGTGTCCAGCGGGAAAGTCTTGTCGAGTTCGGCCGCCAGCTTTTCCGCCCCTGCCGTATCGCCTGCCCGCGCTAGGGCCAGCACCGCTATGGCCCGCACATCGCGGTTGGGGGCCAACTTCAACGCCGCATTGGCCTCGGCACGCGCCTGCTCCCGGTTTCCCGATTCCACCTCGCGCAGCGCTGCCGCCGCCTGATATGCGGCAGCGCTCTCTTTGGCGTCGTTGTGCTGGGCTGAATCCATCGCCCGCCCGGTCAGCTCGTGCGCTTTCTTTAGATTGCCGTACCAGCCTTCCGTGTCCGCTTGCGTGGCCAGCAACAGGCCTTCCGCGCCCGGCTTGCCCATGGCGGCTGAGACCAACTGCGCCATCTGCGCCGCATCGCCCTTTAGAAACGCCAACTGGTAGCGGCCCTGGAGCAGAAACTCGCTCGCCAGCTTGCGCCCCTGCGTCTGCTTGTACACCACCTCCGCTTCATCGAGCCGGTTGAGGGCCAAGTAGGCGAAGCCGAGGTTGACATAGTTGATCGCATTATTTGGCTCCAGGCGTAGCGCCTCTCGCCATTCCTCCAATGCCTTTTCCCAGCTTTCCAGGGCGGCGGAAACCCATCCCGCCATGTTGTAAGGCTGGTCGTCTCTTGGGTAGGTCTGCTGCCACACTTCGAGGGTCTGCGCCGCCTTCTCCATCTCTCCCGTCGCGCTAAGGTAATAGTTCCCCTCGATAGAGAAACGCTCCCGTTCGCTTACTTTCTCCCGCAGCGCGTAAGCCTTGCGTATATTCTCCGCCGCCCGCCCCGGTTCGTTGAGCGCCCAGTAGACATACGACATCCAGGCGTAGGCCATGGCAAAATTCGGGTCAAGGTCCACCGCCCGTTTGAAGAATGGCAGCGATTCTCTATCCCCTTTGGTAGACTCTGTCGTTACTCCCAGGCTGTAGGCTTTCAGCGCCTCCAGCGATGGCGTGGTCGCTTCTTCCACCGGCGTGGCGTATTTCTGCACCGAGCTGAGCGACTCGCCCAGTCTGCTCCGCAAGCTGACCGCCGCAGCGTCCAGAGCCTTGAGCACCGCTTCCTTGCTTGTCGACTGTTCCTGCGCCTCCGCCAGCACGTCCCCCGTGTCGCAGTTGACCGCCTTCAGGCCAATCACGTATTGGCTGCCCAGCCCCGCAATCGAGCCGGTCACCATGGTCGTGCTGCCCGTGCGCAGGCAGACGTCGCGCGTGACATTCGGCGTCAAGCGGTCACCGGCGGGACGGCCCATCAGCTTCAATGTCTCGTTCACCCTGCGCTCGGAAATCAGGGCGAGAAAAGGCGATTGCTCAAGCTGCACCGAGAGCCCCTGCTTCAGCGTGTCGTCGAATACGCTGTCCCCGGTCTTGTTGTCGAAATCGGAGAGGACGATGGAGTCCTTGTCGGTCAGGCGGGCCATGGCTTGGCGCGAGCGGAAGTAGAGCGTCCCCCCGATGGCAGCGCCGACAAGCATCAGGGCGGCGGGGACAAGGACCTTCCAGAGTTTCCTGCCCGCCACAGGAACTAGGGCTGCTCTCGGCTCGCTCGATGGCGAAGGCCGCCCAGATTCCGCGTCGCGCTTCAGGCGCTTCAGGTCAGCGCGAATCTCCCAGGCGTGCTGGTACCGCACGTCGCGGTCTTTCTCCAAGGCCTTCTCGATGATCAATTGGAGCCGTGGGTCGAGGGCGGGATTCAGGCGCTGAGGCGGAGTCGCTTCCCGCCTCAGAATCGCCTCCCGAAGCTCGGCCGAGGTGGTGCCGCTGAAGGCCTGCTGCCCCGTGGCCATTTCGTAGAGCACCGCGCCGAAACTGAACAGGTCGGTGCGCGCGTCCACCTCTTCGCCCCGTGCCTGCTCCGGCGACATGTACGCCGCCGTCCCCATCGCCGCGCCGGCGATGGTGAGCTGGCTGAGGTCGACCGTCGCTGTGGGTGTGTCCTGTAGGGCCGAACGGCGTTCGGCCTCATCGGAGGGGCGAGCGCCGCTCGCCCCTACAATCAGTTTTGCCAGGCCGAAATCGAGAATCTTCGCTTCGCCGCGCTTGGTAACAAATATGTTCGCAGGTTTGATGTCGCGATGGACGATGCCCGCGGCGTGCGCCGATTCCAGCCCGTCGGCAATCTGAAGGGCGAGATCGAGCACTCGGTCGATTTGGAGCGGCGCTCGGCGGGGGCCCGCTTCTCCTCGAGGAACCCTTACAGGGCCGGCTTCGACCGCCCCATCAGCCAGAAGGTCTTTCAGCGTCTGGCCTTCCATCAGCTCCATCGCCAGGAAGGGCTGCCCATCCACTTCTTCAATCTCGTAGACGGTGCAAATGTGCGGATGATTGAGCGTCGAGGCGGCGCGGGCCTCGCGCTCGAAGCGCGCCAGCGCCACGGGATTATCGGCCAGGACCGTGGGCAAAAACTTCAGCGCCACTTTCCGGCCTAGTCTTACATCCTCGGCCTTGTAGACGATCCCCATGCCGCCGACACCCAGCCGCTCGAGGATGCGGTAGTGCGACACGGTGCGGCCGATGAGCTCGGAATGGGTGAAGTCGGCTGCGGCTTTGGGAGGCGCGCCGGCGGGCTGGCCTCCGGCTGCGATCCCCATGGGCGCGCCCGCCATCTGTTCTTCAATGGCAGGCTTCGGCGCCGGCATCACTTCTGGAGCCGCCCCGGATCCTTCTGCCAAGTCGCCCGGGTCATCCAGGGGAAAGATGAACCGGAAGCCGCGGCGTGGAAGTGTTTCGACGAAGCGCTGAGTGCCCGCATCATCCCCCAGCGCTTGCCGCAGCTTCATGATCGCGGTGCCGATGCTGTGCTCGAACTCGACGATGGTATCGTTCGGCCATAAGCGCTTGCGGATCTCTTCCCGGGTCACTACTTCTCCGGGATGTTCCAGCAGCATGAGTAAAATCTGGAAGGGTTGCTCTTGCAGACGGATGCGGCGCCCGCCCTTGCGCAGCTCACCGGCGCGAATGTCGAGTTCGAAGCCACCGAAACGAACGGCTTGAGCGGGTGAACGCTCCACAGACGCCCTCTCTACGAAATGCTATCGGTTTTGTCGGGGCCCAGGAAGTCGAGTTTATCACACTCCTCTCAGGAGGGATCTCCGTGGAATCACGAGTCTAGCCCAAAATTCCGAGCGGTCCCAGTGCACCCTGCGAAATGCCGGTTGCCTGATCCGGATCCGGAACGATAAACGCCCTTCCTTGACAATGGGATCACTGCACTTTGAAAGCGGCCCGGATTCCCATGAGCTCTTGGCATCACGAACAAGAGTCGCCTTGTGTCAAGCAACGACCCCTTCCTCGACCGTGAAGCCTGCGGCCAGCCGGGACCTCTCAGCCGGTCTGTCCGAGTCCGGTTGTAGACACAAGGTCTTGATGAAAGCGACTGCCGCCACATGCGGGCACTGCTGCCAGGATTCCAGCCAACGTCGAGCCGTCTTTGGCGAGCGGCGTAATGCGATGGCCGTCCCCTCGGCCGATATCCTGCGGTTTTGGCCGTTATTTGGATTGAAGGCCCACTTTATCTCAGTAAGTCCATGTCTGGTATGTATCCTATAGGTGTGTGGTATTCCTCCCAATGCCAAGCCCCACATGAGCCGTGCAATTTGCAGCTATCAGCTCAAAATCGTTCGATATTGGGCGGGTACTTCCAGAAAATTCGCCCCCCGTGTAATCAAAGACTTGCAGCGCCTCGCGGCGAGACGTTTTTGGGCGGCACTCACAAGGTTCTGGAACTGGCGTTCCCATACCCGGGAGAGCACACGACGGAGGCAACAACTAAACGGAGGCCACAGTGATGAACACCCGGACTGCAATCTACGCACGCGTGAGCACCCGCGAACGAGGCCAAGTCACCCAAAACCAATTGCACCAGATTCGCGCATTTGCAGCGAGACAAGGGTGGCTCATCGTCAGTGAGTTCGTGGATTACGAGAGCGGGTCGACCGATGACCGCGAACAATTCCAGGCAATGTTCCAGGCCGCCAGCCGGCGGCAATTCGATGTCCTGCTTTTCTGGTCGCTGGACCGGTTTTCCCGCGAGGGAGTCTTTGAGACGCTCACCCACCTGAACCGGCTCACCGGTTATGGTGTCCACTACCGGAGTTTCACGGAACAGTGGTTCGACTCCTGCGGCATTTTCCGGGAGGCAGTGATTTCGATTATGGCGACGCTTGCCAAGCAGGAACGAGTTCGGATTTCCGAGCGCACACGGGCAGGCCTTGAGCGCGCACGCCGGGAAGGCAAGACTCTCGTGCGGCCGAAGGTCGAGGTCAACGCCGGCGAGATTCGGGGACTCAGGGCAAAAGGTCTTTCCTGGTCTGCCGTCTCGGCTCAAACGGGGGTCGCACGGGCCACATGCCAGCGGGCAGTTGCTGCATAGGGGGTGGGCGGCCACACTTACGGTATGCCAACGGCGAATGCGGCATGTCGCCATAGCTATCGCCGGTCCCAACCGCCGGTGGGTACTACGTCCAAATGAGTAATTCGTTCAGAGGCAATTGTCAGGTCAGATCAGGTTTTGTCGGCCGACAGTGTCGCCCCTTATTTGTCCGTGTAGACATTCACAAGCTGTAACCGCATCGTCTCGAGGCGAGTTTCGACGATACGCGCGAATCGGCGCAGAAGTTCGTAACCCAGATCGTGGTCCTGTTCAGCTTTGTCGCGAAGGCAGTGACCGTCCATAGCAAAAGCCCGTGTAACCTCGAGGGTTTTCGCAGAAAACTTCCATCGATAAGGGGGGAACAGCCACAACCAACCAAGAATATCACCTTCACGTAGACAGGACCTTTCATCGGCTAGCAACTGTCGAAACCCGCAGACGGCGGTTGACAGATAGATCCTGGGGTGACTCCTGGGTGGGGTAATCGACTCACGCGCACGATTGTTAAGCGCTCCGCGGTGTTGGTCTACGACTGGCTGAAAGTTTCGACGGGTGGTGACGGTGCCAGGCAGAGAACCCGTTCAATCTCCTTGAACAACTCTGCCGCCTGGATGGGCTTCGCGACGTAGCCGTCCATTTCGGCGGCCAGGCATCGCTCGCGGTCACCTTTCATGGCGTGAGCTGTCATGGCGATAATCAGTGTGTGCGCGCCGGTGCCGCTCTCCCTTTCGCGAATTAAGGCCGTAGCTTCAAACCCGTCCACTTCGGGCATCTGCACATCCATCAGGGCGACATCGAAACGGCCCTTTTGCCAGGCCCCCAGCGCCTCGCGCCCGTTGTTGGCTACGATTACCGCATGACCCCGTTTCTCGAGCAGCCGTACCGCCAGCTTCTGGTTGACTGCGTTGTCTTCAGCAAGCAGAATCCGAAGCTTTTGCCGACCCTCACGCAAGGAATGACGAGTTATAAGGGGGGCGGTTTCGCGAACGCCTGCTTTCGCTTCCAGCACTTTGCGCAGGGCCTCCAGCAGTTGGGCTTCCGCCACAGGCTTGGTGAGATAGGCGGCAACTCCTAGTTCCCGGAAGCGCGCGGCGTCCCCACGCTGGCCGGCCGAAGTCAGCATGATGATGTCTCCCTTGGAAACGATCGGATGTCGCCGAATCTGCGCGACCAGTTCGAAACCATTCGTCTCCGGCATGCGGGCGTCGATCAGAAGCAGGTCAAACGAGCAGCTGGATCGCTCAGCTTGCCGCAGGATTTCTAAGGCTTCGAACCCGCTGGAAGCGGGCATAGGCGTCATCCCCCAGCGCCGCAGCATGTCGACTAGAATGCGTCGGCTCGTGGCGTTGTCGTCCACCACAAGGACCTGGCGGCCCGCCCGTTCTACAGCGCCGAGCAAGGCTGGGGGCGAAACGTTCTTGCCGCCTTGGGCGCGCGCCGTAAAGTGAAAGCAACTCCCTTTGCCGGGTTCGCTTTCCACCCAAATGCGCCCCTGCATCATGGTCGCTAGCCGGGACGAGATTGTCAGCCCCAGCCCGGTGCCCCCGTAGCGCCGTGCCGTGGAACTCTCCGCCTGCGAGAACGGATCGAAGATCGTTCGCTGCTTGTCGCGGGGAATGCCGATGCCCGTGTCGCGTACCTTGAAATGCAACTGGATTTCGTCTCCGTGGTTCGAATCGAGGGAAACGTCGACACCAACTTCGCCGCGCTCGGTGAACTTGATGGCGTTGCCGATCAGATTGATGATCAGTTGCCGCAGGCGGGTGGGATCTGCCACGATCTCCTCCGGCACCTCGGGATCGATTTCGCAGGTCAGCTCCAGGCCCTTCTGCTGAGCTCGCAAAGCCAGGGGCATGAGAGTCACGGCAAGGCTGTCGCGAAGACGAAACGGGATCGGATCAAGTTCAAGCCTGCCAGCTTCGATCTTGGAAAAGTCCAGGATGTCGTTGATGACACCCAACAGGGAGTCGGCCGACGATTTGGCCATGCTCAGGTACTCGCGCTGCTCGGCGGTCAGTTCCGTATCCAGAGCCAAGTCCGTCATGCCCAGAATGCCGTTCATGGGGGTGCGAATCTCGTGGCTCATGTTGGCGAGAAACTCGCTCTTGGCACGGGTGCTGGCTTCAGCAACTTCTCGTGCTTTTTCTAGCTGCGAATTGGCACCTTCCAATTCACCCGTTCGCTTAGCAAGTTCCTCCGTCTGGCGGATGAGGTCGGTGGTCCGTTCCTCTACTTTCTCTTCCAGTTCGCGGTTGCGCCGCATGAGGAGACTGAGCCGAAGCCTGTAAAGCCAGACCGCGCCCAGCGACAGGGTCAGCACGCACAAAGCGCGAAACCACGCTGTTTGGTAGAAATATGGCTTCAGTTCGAACTCCAGTTGGGCGTCCCGGAGGCTCCAGACACCGTCGCTGTTGGCGCCCTCCACCCGGAACGTGTAGTGCCCGTGCGGTAAGTTGGTGTAGTAAGCGGTGCGGCGCGCCCCGGAATCGATCCACTCCCGGTCAAACCCCTGCAGGAGGTAGCGGAAGCGCACGCGCGAAGGGGCCACGAAGCTGGGGGCGGTGAATTGAATCTCCAGGCGGCCCGTCCCGGGACCAAGCCGTGAAGCGTTCGTGATCGGCACGTTCTTGCCGTCAACGAGCATGCTCTCGATCCAGACCTGTGGCGGTAGTTCGTTGCGTCGAATGTGGCGAGGGTCAATCGCCACCAGGCCTGCGATGGTAGGGAACCACACCCGGCCATCAGTACTTCTCGTTCCGGTGGGCGATCCGCCATAGTTGCACTCCGGCGACCTCAGTCCATCACCTACGCCATACACCACGCTGTGAACCGCTTTGATGCGTCCGTCCGCGAAGTTATTGAGTTCCTGCTTGGAAACGAAAAACACACCCTTGTTCGAACTCATCCATAGATTACCGAGGCCATCATCTACGATGGCGCCCACGGTGGTGCCAAACAGACCCTGTTTCGCAGCATACGAAGTGACGATGTCGTTCTTGACACGATTCAGCCCGCCCGACGCCGTACCGATCCAGATCGCCCCATCGTTATCTGCGTAGATGCAAGTCACGAAGTCGCTCAGCAAGCCGTTCTGTCCTGTGTAGATCATGAACTTCCCGTGGTGGAACTGCTTTACGCCCCCGCCATCGGTGCCGATCCAAAGGCTGCCTTCGCGGTCCTCAGCCAGCGCCACCACGGTGTCTTGAGGCAAGCCGGTGGCGGGCGACAGATGCTCGAACCGTGCATTGTGGAAGCGAGCGACCCCGGCTCCGTTCGTACCAATCCACAGGTTCCCCAGATGGTCTTCTAAAATGGCATTGATAGCGTAGTCTTTGGAGGCGAGATCCCTGAAACTGGTCACGTGTCCATCCCGTACCCGGGAGAGCCAGCCCTTCTCTTGTCCAATCCAGATGCTCCCGTCTGATCCCTCTCCCAAGGCGCTGGGCAGATTGTCTTTAAGTCCATCCGCAGTGGAAAAACGTTCCACCTTACCGTTCGTGATGTGGTCAACGCCGTCGCGGTAGGATCCTGCCCAGATGCTTCCATCGGATGCTCCAAGCACTTCCTCCTCGAGATTCGAAGACAAGCCTTCTCTGGTCCCGAAGGGGGTAAATTTGCCATCGCTCAATTCAAGGACCCCGGCCTCATACATGCTTACCCAGACGTTGCCCTCGCGATCTTCATACAGCGTGCGGAGGGCGTCGGTCGGCAATCCGTCGCGTTCCCTGTAAGACTGGAAATGTCCTCCCGCCAGGCGACCGAGACCATCGTGCCGATACGCAATCCAGAGGTTGCCGTCACGATCTTCCAGAAGAGATCTTATCTCCCCTTTAGGTAAGCCGTTCATAGGGGACCAGACTGAGAGCTGCTCGTCCTGCCATCGGGTCAGAACCCCTTGGCTGGTGCCTGCCCAAAACCCTCCGTCGCGTGCTGCGACGAGGGCGGTTACGGCTTGATCCCGCAACTCGGCAGGCGCTGGGTGCGCGTCAAACCGTCCCTTATCGAGCCTGGCCAACCCTCCCAGCGTCCCAACCCACAACCTACCCCCTCGATCCTCGGCGAGAACCGTTACTCTGAGGTCTGGCAGGCCGTCTCGCTTCGTAAACGATTGGAAGTAACCGTTTGAGAGGCGGTTCAAGCCTTGATGAGTGCCGATCCAAAGGCTGCCGTCGGCACTCACGAGGAGGGCGGATATCTCATTCGCAGTAAGCCCATCCGCTGTCGTGTAGGTCTGAAAAACACCATGATGATAGTGGGTGAGGCCGCTGCGAGTTCCGAGCCAGAGGCTTCCGTCAGGGCTTGCGGCCAGCCTATTCACGACATTTTCACCGAGATTGGGGCTATTCGTTTTGTCAAATACGTCGAACCTCACTCCGTCAAACCGCGCCACGCCTTCCTCGGTGCTCAGCCACAAGTAACCATCCGTGGTCTGTACTATGGAAAACACCACGTTCTGCGGCAGCCCGCTCTGACTCGTCCAAACTGACTGGACGTATTGAGAGATCAGCTTGTGCGGGTTGATGGCTCTGGCTGGAGCATTGGCCAAAACGGCCGCCGCGATCACTTGCATCAGCAGCAGATATCGCTTCAGCGACTCGGTTTGAGACACTTCCACTCCTTTCTCTTACCCATTATCGTTAGTAACCGAGATTAGTTAACACCGCAATGGTACAGGGGTACTCCGCGGCGAGTCCCTTGGTTCGCTTCCAGGGGGCTACTGCTTACGTAGTAAACGATCCCCCATTTTGGACCGCGTGGGTGGTCGGGTGAGGGTTTCAGACGCGAACAGTGAATCGGCAGGGCACGGCTCCTCGACTCGGCACGTGAGGCAGCCCGAGCCCTGCTTCTCACAGGCGCCGCAATGGTGCGCTGCTTCTGATACGATTCACCGTTCGACATCATGTGCCCATCTCATTATCCACGCGACCGGCAACGCACTCCCGATGACCCGCTGTGCAACCTGCGGGTGCATGCCAACGTCGTGCCGAAAGGGTTCCGATCCGCGAGCAAACCGAAGCGTTCCTCCTGTCCAGAAGGCTCCTATGAACTGCCTACGTCGGGAACTTCATGGAACGCATGAGTTTCTGGGAGCGCGGGTTGGAACTCAAAATGACGGGTTGGGGTCCAATCGCGGATTAGTCGTGCCTGGTCAAAATTAACCGGTCCAAATCTGCTTGGACCTTAATCTGGCGTAAGCCCTGTAAGGTCAAGCAGTTTGGCCGGTTAATTTCGACATAACTGGTCCAATCTGTGCACGCGTTTGTAATTTCAATATTCCGCTTGAGTTGAGTCCCAAGCGGGCATCGTGATTGGCCAGTTAGTGCAGTGAAGCTAGTTGATGTTCTAGCGGGTGAAAGTCCCGCCAGCGCAATTTCCCAGTTGGCGCTGTAGTGATATCCGGCGATGGAGAGGGTGACCAAACCATCGGAAGCCCGGAAGTAAACGTCCCTGTTGGCTGGATGCGAATCTGGTCAGCTCCGACAGGAGGGCAAGCAAAACAGCAGGTCGTAGCGCAAGCGAACCGTGGTTAAGCCTCGAAAACAATCTCCCTCACGAGAATCGGAGTGTGAGGGCGAAGGGAACGCCGAAACTGTTAACTGGAGTTGAAGGCCAGCGTTTTCGGTGAAGCACTGGGTATAGGCAGCCGAAGAGTTCCCCGTGGTCATTGAGGACGACATGCTGCGAGAGAGCATCAACGAAAGCTCAGAACCAGTCGTGGGTCGCCTCGGCCTATGCGAATAGACACAGCGAAGGCATCGGGTATAAGCCGTGAGACGGTGAAGTCTCGATGTGCCCGCGAGTGGGGCGGATGGGGCTGATTAAGTGAAGATGGACCGGGACAGAATAACCCGGACCGGAGCGAGGGCCCCTGGGGTAGAGCGGCTTGGTTCCGCTCGCACGGAGGTGCTTACAAGCGCATCATCACTGACTCAGAGCAGGGAGTAAGTGATGGCAGCAGAGAGCACGAAGGGCGATGGCAAACCCGAGCACGGGGCAGGCCTCGCCTGAAAATCCGGCCTTGAAGCCGTACCGGGGAAAACCCGCCGTACGGAATTCTAGGGGAGGCGATGGAAACGTCGGCATCATTCGAAGCCCGGTCCGCGCCATTGCCTTACCCGACTGTCGGCTACTGTTTACCAATCGCTAGTGGCTCTGCAAGCCAAGCACTTTGACGGCCTAACATGAAAAGTGCCCTCCCCACTTTGGGTAGCACCAAAACAGCAGTCACGGACGGAGATCCACGATCGACGGTGTAACACTGCAGAGGTGACGGGGGGAGATGATTGGTGCGGGAACGGGAGGTGGAAGTACTTTTTCGCGGGCGCAGATGCACCGCAAGCTGGGTGGTTAAAAAGGATAGCTGCCGGACGGTGTCCAAGTGCCGTGTTTTGAGCGGCAGTATCGGCACGTCGGGGTGGTCAATTGGCTACAGACTGTGAACCGAGCTATACTGAAGGCATCACAGTTCGGCCGCCGTCGCGCCAAGGGCATGGGCGAACGGAAACAGCTAGTAACCAGCACCCATCCACCCAGGCGCGCTCGTTCTCGTTTCTTGACCGGCCCATCTTTTTCAGACCCGCTCGGCGGAGGCGAACTTGGCTAGTATCGCCTGAACAGTCTGCATTGCTTGTCTGGGATCGGGCTTTCGATCCACGAGCGGGAAGCCTTCGGCGACCCACTTTCGCTCGATGGCATCGTACTCGAGGTCCAATTCGGTGGCGGTGTAGACCATACGCTGATCCAACTTGAGGGCGTTGCGTAAGGTGCGGATCCAAATGGTGACCCGCGGGTGATAATATCCCTGCACCAACTCATAGAGGTCACGGCACGCGTAATCCCGAATCACGTCAGCCCAGAGGGTGAGGATGTCACGCGCTCGCACGTCCACATCCTTAGGTGCACCAGGCAACTTGCGCGCTTTGCGAATATACGGACTCAGCCAGTAATAGTCGTCGTGGCTGAGGAGAGTTTCGATAGCCTCCATGAGGGACTCAAGGAGGCTGACCTCGCGCTCGAAAGCAGTCTCGTCCAGGGCCGCCTGGGCCTCCTGGGTCTTCGCGACGTGGGCGGCAAAGAGTTCCGCCAGATACTGCCGGCCGACGTCATTCAAGTCATGAAAATAAAGTGCATTGTCGCCCACGGCTGGCGCGGCAGTGAGCGCAAGCTCCAGGGCCCTGCGCAGGTGTGGTATGAATGCCCGGCGATTGGCCACCTGCAAACGGAAGTAACCGGAGCCCGTTCCCAAGCGATGCCAGTATAGGGGTTGGGTCAGGTCATCCGAGCCATAAACACTCGCGAGGAGTTCTTCCAGCGCACCCGCCATGACTGGCGCGGCGCCCTCCCCGTAACGCTCCCGGGAATAATCACCTGTGAAGGAAGATCGGTCCACTTCCTTGGGATTCCAACCCAGCCGGCAGAGAAACTCATAGTAAAAGTAATTGTGGTGAATAGTCTCTTCGTTCGGATAGAAACCCACACATTGCCCGGCAAGGGGATCGTCAAGCACCTTGTGGAATTGCTTTTCGATGAACTGCATGCTGCCATGCAGGTTGGTATTGCCACCAAAGGAATAAACAATGCCGAAATGCCACGGCCGCCCGTCGAAATAGTCTGCACGCTTATGTTCGGGCACCATCTCTGCCCATTGGTCGATCACTCGGACGCGATCGGCGGGCATGCGTTCCAGGCACTCTTTGATGAGTTGGGGCGTCCAATACTGCGGCTTGAAAAGAAAGCTCCATGCGGAGCAGATCCCAACACCTTGGGGGTCCACCTCATCCATGACTTTGAAATTCGCTCCTGCAATCTCCCGGCGCACGTCCATTTGAACCTCATCCGAACCCTCCACATCACACTCCAGGTAATTTTCGAGCCAATAAAGATGGTCCGTCCCGTAAAGCGAGAGGTATTCCTCAAGAAAGGCCTTGCCTACCTCGTGGTATTCGGGGCTCCGTGGGTGAAGGTACTTCTGCTTGGACAAATGCGACCAGGAGATCTCAAACGTTCGAGCCTCCGGATGGGTTGATACATACTCTGGGGGACAGATTCCCGGGACGGCGGGAGCCAGGGACCGCATGCCACGCGCGCGGGCGTATTGAATAATCTGCTTGCTCAGCGCGCTCTGCCCCTGTCGCCAAGCTTCGGAGAGGGGAGGCCGGACGCCGTATTTGATGGGTG
>Ga0116223_10003914_pt1 | contig 13121 bp, 6 predicted proteins | sample Sb_taG_3_FD_90092 | JGI IMG/M metagenome (GOLD analysis project Ga0116223, IMG submission 90092) | Peat soil microbial communities from Weissenstadt, Germany - Sb_50d_a_PC metaG | ecosystem: Environmental > Terrestrial > Soil > Wetlands > Peat | place: Germany: Weissenstadt | collected 2010-09-21 | reverse complement strand
TTCTCCGTCCAGGATCGCCGAGCCACGCCAATACTCCAACTACTGCCGCTCAGCGGGATGTGCTGCGCCAAAGCGGGGCGCGCGGTCAGCCGACGCAAGGCTCCGGGCGCCGCGACGCGCGGCCATCGCCTTTGCAATATTGCGGGCGGTGAAAGAGGTGCCGGCGATAAAGCGCATCAGGGGGCCGAAGCTCGTCACAGCTGCCGCGCCCGCGAAGTGGAGGCAGGGAACGCTCGATTCGAAGCCAGCGGCGAGGATCGGCGACCCGCCGCGGCAAGCGATCGCTCCGCGAAGTTCGGGGGCGAGAATGCCCAGCTTAGATATGTCGATCTCGTAGCCAGTCGCGAGGAGAACATGATCGAAGAGGAGGACACCGCTATCGAGCTTCACAGCGACTTGGTCGCCGCGGACCTCCGCGCCGAGGATCGTGCTCCCCGCATTGACGCGCACATTGGCGAAACGCGACAGCAGCCAACTTGCTGCGCCGGCGCGCAGGCTGCGAGCGTTCAGCCGCGCGCGCAGCTTTGCAGGCAGTCGATGGACGAGGCCTGGCAATTCAATGAGCCAGCTGTAAGGAAACGGCCCGACAGCGGAGGGCGCCGCCACGCGGCTGGCTAAGTGTCGAGCGAGCTCCCGGTGCCAGGCTTCCGGCAGCTGTGGCCCGCCCAGCCAGCGAATGTCGCCGCGGCAGATCACTTCGACTTCAGCGCCCGCCTCGGTGAGCAGCGCCGCCGTTTCGCAGGCGCTCTGCCCACGCCCGACGACCGCGACGCGCTTTCCCCGAAAGGCTTCAAAGCTGGCGTGTTCGCAGGTGTGGCTCGCCAGCCACCCCGGAATTCCATCGAAAGCGGCCGGCCTAAACTGCTGATTGGCAAGGCCAGTCGCGATGACCACACGCTCGGCCGCGAGCCTATCGCCGTCGGCCAGAATGAGGCGGAACGCTTGGCCCGCGGCTTCGAGGCGGATGACCAGGCGTGGATCGAGATCGGGGATCGCGCGACGCTGGAACCATAATCCATAGTCGATGAAGGTTTCCACCGGCAGCTGCTCGCCGCACGCAACTCCCGTCTCGGAAGCATAGTGGTCTGGTCGGAACGGCCATGGCTGCGGCGGTCATGGGCAACGACGCGAGTGCCGCGTTCGCCGAGGAACACCATCTGCGCGTCCCAGGCATCGGCCGTCAGGGGCCAGCCATGCGAGAAGACGACAGGCTGCCCCTTGCCCCAATCCTTGTAAAAGATCCGGGTACCGTCGTTTGTGGTGACCGTGGCCATGTTCGCATTCCTTCTTCAGCAAAAGCCGCGTGGCATCCGCGTGAATAGCTAAGGCGCGTCGTGCCTGCGGCAATGCCGGCCCGCTTAGTCGGAACGCCGCGTCCGCTCGGATTGGATCGCGCTCTTCAAAGGGGCGGCAGTCTGCTCACGAAGAGACGCGGAGGCGTTATCCTGCGTTCAAGGCGCCACGGCTTTTGCCCGCGATCACAAGATCGCGTGATGAGTGGCAAAAACAGAACAATCACAGGGTTTTGAAATAGTTGGCAAATTCGTCTGCTAGGTTGGCGGGCGCCTGGCGCGCGGCTTTTCTGTCGGGGACCAGTCTTGCTAATTTGTTCCAAGGGATGCGATGGAGAATTGCTGCCTATCGAAAGGCCGTCATGGCATTTCGGCGTCCGGCGCGGCGTAGACGAGTCTCAAGCCTTGGATTTGCCATCGCTGTCTCCTCCCCTGCCCGGCGCGGGCCCAATACGTTTCGCGGCGCTCGTCCTGTTCGCCGGGATATCGTTGAGCGCCTGCACCGTCGGGCCGGACTATGTGCGTCCATCGGCACCGACCTCGGCACAATTCAAGGAAGCGAAAGGCTGGAAGATCGCAAGCCCGAGCGACATCCTCGATCGCGGCCCATGGTGGTCCGTCTACAAAGATCCCAGCCTGTCATCGCTCATGAGCCAGGTCGATATTTCCAATCAGACGGTGAAGGCCTCCGTCGCCGCCTATGAACAGGCGGTGGCCATCATCCGGGAGGCGCAGGCGGGCTATTTTCCCACGGTCACCACTGGCTATACTGCGACCGCACTTCACCAAAGCGTGGGAACGAGCAGCGGCGTCAGCCTTGGTCCCACGTACACCAGCGTGACCTACAACCCGGTCGCCAACGCCACCTGGGATCTCGACGTCTGGGGTCGGATTCGGCGCACCGTCGAAAGCGAGGCGGCCGCCGCGCAGGTCGGCGCCGCCGACTTACAAAACGCCAAACTTTCCGAACAGGCGGCACTGGCCACCGCCTATTTCAATCTGCGCGCCTCCGATTCGCTCAAGACGTTGCTGGATCAGACGGTCGTCGCCTACAAGAAGACGCTTGAGATCACCCGCAATCAGTACAAGGCCGGCTTCTCAGTATCGCTAGCCGATGTCGCGGCGGCGGAGGCTCAGGTCCTGACCACCGAGGCTGAAGCGATCGCCGTCGGCGTTTTGAGAGCCCAATATGAACACGCCATCGCCGTTTTGATCGGCAGGCCGCCGGCCGACTTGACGTTGGCGCCGGGCGCTCTCGCCATAAACGTCCCGCATATTCCAGTGATTGTCCCCTCCGCCCTGCTGGAACGGCGCCCCGATATTTCCGCCGCCGAGCGCACGCTCCAGGAGGAGAACGCGCTGATCGGAGTCGCCGTCGCCAATTTCTATCCGAACATCAACCTAACCGGCATGTTCGGCTTCACCGGCCCGACGCCGCTGCCGATCTCCGTCGCGGATGAAGTCTGGTCGGTGGCGGGCAACGCGACGCAAACGGTCTTCGACGGCGGTCTGCTCAGCGCCGAACTTGCCGCGGCGCGGGCAACTTACAAGGAAAACGTCGCCAACTACCGGCAAACCGTGCTGACTGCCTTTCAGCAAGTGGAGGATGAACTCGCCGCTCTGCGCATCCTGGCGCGGGAACTCGTCGCGCAAGAGCAGGCGGTGAAACAGGCGCGCATAGCGGTGCAGGTCTACCTGAACCAATTTCAGGCCGGCACCGTCGCCTTCACCACGGTCGTCACGGCGCAAGCCACCCAGCTCGCCGATGAGGTGACCGCTCTCGATATCCGCCAAAGCCTCTTTATCTCGAGCGTGGCTCTGATCGAGGCGCTAGGTGGGGGATGGGATGCGTCGCTTCTGCCGAGCCTCGGAGGCCTCTCGGCAGTGCCGACCATCACTCCACCCCTTTAGGACGGAACTCGAGAGCCGCCGGCGCCTTTTAGCTCACCAAGAAGTAATTTGCCTTTTTTTGCCCACGCGAGGAAGGGGATAAGCTTGCTCTGCTGGACCCTGGTGCCCAGACCGGCGATCCGGTCAGCCGGGCTAGCGTCTACGGATGGCTTAATGGCATAGTTCGCCGATAGGGCATGTCGGCAGTTGAGTCTGGCGGGACCCGATTTTCACGGGGGGCGGTCTTCCCAGTGCTGCGCTGGCACGCATTTGGCTCTTTTGGGAGATCGCGCAAAAAACGTCGGGGCAGGCCGCTGACGCTCGCCCGATGGGCTGGGAGCGCCACAGGCAGACCACCTGAGCCCAAGTTTCTCTGCCGGCGCGGTTTGCGACCATCGCTCGGACAGAGCGAACGGATGAGATAAAGATGGACGACAAAGTCGACAAGCATCGTCGGTCGAAGGCTCCTGGCAAGCCGCCGGTGCCCGAGAACGTCCCTGTCGCGCTGCCAGCGCCCGACAAGGTCTCCAGCGAGCCACTCGCGCGTGACAAAGTCGAGCGGCAGGCTCCCGACAAGCCGCCTCAGGAGGCGCCTTCCCCGCAGGCGCCGCCGCGCCGGCGACGCTCGATCGGCAGTTTGATCATCGGCCTCATCATCCTGGCCTTGCTGGGCTACGGCATCTATTACGTCCTCGCGCCAAGCCCGCAGCCTTCGGACCAAAGCGCGCGCAAGGGTTCGGCGCCACAATCCGTCGGCGTCGCAAACGTCGCGACGGGGGACATACGGATCATCTTCGATGGACTGGGGACGGTCACGCCGCTCGCGACCGTGACCGTCCTGACACAGATCAATGGCCAACTGACCCAGGTTGCCTTCACGGAGGGCCAAATGGTCAAGCAGGGCGATTTTCTGGCGCAAATCGATCAGCGACCTTATCAACTTTTGGAACAGCAATTCGAAGGTCAATTGGTGCACGACCAGGGGCTGCTCAATCAGGCGCAGATGGATCTCGCCCGGTATCAAACGCTCGTCAGCCAGAACTCGATCGCCCGGCAGCAAGCCGAGGACCAAGCCTTCATCGTCAAGCAATATGAAGGCTCGGTGCAACTCGACCAGGCCGAGATCGATCAGGAGAAGCTCAACATTACCTATTGCCACATCGTCTCGCCGATCACCGGCCGCGTCGGCCTTCGCCTCGTCGATCCCGGCAATTACGTCCAAACGACCAATACCAGCGGGATCGCGGTCCTGACGCAGCTGCAACCGATGTCGGTCATCTTCTCGCTGCCGGAGGACGACATTCCGGAGGTTACGGCGCAAACGAACGCGGGCGCGACATTGACCGCGACGGTTTACGACCGCGCCAACGCGACTGAGCTTGCAACCGGTAACATCACGGTACTCGACAATGAGATCGACACCACGACCGGCATGGTCAGATTCCGCGCCCAATTCCCGAACACCGACAATGCTCTGTTTCCAAACCAGTTCGTCAACGTGCGCGTATTGATTCGGACCTTGAAGGGCGTTGTCACTGCGCCGACCCCTGCAATTCAGCGCGGTGCGCCGGGGACCTACGTCTACATTGTGAATTCGAACAACACGGTTTCGGTGCGCCCCGTGAAACTCGGGCCCCCCGACAACGGCATGGTCCAGGTCCAATCGGGCTTGAACCCCGGCGACCGCGTCGTCACCGACGGCACGGACCGTCTGAGCGATGGCGCCCGGATCATCATTCCGGGGGCTCAGTCGGGCAAGGGCGGGAGCAGCAGCGCCCCGAAGACGCATCGCCATTCGCACCAACAGACGCCGCAGTGAGCGCGAGTACCCGAGGAGACCCAGTGCGATGAATCCGTCGCAGACCTTTATCCTGCGTCCGGTCGCAACCTCTCTGCTCATGGCAGCGATCCTGCTTGCCGGCGGATTTGCTTATCGGTTTCTGCCGCTCTCCGCCTTGCCGGAGGTGGATTATCCGACGATCCAGGTCCAGACCTTCTATCCGGGCGCCAGTCCGGAGGTGATGACGTCGTCGGTAACGGCACCGTTGGAGCGCCAGCTCGGCGAAATGCCCGGCCTCAACCAGATGACATCGGCGAGTTCGGCCGGCGCGTCGGTGATCACGCTTCAGTTCAGCCTGAATCTGAGCCTCGATGTCGCCGAGCAGGAAGTGCAGGCCGCGATCAACGCCGCGGACAACTTGTTGCCGAGCGACCTGCCGACGCCTCCCGTCTATGCGAAGATCAACCCGGCCGACGCGCCGATCCTGGCGCTAGCCATCACCTCGCAGACTCTGCCGCTGACCACGCTCGAAGACCTCAGCGAGACGCGGCTTGCGCAGAAGATCTCGCAGCAGCCGGGCGTCGGACTGGTCAGCATCAGCGGCGGTCAGAGACCAGCGATCCGCGTCCAGTTCAATCCACGCGCGCTCGCCGCCTACGGCCTGAACATCGACGATGTCCGCACCACGATCGCCAATGACAACGTGAATACGCCGAAGGGCAATTTCGACGGCCCGGCGCAGGGTTCGACGATCAATGCCAATGACCAGCTCACTTCGGCCGCTCAATTTCAAAACGTGATCGTAGCTTATCGCAACGGCAACCCGGTGCGCTTGTCGGATGTAGCGACCACGATACGCGGGCCGGAGAACACCAAGATCGCCGCCTGGGCCAACAAGACGCCGGCGATCATCCTCAACATTCAGCGCCAGCCCGGCGCCAACGTCATCCAGGTGGTGGATGGAATCCAGCGGCTGCTTCCGAAGATCGAGGTCGGGCTGCCGTCGGCCCTCGACATCACGGTGATGAGCGATCGCACGACGACGATCCGCGCCTCGGTCGCCGACGTGGAATTCGAGCTCGGGCTTGCGGTGATTCTCGTCGTCCTCGTGATCTTCCTGTTCCTGCGCAACCTGCCCGCAACAATCATTCCGAGCCTGTCGGTTCCCCTATCTCTGGTGGGCACGCTGATCGTGATGTATCTTATGGGCTTCAGCCTCGACAACCTGTCGCTGATGGCGCTCACGATATCGACGGGCTTCGTCGTCGACGACGCCATCGTGATGATCGAGAACATTTCCCGCTACGTCGAGCACGGCGACCCGCCTCTGGAGGCGGCGCTACGCGGTTCGGCTCAGATCGGTTTCACGATCATTTCGCTGACCGTCTCGCTCATCGCGGTGCTGATCCCGTTGCTCTTCATGGGCGAGGTGGTCGGCCGGCTTTTCCACGAATTCGCGATCACGCTTGCTGCCACCATCGTCATCTCCGCGGTCGTTTCGCTGACGCTGGTTCCGATGCTCTGCGCGAAGCTGCTTCGCCATCGTACCGAGTCGGAGCGCAGTCGGTTCGATGTCGGCGCCGGGCGCGCGTTCAACTGGATCATCCGGCAATACGGACGAGCGCTCGAGGTCGTCTTGGAGCACCAGCCGCTGACGCTCTTGATTGCGATCGCCACTCTCGTCGTGACCGTCCTGCTCTACATCGAAATTCCGAAGGGTTTCTTCCCGGTGCAGGACACCGGCATGATCCAGGGGATTTCGGAGGCCGCCGAGGGCATTTCGTTTTCCGCCATGGCAAGCAGCCAACAGGCGCTCGCCGACGCCATCCTCAAGGATCAGGACGTTTTGAGTCTGACTTCGTTCATCGGTGTCGACGGCACCAACATGACATTGAACAGCGGCAGATTCCTGATCAACCTCAAACCACTCGATGAGCGTCAGGACAACGTGACCCAGGTCGTGCGCCGGTTGCAGCGGGAAACAGCCGATGTCCAAGCCATCAAGCTTTATATGCAGCCGGTGCAAGATTTGACGATCGACTCGTCCGTCAGCCGCGCGCAATACAACTTCATCCTGGAGGATGCCAACGGCAGCGAGTTGCAGGCCTGGGTGCCACGGCTCGTCCATCGGCTCGCCGGTCTTCCTCAACTCGCCAACGTCGCCAGCGATATGCAGGACCAGGGCCACGCCATCGATCTGGTGATCGACCGCGCCACGGCGGCCCGTTTCGGCATCACGCCGGTCACCGTCGACAACGTGCTCTATGATGCTTTTGGCCAACGAATCATTTCGACGATCTATACGGAATCCAATCAGTATCGCGTCATCATGGAGGCCACTCCGGATCTCCAGCACGCGCTCAGTTCGCTCAATACATTCTATCTACCTTCGTCCACGTCAACGACCAACGGGCAGGTACCGCTTTCGGCGATCGTGCACGTCGAGCAACGGCCGGGGCCGTTGCTGATCACCCATTTCGGGCAGTTCCCGGCCACCACCATTTCTTTCGACGTCGCACCCGGCTACTCGCTCGGCTCGGCCGTCGAGGCGATTCAACAGACGGAAAAGGACATTGGCCTGCCAGACAGCTTCGTCTCGTTGATGCAGGGCAGCGCGGCGGCGTTCACCGCCTCGCTCGGTAACGAGGTCCTGCTGATCATCGCCGCCGTGGTCACGATGTATATCGTGCTGGGCGTCCTCTACGAAAGCTTCATTCACCCGATCACGATCCTCTCCACTTTGCCGTCGGCCGGGGTCGGCGCGCTTCTATCGCTGATGCTCGCCGGCGACGAACTCGACGTGATCGCGATCATCGGGATCATATTGCTGATCGGCATCGTCAAGAAGAACGCGATCATGATGATCGATTTCGCGCTCGATGCGGAGCGCCACCAGGGCCTCGCGCCGCGCGACGCGATCTATCAAGCCTGCCTGCTTCGATTTAGGCCGATCATGATGACCACCATGGCCGCGATTCTCGCCGCGTTGCCTTTGATGCTGGGTACCGGCACGGGTTCCGAGCTGCGCCGGCCCTTGGGTGTCGCCATCGTCGGCGGTCTCATCTTCAGCCAGGTTTTGACCCTGTTCTCGACGCCGGTCATCTACCTCTACTTCGACCGTTTGGCGGTGCGCCTCTCGGCGTCGCGCGCCGCCGGACGTATCACGCCGCGCGAGGCCGGGGAATGAACCTTTCGGCGCCCTTCATCGAACGCCCGGTCGCTTCGACTCTGCTCACCGCGGGAATCGCGATTGCCGGCGCATTGGGGTTCATGCAGCTGCCCGTTGCGCCTCTGCCGCAGGTCGATTTTCCGACGATTGCCGTGCAAGCGCAGCTTCCAGGTGCCAGCCCGGACACGGTTGCCACCAGCGTCGCGGAGCCGCTCGAGCGAAGGCTGGGGCAGATCGCCGACGTCACGGAAATGTCTTCGACGAGCGGCGTCGGCCAGACTCGGATCACCCTGCAGTTCAGCCTTGATCGCGACATCGACGGGGCGGCGCGCGACGTGCAGGCTGCGATCAACGCGGCGCGGGCGGATTTGCCGACCAGCCTGAAGCAAAATCCGACCTATCGCAAGATCAACCCGGCCGATGCGCCGATCCTGATCCTCGCCTTGACATCCAAGACGTTGACGCGCGGCCAGCTCTATGATGCGGCGAGCAACGTTCTTCAGCAGCGCCTTTCACAGCTCAGCGGCATCGGCCAGGTCTTGATCGGCGGCTCCGCTCTGCCGGGCGTCCGCGTCGAGCTCAATCCGACCGCCCTGTTCAAATACGGGGTGGGCCTCGAAGACGTGCGTGCGGCGCTTGCCTCGGCGAACGCCGACACTCCCAAGGGTGCGATCGAAGATGGCGACAACCACTATCAGATCTATACCAACGATCAGGCATCGCATGCCGCCGACTACGAGCCCCTGATCATCGGCTATCGAAACGGCAACGCGATCCACCTGTCGGACCTCGCCGACATCGAGGACTCGGTAGAGGATCTGCGTAACGAGGGGCTGGCAAACGGGCAACCGTCGGTGTTGGTGATCCTGTTCCGCCAACCGGGCGCCAATATCATCGAGACAGTCGATCGGGTGAAGGCCGAACTGCCGCACCTGCGCGCCGCGATGCCGAGCGACATCAAGATTTTGTGGGCATCCGACCGAAGCCTGACCATTCGCGCTTCGTTGCACGACACCGAGCGGACGCTGGCGATCGCGGTTGGGCTTGTGACCCTCATCGTCTTTTTGTTTCTGGCCAATGTGCGTGCCGCGATCATTCCGGCCGTCGCTGTTCCGGTGTCGATCATCGGCACCTTCGGCGCCATGTATCTTATGGGTTACAGTCTGGATAATCTCTCCCTGATGGCTCTGACCATCGCGACCGGCTTCGTCGTCGACGACACCATCGTCGTCTTGGAGAATATTACGCGGCACGTGGAGGCTGGCGTCCCGCGCTTTCGGGCCGCCTTGCTCGGCGCCCGAGAGGTGGGATTTACCGTCCTCTCGATCAGCGTTTCCCTCATTGCCGTCTTTACGCCGATCTTGCTGATGGGGGGGCTGCTCGGGCGCCTGTTCCGCGAATTCGCCGTGACCTTGTCGATGGCGATTCTCGTTTCTCTGCTGATCGCGCTGACGACGACGCCAATGCTGTGCTCACTGCTCCTGAGGGTGCGGCCCCAACAGGATCGACGGCGGCGAAGAAACCCAATTTCTATTCTGTTGCGCGGCTATGAACGCAGCTTGTCATGGGCATTGCGCAATCGCGCTTTCATCATGATGATGCTGTTTAGTGCGATGGCGCTGACAGTGCTCCTGTTCATCATCATACCGAAGGGATTTTTCCCCCAGCAGGATACCGGCCGGCTTATCGGTTCGATACAGGCGGACCAAAGCATATCCTTCCAAGCCATGCAGAAAAAGATGGCGCAGCTGATGGCGATCGTGCAGGCCGATCCGGCGATTCAGAGCGTCGTCGGCTTCACCGGCGCCGGCAGCGGCGGAGGAGGCCAATCGAGCGTGAATACGGGATCGGTCTATGTGGCGCTGAAGCCGCTTTCGCAACGCGACGTATCGGCGGACCAGGTCATCGCCCGGCTGCGCCATGAGTTGGCCGCGATACCCGGAGCAAAGCTCTATCTCCAGTCGGTGCAAGATATCCGGGTCGGCGGCAGGCAAAGCAATGCGCAATACCAATATACCCTGCAAGGCGACGACACCCAGGAACTCTACACTTGGTCGACAAAGTTGCTCGACGCCCTGCAGCACAGCAAGGTTCTCGCCGACGTCAACTCCGATCAGCAGCAGAAAGGCCTGGAGTCGGACGTCATCATCGATCGCGTCACGGCTTCGCGCTTTGGTCTTACTCCTGAGCAGATCGACAACACGCTGTATGATGCCTTCGGCCAGCGGGAAGTGTCGGTGATCTACAGCGCCATCAACCAATATCACGTGGTGATGGAAGTCGCGCCGCGCTATTGGCAGAGTCCGGCAACCCTCAAAGATATCTACGTCAGCACCGCCGGCGGTCCGCCGAGCGGTACGCAGACCAGCAACCTGCCTGCTGGCACAGTCGCGGCGACTGCGCCGCAGATCAACTCCACGCCGCCCGCGGTTTCCGTATTGGCGACGACTGCGCCGCAGGACTCCACGCCGCCCACGGTTTCCGTATTGTCAACGCCGATCAGCAGCACTTCGACCAGTGCTGCCGCGAACGCGCTCAATTCGGCGCGCAACGCCCAAACGAACGCCCTCGCCGCCGCCGGCAGCAGCAGCGCCTCCGCGGGAGCCCCGGTGAGCACCAGCATCGAAACCATGGTCCCGCTCGCGGCCTTCACGCATTTTGCGCCGGGTTACACGCCGCTCGCGGTCAACCATCAAGGACTCTTCGTTGCGACGACGATATCGTTCAATCTGGTGCCGGGCGCGTCGCTAAGCGATGCCACGGCGGACATCAACAAGACCGTCGCCTCCCTCAACATGCCGTCCGACATTCACGGCAGCCTGCAAGGCACGGCGCAGATGTTCGAGAGTTCGCTTTCGAATGAGCCGCTGTTGATCGCGGCGGCGCTTGCCGCGGTCTATATCGTTCTGGGCGTCCTCTATGAAAGCTACATTCATCCCATCACGATTCTCTCGACGCTGCCGTCGGCCGGGGTCGGAGCGCTCCTCGCCTTGATGGCGTTCCATACCGAGTTCAGCATCATCGCCTTGATCGGCGTCATCCTGCTCATCGGCATCGTGAAGAAGAATGCGATCATGATGATCGATTTCGCCATCGAGGCGAGACGGATTCAGGGGATGAATGCGTATGATGCGATCTTCCAGGCCTGCCTTCTGCGCTTCCGTCCGATCATGATGACGACCGCCGCCGCGATCCTCGGCGCCGTTCCGCTTGCTCTGAGCTTCGGCGAAGGCGGCGAGATACGCCGGCCGCTCGGAATATCGATCGTGGGCGGCCTGATCCTCAGCCAAATGCTGACTCTTTACACGACTCCGGTGCTCTACCTGATCCTCGATGGTTTCCAGGAGTGGGTGCGTGGGCAGCGGCCGATCGCCAATCCTCCTCCTTACGCCGCACCGGATCTCGCCGAGTGATCGGATCCGGCTCTTCGGATTTCCGTTTTAGTTCGCGGCCAACTCGTGAACGCCGGTCTCCGCAAACCAATGGTACGTGTCGGCAATCCCTTCATCGAGCCCGATCTGCGGCTTCCAGCCCATCGCCGTGAGCTTGCTCGAATCCAAAAGCTTGCGCGGCGTGCCGTCGGGTTTCGTCAAGTCGAACACCAGGCGGCCCTCAAATCCGGCGATACGGCCGACTTTTTCAGCAAGCTCCCGGATTGAAAGATCCGTTCCCGCGCCGCAGTTGATCGGCTCGATGCCATCATAATGGTTCATGAGGAAGATGACGGCGTCGGCCAGATCATCGACATGCAGGAATTCGCGCAGCGGCTTTCCCGAGCCCCAGATCGACACTTCGTCGCGTCCTTCGTCCTTAGCTTCGTGAAACTTGCGGATCAGAGCCGCCAGGACATGGCTCGTGTTGAGATCGAAATTGTCGTTGCGGCCGTAAAGGCTGCACGGCATCACCGCGATATAGCGGCGACCATATTGGCGACGATAGGCCTGGCATAGCTTGACGCCGGCGATCTTGGCAAGCGCATACCATTCGTTGGTGGGCTCGAGCGCCCCGCTCAGCAGCGCGTCCTCGCGGATCGGCTGCGCGGCAAACTTCGGGTAGATGCAGGAGGAGCCAAGGAACACCAGACGATCGACGCCGGCACGATGCGCCTCGTGGATGACGTTGGTCTCGATTGCGAGATTGTCGCGCAGGAACTCCGCAGGAAAGGAATCATTCGCCAATATGCCGCCGACCTTCGCGGCGGCGAGAATGATGATGTCCGGCTTCTCGTCTTGCATGAATGCCCGAACCTTTGCCTGATCGCAAAGGTCGAGCAGCGCGCGATCGGCGGCGAGCACCACGGCGTCTTCCGTTGCCAGGCGGCGCACGATGGCCGAGCCCACCATGCCGCGATGCCCGGCGACGAAGATACGCGGTCGGTTCATGTCTCTCCTCGCCTCCACCCCCGTTCAATCAATTCGAACCCTACCTTCGGCAAGACAGGTGAACGGGCGCATCAAACGTGGCCGCGCCGTCGCATCACGAGGAGATCGCTGGCGACCATTTCGGCCACGAGTTGGGCAAAGGTGGTTTTGTGGGTCCAGCCGAGCTTTTCACGGGCTTTGCTTGCATCCCCGACCAGACAATCGATCTCGGTCGGGCGAAAATAGTGGGGATCGATCTCGACGAGGACCTTGCCGGTCTTGCGGTCGAGCCCTCTTTCGGCGCGGCCGCTGCCTTTCCAAGCCATCTCTATGCCGACTTCGGCGAAAGCTCGTTCCGCGACCTCACGAACGGTATGACCCTCGCCTGTCGCGAGGACATAGTCATCCGGCTCGGGCTGCTGGACGATGCGCCACATGCCTTCGGCATAGTCGCGCGCATGTCCCCAGTCGCGCTTGGCATCGAGATTACCAAGATAAAGCTTGTCTTGCAGCCCCAAATGGATTGCCGCCACCGCCCGCGTGATCTTGCGGGTGACGAAAGTCTCGGCGCGGGTGGGGCCCTCGTGGTTGAAGAGGATGCCGTTCGAGGCGTGCATGCCATAGGCCTC
>Ga0116223_10003913_pt1 | contig 13125 bp, 9 predicted proteins | sample Sb_taG_3_FD_90092 | JGI IMG/M metagenome (GOLD analysis project Ga0116223, IMG submission 90092) | Peat soil microbial communities from Weissenstadt, Germany - Sb_50d_a_PC metaG | ecosystem: Environmental > Terrestrial > Soil > Wetlands > Peat | place: Germany: Weissenstadt | collected 2010-09-21 | reverse complement strand
CGATCCGCCAGAGATTATACCACTCACTCCATCCCTGCGCGCACCCTCTGACCTGCGCGCGGTTTTCCAGGGAGCAACCGCGCGTTGACGGTTTGCTGAAAGATTAAAAGACTGTCATTCCGAGGCACGCTGCGTGCCGAGGAATCTCTCTTTCCTTGGGTTTAAACCAAAGAGAGATTCCTCGCTTCGCTCGGAATGACATCGTGAGATATTTTTTCCCGCAAGCAATGGATGCGTACCCGCCGCACATGCTTGAGATTCCCCCTATAACTGGAGTTTATGGCTCTCACAATCATTATAAATTTGATCTACACCCTCATCTCGGATCAAATGGACCCTGCGCGAGTACATCATGACCATGGACAAAAAACCCGCCTGTCGCGCCCAGGCCTGCTAGATTAGGATGCACAAATATGAATCCGCGTACGATGTACCGTAAAATTTGGGAGTCTCACGTTGTCCGCGAGGCGCCCGGGGAACCTTCTCTCATTTACATCGACCGTCACCTCATTCATGAAGTGACTTCCCCGCAAGCGTTTGCGGGCCTGAAAGCCGCCGGCCGCAAGGTGCGGCGGCCCGACTTGACTTTCGCCGTCATGGACCACTCGGTTCCCACCAAGGACCGGAATCTGCCGATCCTGGATAAAGCCGCGGGCGGCCAATTTGACGCCCTCGAACGCAGTTGCCGGGAGGCCGGCATCACGCTGTTCGATATGTTCAGCCACAACCAGGGCATCGTGCACGTAATCGGACCGGAACTGGGCCTGACTCAGCCCGGGCAGACCATTGTTTGCGGCGACAGCCACACCTCCACGCACGGCGCGTTCGGCACTCTGGCGTTTGGCATCGGCACGAGCGAGGTCGAACATGTGCTGGCCACGCAGTGCATGCTGCAATTTGAATCCAAGACCCTGCACATCGTCGTCAACGGAAAGCGCGCCAAAGGCGTTTCCGCCAAGGACATCATTCTCGCCCTGATCGGAAAGATTGGGATAGGAGGTGGCGCGGGCCAGGTCTTCGAGTATGCCGGCGAAGCGATTCGCGCCCTGTCCATGGACGGCCGCATGACCGTCTGCAACATGTCCATCGAAGGCGGCGCCCGAGCCGGAATGATCGCTCCGGACGACACCACGTTTGCCTACCTCGAGGGGCGTCCCTACGTCCCGCGCGGAAAAGAGTTTCAAGAAGCCGTGAAAACTTGGAAGGCGCTGGCTAGCGATTCTGGCGCGAAATTTGACGCCACGGTTGAGCTCGATGCGTCGGCGATCGCGCCGCAAGTCACCTGGGGGACAAACCCGGGAATGGTCACGGGTGTAACGGGCCGGGTGCCCGATCCGGGTTCGTTCCGCGATCCCGACGATCAGAAGGCGGTCGCGCGCGCTCTGGCGTACATGGATCTGAAACCCGGCACGGCGATCGTCGACGTTCCCGTGGACCGCGTGTTCATCGGGTCCTGCACGAATTCTCGCATAAACGATTTGCGCGCCGCCGCCCGCGTGGTTGCCGGAAAACACATTTCCAAGAATCTTAAGGGCGCCCTGATCGTGCCCGGCTCAATGGTAGTCAAAGCGGAGGCGGAGGCCGAAGGGCTCGACAAAATTTTCAAGGACGCCGGATTCGAATGGCGCGATGCGGGATGCAGCATGTGCCTCGGCATGAATCCGGATGTGCTGCTTCCCGGAGAACGCGCCGCCAGTACTTCGAACCGGAATTTCGAAGGCCGCCAGGGCAAGGACAGCCGCACGCACTTGGTCAGCCCGATCATGGCCGCAGCTGCCGCGATTGCCGGCCATTTCGTGGACATTCGCGAATGGAACGTCGAAGCGCCGGAGTAGCGCACATTTTAAAACCTGAGAGCTCAGTGTAGCGCCCCCCTTCAGGCGGGCATTTTGGTTGCAGCAGATGCCCGCCTGAAGGCGGGCGCTACATGAAGAAGGGATGGAGCAGAGATGCAGCCATTTTCCAAACATACGGGATTAGTCCTCCCCCTGGACAGGGTAAACGTCGACACCGACCAAATGGTGCCAAAGCAATTCCTGAAGCTCCAGACCAAGCAGGGTTATGGCCGAGTCCTGTTCTACGATTGGCGCTACCTCCCGGGCGAAAAGCCCAATCCGAATTTCATCCTGAACTGGCCGCGATACAAAGGCGCATCCATCCTGCTCGCGCGCTCCGGCTTCGGTTGCGGCTCGAGCCGCGAGCATGCCCCGTGGGCGGTCGCCGACTATGGCTTTCGAGTTCTGATCGCGCCGAGCTACGCCGATATTTTCTACAGCAACTGTTTCATGAACGGCATTCTTCCCGTGACTCTTCCAGAAGCCCAAATCGATGAACTTTTCCGGCGCGCAGAGAGTCAAGAGGGTTATTCCGTGACCGTCGACTTGCCCGCGCAAATGGTCACCGACTCGAATGGGCTAAGCTGCCGCTTCGAGATCGACGAATTCCGAAAGCACATGCTGCTGGAGGGACTCGACGAAATTGGTCTCACGCTCAAACACAATGCAAAAATCGCAGAATACGAGAAATCGCATCGGCCGGGGGCCACAATGTACTCACCTGTCGACGCAAAATACGCAACCGGGAAATAAATTAGCTCCGTTCCAGGGAAACGCGTAGAGTGTCGAGTCCCATCCAATTTGGACCAAAAAAGTATTCCAGTCCCGTTCAGAACCAATTCTCCCCTTTTGGAACAACTGTCACACGGCCTCCCTTGGAATCCTGTTTGTTGTGACTGCAAGCCAAAGCCACACAGCAACTTAGTGGAAGAAGCTCGCTGGCAGGATGGACACGCGGTTGCGACAAGATCTGAATGTCTTTGTCATCGCGAGAACTGTGTTCCGGCAGCGGGGAGAAGAAAGGTTGTTTCTGATGACCGTTCGCCGAAAAACCCTGCTGATCGTTACGATCATGTGCCTTGGAGCTGTCATCGTGGTGTATGCCGCCTCCCGGTCTTACCTCCTGGGAGGATTCATTAAACTCGAACAAACGACCGCCCACGAGAACGTGCAGCGCGTTCTCAACGCTCTCGACCAAGACTTTGCCGCGATCGATCGGTTTACCTACGACCGTGCGTCAACTGACGAGACATACGACGGTATGTCGGCCCAGACTCCCGAGCTTCTCCATTGGTTAATGGGAGCCGATGCTACCGGCACAACGCAGACGCAGCGCTTCAATTTCATATTCCTGATCGACACTTCGGGCCGCATTGTCGCTTCACGAGGTTATGACCCCGCGTCCAAGCGGGCGATCGACATTCCCGAAAGCCTGAAGGCGCATATCTCGACCACCGATCCGCTCATTCAATCCGCGGCAACGAACGGGAAAATGACCGGAGTGTTGCTCCTTCCCGAAGGGCCCTTGCTGGTCGTAACGCGTCCGATCATAAGGCCGAATACAGAGGGCCCCATCCACGGCTTCATGCTCTCCGCGCGTTATCTCGAAAGCGGGGGCGACTTAAAGGGATTGGAAAAGACCACCAACTTCTCCCTCTCCGTTCACAGGATCGACGGAGAGAAATTGCCTGCTGATTTTTCGGAGGCGCGGCAGCATTTGCCCGCTCAGGACGACATTTACGTCCACCCCATCAACGAATCTATTCTGGGTGGCTACACCTTACTTCATGACATTTACGGAAAGCCGGCCTTGATTCTGAAAGCGGAAATGCCCCGGAGAATCTACCGGCAGGGCCAGGTCAGTCAGCTGTACTTCGTGGTGTCTCTGGGGATCGCGGGGCTCGTATTTGCAACCGCGATCATGCTTCTGCTCGAGAAGTCTGTGGTGTCCAGGCTTACCGCCTTGAGCACAAGTGTCGCGGCCATCGCCAGCAGCGGGGACGCCACGGCGCAAGTGAATTGCCCCGGAAGCGACGAACTCTCCCATTTGGGAAGCGCCATCAATCGCATGCTGGAATCCCTGCAACTCTCCCAAAGGCAGAGGCAACAGACAGAGGAGCGTTACCGGACTTTTATGAACAATATCCCGGCCATCGCCACGATCAAAGACCGAGACGGCCGATTTCTATACATTAACGAACCCATGGCGAGGATCTACAACATCAATCTCGAAGACGTGAAAGGGAAAACTTTGGCCGCCTGGATTCCCCCGGAAATCGCCAAGAAGATTCGGCTACATGACCAGGAAGTGGTTTCCACAAAACGCCTGATGCAGTTCGAAGAAGCGATCCCCACCCCGGATGGGGTCCTCCATCACTGGCTGGCTTTCCGATTCCCTCTTGAGGGGCTGGACGGCGAATTGCTGGTCGGAACCGTCGCCGTCGACATTTCCCGCCGGAAACAGGCGGAAGCGGATCTTCGAGAGGCGAAAGAAGTAGCGGAAGCCGCCAACCGCGCAAAAAGCGAATTCCTGGCCAACATGAGCCACGAAATCCGCACCCCGCTCAATGGCGTCGTTGGCATGACCGAGCTCGCCCTGGGAACCGACTTGACTTCTGAACAGCAGGATTACCTCGAAACCGTGAAGCTTTCGGCGGATTCCCTGCTCACGGTGATCAACGACATTCTCGATTTTTCCAAGATTGAAGCCGGGAAAATCGATTTTGAAACGATCGATTTCAACATTCGCGAAGCGCTGGAAATGACCGTAAAGACTCTGGCGTTCCGCGCCGAGGAAAAAGGTCTGGAGTTGCTGTGCGACATCGCACCGGAAGTGCCGGAAGCCATCCAGGGGGATTCGACCCGCTTGCGTCAGGTGGTCGTCAATCTGATCGGCAATGCCATCAAATTCACCGACGCGGGCGAGGTCGCGCTAAGGCTGCACGTGATCCAGGGCGAGGGCGGAGATCGCTTGCTTCAATTCACCGTCTCCGACACGGGAGTCGGAATTCCTCCCGAAAAGCAGAAATCGATCTTCGAACCTTTCACCCAGGCGGATACTTCCACGACTCGCAAATACGGCGGCACCGGACTGGGTTTATCTATATCAATCCGCTTGGTCCGGATGATGGCCGGAACCATGTGGGTGGAAAGCGAGCCAGGAGGCGGAACGAAATTCCATTTTACGTTGCCTCTGGTCCCTGCCGCGGAACCTGTGAAGACAGGCCCCGGCGACCGGTACGATCTGATGCGCGGAGTGAGAGTCTTGATCGTGGACGACAACGCTACCAATCGCAGAATCCTCGAACTGATGCTGAAAAGATGGGGAATGCTGCCCAAATCAGTAAAGAGCGGAGCGGAGGCGATAGTGGAACTCCTCACAGCTTCCACCGCGGGCAAACAGTATGAACTGATTATCACGGACGCGCTGATGCCCGAGATGGACGGTTTTTGCTTCGTCGAACGCGTCCGCCAGGAGCCGAAGCTCTCCACGGCAAAGATCATGATGCTTACCTCCGCGGGGCAAAGAGGCGATGCGGCCCGATGCGAGGAATTGGGAATCTCCGCCTATGCCATGAAGCCCGTCCGGCAATCCGAACTTCGGAATGTGATCTTCCGGCTACTCGAGGAAAAAGAAAACGGTGCTCCCCTGATTACGCGATACTCGCTCGTCACCGCCGGGAACGCCGAGGCATCCCTCCGCATCCTGGTCGCCGAGGACAATGCCGTGAACCAAAAACTTGTGGCGCGGCTCCTCGAGAAACGCGGACATACCGTCAAGATCGTTGGAAACGGACGTGAGGCGCTGGAGTCGCTCGAGCAAGAGTCTTACGATTTGGTCTTGATGGACATGCAGATGCCCGAAATGGACGGGTTCGAAGCAACCGGCGAGCTGAGGAAACGTGAGAAACAAACGGGCCTTCACACTCCGGTCATCGCCCTGACCGCGCATGCCATGAAAGGCGACCGGGAGCGGTGCCTTGAGGCGGGAATGGATGGATATCTTTCGAAACCCATCTTCGCTCCGGAACTCGATGAGTTGCTGGGGAAATATATAGCCCTACGATCGGCGGTTTCGCAAGCGCCGGAGTCCGAGAAACAAAACAAGTAACACTGCTCCGCAGAAACCTTTTGAAGCTTGATGATTCATGGGCAAAGAGCCGCCCCTTGTATTCACGAACCAGCGGAGGGAGTAGTCCCCCTCCATTCGGCGATGCAAATCCCGCCCAGGATCAGCACGGCTCCGGCGAGCGCTCTTCCCCCGAGCCGCTCATGCAGCACGAAGAAGGAAGTGATCGCGGCGAATACCGGTTCGGTTGTAAGAATCAGCGCCGTATTCGTCGCGGTGGTATGCCGTTGTCCCCACACGAGAAGCGGATAGGCAAGCGCGGTCGTGAAAAGCGCTGTAACAATCACGCCGAACTCCATTTGGAATGTGAAGCGGACAAAGAAATGTTCCCAGCCCGTCACATTTAAGATGGGCACGGCGATCGTGGAACCCACTCCCGCGAGGATCACTTGCAGGCAGCTCAACGCTCCCAGCGAATATTTTCCGGTGAAGCGCGCAATGAAGATGATTTGAAGCGCGTAGAGCACCGCGCACCCCATTACCAGCAGATCGCCGCGATTGAGATCGGCGAGCCCTTCCCTCGGCACCGTGAGGAAATAAAGTCCCGTGAAGGAGGCCGCGGCCCCTCCCCAGGCCCACGCGCCAATTGTCTTTCGCCAAAACGCGGCAAGAAAAACGGGGACGAGCACGACGCTCAATCCGGTGATGAAGGCGGCTTTCGAGGGAGTCGTCCGGGCGATGCCCGCGGTTTGAAACGAGTAGCCGCCGAACATGAATAGGCCGACCTGAATGCCCGCCCACAATTCGTCGCGCGTGAGTTTCCGCAGGTCCTGCCGGTAGATCCAGATCACCGGCAGGGAGCCCAGCACGAAGCGCGCCGCCAGATAGCCGAACACGGAGATATCGGCGAGGGCGTTCTTCACCACGACGAAAGTCACGCCCCATAAAAAAGAACAGAGCAGGAGGGCGCAATGAGCTTTGAAACGGGGGCTCACCGGACGCGCGAGGTCCAATCGAGGAGTGGAATTCGCGCGTCAGAACCAATTTTTCCGGGCGCAGGGCTCATGGAAGCATCGAGTCTATTGATCCGGCGCTGCAAAGGCAACTTGCGCGTCCGCGATGGAATCGTATATTTGACGAATCCGGCGCTTGCCGGAAGGCTTGTCTGGTAAACTGGCGGAGATCCGGGTCGTTTTCAAACAGCATGATCGCCTCACTTTGTACTTCCATTCGGGCTAAGGCCACACTGGCAGGCCTGTTTCTCCTCGCGGCATTGCTCTGCCCCGTCGCGCGCGGTGCGGACAAGGATAAGGACAAAAAACCGGAAAAAGAAAAGAAGGAAAAAATCGAGACCTGGGTCGAGGTTCGCACGGAACATTTCATCGTGGCCAGCGACGGCGGAGAAAAAACGGCCCGCCGGATTGCGGACGAGTTTGAATCGCTTCTCCATGTGTTCCAGTCCACCATGCCGAATTCGCGGGTCAGCACCGGCATCCCCGTTCGCATCCTCGCCGCGAGAAATGGGGACTCCTTCGCGCACTTGGCTCCTGAATTTCCAAACGACAAACGCCACGACCAGCCTCCGGGCCTGATGGTTGTCGGCGCGGAGAAAACGTATATCGGGATTCGCGCAAATGCCTCGGGCCGTTTTCGCTACACGGAAATTTTTCAAAATTACGCGAAGGAAATTCTAAAACTCAGTTACCGCAATTTGCCTCCCTGGCTCGAGGAAGGCTTCTCGACGGTTTACGGCAACGTGACGTTCACGGATCGCGGCGTTCGCCTGGAAAGGCCGGATCCCGACGATTTGAGCGTCCTGTCCGAGAGTCCGCTGCTCCCGCTCGACCTGGTCCTGCACGTGGACCACAGTTCGCCCTACTACAGCCCGGGAAATAAAGCGTCGGTGTACTTTGCGGAGTCGCGCGTTCTGGTGCACCTCTTGATCAGCGACCCGCAATTTACAGGGACGAAGGCCGTGGAGCGGTACATCACCTCCGTGCAGGGCGGAGCGGACTCGGTGCAAGCGGCGCGCGATGCGTTCGGCGATTTGAACCAGCTGCAAGCGAAACTTGACGCCTTCGTCAAAAATGTGAGCGGTCCCCCAACCGACCTTACCGTAACAGGCGGGAGCGATTCCGGAATCTCTCCCCGAACGCTTTCCGCGGCGGAGATTGAAGCACGCACGGCGGATTTCCTGGCCCTCCGCGGGAGAAGTGAGGACGCGCAGGACAAGCTGGAGGAAGCACTGATGAACGAACCTTCGCTTGCCGAGGCGGAGCAGAGCCTTGGTTACATCCTTCTGAAAAAAAACGATCTGGACGAGGCGCAAAAACATTTCGAGCAAGCGGCGCAGCTCAATCCGAATGACGCGCTCAATTTTTACGGCGAGGGGCTCGTGGCCATGAACCAAGCGGGCAATGCCGGCGTCCCGCCAGGCGCGGTGAATGCATTTGAAAAGGCTGCGTCGCTGAATCCTGACTTCGCTCCCTCGTGGTACTACCTGGCGATGATTTACTCGCAGCGCGATGAGACGCTTCAGAAGGCGCTGACCGACGCGCAGCACGCCGCCTCGCTCGCCCCCGGAGAGTCTCGTTACCAGTTACAGCTGGCGGCGCTGCTGGATCGCGCGGGACATCCCGACGAAGCGCGCAAGATGGCTGTGAGCGCGAAGGAGTCGGCGACCGACCGAGCCACGGCTGACAAGGCGGGCGAACTCGTCGCGCGAATGTCCAAGCCGCAGCCGCCTGTCGCGCCCGCTTCAGCCGGCAACGCGCCCGCAAAGCCGACCTCTGATCCCGGCCTGCGCATCGAACGGAAAACAGAACCGGAAGCGAAACCGTCCACGACCACAACTGCACCCCCCGCACCAAAGAGCGCACCCGCACCAAGCCCTGCCCCTCCACTTTTCGCCGAATCTTCCAAGGTATATTCCATGCTGGGCACCATCACAGATGTGAACTGCTCGGGCGCGCCACAAGTCCAGGTCACGCTGAAAGCACAAACGATCACCATGAAACTCCATGCGGACAATCTGGAGAAACTATCGATGAAGTCCTCGGGCTCGGCGGCCGCCGCGAAGGGCACAACCTGCGCGAGCCTGCGTGGCCGCACCGCGCGTATTTCCTACCTCCTCGTTTCGGGAAGATCATGGGACGGAGAAATGCAAGAAGTTGAATTTCGCAGCCAGCCCTGAAAGTTTATCAGTCACATTTCAAATTACGGTTCCAGGCCGGCGACGCCAAGGACGGTCAATGCGACGCGCTGCAGGCCGAGTTCCCTGCCCGCTGGGTCGTACCATTCTTCGAGAGTGTGAGCGCCGCCGCTACGTCCGCCTGCGCCAAGCGAAATGGCATGGATTCCCACCGAGAGCGGAATATTGGCGTCGGTCGAGGATCGTTCCCTGCGCGAACGGTTGCCGAGTTGGTTGTCGGCCGCCAGCAATGCGGCGAGGAGCGGTGAATTCTCGGGGAGTTCGCCCGCGGGTCTCACTCCCAAAACATTGATTTTCAGATTCAGCATATTCGAGCTGCCCGCCATGCCGCGCTCGCGCGCCGCGGACATTTCTTCGTCAACGCCCGCCTTGACGGCGTCGCGCAAAAGCGTTTCCAGCGCGGCCAGTTCCGTCTCCGATTCGGAGCGCAAATCCACTTTCATATGCGCGCTCGACGGAATCGAATTTACCGATGTGCCGCCCTCGATCTCGCCGATGTTGAAACTTGTGCGCGGCGATTCCGGCACATGCGCCGTGACAAAACGCCCGATTCCGCGCCCCATCGCATGGATCGGATTCGGCGCGCCGAAGTCCGACCAGCTGTGTCCGCCCGGCCCCGTGATCGTGATTTCCACACGGCGCGACGCCAGCGCGGCCGTCGTCACATATTCGGTGGCCGAGCCATCCAGGGCCAGGACATATTTCAAGCGCTTTTTGTAAGCCTCCACAAGCGCGCGCATCCCGCGCAGATTTCCCTCGCCTTCTTCGCCCACGTCCGCCACAAATAAAATTGTTTTGGTGGTTTTGATTTTTGCTTCGCGGAAAGCTTTTGACAGGGCGATGAGCGCCGCCAGCCCCGTGCCGTTATCCGAGATGCCCGGAGCGAGGAGCCTGCCGCCTTCGCGCTTGACGTGCACATCGGTGCCCGCGGGAAATACAGTGTCCAGATGGGCGGTCAGCATCACGACGTCAGGCGACGATCCGGGCCATTCGCCGATGACATTTCCGATGTCGTCTACTTCCACGCGCAGGCCCGTGGAAGCGAGCACCTTTTTCATGTACGCGGCGCGTACGCTCTCCTGGAACGGTGGCGCGGGAATTTCCGTGATCCGAATTTGTTCTTCGGTCGTCGCGCTCGTGCTGCCGCGCAGAATTTCCAATACGCGCGTGATCCGGGGATCGGTTGGCGTATCCGACGCGGCCGCCTTTCGCGAAAAATTCTGAATGAACGAAGTCACTGCCACTCCCACCGTAAGTAGTATGAGGAAACGTTTCACGGCTTACTCGGCCGCGCGGGCATCTGCCCTCATCTCGGAGGGATGGTTCGCACTTGCCTTGCTGCCGCAACGGTTGAACAACATGAGACCTCTTCAGGACGTCTGGCCGGAAATCCAGTGGTGTTCCAACTAGTGGCTCAAGTCAATTTCGTCCTGCGCGCTCAATGCCGCTTTGTGGGTCGGACCTTCAGGTCCGACAATAAGGAACTTCAATTGGGGCCTTCAGGCCCTGAGGCTTCAGGGGCTAAAGCCGTGACCCACAAAGCTACTTCTGATATGAACCACTAATAGCGCAATGTATAACTGTGAGGCATTTGCTTCGGGTCGGGCTTGTAAAGCGTTTTGCAAAATTCGCAGCGGTAAATTTCCGCGTCCTTCCCGATCTTGGCCTGCACTTCCTTTGGATAGTCGTACCACCGCTTGAGATGCCCGGCGCACAGTTTTCCCTTGGCATCCTTCTCATCGCAGGAGCGCTGCCTGGGCTTGCGCACCTTGATCTTCTGTTCCGGCGGCGCAGTTTCCGTAGCCGCGGGAGGCGCAGCCGCTGCGGGAGGAGTTGCGGGAGGTGCCGGGGGCGGTGCTGCCGGTGATGCGCCTTGCGGTGTGGTCTCCTCGGCCATTCGTCGTTTCCCCTCTCCGGTTAGGATGCACGTTCAGGATCGATTCCTGCGTATCTAGTTTGTATCTTACTCGAATCCTTCCCGTGAAACCAAGCGCGACTTTGATAGCACAGACTTCACAGGTTGCGGAAAAAGCCGGGTAGCACAGCCACTCTTGGCTGTGTGCCTTTGCTAAGTGCTGGAAAAACCGCACAGCCAAGAGTGGCTGTGCTACTTAATGCTCATCGCTCGAAGCCAGTGAATTCGCGGGGTCAGGATACTCCACACTTTCGAGGCAAAGTCCGTGCGGCGGCATCGTCGCGCCGGACTTCGACCGATCGCGCAGCGCAATCAATTCCGGCAAATCGTCCGGAACGAGTTTCCCGCGCCCGACCTCGAACAGCGTCCCGACCATCTTTCTGACCATGTGGCGCATGAAGGATTTCCCGCGGACAATGTAAACCCACTCCTCCTCTCCCTCGTGAGAATCGGCATTCGACATGCGCAGGAATTCCGAGCGATAGATCGTCCGAACGGTCGTCCGATCGCGGTCGTCTTCTTCCGAACCCGTCGAGGCCGCAAACGAGGTGAAGTCGTGCTCGCCGATAAAATGGCGAGCAGCTTCGGCCATCGCGTCAAAATTCAGCTCGTGGAGATCATGCTGCACGTATCTCCACAGGAACGGCGGAACGACGCGCCCCCGAAAAATCCGGTACCGGTACGTCTTCGCCAGCGCGTCCCAGCGCGAGTGGAAGTCCGGACCAACTTCCTCCGCGGTATTCACCCGTATGGTGGGCGGCAGCAAAGAATTGAAGGCGTGCTGAAACTCTCCCGTAGTCAGCGGCGATTGCGTTCTGAAATTCACGACCTGCCCCGCCGCGTGCACGCCGGCATCGGTACGTCCCGCAGCGTAGGTGGTCAGCCGGCGCTGCGTCAGCTTTTCCAGAACGTCCGTCAGCACACCCTGAACCGTGGACTGCCCCGGCTGAGCCTGCCAGCCGCTAAAATCGGTCCCATCGTAAGCGATCGTGAATTTGATATTTCGCATGGAATCGAAAAATCAATGGAACCACAGATGAACACAGATGAACACTGATAAAAACAAGAAATAAACAGGGAAAAAACGTTGAGATAGGCTGGATTGATTGCCGATCGGAGTCAACTGGCGTATTTGGTAGCGATTATTTGGCGCCTGATATTTCTTTTTTCTCTCTTATTAGGTTTTCTCTTTCTTTTATCCGTGTGAATCCGTGGTTCCTATTACGCGCCCGAGCGGGCATAGCGGCTTCCCGGCTTTACGGCCACGCCCCCGCTGCGGCAAAGAGGACATTCGGAAGCGTCATAACTCTCCATTTTGAGGTCGACGAGGGCTTCCGTGCGCACCGGCAACTCGATTCTTCCTCCGCTGCGATCGATCAACGCGCCGGCAGCCACCACGCGCGCTCCCGCCTCTTCCAGCACGCGAATCGTTTCGCACGTCGAGCCGCCCGTGGTCCATACATCTTCCACGACCAGTACGTGTTCGTCCGGTTCGACTCGAAATCCGCGGCGCAACGTCAGCGTTCCCAAGGAATCCCGTTCCACGAAAATCGCGCGTATGGGTTTGCCATCCGCACGCGGTGGAATCGCTCGCGCTACTTCGTGGCCGATGATCAGTCCGCCAAGGGCTGGAGACGCGACACAGTCCACGCGCAAATCCATGAACTCCGCGGCCAGCGCCCGCCCTAATTGCTCCGCATACTTCGGATACTGCAGCACGAGCGCGCACTGCACGTACGTGCCGCTATGCAGCCCCGAGGTCAACTCGAAGTGCCCGTGGCGGATGGCGCCCACTTCCTCGAAGATTCGAATGGCCGCGTCAGGTCTCATCGCGCGCCAAGACTATCGGCCCCTCGCGCCCTTGTCAAGATAGTGGCCAGAAAGAGTGACGAAGGTCCTCCTGGGTATCGACATCGGGCCTTGACCTAACGCACTTTCTCGCGTCCAATACTTCGGGCTTTTAAGAGTCGGTGTGAGAACACACCTTTGGTTCATGTAGCGCCCGCCTTCAGGCGGGCATGTGCCTGTCTCCAAAGTGCCCGCCTGAAGTGTAAAGTGCCAAGACATCATTTACAGTCGTTGCCAGGACATCCTT
>Ga0116223_10003906_pt1 | contig 13146 bp, 15 predicted proteins | sample Sb_taG_3_FD_90092 | JGI IMG/M metagenome (GOLD analysis project Ga0116223, IMG submission 90092) | Peat soil microbial communities from Weissenstadt, Germany - Sb_50d_a_PC metaG | ecosystem: Environmental > Terrestrial > Soil > Wetlands > Peat | place: Germany: Weissenstadt | collected 2010-09-21 | reverse complement strand
GGCTCGACTCCGGAAATTCTTACGGCTTGGCCAATCGGGTTCTTCGAGTTTCTGCGTTCTCCAATAATATATCGTGAGGCGATATAAGTCCGAACATCTCTAGGCGGGCAATTCCAAGATGCCCACATCACAATCGCGTTGTCGATAAATTGCGTAATGGCGCTTGACCGCGAAGAAATGACGCTGGATAATTCGAGCGCGTATCCGGCGACGGGACGCGCAGTACCAACGCCTCCGACGAGAACCCACGAATGCCTAACATCAATCACGTGCATCGGATTTGATTTTGCCCAGAGTGGCCGTCAACGAACAGGCCAGTCGAGCACAATATTGAGCAGGCACGGCTCCTCGCCGACTTGGTCGTACAGCATCCTCAGCTACGGTTGCTTTCGGCAGACCTGAACATCGTGTGTTTTCAGTTCGCGCCGGAGGGTGTCTCTGAGCCGCTAATCTCAGATCTAAACCGCGAACTACTGCACCGCCTGCATGAAACAGGATTCGCAGTGCCGTCTTATACAGAATTGAACGGAAAATTTGCAATTCGAGCGGTCCTCACGAACCACCGGACGACCAACGAGGACATTGAGCTTCTTGTGCAAGAGGTCGTTCGCATTGGTTCGCAACTGAGTGCTCTGGACACCGGCGCACGACCGGTAGATGTCGCGAACAGGGCTTCGGCAGGTGCCACAGAATTGGCGTAGTTCCAACTTTGGGGTACCCAGTTCTACCAACTTCCGCACCCACGGTGTTCGCTCCCTGGTCGTGTTACATGTGATATTCGCCTGCCCCAACCAGACAATCGTATGACCGGCGAGCGCCGACGGTGCGCTTCGGTTCCGGGGAAAACGAGCGGTGGAGCTATTGTACTGGCTGCGCAAGCCGCGTCGTGGACTCCTCTGGTCTGACTCCCTTGGTCTCCCGCGATTCCCACGCGGCTCATTTATCCCATGGCTGCTAGCGTCTTGCGCCGCTCCGCTCAATGACCTGCTCCGACGTGAGTCCAAAGATCGGCGGGGTGGGCACCTCCAATATGGCGAGGTAGATGTAGAGCTGGCCCCGATGGTGGATCTCATGTTCCAGCATCGCGCGCATCCATTTCCATGTCACGACCGCGCCATCCGGTGTCCTGCATTCGCCATTCAGGTCGGTGAGGCGGGAGATAATTTCCGACGATTCTTTATGCAGCGCTTCCATGAAGGAAAGGATCTCATCATAACTGGGAGCCAATTGCCGGCCGCAACCGGCGTATCGGCTCGGCTTGCCCGCGAGTGTTTCGGCGAAGATGTAGCGATTGGCACCGGCGATGTGCCGCGCCAAGTCTCCTAGTGTGAATTTGCCTTCGCGAAACGACCAGTCGACGTTGTTCGGAGGAATACAGCGGACGACTCGCATGGTGCGCTTGTGAATTTTGTCGAAGTAGTCCAGAAATACGTTCAGGTCGTGAATCTCCATGTCTCACACTCCTTCGTTGCTGCTGCGAAGAAATTCGAAAAATGTGGCATTTTCGCTCTAAATGCGCAATGCTTGAAACCCTCGGCGAAGATCATCTAGCAAGTCGGCGAGGTCTTCGATTCCCACGGACAAGCGGACAAGCCCAGGGGCGATTCCGGTATTTTGCGCTGCGGTACCGAGCTGATCCTCGCCCCAATCGATGTCGAAGGGGATCTCGATTACCGACTCGACTCCTCCTAGACTCGTCGCCGCCGGAATCAACTGGAGTGCGTCGGCGAACTTTGTGGCCGCTTCAAACCCTCCTTTAAACTGGAAGGAAAGCACGCCCCCTCCACCGCGCATTTGCTTGGTGGCCAACTCATAGTGGGGAGATCCTTCCAGATAGGGATAATTGACGCCCTCGATCTCGGTCTGATTCTTGAGGAATCTTGCGATGGCCAGAGCAGAATCCGTCTGCCGCTGCATGCGGACCCCGAGTGATTTGATGCCTCGCAAGAGCAACCAGCTTGCATGGGGATCGAGAATCGTGCCCAGCAGCCTTTGCATACTCCCGATCTTGGCGATTAGTTCGCTGCCCCCCGCTGCCGCCCCGCACATTACATCGGAATGTCCGGCAAGAAACTTCGTGGCTGAATGCAGTACGACACTCGCGCCTAGACTTATCGGATTCTGCAAGTACGGGCTGGCAAACGTGCTGTCGATTAGCACCGGAACTCCTGCTTCTTGTGCGATTGCGGAAATGGCAGCGATGTCGGCGACTCGAAGCAGAGGATTGGAGGGGCTTTCGATGTAAACCAGCTTTGTTGTGGCCCGAATTGCACTATGGACTTCACGAAGGTCAGCGACATTGACAAAGGTCGTGTCGACTCCGAAAGTTCGCAATGTTTCGTTCAAGAATGTAAATGTCTGGGCGAAGATTTCCCGCTGCGCCACCACGTGCGCCCCGGCAGACCCCGCTAGCGCCATAAGGGTCGTGGAGATTGCTCCCATTCCTGAACCGAAGACGAGTGCCGACTCGGCGCCCTCAAGCAGGGCAATTTTATCGGCGGCTGCTCGCGACGTCGGATGGCCAAATCGCTGATACACCATTTCCGATCCGTCGCGAAAATCTTTTCCCAGTTGACGACTGGATTCCGCCTCGAAGTTGACCGCTGGATGGATCGGCATGCTCAGAGGACGTTGTTTCTTTTGGAAGTCGTTGTATGTCTTGGTGGCTTTCGTTTGCAGCGTAAGTTTAATATCAGAATTCAATTCAGTTCTCCCTTTCCCAATTGTCGAAACCACGACACCAATCGGGTCTGCTCGGAGCTTCGCACGCGATCTTTCAATGAGAGTGCCTGGAAGAAGATTCTCGGATTGGGATACCATGCGCGGCTCCCGCTTCGTTCACGCCCGGAATACGCCAAGGTAGCTAGATGATGTTTGACCTCCGCATGTATCAGTTATTATAATACGCTTATTGGCTAAGTGTCTATATGATTGCTGATGTCACACTTCGAGCGCTCGTCGCGGAATCGCGGCTTCCGAGCGTAACTTGGGAACAATCTGGGAATTCGGCTGAGAAGACTAACCAATATTGAAAGGGGGAACGTAATGAAGCGAATCTTGGCAGTTATTGTGTTCTTTGCGGCAGCCATACCGCTTGCTCTGGGCCAGACGGCCGACAAGCAAGAAAAAACGGGGGGCGAAAAAGCCGCCGCCGCGGCTCAACCGCCGGTTGGGGTGGAGCGCCGGCAGCGCGCTGCGACTGCGCTTCACGACGGAATCCTTTTACTTCATGCCAAGTCCACGCTGGATTTTGACGCTGACGGTTTCCGCCAGGAACCATTCTTTTATTACTTCACTGGCTTGGAAAATACGGTAGGAGCGGTGCTTGCCATCGACGGAAAAACGGGAGGGAGTTGGCTTTTTTTGCCATCGAGAGGTCCGTCAAGGGGAGGCCTGGTGCTGGAAGCGCAGCCTGGAGCAGAAGCCGCAAAACTACTGGGGTTTGAGCACGTTGTCGATTGGTCCGAGATGGAGACCTTCTTTTCTGGGCGCGCGGCGCAAGCATCTGTCCTTTATTTCGCGAATGCTGAATTCAAGTCTCCTGAACTTCCCTCTAATCTTCTCAGCTCGACGTCGCCCGCGGCCCCAATATGGCTACAGCCCATTTTGCAAAAATGGCCTACATTTGAGGCAAAAGACGTAACCAAGCGGATCGAGAGATTGATGGATGTTCAGAGTGCGGACGAGATCGCAGCCTTACGAGCGGCGGCGAGAGCGACGGTCCCAGCATTGCTGGCCGGGATGCGTGCCATTCGGCCGAACGTCTCACAGCGCAGCGTGGAAACTGTTGTAGAGAGCACCTGCTGGAATGTGGGTGCCCGTGGGATATCTGGCTGGCCGTGGGCGATGGCAGGAGAGAACGCAGTAATTCCGCGGCCTTTCTCTTCCCTGGCGCGGTACGATCACCTAAACCGCACCATGCTTCCAGGAGAACTGGTTCGGATGGATGTGGGATGCGAGTGGGACCACTACGTTGGAGATTTGGGTAGAACGGTTCCGGTATCGGGCCACTATGCTGACGACCAGCGGGAGACCTGGAGCATATTCGTCGCCGCATATCACGCCGGTGCAAAGGCGCTGCGCGAGGCCGTCACGCTCGATCAGGTGTTCGAGGTTTGGCGGAAAGAACTCGTGAGTCACCGGGCAGCGGCGAAGAGCCAATTGGCGCAGCACGCGATCGATTCCTGGTCGGACCGTAAGAACGTTCCGTTCTGGCAGGTGCATACAACGAACCTGCTCGAAGTTTTTGACTCGGAGCCGCTCAAGGCAGGCACCACAATCAACTATGAACCGATTGCTTCGGTAGATGGGCAAGGATTTTTCCTGGAAGACATGTACCTGATCACCAAGGATGGTGCGGAGCTGTTAACTCCGGGTGTCCCATATTCGGCCGAGGACATCGAAGCTGCGATGCGATAGGGCTACGGTCCGGCCGCTGCTTCGGCCTGGCGTAGAGTTCGTCGATTTCGCGGCGCTAGCGGTCTTCGACTATGCGACGGCGTAATTTCAGTGTAGGCGTGAGAGCGCTGTTGTCGGCAGAGAATTCGTCTGGGACCAGCAACACGCTCTTCAGCTTCAAGAAACAATACGAGTTGGCATCAACTGTGCTTGAGAAACTTTCAGTTTTTCTGTCTGGTCAGCGAGGTGTAAAGCGTTGCCAGGAATTCATCCTCGCCGAGAATGCCGGAGTACTGCTTCCAGGGATCGAGCAGCTTCGCCTGTTTCATCTGGTCGAGCGTCTGGCCCCGATCAAGCGCGCTCTGCACTGCCGCCCGCGTCTCCTTCAGCATCTTCACAAACGCGCGCATGCCGTCGAGGCCGGAAACCGGGCCGTGTCCGGGGATTACTTTCACGTCGGCCGGCATTTGCGCAATCACTTTCTCGACTGCATCGATCATGCCGTCGATACTTCCTCCAGAATCCAAGTCGACAAAGGGGAATCCGTAGGTGACAAAAAGGTCGCCCATACTCACGACGTTCGACTTGGGGAAGAAGACGATCGAATCGCCGTCGGTGTGCGCGTTGGGGAAATGCATGACGCGGATGTCTTCCCCATTGAGATGCAAGGTCAGGTCGTGATCGAACGTAATAATCGGTAGCGCCTCCTTAGGCTTAGGCTTGACAGTAAAATGGGTCGCGCCATCCCCTGCCGAGCTGCCATTTTCCATGCGTTGGCGGACATTCTCCTGGGCAATGAGGGGCGCCAATTTCCGGAAATACGCGCTTCCGCCAGTGTGATCACCGTGATAATGCGTGAGGATGACGAAACGCACCGGCTGGTCCGCGATGTTCTTCAATGCGGCCTGAATCTTGGGGCCGAGGGCGGCTGTCTCCACGTCGACCAGGACGATTCCATCCTCGCCGAAGCAGGCAGCAATATTGCCGTCGTCTCCTACCGGCATGGGGCCGACTAGCTTGTAGACGTTTCCCGCCACCTTGGTGACCTTCATCTGACCTTTGTTGAGGTCCGGTTCCTGGGCGGCGGCGAAGGTGCTGGCCAACACACAGGTGGCAAGAAGAATCCCGACTCTGAGCATGATCGTCCTCGATCTTATTTTGACCACGGGTTGCCATTTGTCTAGCTGCAGAACCGCTCCACTCAAGCCAAAAGCAGGCTTGAGTGGGACACCCATCGTCTCTAATTCGGCCCCATGGTTTTGGGCGTTCCGTCGGAATACAAGGGCACCTTAATGTCAAACACCGTGAAGGGCTCCGGATATTGCTGCTCTACAATTATCGGTGATCCGTGAAAACCTGCACCCCAGTCGGCGCCATCGGTGTGGGCAAGGAACACCATCACATGCGGAGGAAAGTGGTGGCCGGATCCGGTGTCCCCTTCTTTCGACATCATGTAAGCTAGCGCGCCGGGCTCTGGCGTTGCTATCCGGTTTGAGGCAAGCTCAGCTCGGATGCGGCTTTCTATTTCGGCCTTCGAAGTGCCTGCGAGAGCCCATTTTGTCCTTTCGAGATAGGCGGGAAGGACAGTGCGCGCGGCGGCGGGATTGAAGCATATGGCCGCACGAAACTTGGGATTCCAAAAGTCTGGATCATTAAGGGTGGCCGCCCAGGACCGCCAGACCAGGCAGACAAAGCCGTTCTTACCCTGTACCGCCGTTTCGTACTCGTGATTGCCAAGGACTAGAACGCTCGCATCGCCGGAAATCGACGTAGGCGCGGCGGTTTGCGCCAGCGCGATCTCCGTCGAAGCACTTGCCTCACGGTATTGCTCGATAGGCGCCATGACGGGAAAAGCGGGTTTCGCATCCTGGGCGCAGGCTGTCCCGATGGCTCCAATCAGGAAAGCCAGTCCGTACAGCTCGATCATCAGTCTTCTTGTTAGCACGGGTCGTCTCCTTCAACACAAATAATTTATTTGCTACATGACAAACTATCAACAAAAGCCGACGAATGTCAGTTCGCTCAAAACCAACTAATAATGTGTCAGTTAGCTAACTAACGACATATAATGACACAGATTCTCGCAAATGTAAAGTCTGTCGAGATGTAGAATAAAACTCAGTGAGCAGTCCGCGAGACTTCTTATTTCAAAGCACTTCCGCATGCAACCGTAAGATCGCGGACAGTCAACTCGTGAGAAGCGTACTGGTCATACATTACGAAGCCCGGAAGTCGCTGGTACACGAGATCGTCCCAAGAGAGTTTATCCGCGTCCACTGGCGTGGCGAGAGCTGCGGTGGGAGATTCTTATGTTCATCCCCCGCCTTCTAGTTCACCCGTTGCTATTTTCGGTATGAGTTGCGTGGTTTGCGGATGGCTTCGGAGTCCTTGCGAAGCTGCTTCGTGTTGCGATCGATTTGCCGCGTCGTTTTGCCGATGTCTACCAAGGCTAGCTTCAGAACGTCTTGAAACACCCGCTCTGCCTGCTTCCACGCTGCCTCATATTCCGGTTCGACAATCAAAGCGTTCGTCTGCGGGGTCGATGACCTCGGCAATGAGTTCGACCTCCACACACGCCCCAAATGGAATCTCCGCCCCGCCAAACGAGGTGCGCGCATGCGTTCCACGTTCGCCTAAGATTTCTAGGAAAAGTTCGGACGCACCGTTGGCAACCACGTGCGACTCGGTAAAATTCGGTGTGCTGTTCACCAGCACCACCATCTTCACGATCCGTTTTATTTTGTCCAGGTCCCCGAGGGCGACATGTAGTGTGGCGAGCACTTCTATGGCAATGTCGCGTGCAGCTTGTTTGCCCTCAAGTGTGGTAATTTGCTCCCCCACTTTGCCGCACCAAGGCTTGCCATCTTTTTTTGCGAGGCGTCCCGCCAAATAAACAAGATTCCCGGTGCGCACAAACGGAGCGAAAGCGGCAACGTAACCATCCACCACGGGGGGCTGCACATCGGGCAAAGTGATCTGCAGGGCTTTCAGGCGCTCATATACTGCTGTCATAACTTATTCCTTTTCATTTCTTGGGTAAATAAGGTTCATCAGCCTTGACGTCGCGGGTTTGAACTGCCAGTACATCCGACAAGCCTTTTGTTGCGTCCAGCACACCCTTCGTTGTGGATTCGAAATAGTCCAAGGCGCGGTCGATTTTCGCCAGTGACAAATCCCGCGCCCGAGTCATGCGGTCACCACGCCGACGAGTCGGTCAATGTCCCGCTCGGAGTTGAACAGATGAGGCGAGACTCGAATCCTCCCCTCGCGCATGCTCACGACAACATTTTCCTTTCGCAACCTGTTATAAAGCTCGGCAGTTTTCTCCAAGGTGGGGGCGGTAAAGCAACCGAACGACCCGCGCTGTGCGCAGTTCAGTGGACTGGCCGGAACGCAATCTTTGGGTAGGCGCTCGAACAAGAGTTCGATCAATTTCCTGTTGTGTTCCAGCACGAACCCAGGTCCGACACGCAAGACAAAATCGACCGAGGCATCCATGGCCGTCAGGTTGAAATTGAAATAAGTGGACGCTTCCGCCGCGTCCCAACGGTCCGCACTGCGGGATGGTGTGGGATCGACATAATTCAACGCAGAAAAACTGTCTTTGCCCTGGGCCAGCCAATAAAACGGCCCGGGACGCAACGCATCCAGTTGTTCCCTCTTGGCCCAGAAAAATCCTGTGCCCCAGGGGCCGAGGAGCCATTTATATCCGGCACACACCAGAAAGTCAGGGCCAAGTTCGTTTACATCCATCGGTACGGCCCCGCAAGACTGGCTCACATCAAGCACAAGAATCGCTCCTCGCGCGTGACAGGCCGCAGCCACGCGAGACGCATCTAACCGCGAGCCATCGTCAAAGCGCACATGACTTACGGAGATGATGCGCGTTCTCGGGGTCATCGCGGCAATCAGATCGCCCGCCGTAATAAAACGGTCCCGCGGCGCTACGACTTTCAGTTTCACGCCATTGCGTTCTTCCATTGGCTTCCAGGTGGCGTACTGCACCGGGAACTCTCCCTTGGCAGTGATGATCTCGTCGCCCGGCTTCCAGGTCAGGCCATGCGCCACGGCCGCGAGGCCAGTGCTTGCGCCCGTTGTTAGCGCTACCTCTTCCGGCTTGCTGCCGATGAGTCTGGCGATTGAGGCGCGAAGGCGGTTGGGCACTTCAAAGAAAGCGGAATCGCCTACGCGATGGGGAAACGTCTTGGCTTCGAGAGAGGCTTGCCCCGCGCGCAGGGAGACGCGGGGCATCGGTCCGAATGCTGCGGTGTTCAAGTACGCTGCATCTTCAATCTCGAACCACTCCTTCTTCCAGTCGGTTACAGGTTGAGTTGTGGCCATGTTCGCTCCTTTGCAGGGCCTTCAGACCCCATCCCGGTTAGGTCATACGCTTGTTTTTGTTCTGATCTTTGGGCATCTGCCACTAACCAGGCATTGAAATATCGCAGCGTTTCTGCAGCCCCTTCCATCATTAGCGTCATAGCCCGCCAAATTGGGCGACCCCCGGAGATAGCTTTGGGCTTTACAAGCAGATTAATCTGGTTGATTATACATCGTAAGTTAGCTAACTATCAATTAGCATATAAACGGCCGCCGGCGAACAGTAAAATGTCACCCCGAACGGTCGAATCCAGTCGCGGGCGGATTCCCGCATCGTCTTTTTGGACATGTCCGTTTGAGGACAGATCAATTCCTTCATAGAAGCGCTGCATAGAGAATCGTCGCGTAGTGTCGCAGATGACGTTCCGTGGTAAGTCTTAAAGCCGGCTGCGGTATCCGTCGCTATCTAGCCGAACACAACGGCGTTGAAATTGTAGGCGAGGCGGTGATCCAACAATGGACGAAGCTACAGACACACGTGGGCTTCGCTGCCGTAGCGCACGGAAGAATCGTGGGGCACGGCGGACTGCTCTTCCTGGAAAGACACACACTGGAGCGACCTGGTCAGTTTCGCGGTGGTCGTAGTCACATCTAAAGGAGGCTGCCTAGACGCTGTTAAACGACTTCGCTGCAAAGCCAAGTTGACAAAGACACTTGCAGAGTTCCTCATGCTTTAAGCAACCGCGAATCTCTAGGAAGCGTGTTATCATAATTAGGGAGTGTGCTAAACGTAATGATATCGACTGTCGCAATCCGGGCCCTCGCGAACGAGCGCAGACTACAAATTCTCGAGTGGCTTAAGAACCCAACAAAACATTTCCCTCCGCAAATCGACGGCGATTTGGTGAAGGACGGGGTTTGCGGCTGCCTGATCGCACGCAAGCTTCGTGTGACTCAACCAACCACCAGTGAGCATATGAAAATCCTGTGCCAAGCCGGGCTGACCCGTCCCAAGAGAATCAAGAAGTGGACCTTCTATAGGCGCGACGAGGCCAGAATCAGGCAAATCAAGAAAGCCATTCTAGCGAAAGTATAGGGCCACGGCAGGAAAACACCACGTCATGGATGTGAAGGGACTTTCAACAGGGGCGGTGACAGTCTTTCTTCACGTCATCCGCCCAGAGCGGTGTTCTAGGCCGGATGTCCTCGCTCTTCAGCGACGATGCGCCACGCCTCATCCTACTAGGCTACGTCGAGCATTACAACAGGATACGCCTGAAGAGTGCCGTCGCGTATGTCAGCCTGATGGATACCAACGCTTGACCAGCCAAGGCACACGTAAGGAGCGCAATGAATGCTACGACCGCTTGCTTTTTGTTCACCTGGCATTTTGGGAGACATTCCACCAAGCTGCTAGAGCAAATCATCGAGCGATGCTCAGATGGTCTCCTTGCGGCTATGAGTGGAAAGACCCCGACCGGAATAAGAAACTCAGAAACATCGGTTCGGTCTCGTTCTTCCGCTCCAAAAGCAATGAGTATGCCGCAGATCCATCTATAGAAAATAAATTTGGGGCAGATTCAACAGCCCCACGATCACCAGGACAATCTGTGTCAGGCGTTCTCTTTTCACGTTGACCTCATTTTGAGCGAATTTTGTTGCGGCAGCGGCTCTAAGAAGCAGTGATTCCAGCTTCCGGTTGGCGGACGCTCTGCTCCGTACTAATTTCGGCTTCAACGCCTGACCAAGTCTACGCCTGCCAGATGATGACCGAGGTGGCCACAGTTTCGATCGTCGCGAAGAACAAGTAACAAGGAAGAGCGGGCGTCCGTGCACCCAAAAGAGGCGGAACGTAGGTCAGGAAACCGTTTACAAGGGTCATAATGCCACCCGCGATGATATTCGCCAGCCGGTTCGCTCTAAACGGAAGTAGCCGAGACGCCACAATCATGGCAATGGGTATTTCCATGTAGACCGATGAAGCCAGCAGAACCCATGGTCGAAAATGTGGGGCGTCGGATAGATTTGGCGAGCCAACAATAGCAAACAGGGCAGTACAGTCCGCATACAGGTAGTTCAATAACGCGAAGATCCAGAATAGAGATAACCGCTCCTTTGTGTCATGTATGTCAGCCTCCTGCGGAATAGTTACGGTCCCGCGGCAGAATAAGGTTTCAGATTTTTCGCAAAGTTCTCCACTGTTCCCAAGTTACGCTTGGAAGCCGCGATCCTGCGACGAGCGCTCGACGTGTGAGATCAGCAATCATATAGACACTTAGCCAAGAAACGTATTATAATAGAACGGTCATCAGCCCAGTCCATCTCGTATGCACCGTTCGGTCGGCCAGCTTTTCCTTCTTGCGTAGGTATTCGGAGTATTCCAGCAGATCGAGCCGGGTGATCTCGTCGAGAAACTGGCGCGAGCAGGATTTCAGGAAGGTCCGCTTCACAGCCCGGTATGCGTCTACCGTTTTCTTGGCTCGCTGGAGCAGTTCTTGATCCCGGATGAAATCATCGAAAGCCTTCTCCACGCGCAGCCGAGCCGGGTTGTCAGGCGTGATCTTGATGCCGAAAGCAGTAGCGTGGAGTTCAGCGTGCTTCTTGCCCTGCAATCCGATGGCATGCCCATGGTCTCTGGCTTGCTCCCGCTTGATGCGTCGGCCTTCCCGCCACGTGATATACCAGCGGCCTTCCGCCGCCGGAATCTTCAGCTTCTGGGCTTTCTTCAGCGACAGGGTTGTCCACTCCCCGTCTAGTTTGACGTCCCGGACTATACGGACCTTGCGATTTGCCATTTGAGCCTCCGGGCCTTAATTGTGTCCCGGAACGCTTAAATTAGGATAAAACGGGTCTGCCTGCAGGTTACGGAAGTGCAGCAGGAATGTGCGCCTAGAAAAGAATGGCTCCTCAGGTAGGACTCGAATCCGCGTGAAAACGTAAACTCAACAACATGCGGGGCCACGGATGGCACCGAAGGCTACGAAAAGCAGTGGTAAACCAGCAAACGGATTGCGGAATGGATCGCACAGTTTGAGAATTACGACTCGAAAAACCGTCTTCATTTACCCCACGCTTCGCTACCTCCGGAGTCGAAGTGCAGACCATTGATTTCGTCCATCGCTTCTGATTGGGAGCATGGGGCCCGGCACTTCGACCAACAACACAAGGATTCATTTGGGTCTAGAAACTAACTCCACCGCTGTGGCAATCGCCCGGATCGCACCCTCCCGCAGGCAGCTCGGATCGTTCACTTTACAAGTGTGTTTATTAGCTGCTTGAAGATTCTAGGCCACCCGCTCTGGCCCACAGCGAGTCCACCAACCTCCAGATTACGAGCGCTGTGCCAAGGAAAGCTACGGAGGTTAGGGTATAGAGATACCAATCCCGCCGCCAAATCTGTTCCAGTATCGCACCACACAGGATCGCGTTTCCGGTGCCCGTTTATCTAATGCAGGCTCCCAGCGCCCGGTAGGCAAGGCCGACGGCAAGAATTGCAAGGGCCAGTCCCCCAACGCATATTTCGGCAAGACAATGCAGCGCCACGGTGGGGGCCGCGTCCGAGTCAGGAGGGCGATAGTATGCCTTATTCACCTTCCGATGAACAACTAGCACTCTGAACCATACAACCAAGACAGCAAGAAAAGGAATCGCGGTTTGGGTGGTCATCTCCGGGCCTAGGCGGGTGGCGTAACGCCCAACATAGAACATCCATTCGCCTGCCACAAGTAGCAGGAAAACTGTGTTGACCCAGAAGTAATAGGAACGATGTGGGGGCCGGTGGAAATAACGCCATTCGAGTGTAGATTTTTCTTGTTCACGCATCGTACACGCTCCTCTACTCTTCTACCAGTGACTGGACCCGCACCAAGTATCTTGTAGGAGACCGGACCCAATCAAAGCAAACCCGGACACTGCGGTAAACTCCACTTGACCCACCGCGGCAGTTCCGAGCGTGATTCCGCTGAGAACATAATTTGCGTTGCTCCAGACGGCACAGATTTTCTGTTGTTGATTAGCGTTTTGCGCGGGCCACGGGGCAGGCTGTTGCGATTGCTGCGACTGTTGCTGTTGCTGTTGGCTACAGCTGTTATTTCCGTTCTGCGACGACGAGGAACCGCCCTGGCCAAAGGCATGGGCACGGAAAGAGCTTGAGCGCCGGAAAGAGAAGCGTCCATACCCATAACCACCGAAGCTCCGGTGGGTGCCGAAGCCGCGCATGCCAAAGTGTGAGCGCGCCATGGCCACGGCGGGCTGGTCCCCGCCGGGGTCGGCACCATCGCCAGGGTCGGTTCCCCCCGCAGACGTTGTCCCATCGTCGCTGCCGTCGTCGCTGCATGAGTCCGTGCCTGGGTCGGTATTGTTGCAGGTCGGATCGTTCGGGTCGCAGCCGTCGTCGGGCGGCTGAGCGGGCGGCTGAGCGCAACTCAT
>Ga0116223_10003905_pt1 | contig 13147 bp, 11 predicted proteins | sample Sb_taG_3_FD_90092 | JGI IMG/M metagenome (GOLD analysis project Ga0116223, IMG submission 90092) | Peat soil microbial communities from Weissenstadt, Germany - Sb_50d_a_PC metaG | ecosystem: Environmental > Terrestrial > Soil > Wetlands > Peat | place: Germany: Weissenstadt | collected 2010-09-21 | reverse complement strand
TGAACTGCAATAATGGGGTGGAGGCCTTTGGTCCCACGTCGGACACTACCAACCAGTTCAAGAACAACCTCATCTCCGTGAGCGGTAGCGGCTATCCTTGGGTCCAGCAGGACCCCAACGACAGCAACTATTCCCCTGATTACAACCTGCTGTACAAGTCCGGCTCGTCCACCGTTATCAAATGGCTGGGAAGCGCCTATACGCTTGCGGCTTTTCAATCCGGGAAAAGCAAGATGATGCATTCCATCGGCGCAAACCCGCAGCTTACCAACCCAGCCAGTGGGGACTATTCTCTGCTCAGCACTTCGCCTGCTATCGACACGGGTGCCAATCTCGGGGCTACCTACCAGCTCGGCCTCGACCCGCGCACCCAATTCCCCTGGGGCATGCTCAACCAGAACAGTTATGGTCCAGCCTGGGAGATTGGCGCTTTCGTCTTTCTCCCCCAGAACCGTCCGGCGCCACCGACATCGCTTTCGGCGATAGTAGATTGAATGGAGATTGCCGAAGACGCTTTTCGGATCGTCCATTTTCAACTCAAGTGACTACGCAGACCCAGCCGGCACCGGCATCGCCGGGCCGCCATTGCCTGGGGTGTGCAAAGCACTGCGTGAGGGCGGGAGCTTGGCGATGCGGCCAAATGGCGCCGCCGTTACCGCATCCGGAGCGCCGGCGACGGCCTGGTGCGTATTGAACTGTGACAGAAATGCGTGATTCACGTAACGCGGATTATCCAGCCGCCTTAGCCGGCCTGACTCCAGAAGATTCTTGATCTCCTCAATACCATCGTCGATCGAGTAAGCCGGACTAAAGCCAAAGGCCAAGCGGGCCTTTTCACTGCTCACGCGATAGTTTCTGGTGTCCTGATACTTGGCCTGGCTGCGATCAATCACGATATCGGGAAAATGGTTCCGAACCTGGCACGCCAGATCGGCGATGCGCACATTCTGGCGATGCAGGTTGAAAACACCAGCAGTGCTCGTCTCGAGATTGGCCACCACCGCACTCGCCACGTCGCGCACATGAAGTAAGGGCCGGGATTGATCGCCTCCAAACACGCTGATCTTCCCTCTCTGGTATGCCGCCAGCGTAAGTGTATTGACTACCAAATCGAGGCGGATGCGAGAGAATTGATCTCCGACGCCAAACAGCGTACCCAGCCGGAAAATGATGGCGTTCTTGTCGGCCAGATAATTCTCCGCCGCCAGCTTGGTCGCTGCATAGACAGCCAGCGGGTTGGTTGTCGCCTCTTCATCAAGGATCGAATCATCGTAAGCGCCATAGACCGAGCATGTTGAGGTAAAAATAATACGGCCATCATAGTTCTCTGCCAACCAGCGCACGGGCGCCTGGTTGATGCCTGCACTCACATCCGGACTGAGCTGGCATGCGCCGTCGCCGACCAGAGCCGCAAGCCAGACTACTGCTTCCGCCCACTCGAGCTGAGGCTTGAGGCACCTCTCGTCACGCACATCCCCATAAACGAAGTCAACTTCCTTGCGATAGGATTCTTCATATAACAGCGCATCGTACACTCGAAACTCATGGCCACTCTGGAAAAGCAAGTCGGTAACCGCACCACCTACATAGCCCGCTCCACCCACAACTAAGACCCGCATGGGAGCCCTCCCTTTTAACTGATCAGTATCTGTTAATTCTTTCCACGACTCCGGGTGTCAAACATGAGGGAGGTTGGCCTAGGCAACAGCGAAAACAGAAGTCGGGACGGAAGCCACTTTCATGATCTTCTCTACCACGTTGCACGTCGCGCGCATATGTTTCTCATCGAGCGTCGGATGGACGAGAAACATGAGGCCGGTTTCTCCGAGTTCGCGAGCGACCGCCAGGCGATCTTTGGGGCGCCAGGCGGCGGGGAAAGCTTTTTCCAGATAGATCTCGCTGCAACTCCCCGAAAAGCACGGGACGCCACAAGCGGTGACCGCCTGGATGATACGGTCGCGGTCCCAGCCATCGCGCAGCCGTTCGGGACGCACGAATGTGTAGTACTTGTAATAGGAGTGCCTGACGTCAGCCGTCGGTACTGCAACGCGAAGCGCTGGGATATTCGCGAAGCTATCCGTGAGGATAGCGGCGTTGCGCCGCCGTATCTCAACCCAGGCCGCTACCTTGCGCAAGGCTACTCGCCCGATTGCGGACTGCATCTCTGTCATCCGCCAGTTGGTGCCAAACGATTCGTGCAACCAGCGAAATCCAGGAGGATGCGCGCGCCGGTGCACGGCATCATAGCTCTTGCCGTGGTCCTTGAAGCTCCAGGCACGTTTCCAGACCGCCTCGTTGTTGGTGGCCAACATGCCGCCTTCACCCCCGGTGGTCATGATCTTGTCCTGACAGAACGAGAAGGCGGCGGCATCCCCCATCGAACCAACCGGACGGCCTTTGTAGGTGGCCCCAAGAGACTGGGCACAGTCTTCAATGACCTTCAGACCGTGTTCGTCGGCGAGTTGAAGGATCGGATCCATGTCGCAAGGCCAACCCGCCAGATGTACGGCGATGATTGCCTTGGTTCGGAGGCTCAACGCGGCACGAATCGTCTCGGCGGTGATGTTCTGGCTGTCGCGGTCAACATCCGCTACGACGGGGCGCGCACCTCGCATCACGGCACAACTTGCGGAGGCAATAAAGGTACGGCTGGTTGTGATCACCTCATCTTCCGGCCCGACACCCAGCGCATGCAACGCCAGTTCCAGCGCCACCGTCCCGTTCGACAACGCCACCGCATGTCTGCACCCGACATAAGCTGCAAACTCGTCCTCAAACCGCCGTCCCGCATCTCCCGTCCAGTAGTTCACCTTTCCGGAGCGCAAGACGGAGGCCGCGGCTTCGATCTCATCCGCTTCGAAGTAAGGCCAGGAAGGGAACGACAGATGAGCGCTGATTTCCGGGGACGGCGCCTGCGCGCCTTCCGGCCCCTTGATCGGCCCTTGGGTTCCACCGTTCATAGGCTTATACGGTCTCGTCGGGCGTAATTACGATGCGAAGCCGATGCCGCTCACCATCGACCTCGAAATATGCCGCTTCGTCGATCCGATTGGTGGTAAGGGCTCTCCAGCGAGTTATCAACTGGCGCGCGGTTACGGGCTCGTCCAAGTCGATCTTTTGAACTTCCGGTTGAAACAGATCCTTGCGCTTGTGAAACGTTCCCGTATTCGGGTCCTGCGGAATTCGCGTGGGTTGCCCAGAGAGAAGTTGCGGCCAAGCCTGCTGAAATACTTCCAGCTCCAGCTTCTTCAGCTTTCTGTAAAGGGTATCGGCGGTATCGGCGTCCGCAATCTGCAACTGCTTTTGATGGACGATGTCCCCCGTGTCGAGCCCCCTGTCCATGAAGTGCAGGGTCGCGCCGGCAGGAGTGCCCTCCAGGATTGCCCAAGTCGGCGTATGCCATCCCCGGTTGAAGGGAAGATAAGCGGGATGAAGATTCAGAAAACCGCGGCCGCTCGCGTCCAACACGGCTTCCGGGATCAGGCAAGGAAAATGAATCCCCACAATGTAATCAAGCTGGAGGCCCCGCAGCAGCTCGATCCCGGACGGTTCGCGGAAGCGCGCACCGACAAGGATGTTTTCCTCCGAAAGAAAACTGCAGCGGCTGCGTAATTCCTGCGCGTGGGAAGCCTTGGATTCGTCCGGCAGCAATAAAGCTAAAGGACGGACATCCTGGGACAGCAGGAAGTCCAATACCCACACAGCAATGTCACGATCGCCGGCAAACGCCAATCGCAAATTGCTCATGCTGACACTCCGTTTGAGTTGCCTTTGAAGTATTCCACGGTGGCTTCACCCGGCTGGTTGATACCTTCGCAGGCCAGCACCTTCCAGGTGGTGTGGGCGAGGATCTTCACGTCCAGCCAAAGTGAACCGTGGTCTACGTACCAGACGTCCAGCGCAAACTTCCTGTCCCACCCGATCGAATTGCGGCCACTGACCTGTGCCCACCCGGTAATCCCGGGTTTTACCTCGTGCCGTCGGGCTTGCTCGGAACTGTACAGTTCGAGGTATTGCATCAGCAGCGGACGGGGGCCAACCAGGCTCATATCACCGCGGATGACGTTGAACAGTTCCGGCAACTCGTCCAGGCTGAGACTCCGCAGAAACCCGCCAAAGCGGGTAAGCCGCTCCGCATCGGGCCGCAAGTTGCCGGCAGCGTCCCGCGCTTCCGTCATGGTGCGAAATTTCAGGAAGGTAAAGGGCACTCCGCGAAGTCCCGGCCTTCGCTGCCGGAACAGTACCGGCTTCCCCAGAAATAGCCGCACCAGGACGGCGATTGCCAGCATTACCGGCGATAGGATTATCATGGCCGTCGATGCCAGCAATAAGTCCAATAGCCGTTTTCCTCTATAACCGGAAGAACTCATAAGAGCTATGCTTAGTCTGCTGCCAGCACCTCGGCGCGTTCGCGAGGCAAGGTCAGTCCTTTGCTTCGTAGCATGCGCCGATACTCGTCCAGCAGTGCCTGCCCTACCACTTCCTGACGAAACTCTCGCACTACCAGCGCCCGGCCACTCTGCCCCATGTGTGCGCGCAGTTGCGGATCGCGGAGTAGCTGGTCAATTCTGGCGGCAAGCGCTTGCGCGTTGCCCACCGGCACGAGAAATCCCGTGACGCCATCCACAATCGAGTCGATGGCGCCGGTGGCTGTGGTGGTCACCACTGGCACTCCGCATGCCTGGGCTTCAATCGACACGCCCGGAAACCCCTCGCGATAGGTCGGCACCGCTAACACCTCCATCAGTCCGTAATAAGGAGCGGCATCAGCCACAAAGCCGGTGCGGACAATGTGGGAATCGGTTTCGATCTGCTGCCGGATGCCGGGTGGAACTGGATCGCCGTCTTCGAAATCACCCACCAGCAACAAGCGCAGTTCGGGCCAGGTCTGCCGCAACTGCGCAAAGGCAGTAACCAGCTCTGGGATGCCCTTGTCGCGGGTGAACCGGCCCACAAATCCGATCACCGGCACACCGTTAGGAATACCCAGGCGTTCCCCAAGGCGATCCTTCACCGCGGAGTTGAATACCCGCGGGGAGAAGCGCTGCACGTCGACGCCACAGGAGCTACCGCTCCCCAGGATCGCTGTCTTCTCGGCGGAGACCACCTTCAGTTCGACGGCTCGCCGGCGAACACTCGGACTCACACAAATCACACGATGGGCACAGCTACACGCCAGGCGCTCGGTCCAGCGCAGCAGCATCCGCTTCCAACCCGTGGTAGTTTCCAGGCGAAGCCCACGAAGGGTGTAAATGCGGCAGGGCACACCTGACAGCCAGGCTGCCAAGCCTCCCAGCAGGCCCGCCTTGGGAGTGCCCACGTCGGTTATCGTGGGCCGCGTCCGGCGCATAAACTGGTAAAGCCGCCACAAAGACCTGAGGTCGTTCAGAGGAGCAACTTCTCGGCTCATGGGAATCGCTGCGTACTGCACACCCGTCTTCTCGGCAAGGTGCTGGAGTTGCTCCCCGGGTGAGGACATCAGGATCGGGTCGAAACCTCCGTCCCGCAACGCCCGGACTACTTCTTCGAAGAAGATCCAGCCCATGGCTGAGGTCACGGCCAAAGCGGTTCTTACTGGTGAGTCGAAATAATCTCCTTCTTCCCACAACTGCTTTTGGTTGGACTGCATGCTTGGTTCTAAATGACGCAGCACCATCAGTTGCAACCTGCGTGTAGGTTCCCGGCGGCGGCCCGGGCACGAACCTCACTCAAGAAGCGGCATCGAGTTTCCTTCAGCAGTTCCGGCCGATACCCCTTGGCGACTTCCAGGTTGCGCTCGATCATCCGCCAGAGCAATTCTCGATCCCCTACGAAACGTCCAATTGCGGCGGCCAGTTGACCTTCGTCCGAAGGTGGCACCAACGCCTCGGGAACGAGAAGTTCGGGAATCCCTCCGACTGCGGAGCCGATGCACGGGCAGCCGCGCGCCATGGCCTCCACCAGCGCGCGGGGGAGGCCTTCGGTGCGCGAAGGCATGACGAAGATGTCGATGGAATCCAGAAAGTCGAAAACCGCTTCGCCGGCGGGAAGCTGCCCATGAAAATGCACGGACTCCGAAATCCCAAGTTCGCGGGCCAGGGACTCGAACTGCGGGCGCGACCTGCCATCACCGGCAAGGTGGGCTTCGACGGAGAGCCCTTGCCGCAGACAGACAGCGGCAGCCTTGACCAGAACATCGGCGCCCTTATAGTGCACCTGCAGGCTCCCCGCGAAGCCCAGCCGGACTGGGCGTCTGCACCCGGAGGCCAGTTCGTGAGCTCTCCGCTTGCGTTTCGCGATGGTCTCGACATCCGCCAAGCGCCCGCCCAAAGCAACGTCCGAAAACGAGCAGGCGTAGGCACCAGCGCCCGCGGGATAGCGTCGTTGAAGGGTTTGCCTGGTCACATAAGCGGCGGCGGCAGCCTGGCTGCAATTCCGTAGCAGACTTCTCGCCATGAGCCGTCGATACAAGGGGCGCAGAGGCGTGCGAACCGCTCCGGGAGAGAACACTTCCCACGGGTCCCCCAAGACCTCGACTGCAAATTCTCTTCCCAACCGTCTAATCTCATGAGCGGCCAGATCCCCAATGGCTCCTGGCAGGCGCAGGATGTACGCCTCGCAACTAGCCACTGCTTTTCGTATCTCGCAACGCAGCCGAACCAGGTTGCGAAAATACTCCATGGGACCGAAGTAATTGGGTAGCCGCCAAAAGGTCACGCCGGGCCCATCAGCGCGTTGCTGCGCCGGCTGAAGCTGCGTAGTTTCCCCCACACGGGCGAGCACTACGATTGCTTCAAAAGTGTGGAGATATTGGCGCCAAAATTCATATCTTGGTGGGGCCGCCGTGTAGATGTTGCCATCCGCGGCGCGGAGAAAGTGGTGTTCCAGGGCTATAAGAAGTCTCATCAGCATCAGCCCCGTGCGGGGCGGCTATGGTATGGACTCACGCTTCTACGACAACAGGCATACTCGCCGACTGGTACGCACGGCGTCGCGGCAGGCTCCTGGTTCCAATGATGACAAACCCCAGCAGCAGCCATGGTCCCCAATACAGCCAGTGCGTAATTTGGATATTGGAGAAGTCATACAGCATGGTAGCGGTCAGCGCATAGAGACAGACGGCCATGCCATTGGTTCGATTGCTCCTGAGGTAGCGGTACAAAAACTTATGAAAGACGGCCAGCAAGGCGAACCCGGGCACGATGCCCAGGTAGCCGAAATTCATGTACAGAACGCCGGCATAGCCCGGGGGCCTGCCACCAAATTCACCAAAGTAGATTGCGCCGAAAACGCGGCCTTCCAGGATCGCCGGTTTGCCTGTCCACAGCTTGCTGGGGATAGGTAACGTTAATAAGTTCAGCCAAGTCCGGCCCCACTGGAATTGCAGGTGGGCCGGCATGTCATCGATGAGCACCGCAAAAGCATCCAGCGAGTTCTGCTCCTGGAACAGTTGCGTGAAAAGGTCGGTGGGCGTCCACTTCGATTCTTCCAGGACTTGGACGCCAACCTGCCGTTCGGTGGCAACGGAATCGCGCAGGGTCTTGTATCCCACGGCAAAAGTCACAAAGCAGACTGCGACCAGCGCGAGGCGTGCAAAACTGATGCGGCGCGCCAGGTAGTGATGGCAGATGAGGCAGAGGAGCACCGGGTAGAGAAGAAATCCGCGTCCACCCAGGGTACTGAGCAACACCAGTACCGGTATGCCCATCAGCACGTAAGGCCAGAGTTTCTTGTGGTGAGTGGTGGCATAGACGAACGCGATGACCCAGGCGGCGCCAAGGGCCTGGATGCCCTCCATCAGCGGCCCCTGGCCTTGTGATACTTCATTACGAACATTGATATGTGAAAGGAAATAACCTAAGCCGCCCACCTGCCACATGAATATGGCATAGGACGCAACACCAATCGCAAAGTAAGCCAGCACGACGAGCCACAAGCGGCTCTTCGACCAGCTCGGCTTAAAACGTGGCAATACCCTGCTGAGCCCGCGCACGGGGGGGAGACCGTAATAGAACAGGTAGTAGACTGCGAATCCGACGCACACGCAGACGCTCGCACGAACACACGCGCGAAATACCTGCCCGGGCGATACGTCGTAGCCTGGCAGGACGGTTCCTCCCAGGCTCAACCACAACAACGGACGCAGCAGTTCCGAGTAGGTCAACAAAGCGGCGATGACCGGCGGCTCGAACAGGTCTAAGGATCCGGCCTTTAGGCCGTGATAAACAGGATAGATGGTGAGTATTATGCCGGCCATCGACAACGCCACTAATACCTGATGATTCGAGCCGGCGTACAACACGACCGCCGCGCCGACAGACAAGCACATCAAGAACATCGCTGTTAAGAGAGACTTGCGAGAGGCGCCACCCGTCAAGCCACCTGGACGCACGCTCTCTTGGCGGTTAAGCATCTTTCAGTCTTTCTCCAGGATGGTTGCCAGCGTGGCTTCGCGCCCCGCTTGCGCCCCGGCAAAGCATCGGACTGCTTCACACTTCCCCGCCCGCACCCCGCGCTCGGCCACCGCCAGGATTGCGCCGTTGCCCAGAATCAAAACCATCGCCGACGCCAGCAGCGCCAACGCGGCGCCGAACAACCCGTGCCCCGGCACCAGCAGGACGGCGACGGCGAAGCCGGCGAACGTTGCCGCGCCGATGACCGGCACCTGCGAGCGGAAACTGCGGGTCGCCGTTACCCCGAAGCCCAGGATCAGACCGACCGCGCTCACGCCCGCGACTGCCACCATGATCGCCAGCAAGGGTGCGTACTTCGCGTATTCCGGGCGATAGATCAGGGACAGCAATGGTCTCCCGCACAGGAGAGCGACTGGTGTTCCCACCAAACTGATAGCGGCTCCGAAAAGAGCCAGTTTTCTGAGAACGCCGTTGAAACCAGCCAGATCACCCGCGGCGAACATTTGTGCGAGACGGGCCGAGGCGGACTGTCCCATGGAGTTCACTACCACGTTTACCGTGGCCACCAGAACGTAGGCTACGGAGACAAAGATTCCCAACGCTGCGGGTCCGAGGTAGTGCTGCACGACATAGCGAGGGATGTTTACGTTCAACGCCGCAAGGGCGGTTACGACTCCCAAGGGCAGACTGACGGTGATTAAGAGTTTCAGGCTGCCGCGGCTCGAACTCAAGAAACCATTCCCGCCAGCCAACCGGCGCGCCAGCCGAAAATCGTAGGCCAGTAAAACCGTCGCGCACGTGGCCGCCGCGGCACAGACGGCCGCTACCAGACTATGAGAAGTGAACAGCACTAGGGCAAACACAATTGCGGAGCCAGCGCCTCGAACCATCTGGGCTCGTGCGGCCTGGTCCAGGCGCTCAAATTTCTGCAGCAGCCCGGCGACAACGTCGCTCAATTGTTCCACCGCTTTGGCCACCGCTACCAGCAGCACTACCGCCGAAGTGGCCTTGTCATAATGCGCAAAAACCACGATTGCGACGATCAAGACCACGCCAGCGACCGTGCCCAGGCAACGCAGGGTGAAGTAGTCGGCAAAACTGTGCTCGGAGCGCGCATCGGTGGCCTGCACACCGCGCAATTGCAGATTGGTCAGCATGAACACCGGCGCAGCGATCGAAAGCCCTAATGCGAACTGTCCCAAGGCGATGGTCGAGGAGAGCTTGGCGACCGCGCAGATCATGGCCCATTGGGCTGTCGCGTAGACCACGCTGGCCGCCAATGTCCAACTGGCTGCCCGGCGCAGTGAGGGGATTGCCTTATCCATGGGTCCCAGGTTCACGAATTCCAGCGGAGCATCCATCCTGACTAGTGAGTTCTCAATGTTGTGAGGTGTCGCCGGAAGCTGAGCTAGATAGCCTCCACGTCATAGCCTTCGATCCGGATGGCCACAGAACGCTGGATGGACTCGATGGAAATCACCAGGCTGTGATCCTTGTTTTCGGACACCAGGATTCCTTCCAGCGCATCGAGGCAGCCGCCGCGAATTCGAACCCGCTGCCCCGCTTTGAGGAACGGGTATGCGCGGCAGGCAATCTCATGGGCGAGGAGCAGCCGCACGTCCTCGAGTTGGTGCTCGGGAACGGGAACCGGGAAGCCGTTCATCATCACGAATCCGCTTACCCCGGCGGTCTGGAGAACTCTCAGCCGCTGCGCCGGGGAATCCGGGAGGCGGACAAAACCGTAGCCGGGAAACAACGGTTGCTCGATGACCTGGCGCCGGTCACTCCAGCGGTGGACCTGCTTGACCAGGGGCAGGAAGGTCTCGATCCCTTTGTTTTGCAACTGAGCGGCAACCTTCCGCTCAAACCGGCAGCGCGTCTGGATCGCGTACCAGCAAAGTTCTTCCGGCGCGCTCTCGACGAAAGGTATGCTCGGTTCAGCCATCCACCCTACTCGTGTTGACGTAGCTCCGCCCATTGAGTCCCATCCTGACTCCCGGAAATTCTTTTCCTCATCATTTCCCGCCGACGAATCGGCTGCTTACAACCGAACTACAGCTTCCGGTAAAGCTTCTCCGGAATGGGGAAGGTGCGTTCGTTCAGCACCGTTCCCAGCAGCCGCACTCCGGCTGCCTCGAGAGCTTCCTTGGCGCTGAGCGCGGCGACACGCCGCGTCGCGTTCGCTTCCAGCACCAACACCACCCCGTCCGTCGCCTGGCCCAACGCCGCGGCATCGGCTTGCTGGCCCACCGGCTCGGCATCGATCAGGACGTAGGCGAATTCCTTGCGAACCTCCCGCAGGCTGGACCGCAATTGCTCGGCGCCGCAGGCCAAATCGCCGTCCGAAAGCAGGCCTTCCAGGGCAAGAAACCACAGGTTGTTGCCCATTTGCCGGGCGTGAAACCGCCCCGATCCCTTCCCGCGCGATTTAGAGAATCCATCGGTATGGAAGTAGCGATGGAGCGACGGAACGCGCACCTTGGCGTCTACCACGCAGACGGGCAACGGCTGTTCGCTCGCCAGGATTTCACCCGCACCAACACAAAGCCGGCCGCTGGCCTCCCCCTCGTCCACCCCGCAGAACAGCACCTGGTGTGGCCCGCTCGTCGCGCCGGAAAGGAAGAGCGTGTGCACCAGCCGCTGGATCTCCGCGCGGGCGCGAGCGTCAATACTGCCGTTGCCGCCGTTACTGCCGTGGCTGCCGTTGCTGCTGTTACTGCTGTTACTGCTGTTACTGCCGTTCACCGCCTCCTCACGCTCCTCGGGAGGAGGAGCGGCCGCGGGCACCAACAGACCGGAAAACACGCCTCCCTGTTTTTCCATCTGTTGCAGCAGTTCGAAGTTTCTGCTCATCGCGAGTTCCTTGATGCTGCCTGCTGCTCTCCGCCTGCCCGGCTTGTACCGCCTTCGCCTGCCGCGATGACCGGAATGCGGATCTGCTGGCCGACTTCCAGGTGGTCGGGATCGCCCAAGCCGGGATTCAGCTCCCGCAGCTTGGCGAGAACGGCGGCGTTGTACTCACCCAGGTAAAGCTTGCTGATGTCGGTCAGCGTCTGGTGCGGCGCGACCACCACCAGTTCGTGCTCGGGCGCAGCCGGTTTGGGGGGATCGCTATCTGGAACTGGTTCTGCAGCCGGCGCCGGTGGGACGGGCGGAGCCGGTGCGTCGAACAGTGTCACCACCGGTTTGAGCGCCAGGGGCAGATGTACCAGCGGCCAATGGGCACGCCAGGCATACAATCCCGCCGACGCGCCCAGAACCCCGGCGAGGAGCATGGCGGCGGCCAGCAGCGCAGCCTGGCGCATTCCCGACCGCCGCCGGGGAGCGGCCACAACGCGCCGCGGCGCCGGGTTCGCGGGCGGCGGCGCCGGATTCACGGGGGGCGCCGGATTCACGGACGGTGGCGATGGATTTTCGGGCCGCAGCAGCGATTCGAACTTCCGATCCTGCAAAGCTTCTTCCGCCACCGCGTGGTCAATGCGCTTCTTGCGCAGGGCGCATCCGATCGACAGGGCATTGAAGCAGAGATTGTTGATGTTTCGCGGGATTCCCCCGCTGCCCCGCGCGATGATCTCGAGCGCCTCGCTGGTGAACAAAGCGGCGCCCTGGTGCCCGGCCATCTGCAGGCGATGGGCGATGTACTCCCCGGTCTCCTGCCGGTTGAGCGGCCGCAGGTAGCTGAGCATCGCAATCCGCTGCTTGAGCTGTTCCATCTCGGGCCGCATCAGGGTGCTGATGAACTCCGACTGGCCGGCGAGGATGATCTGCAGCAGCTTGCGTTGCGAGGTCTCGAAATCGGAGAGCAGGCGGACGGTCTCGAGCACCGAGCCCTTCAGATTCTGGGCCTCGTCGATGACCACCACTACCCGCCGGCCGGCCCGCGCCTCCTCCAGCATGACCTGGTTCAATTGCTCGTGCATGGAAGCCAGGTCCGGGCCCGGCGTGAGGCCAAGGTCCCGCAGCAGGTAACGGAACAGCTCTCGCGAGTCGCACTGCGTCTGGAACAGGAACACCGTCCGGGCGCTTTCGCGCAGATGGCCCAGTAACTGGAATAGTAAGGTCGTCTTGCCCATTCCCGGCGGAGCGGCCAGCACCATGAAGCCGCGATCTTCCTGGATGCCATACCACAGCGACGCTAGCGCTTCGCTGTGCGCGCGGCTCATGTAAAGGAAGCGGGGATCGGGGGTCGCCCCGAACGGTTGCTGGCGCAGGTTGTAGTATTCGAGAAACATTTTATTTCTCCCTCTTCGGGATCGAGGCCAGCACGGGCGCGCCCAGGTATGCGTTGACCTCAGTCGGGGTGCGGAACGACGGATCCAGGAAGTCCGAAGTGAAGGCCATCCCCAGGCTGGCAGTCCCGGCCAGGAACACGCTCAGCAGCCCATAGAGCAGCGCGGAGCGAACCGGCAACGCCGGAACCGTGGGCTGCTCGGCGATGGCGACGTTGAGAATTCCACGCTGGTCGAGTGCGTCGTTGATGCGCGCCTCCTCCTGCTTGCGTTGGTAGAGGAGATAGTTTTCTTCCGCGGTTTTCGCGGCGCGCAGCAGGTCCTGCTGGGCCACGGTTGATTCCTGCAGGTCACGCGCCGACTGCCGATAGGAGCTGAGAATGGCGTTGGTGGCGGTAGCCTTGGCCTTGAGCGCACTCAGGTCGGTCCGCGCCTTGGCCATCTCCGAGTTGACCCACAGCGAAGTCGGGTTCTGGTCGGTGGTCTGCTCGCGGACGGGCGCCTTGTCCTCGGCGGCAATCGCCG
>Ga0116223_10003901_pt1 | contig 13157 bp, 14 predicted proteins | sample Sb_taG_3_FD_90092 | JGI IMG/M metagenome (GOLD analysis project Ga0116223, IMG submission 90092) | Peat soil microbial communities from Weissenstadt, Germany - Sb_50d_a_PC metaG | ecosystem: Environmental > Terrestrial > Soil > Wetlands > Peat | place: Germany: Weissenstadt | collected 2010-09-21 | reverse complement strand
CTGGATCTCGGCGTCACCGTCCAGCTCGACGTCGGCACCTTCCCAGAACCCGTCCAGGTAGGCTCGCTGCTCGGCCAGCAGGCCGTCCCAGCCGGTCAGCTGAGCACCCGCCAGCGCGCCGACCACCTGATCGATGAGGGCGGGCCTGGACCGCCCGCTCGACCAGCCGTAGCCGATGTACTTGACGATGTGCAGCTGCTGGCCAGGCGAAACCTCGGCCGCCACGGTCAGCCGGGCCAGATCGGGATAGGACTCGACCCGGCGCGACATCCGCTCCGGCCCGTGGATCTCGTGGGACATCCCGGCCGCGATCCGCAGCCCGCTGACCCGCGTCTTGTGCACCAGCAGAGCCCGGGCCGGCGAACCATCGTTAGAACACTGGTGCTCCTCGCTGACCAGCGGATTCTCCAAGATGGCCGCCAGGCGGGGGTCCTTGCCCCGCTTCGGCAGTTCCTCGTTCGTGACGATCTCGGACTGCAGCACGAGCCGCAGTTTCTGGTCCACCGGCTCGACCGTGTAGCTGATCGCCGCGATCGCGCGCTGGGTCAGCGACACCATCCGCACTGACCGCACCTTGATCCTCGCCCCGGCCGGAGACGACCAGTCCACCTCGCGGGTCAGCGTGCCTGCCCGCAGGTCCAGGACGCGCTCGTGCGAGTGCAGCGTGCCGTACCTGATGTCGAAGGGCTCGTCGTCCACGAGCAGCCGGATGATCTTGCCGTTGGTGACGTTGATGACGGTCTGCCCGGCATCCGGAAAGCCGTATCCTGCCTCCGCGTACGGCAGCGGCCTGACCTCGTACACCGAGTTCAGATAGCTGCCGGGCAGCCCGTGCGGGTCTCCCTCATCAAGGTTGCCGCGCAGTCCGATGTGCCCGTTCGACAGGGCGAAGACCGACTCGCTCTGCGCCAGAAGGTCCAGGTCGAGTCTCTTCTCGACGAGCCGCCAGGGCTCTGCCCCGTAGGCCGAGTGCTTGATCATTGGCCCCCCTGGCCCGGCTGCCCGTCCTGGTCGAGTAGTTCTGCCAGGTCCTTCACCACGATGTCGGCTCCGTGCTTCCTGAGCTCCTCCGCCTGGCCGACCCGGTCCACGCCGACCACGAGCGCGAAGTGACCCGCCCGGCCCGCTTCGACGCCGGCCAGCGCGTCCTCGAACACCGCCGCGCGGCTGGCCGGCACCTTGAGCTCCTCCGCCGCGGCCAGGAAGGTGTCAGGCGCCGGCTTGCCGCGCAGGCGGCGTTCCGTGGCGATCACCCCGTCCACCCGCACGTCGAACAGACCCGCGATGCCCGCGGAATCGAGCACCTGCTGGGTATTCGCGCTGGAGGACACGATGGCGGTCAATATTCCTTTTTCCCGCGCCGCATGGATGTAGGCGATGGATCCTTCGTACACCTGAACGCCGCCGGCGGCCAGCTTCGCCAGGACCAGATTGTTCTTGCGGTTACTCAGCCCGTAAATGGTGGGCGTCCCCGGCGGGTCATCCGGCGTGCCCGCAGGCAACTCGATGCCGCGGGAGGCCAGGAAGGCCCTGGTGCCGTCGAGCCGGGGCTTGCCGTCTACGTAGGCGTCGTACTCGGCGTGCGGATCGAACGGGACGAATGCGGTTCCCGTGCTCTCGGCGTACGTGCGGAGGAACTCGTCGAACATTTCCTTCCACGCCGCCGCGTGCACGATCGCGGTCTGGGTCACCACGCCGTCCATGTCGAACAGGCAGGCCGCAACCTCGTCAGGAAGCCCGAACATTGCCCCTCCGCGTAAGCTACGCCGGGAAGTCCGGCTTGTCCTGGAGTACCTCGAGGTCAGCCTTGGCCAGTTCCTCGATGTTGACGTCCTTGAAGGTGACCACGCGTACGTTCTTGACGAACCTGGCCGGGCGGTACATGTCCCAGACCCAGGCATCTCGCATCGTAACCTCGAAGAAGACCTCACCGTTGTCACTTGACCGGACGTTCAGCTCGACGTCATTAGTGAGGTAGAACCGGCGCTCGGTCTCGACCACGTGCGTGAACAACCCGACGACGTCACGGTACTCGCGGTAGAGCTGCAGCTCCATCTCCGCCTCGTACTTCTCAAGGTCCTCCGCGCTCATGCGTCCATTCTCCTCTCGTTCTGCCCCGATGCACCCGCCGGGCTGATCCCCGAGGCCACCAGGGCCTCGGCCGGGCCAGCGGCAGGGGGATCGGCGCTCCCCTCGAGCTCCGCGCCGTCCGCGAGCTCCGCGGGGCCCATGAGCTCCGCCGCGTCCACGGGTGCCAGCGGGCCCACGGGATTCACCAGGCCCGCCGCCCTCGTCACGTTCACGAACGAGTACCGGTGCACCGGACTCGGCCCGTGCTCAGCCAAGGCGCGTACGTGCTCATCGGTGACATATCCCTTGTGCCGGTCAAAACCGTATAGGGGATAACGTTCGTGCAGGTCCCGCATCATCCGGTCCCGGCTGACCTTGGCCACGACCGAGGCCGCCGCCACCGACGCGGTGACCCGGTCGCCCTTCCAGATCGCGAGCCCGGGTACGCCGAGGCCGCGAACCGGGAAGCCGTCCGTGAGCACGTACCCTGGCACGGCGCGCAGGCCCGCGAAGGCGCGGCGCATGCCGGAGACGTTGCACACATGCAGCCCGGTGGCATCGATCTGGTCAGCCCCGATGACGACGACATGCCAGTCGATGGCGCGGCGGAGCACCTCGACGTAGGCTTCTTCCCTCACCTGCGGGGTCAGCAGCTTGGAATCGGCCAGGCCGGGCATCCGCCGGATGCTGGCCGGATCGAGCACGACGGCCGCCACCACGAGCGGGCCCGCGCACGCTCCCCGTCCGGCCTCGTCGATACCGGCCACAGGGGCGAACCCGGCCCGGGCGAGCACGGCTTCGTAGGCGCCGAGCCCGCCGTCACGCCGAGGCGTATGCCCCGGATACCTGGGATACCGGGTCCAGGCCGGGGCTACCGGGCCGGAAGGGGCTGAGGGCGCTGAAGAGGCCAGGCGGCTGACGGCCGGCGCAGCACGATCGCGGGTCATGACACTCCGCAGGGTACGCCAGTTCGCGTCCTCGCGCGGTCAAGGCCGCCAGGCCCCAGAGCGGCCGAGGCGCGTCCATATGCAGTTAGATACGTATGTGGTGACAGTATGAGCGGGCGAGTGCCCCTGACGCTGGCGTGCTGGGACTACGACCGGACGGCGGCCCTGGCGAACGGGGACATCAGGCCGGACGGCGTGGACCTCACCTACCTGAGCCTGCCGGTGGAGGAGACGTTCTTCCGGATGCTCAGGTACCGCGAGTTCGACGCGGCCGAGATGTCCCTGTCCTCCTACGTGATCAGCCTGCTCGACGACGGGCCATTCATCGCGATCCCGGCGTTCACCTCCCGGGCGTTCCGGCACAACGGCATCTACGTCCACGCGGGCAGCGGCATCACCGAACCGGGCGACCTGCGCGGACGCGTCGTCGGGCTGGCCGAGTACCAGCTGACGGCGAACGTCTGGATCCGCGGCATCCTCGCCGAGCACCACGGCGTGCCCGTCGAGTCCGTCCGGTACCGTACCGGCGGCCTGCACGAGCCCGGCCGGGTCGCCAAGGTCGCGCACGACCCGCCGCCCGGCGTCCAGATCGAGCCGATCCCGGCCGGCCGGACGCTGGCGGACATGCTCGTCACCGGGGAGATCGACGCGCTGTACACACCGCGGATACCCCGCCCGTTCGGGGAAAATAACCCCCGGGTGCGGCGGCTGTTCGCCGACCCCCAGCGGCACGAGGAGCAGTACTACGCGGCGACCGGGATCTTCCCGATCATGCACGTGGTGGTGCTCCGCCGCGACGTGTACGAGGCACGCCCGTGGCTCGCGCAGTCGCTGTTCAAGGCGCTAGAGGAGGCCAGGCAGACGGCGGCCCGGCGGATGGCCGAGACGGCGGCGAGCCGGTACATGCTGCCGTGGCTGTACGCGGAGGCCGAACGCTGCCGGGAGCTGATGGGACCGGACTTCTGGAGCTACGGCCTGGCCGGCAACGAGGCCGCGCTCAGCACGTTCCTGCGGTACTCCTCCGACCAAGGGCTGGCCCGCCGGCGGCTCGCCCCGGCGGACCTGTTCGCCCCCGAGACCAGGGAAAGCTACGTGATCTGATGTCGCTCGCAGATCTACCCGGAGCTGCGCCGCCGTCAGCTCACCGGACGGCCCGGGTCCGGCGCCGGGTGATCCGCCGCCGGACCCGGCGCTGCAGCCAGGTGACGGGGACGGCGGCGGCGAAGCCGAGCGTCAGCGGGAGGGCCGGGCTTGACGGCTCGAGCCGGGCCGAGAGCAGGCCGGCGGTGCTGGCGCTCCCGGCTGCGGGCGGGGCGGCCGCGGAGTTCAGCTTCGACTGCTCGAAGGTGGCCGGAATCGGCAGTATCCGCCACCGGCTCGGCGGCCAGATGATGACGAAGGCCCGGCCGATGACGGCGTTCTCCGGGACCGTGCCGCCGCCGGGCTCGCCGAGGTGATCCCGGGAGTCGTCGGAGATGAGCCGGTGGTCTCCCATCACCCAGAGCCGGCCCTGCGGCACGACGATGTTGAACCTGATCTCGGAGGGGGCATCGCCGGGGTACAGGTACGACTGCTCGGTCAGCGGAACGCCGTTGACCGTGACCCAGCCCTGCGCGTCGCAGCAGGCCACGTCGTCGCCCGGCAGCCCGATGACCCGCTTGATGAGGATGTCTCCGGGATGCCCGAAGCCGAACATGCTGGCAAAGCCGTCGACGAACTTCTCAGCGAAATTGGTGTTGGCAGGCAGCGGCCCCGGGTCCCATGAGCCATCCCCGTTGAACACCACGATATCGCCGCGGTGAATGCCGCGAACGTCGTAGACCAGCTTATTGACCAGGACCCGGTCGTTAATCTCGAGCGTGTTCTCCATCGACCCGGACGGTATGAAGAAGGCCTGGATCGCGTACGTCTTGATGACGACCGCCAGCAGCAGCGCGACGACGACCAGGATCGGGAACTCGCGCCAGAACGACCGCTTCTTGCGCGGGCGCGGACCCGTCCGACGCCCGCCAGCCCGCGCCCCAGACGCCTCGGAACTCGTGGACGCCGCCTCGTCGTCCGGCGACGCCTCCGCCGCAGTCGCACTGGCGTCAGCCGCATCGTCAGCCGCGTCGTCGGCCGTGGCCTTCGCCACCGGACCTTCGGCTTTCCCGCCTGCGGCGGGACTGGACGCCTCGGACCCATTGCCCATCAGGATCGCGGCGTGGTGACCCCGGCCCTCGGGCCGGGGAGGAAACGCCGCTTCACCTCCCCCGGAATGTCAGTGGCGTTCGCTAGTGTGTTCGCATGTCCCGATACCGTCTGCTCCCATGCCACGCCGACGTGAACGCGGCCAGGAACATCGCGGCGGGACACGCCGTGACTGCGCGGGGAGGCGACGGGGTAGCCCGGCCCGTGAACCGCGAACCTCACCTGCTGCTCCAACCGGCGTAGTAGCTGGAATCCCCGCCCTCAGGCCGGGGAGGATGTCAACTGCGCCCCTTCCGTCCGCGAGAGGGCACCGGGACCTAGACGGCTCACGCAGACCCGCGCCCCTCGTCGGGGTTCAGTGTCATCGTGTCGAGCTTAGCGCCATATCCTGGCCACTGGACCGGCAACCCCGCGCCAGCGGCAGGTCAGGTAGGCCAGGCAATTGCCTGCGTAAATCACATTTCCGCACAATGGGAGGCCTTTGCGACGGCGGCTAAGCGGGCCTAGGACGGCGGCCTTGACCGCCGCCGGTCTCGACGGCGCCGGCGCAGCAGGAGCAAGGGGGCTCCGATGACACCGGCGGTGCCGGCCGCGCCCGCCACCGGGACGGCCGCCACGCCGCTCAGCGCGGCCCCGCCGACGGTGACCGCGGTCCCGCTGACGCCGAGCACGGCCGCGCCGGCCGCGCCCGCGTGCAGCGAGGCCTGCTGGAAGGTCGACGGGATGGGCAGATCGCGGACCTGCGACGGCGGCCAGATGATCAGGAACGCGCGGCCCACGACCTGGCTCTCGGGTATCGCGCCGCCGCCCGGATCCTCCGGGTGAAAGCGCGAATCATCGGAGTCGCTGCGGTGGTCTCCCATGACCCACAGGTGGCCAGCCGGAACCACCTCGCTGAACTTGGAGGAAGGCGGGTTGCCGGGGTACACGTAGGAGCCCTCGCTCAGCGGAACGCCGTCGACCGTCACCTTCCCGTCGGTGCAGCACGCCACGTGATCGCCGGGCAGGCCGATCACTCGCTTGATGTAGTAGGTCTGGTTGTCCTGCAGTCCGATGCCGGAGAGCACGTCGTCGAAGATCCGGACCACCGGGTCGCTGGAGGGCGGCGGGGCGTCAGGGCCCACGAATCCTGCCCGCTGAACACGATGATGTCGCCGCGCGCGATGCCGCGGAAGTGATAGACGACCTTGTTCACCAGGACCCGGTCGCCGACCTGGAGCGTGTTCTCCATCGACGCGGACGGGATCCGGTACACCTGGACGATGAACGCCTTCACCAGCAAGGTGAGGACGGCGGCGGCCACCACGATGGTCAGCAGCTCGCGCCAGAAGTGCTTCTTCTTCTTCTTGGCCGCCGGAGCGCTCTGGCCCGGTTCTTTTTCCGGCTTCGACGTGCGGGGCGACGCGAGAGTGTCAGGATCGGTCTGATCGTCCATCGGCTGCCCGCCGGGCACGTCAGCTACCGGTCTGGTCGCGACGCTCCTTGATGCGGGCCGCCTTGCCGCGCAGATCCCTCAGGTAGTACAGCTTGGCGCGGCGCACCTTGCCCCGGGTGACCGGCTCGATCTTGTCGATCGACGGGCTGTGCACCGGGAAGGTCCGCTCGACGCCCACGCCGTAGCTGACCTTGCGGACGGTGAAGGTCTCCCGAGCCCCGCTGCCCTGGCGCCGGATCACCACGCCCTGGAACACCTGGATCCGTGAGCGGTTCCCCTCCGTGACCCGGACGTGGACCTTGAGCGTGTCCCCGGGCCGGAAGTCCGGGATGTCGGACCGGGTCTGGGCCTGCTCGATTTCGGCAATCGCGGTATGCATGACAGCGGTTTCCTCGGTGGTGGTCGTGTGCGGGCACCCGGCAGCGTCCGGCTCGCGCCAGGGGGCCTACGGGGTCCCGGGGCCAGGTGCCTGAAAAGACAGCGGACTTCAGTGTGCCATATCTTCGCCGCTAACCGGTAAGCCAGCAGCAGAAGGGCCCTCCCCGGAGCGGTGCTCACCGCTCTGCTCACCGCTGGCGAACCCGGCCTCGGCCAGCACCTGGAGGTCGCGCCGGTCTAGGTCACGCAGGGCCCCGATAAGATCCGGCCGGTGGGCGGCGGTCCGGCGCAACGCCATATCGCGACGCCAGCGCGCGATCGCGGCGTGGTTACCCGACAGCAGGACCTCGGGCACCTCGCGCTCCCGCCAGGCACGCGGCCGGGTGTAGACGGGTCCCTCGAGCAGCCCGCGCATGTCTCCGTCGCCGCCGAACGAGTCGTCCATGGCCGAGGACGCGTTGCCCAGGACGCCAGGCAGCAGCCGCCCCACCGCTTCGAGCATGACCAGCGCGGCGACCTCGCCGCCGGCCAGCACGTAGTCGCCGATGCTCACCTCGTCTACCGGCATCCGCGCCCGCATCACGTCGGCGACCCGTCCGTCGATGCCCTCATACCGCCCGCAGGCGAACACCAGCCGCGGTTCGGTCGCGTACCGGGCCGCCGTGTCCTGGGTGAACGGCACTCCGCTCGGCGTCGGCACGACCAGCCGGACCCCGACACCCCCGGCTGGGATGATCTCGTCGAGCGCGTCGCCCCAGACGTCCGGCTTCATCACCATGCCGGGGCCGCCGCCGAACGGCAGGTCATCCACGGTGTGGTGCACGTCCTTCGCCCAGCGGCGCAAGTCGTGCACGCGGAACTCGATGTCGCCGCGCGCCGCCGCCTTCCCGATCAGCGAGACCCCGAGCGGGCTGCCGAAGTATTCGGGGAAGATCGTCACGATGTCGATGCGAAGCCCCACGCCCTCTCCTGTCTTTATTATCCCGAACGGGCTGTGGGGCGCTATGGCGCTTGCGCTGGGTCGAGCAGGCCGGGGGGCGGGTCGATGACGACAACCCCGCCCTGCACATCGACCTCGGGCACGATCGCCTTGACGAACGGCACGAGGGACTCGCCTTCCTGACCGTCCGTGCGGCGCACCACCAGCAGGTCCTGGCCGTAGTGGAGCACGTCCGCCACGACGCCCACCGGATCGCCGGCGCAGGTCCGCACCGAAAGGCCGATCAGCTCGAAGTCGCGGAATTCGTCGGGGTCACCGACCTCCGGCAGCTGGCTCGAATCCACGCTCAGCCAGCGGCCGGTCAGCTCGGCGGCCGCGGTCCGGTCGGTGACCCCGGCGAACCCGACCAGCAGCTGTCCCGAATGCCAGCGCGCCGAGGCCACCGTCAGCTGCGCGCCCGGCTGTTCACCGGCCGCAGGCTCGTCGGCGCGCTCGGCAACATCCAGGGTGGCGCCCACGGCGAACCGGAGGTCAGGCTCATCGGTCCTGACCCCCATCACGACCTCGCCGCGGATCCCGTGCGGACGGCCGATGCGGCCGACGATTACCCGCATCAGGTCAGCGGACCTCGTTGGCGTCCAGCAGGTCGATCCGGACATAGCGGCCCTCCGCCAGGGCGTTGATAACCGTCCGCAGCGCCCTGGCGGTGCGCCCGCCCCTGCCGATGACCTTGCCGAGGTCGTCGGGATGCACCCGCACCTCCAGGACGCTGCCCCGGCGCAGCGTCCTGCTGGCTACCTGGACGTCGTCCGGATACTGGACGATGCCCCGGACCAGGTGCTCGAGGGCTTCCTCAAGCACGTCAGGCTCCGCTCCCCGGCTCGTCAGCTCCGGCCTCGTCAGCCCCGGCCTTGGCGTCAGCGGCCTCCTCGCTCACCGCGTCAGCGGCAGCCGCTTCGACGGCCGGGGCCTCGGTGTCCTCGACAGCCGGGGCCTCGGTGTCCTCGACGACCGGGGCCTCGGTGTCCTCGACAGCCGGGGCCTCGGTGTCCTCGACAGCCGGGGCCTCGGTGTCCTCGACGACCGGGGCCTCGGTGTCCTCGACGACCGGGGCCTCGGTGTCCTCGACGACCGGGGCCTTGGTGTCCTCGACGACCGGGGCCTTGGTGTCCTCGACAGCCGGGGCCTTGGTGTCCTCAGCGGCCGCTTCGGCCTTGGCCCGCCCCTTGGGGGCACTGTCCTTGGGAGCGCTGTCCTTGGGCGGGGTGTCCTTGGCGGGCTTGGCCGCCCTGGACTGCGTCCCGGCCTTGCTCTCCTTGGCTTCCTTGCTGGCCTGGCTCGCCTTGGCGGCGGCGGTGAAGGCCTCCTTCTTGTCCGCGCGCGGCTCGGCGGTCCGGAGCGTGCCTTCCGCACCCGGCTCCCCGGTGAACTTCTGCCAGTCCCCGGTGATCTTGAGCAGGACACGAACGGGGTCGGTGGGCTGCGCGCCCACCGAGAGCCAGTGCTGTGCCCGCTCGGAGTTCACTTCGATGATCGAGGGCTCGGCCTTCGGGTAGTACTTGCCGATCTCCTCGATAGCGCGCCCGTCGCGCTTGGTGCGCGAATCCGCGACAACGATCCGGTAATGGGGCTCCCGGATTTTGCCCAGGCGCTTCAGTTTGATCTTGACAGCCACGACTGTGGTCTTCTCCCAGCGATAGATGCGAAGCGGCGGACCCGCGCCGACCGGGGAACAGCCGACGGGACCGCACAGATGAGCCAGGCCGAGCGAACGAGGAGAGGGCGCCGCATGGCCTAGCGGTCAGCATCACATTGTGCCAGACAACCGTCGCTGACTAGTAATCGTCGCCCGAACCCGGGCGGGCCAGGGGTCAGCCGCACAGCGCGCCGCGATCCGTCGCCACGGCAAGCCGCGGTCAGCCGCCTTAGCAAACCGCGGTCAGCCGCCACAGATTGTTGACAATTTTGTTGAACATTTCTAGGATCGCCCCGTGGATGGGCGCGACGACGCGGTGTTGGCCACGGTCGGGCCGGCCGAGCCGCACGGACGCCGCTGGGCGGAGCCCAGGGGCGGCGGCTGGCGGGTGAGCGGCTGCGGCGGGCGATCCTGGCCGGGGACATGGCGCCGGGGCAGCGGCTGGTGGAGCGTCATCACGGCCCTACTCGACCAACCGCAGCCGGGAAACAACAACGCGGCCACGAAAGCAGGGCCCTCACCATGAAAGACTGCCCGTCTGCGGGGCCGCCCAGGCCCGCTACCTCGGCATCTCACATTTTGAAACAGTTACATAACGTGCGTTGACTATCGCCGAACGGGCATCCTAGCGTTGCCATACTGTTCAATATCTGTACGTTCGTTCGCAGAGCGCACACCAGCAGTGGTACAGCACCGGACGCACTCTCACAAAGTGATAGGAGCCCGCATATTAGGCATCCGACACCGAGGCCCCACGGGAAACCAATGAGGTCAAGCGCACCCGCTTTCACTCCTGGCGCCCCCTCATTGGGATTTAGGTGATGTTAGCCTCATGACGCCGCAGCACCCTGAGTCCAGATCCGCAGGGGTCGTACGGTGTCAGCTCATACGCGGTCCCGCGCCCTCGGCGCGACCTCAAAGGAGATCGATTGCACATGAGTGACCAGACTGCGCAACCCGAGAGAACTAACCCGGCCGACGGCGTCAGCCGACGTGGTTTGCTGCGCGCGGCCGGCGCCAGTGCGGCCGTCGTGGGGGGCGGCGGGCTGCTCGAGGCATGTAGCTCCAGCATTAAGGGTGCCTCCTCCACAACCTCTTCCTCTTCTTCGGCCACCACGGGCGCAAGCACCCAGGACATCCTGATCGGCTTCATTCACCCGCTTACTGGCGCCCTGGCGGACTTCGGCACCTCGGACAACTGGATCGTGAGCACGATCCAGGCCACGCCGCAGTACAAGAACGGGTTCAAGATCGGCGGGAAGACCTACAAGGTCAACATCAAGTCCTACGACACCCAGTCCGACCCCACCCGCGCCGGTCAGCTGGCCAGCCAGGCCATCCTGTCTGACAAGGTGGATCTCCTCCTTGCCTCATCCACACCGGAGACGGTCAACCCGGTCGCGACCACGGCGGAGAAACTGGGTACGCCACTGATCTGCGGCAACGTCCCGTGGCAGGCCTGGTACGCCAACCTGGGCGGCAACCCGACACCGGGGAAGTCGACGTTCAAGCCCACCTGGACGACGATGTACTTCCTCGGTGTCAACGACCTGTGCAACGCCTTCATCCCGATGTGGAACAAGATCCACGCCCAGCTGAGCACCAACAAGGTCGTCGCCTGCATGTTCCCGAACGACTCGGATGGCAACGCCTTCCGCGCCGCGTGGCCGCTGTTCGCCGGGCCGGCCGGCTACACGCTGGTCGACCCGCCCGCCTACACCGACGGGCTCACCAACTACAGCTCGTTCATCAGCGAGTTCAAGTCGAAGGACTGCCAGTTCTTCACCAATGTGCAGCTGCCGCCCGACTTCAACGTGTTCTGGAAGCAGGCCGCGCAACAGGGCTACAAGCCGAAGCTGGCGACCGTGGCCAAGGTGCTGCTCTTCCCGTCCGATGTCGCCGCGCTCGGCTCGCTGGTCAACAACGTCGCCACGGACGCGTGGTGGACGCCCAATATGCCATGGAAGTCCTCGCTCACCGGGCAGACCTGCGCGCAGATAGCCGCCGCGTTCACCTCGGCTACCGGCTCGCAATGGGTGCAGTCGCTCAGCAACTACAGCCTCTTCGAGGTCGCCTACGCGGCGCTGACCTCGGTGAACAACCCGCACGACAAGAGCGAGGTCGCCGCGGCCCTGTTCAAGGTGAACATCGAAGGCCTCGCCGGCCAGCTCAACTGGACCTCGAGCAAGAACCCCGCTCCGGGTGTCGTGGACACGCCCTGCGTCGGCGTGCAGTGGAAGCCCAACTCGAAGTACGGCTGGTCGATGGAGGTCGTCGACAATACGCTGATGCCCGAGGTTCCGCTCACCGGAACGCTCGAGCCGACGAACAAATGACCGGATGACAGATCCACTGCTTGAACTGGACCACGTGACGAAACGGTTCGGCCGGGTCGTCATCGCGGAGGACCTGTCGTTCGCAGTCGGGCCCGGGGACACGGTCGGGATCGTGGGGCCGAACGGAGCTGGCAAGACCAGCCTGTTCGGCCTCATTTCCGGTGACCTGTCCCCGGGTGCCGGGGACATCTCCTTCGCCGGGCGCACCGTCACCAAGCTGGAGGCGGCGGCTCGGTGCAGGCTCGGCATCGGCCGCACCTACCAGGTGCCACGGCCCTTCGGCGACATGACCGTATTCGAGAACGTGCTTGTCGCCGCGCAGCAGGGCGCCGGGCTACGGCGCCGGGCCAGCTACGCGGCGGCCGCCGAAGCGCTCGAACGGGCCGACATGACCGGCGAGGCGAACCTGCCCGCCGAGCGGCTCGGCCTGCTGCAGCGCAAGCGGCTGGAACTCGCCCGCGCGCTCGCGTCGCGGCCGAAGCTGCTGCTGCTCGATGAGGTGGCCGGCGGGCTGACCGACCCGGAAGTCGCCCAGGTGGTGGAGATCGTCCGCGGCGTGAACGCCGAGGGCATCGCGGTGATCTGGATCGAGCACGTCGTCCGGGCCCTCACCCCCGTGGTGGACCGGCTGATCTGCCTGGCCGGCGGTTCGTTCGTCGGCGACGGCACGCCCGCCGAGGTACTGGCCACCCCGGCCGTCCGCGAGGTCTTCCTCGGCACCGAGGTCACCGCCTCCCTGAGCGGCGGAACCCTGAGCGAGGACTTGAGCCCCGGAGGCCTCCAATGAGCGAGCCCCCGCGCGAGCCAAAGGGCCGCGGCCCCGCCTGGACTGAGGAGCGAGGAACGAGCGACGAGGGAAGGCGGGGCCTCGAAAGCGGCCCGGCGGCGAGCGGGGCCAGCAGAGCGAGCGAGGCCCTACTAGAGGTCCGCGACCTCACCGTGCACCACGGTCAGCTACGAGCCCTGGATCACATCTCGCTGCGGGTGTTCCCCGGCGAGGTGTACGCGATCATCGGCGCGAACGGCGCGGGCAAGTCCACCCTGCTGCGCACGATCGCCGGCCTGCACCAGCCCACCGAGGGCGCGATCTTGTACGACGGCAAGGACATGACCAAGGTCAGGCCGGAACGCCGCGCCACCCGCGGGATCGCCATGGTGCCCGAGG
>Ga0116223_10003900_pt1 | contig 13159 bp, 11 predicted proteins | sample Sb_taG_3_FD_90092 | JGI IMG/M metagenome (GOLD analysis project Ga0116223, IMG submission 90092) | Peat soil microbial communities from Weissenstadt, Germany - Sb_50d_a_PC metaG | ecosystem: Environmental > Terrestrial > Soil > Wetlands > Peat | place: Germany: Weissenstadt | collected 2010-09-21 | reverse complement strand
GTCATGGCCGGCCTCGCTTCATGGCATCGGGCCCGTTATGCTCGATGCGGCGTCATGCATTCAAGTCTGTTGCGGGAACTGCGAATTCAGTGTTCGCTGCGGCCCGCGCCAAGTGGAATAATAATGCCAGGTCGAATGGTGAGAGCGGTCAAATGAAAAACTACGTGGACGGCGGCGAAGCGATCTTGGAAGCGTTCCGTAAATTGAAGATCGACTACATTCTATCCTCGCCGGGATCGGAATGGTCGCCGGTCTGGGAAGCCCTGGTGCGGCAAAAACTCGGCAACCGCAACGGCCCGGCCTATATCGACTGCTGGCATGAGACGCTCGCCGTCAACATGGCGACCGGCTACACGCTGATGACCGGGCGGCCGCAGGCCGTTCTGGTGCATGCCGGCGTCGGATTATTACAAGCCGGCATGGGCATCCACGGCGCGCTGCAGGCCGAGGTTCCGATGGTCGTGATGTCGGGTGAATCGCACACGCTGGGCGAAAATCCCGAGCTAGACATCGAGCCGCAATGGTACGGCGGTTTAAGCGTCGGCGGCACCGAGCGCTTCGTCGACAACATCACCAAGTGGTCGCGGCAGGTGACGAGCCCGCACACGCTCTACGAGACGGTAATCCGCGCCGGCGAAATGGCGCAGCGCACGCCGATGGGCCCGATTTATCTCAACGTCGCGCTCGAGCACATGCTGCACGACTGGTCGCCGCCGGCGAACGACCGCGATGTGCCCTTCGCGCCGCGCGTGCAGGCGCATCCGAGCGAAGTGGAAAAGGTTGCCGGCCTTCTGCTCAAAGCAAAAAATCCGATCGTCGTCGCCGAGCATGCCGGCCGCGATCCGGCGGCCTTCCAGGCGCTGGTGGAGCTTGCCGATCTGCTTGCAGTCCCGGTGACGTGGGGCCGCGCCGCAAATTACGCGAATTTCCCGACCGACCACCCGCTCTATCTCGGCGTCGCCAGCTACGACCATCTCAAGGATGCGGATCTCATACTGCTCGTCGGCGGCCGAGCGCCCTGGTACCCGCCGCATGTGCGTCCGGGCCGAGGCAAGATCGTCGCGATCAACGACAATCAGTTCAAAGGCCATATGATCTATCAGAACTTGCACGCCGATCTTTATCTCGAAGGCGACATTGCGGCGTCATTGCAAGCGCTCGCTCAGGCAGCCCGCGCCGCCAAGGTTGCTGCCGACCCGGTCAAGAAGCGGCGCGAAAAATGGACGGCCGCGCACGACACTTTCGTCGCCGGCCTTAAGGCTGAAAAAGTTAAAGCGCGCAGCGGCAACGGCAAGGCGATCGATCCGCTCGCCTTGGTCGCCACGCTCGGCGAAGTCATGCCGGCCGACACGATCTATGTCGATGAAACGATCACTCACGGCCAAACGCTGCGCCAGCATTTGCCCTTCACCGCGCCGCAAACCTTCTTCCGCGGCTTTGGCGGGCTCGGCCAAGGCATCGGCACCGCACTTGGCATCAAGCTCGCCGCGCGCGAACGGCCGGTCGCTTTGCTCGTCGGCGACGGCGGTTTCCTCTACAACCCAGTGATCCAGGCACTCGGCGCTTCGAAGCAGCATGGCTTGCCGATCCTGATCGTGGTCTTCAACAACAGGAAGTATCTCGCGATGGAGAAGGGACACATCCATCATTATCCGGACGGTGCCGCCGAGAGCGCCCGCATGCATCTTGGTTCGCGATTGGATGGCCCCGACTATGACGCGCTGGGCTCGCATTTCGGCTTCCACGGCGAGCGCGTGGTTGAGCCGGGCAAGCTCAAAGCCGCGCTGCAAACGGCGATGCAAAAAGTGCAGGACGGCAGCACCGCGATCCTCAACGTCCTGCTCAGCCGCTAAGGAAGCGGCATCCACAGTACCTGGTCGATCCGCGGGGCTCCCGTCGCCAGCATGACCAGGCGGTCGAGGCCGAGCGCAATGCCTGAGGCCGGCGGCATCCGCGCCAGCGCGGCGATAAAGTCCTCATCGATCGGATAGCGCTCGCCGTAGATGCGCTCCTTCTCCGTCATTTCCCGTTCGAGGCGGGCCCGCTGCTCGGTGGCATCGGTGAGTTCGCCGAAGCCGTTGGCGAGCTCGACGCCGCAAACATAAAGTTCGAAGCGCTCGGCGACGCGCGGCGGATCTTGTGTTGAACCTTGCGCCGGGCGCGCCAGCGCCGCCAGCGTCGCGGGGTACTCATCGAGAAACGTGGCGCGGCCGATGCCGAGCTGCGGCTCGACGCGCTCCACCAGCACGCGGCTGAAAATATCGCCCCAGCGGTCGTCGGCGGCGATACGGATGCCCGCGTCCCGCGCGGCACTGGCAAACCGTTCGCGGTCGGGCCTGCCGTCCGGCAGCGTCGCCAAGACATCGATGCCGGCGAAGCGCGTAAACGCTTCCGCGACGGTGAGCCGCTCCGGCGCGGCGAATGCATCGGCCGCGCGGCCGCGAAAGCGCAACTGCCGCGTGCCTGCCGCCTCCGCCGCGAGCCTCAGGATCGCCGCGCAATCTTCCATCAACGACGTATATGGCTCGCCGGCGCGATACCATTCGATGAGCGTGAACTCAGGATGATGCAGCGCGCCGCGCTCGCGATTGCGAAAGACTTTGGCGAATTCGACAATGCGCCGTTCGCCGGCAGCGAGAAGTTTCTTGCAGGCGAATTCCGGCGAGGTGCGCAGATAAAGCGGCGCTGCCGAACCATCCGGGGCCGCAAGCGCCGTTGCGAAAGCGTGCAGATGGGTTTCGTTGCCGGGCGAAACCTGCAGCGCGCCGGTTTCCACCTCGACAAAATCGCGCTCGACAAACCACGCGCGCAGCGCCGCGACGATCCGGCCACGCGCCATGAGCACCGGCCGACGGTCGGCATGGACGTGCGGGGCCCAAAATGGCGAAGAACGGGGCTTATCGTCCGACATGTCCTTGTCCGAGGCCAATTGAGGAAATAACTGGCGAATGGGCGCAGGATCGTTATGTTGCGCCTCCTAACGAGGCCAAAGCATCCAAGGATTGCGTCCCGTGAAAGTCATCGCCAGCTCACTGCGAAAAGGCAATATCGTCGAGATCGACGGCAAGCTCGGGGTCATCATGGCTACCGAGAATATCCATCCCGGCAAGGGCACGCCGGTGACCCAGATGGACGTACGCCGGATCAGCGACGGCGTGAAGCTCTCGCTGCGCTACAAGACCACCGACCAGGTCGAGCGCGCCTTCGTCGAGGACAAAAAGCACCAATACATGTACCAGGACAGCGACGGCTTCCATTTCATGAACATGGAAAGCTATGACCAGGTCGCGCTGCCGGCCGACATCATCGGCGACCAGTCGGCTTATCTGCAGCCGGAGATGGAAGTGACGATCAGCCTGCACGAAGGCACGCCCGTCGCAATCGAGCTGCCGCCCAAGGCAACGCTCGAAGTGGTCGAGACCGAGCCGACGATCAAGAGCCAGACGGCGGCCTCGTCCTACAAGCCCGCTGTGTTGTCGAATGGGGTGCGCACCATGGTGCCGCCTTTTGTCACCACGGGCACCAGGATCGTGGTGATGACCGCCGACGGCAGCTACGTCGAGCGCGCCAAAGACTGATATCTCGCGCCGAACGCACAAGCCGCATTCTGAACATTTGTTCATTGCCGGCCCGACCCATGGCCGCGGCACCGCTTGGCAGGACGCGCGTTGGTAGCGATAGTACACGGTCGATCTGGGGATTCCGACCTGTGCGCGCTTCGCCGAAAGTCTTTCGCAGCCTCATTGCGACTGGGCTCGCAGGCGCGGTGCTGTGCGCCGCTGCGCAGACTGCGTTGAGCGAAGGCTGCAAGCCGAGCCACTTACGGCCGCTTTATTTTCTCAAGACCATGGGGCCTTGCAAATTCGACATCGACAGCTTGAGCTTTGCCGGCGAGCCGGTCGAGCAAGCCATGTGCCTGATGCGCGGCATGGACGCGACGCGAAATCTCGCCCCGCCGCTGGATCAATTGCCAGCCCCGCTGGCAAGCCGCATCGGCGAAAGCATCGGGCTTCCATCTCGCGAAGTGCTGAGCAGCTATTTATCCACGCAGGATCTCGAATGGGATTTCGCTGCCTATCTTTGGCAGCCGCTGTCGCGGGCCCGCAACAACGATCCGGATGCCCCAACGGCACGATATTTTGTCATCCATGACACCAGCGGGCCGTACTACGGACACCGCGCATTCCCCAACGACATCGATGTCAATCCGAAAATCAACACCCTTGCAAATTTCGTGTGCTCGGATGAATGGGGAAAAGCCCACGTCGTCATCAACCGCTCCGGCGGCATGTTGCTGGATCATGAACTCTCTACGCCGTGGCGCGAGACGAAATTCGAGCAAGCGGCGGAATTCGGCGGCGCGCTGAAGGGCCTGTTCCTGCATACCGAGCTGATTCAGCCGCGGCGCGCGGGTGGCGGCGGCGACGCGCGCACGCCCGATCCGGCCTTCTCGCCCGCCCAATATGATCGCCTTGCGCTGCTTTATACGATCGCCAGCGTGCGCGCCGACCGATGGCTTATTCCGGCGTTCCATGCGGCGCTCGATGCGGACATCTACAACGGGCACGACGATCCGCTGAATTTCAATGTCGAAAGCTTTGCAGCCAGCCTCGACCGGCTGGTCGAAAAACTGGAAGGGCCTGAGCAGATCCAGGCCGCCCATCAGTGACCATCGCGCCTCGTCGCCTGCGCGATGTGTTGAAAGCCTGCTGTGTCGTTGTGATGTTTGCCTGCCCCGCCGTCGCACAGGAGGCGCCGCAGCCAAGCGCCGCGATAGTCCCCGCGCCCGAAATCGAGATGCAAAGCCCACGCGTTTCGTTCGCGGAAGCGGACTGGGCGGCGGCACGCCCAGCTTTGGCCGGCGTCGATCCGCTCACGCTCAACGCCGCGACCGAAAGAATTTTCCCGAAAATCGGCGCGAGCCCGGTGCCGGTCCTGCTGCCATTCGACACCACGACCTTTCTGAAAGACGACGCAGCCGATTCCGCTGGCGATAGCGGCAAATACTTCTTAGGCGTCCAGACATTAAGCTTTTTCTTCGCCGGCCCATCCGGCTACGACGCATTGCTTTTGCTGCAGCCGCATATGAGCGGCCTCGATCTCAGCTTTGACAACCGAGTCGATGTGCAGATCTCCGGCGCAGCGCTGCTCTACCAGCTCGGTGCGCCCGCGCTCGCGGAAGAAAACGCGGTGCCGGAGCTCGAGGGCGAATTTCCCGGCATTCGCCGCGTCCTGCTCGAGGAGCGCGTGCGCTACACCTTCACCCGATTCGGCGTGCCCTATGTCCTGTCGATGCTGTGCAACGACGGACCGAACAGCGCGCGCCGGCTGTCATGTCATGAAGCCGACAAAATCGCCGTGCGCATCCTCAAGGCGCTCAATATCGTCGGCGGTGCGCCACAGAGCGCTGCGGCAATGACCGCACCGCAGACGACAGAGCGGCCCGAGGCGATATCGCCGGACTTCACCTATTACGCGCCGGGCGACATCATTCCCGGCAGCGGCATGAAAGGCCAAGGCGGCCACGCCGATACGACGGTCTATGCGAAAATCCGCTTCCCGATGGCGGAGGCTCCGGCCTATGCCAATTCGCAGTCCTTCATGAATTGGGGCGATTGCGATCACACCGGCCGCGTCAGCGACGGCGGCGACGGGAAGAACGCCACGTATCACTGCCGCGTCAATTCGATCCCGCTCGTGCATGACGAGTCGAAGAATTTCGCCTATCCGTGGCGCGATAATTTTTGCGAGCACCGCTATTACTATGTCGGTCAGTGTCCGTCGGGCTTCGGCCACCAGGGCCAGGATATCCGTCCCGGCGCGTGCCTGCTGCGCAATGAAGGCGCCGACCGCTGCGAGCCGTATTGGGAAAACGTCGTCGCGGTCGCCGACGGCGTCATTATGCGGACGCCCGGCGACAAGGCGCTCTACCTCATTGTCAACAAACCCGGCGAGCACATCCGCTTCCGCTACCTGCACATGAATCCGCAGATGCTGGATGCGGCCGGCATGGTGAGCGGCCGCGCCGTAAGCGAGGGCGAGGTTATCGGCGCGGTCGCCAATTACGGTCGGTATGCGGGCGGCACGACCTATCATCTGCATTTCGACATGCAGGTGCCCACCCGCGACGGCTGGGTATTCGCCAGTCCCTATATAACGCTGGTCGCGGCCTATGAGCGGCTGATCGGCGCACGCGGCCAAATCGTGCGGGATGCAATCCTTGCCACGGCATCGATCGGTACGCCCGCGACCGACGGCCACGCGGGGATTCTTGCGACGGCGAATATCGCGCCGCCGAATGCTATTGTCGCGCCAGAGAGCGAATCTGCCCGTGAACACAAAACCGCCAGCGCCGAACATTGCACGACGCGCGTCGTTAGGGGTCATCGGCGCAGGCTTTGCAAGCCTGATTTTGCCGAGAGGCGCGAGCGCGCAAGGCACGGCGTTCGATCAGTGGATCGCGGCGTTTCGCACGAAAGCCGTCGCGCGCGGCATCACGGAGGAGACCTACACACGCGTCATGCGCGGAGTGCGTCCCGACACCACGGGGCTTGAGGCGATCCGCAATCAGCCCGAATTCAACCAAAAGCTCTGGCAATATCTCAACCGCACTGCCTCCGACTGGAAAATTGTCGCCGGTAAAGAAAAGGCGATGCAGTACGCGGCGCTTTTTTCACGCATCGAACAGGATTTCGGCATCGAGCCCGCCTTCATGCTCGGCGTCTGGGGCATCGAGTCGGCATTCGGCGATCCCGTCGTGGAAAGCAACCATATGCGCCCGGTCATTCCTTCGCTGGCGACGCTCGCTTGGGCCGAACCGCGCCGCCGCCTCTATTGGCAGCAGGAACTGATCAATGCGCTGATTATCATTCAGCGCGGCTGGAGCACGCCCGATGAAATGGTCGGCTCCTGGGCCGGCGCCATGGGCCACACCCAGTGGATGCCTGAGGTGTGGCTTCACGTCGGCATGGACTACAACGGCGACGGCAAAATATCGCCGTATGGTCCGCCGGACGACGCGCTCGGATCGACCGCGCGCTTTTTCGTCGAGCGCGGCAAATACCGCCGCGGCGAGCATTGGGGTTTTGAAGTGCGCATGCCGGGATCGGTCGGCGCGGCGTCACGCAGTTACGCCGCGTGGCAAAAGCTCGGCGTGACCCGCGCCGACCGCCAGCCCTTCCCGCAGCCGAGCGCCGCCGCGCGACCCTGGGTGCCTGTACCCGGCGGCCCGGCATTCCTGCTCGGCCCAAATTTTTTCGCCGCAAAGAGCTACAATCCGTCGATGAACTATGCGCTCGGCCTAGCCTATCTCGGCGATCGCTGCGTGGGTGGCGCGCCCTTCGTGCAAAAGTTTCCAGACAGCGAGCCGCCGCCGACCCTCACTGAAGTCGAGGAAATCCAACAGCGGCTCACCGCGCTTGGCTTCGACACCGGCGGTGCCGACGGCCGTATCGGCAACGCTACGACGCTGGCGGCTCGTGACTATCAGCGCAAGATCGGCATGGAGCCCGCTGACGGCTATTCCGGCGTGGGACTGCTCACCCGGTTGCGCCAGGGGTTGTGAACTGGCTCGTGATCCGGTTGGATTGAGCCGACCAGCCCTCCTCCCCCGAACCCGAAGGAACGCCCCGCCATGACGCCGTCCCAATCCGCGACCGCACGCGCCAAAACCAATAATGACGCCGACCCGGCGGTCGCCGGGATCGAGCGCCCGACGCCTGCCGGCGCCAATGCGCCCGGCTTCGGCAGCGACGTGATTGCCGACGCGCTGCGTTCCCTCGACATCCCCTATATCGCGCTAACGCCGGGCGCCAGCTATCGCGGGCTGCACGACTCAATCGTCAACTATCTCGGCAATTCGAAGCCGCAGATGCTGCTTTGCCTGCATGAGGAAGCCGCCGTTGCCATCGCGCACGGCTACGCCAAGGTGACCGGCAAGGCGATGGTCACCGCCGTGCATTCCAATGTCGGGCTCATGCACGCGTCAATGGCAATGTTCAATGCCTGGTGCGACCGCATGCCGATCGTGGTGCTAGGCGCTACCGGGCCGGTCGATGCCGCCAAGCGCCGGCCGTGGATTGACTGGATCCATACCTCGCGCGATCAGGGCGCGCTCATTCGCGACTACACCAAATGGGACGACCAGCCGTCGTCGCCCGGCGCCGCGCGCGAGGCGATCATGCGCGGCACCTGGATCGCCAATACCGCGCCGCGCGGTCCGGTCTACATCAATTTCGATGCTGAATTGCAGGAGGAAAAAGTCGCCGAGCAATTGCCGCCGATCGACGCCGGCCGCTACATGCCGCCGATCGCGACCGCCGCACCGGCCGATCTCGTGCGCCAGGCGGCGGCGATGCTCAAAGACGCCAAGCAGGTCTTGATCCTCGCCGGCCGCGCGTCGCGCGATCCGGCAGCCTGGAATGCGCGCGTAGCGCTCGCCGAGGCGCTCAATGCACGGGTCGTCAGCGATCTCAAGATCGGCGCGACTTTCCCCACCGACCATCCGCTTTATGTCGGCGCGCCGCGCGCCATCACGCCCGACAGCGTCGAGGGATTGAAGAATGTCGACGTCGTTCTCAGCCTCGATTGGGTCGATCTCGGTGGCGCCATGCGCTACGGCGGACCGATGCCGGCGGCCAAGGTCATTCAGGTTTCGCTCGACCACCGCATCCATGGCGGCTGGAACATGGACTACCAGAGCCTGCCGCCGGTCGATCTCATTCTGTCGGCCGATCCCGATCTCGTGGTGCCGGAATTAGTCAGGGAAATCGGCAAGAGCTCGAAGCCGCATGCTATGCCGAGCGCACGGACCGTTTCCGACAAGGAGCCGGCGGGCTTCACCAACGAGCATATCGCGCGCAGCTTGCGCAAAGTCCTTCGCGACCGGGCGGTCACATACACGCACCTGCCGCTGTCATGGGACGATCGCTGGGTGACGTTGCGCCATCCGCTCGACTATATCGGCTCGGACGGCGGCGGCGGCGTCGGCGGCGGTCCCGGCATTTCGGTCGGGGCGGCGCTCGCGCTCAAGGGCTCCGGCCGGCTGCCGATCGCGATTTGCGGCGACGGCGATTTTCTGATGGGCGTCACCGCGGTGTGGACCGCGGTGCATTACAAGATTCCTCTGCTCTTCGTGCTCGCCAATAACCGCTCGTTCTACAATGACGAACTGCACCAGGAGCGGATGGCGCGCGCGCGCAACCGTCCGGTCGAGAACAAGTGGATCGGCCAGCGCATGTCAGATCCCGAAGTCGATCTCGCCGCCATGGGCCGCGCTCAAGGGGCGGCCGGTTTCGGCCCGATCACCAAGCCGGCCGATCTCGCGCCGGCCTTGGAAAAAGCCATTGCCGCGGTCGATACCGGGCAGGTGGCCGTCGTCGATGTGCGCGTCGAGCCGGGCTACACCGCCACAATGACCGCCGCGATGACCCGCGGCAATTAAGAGCGCGATGGCTCATAAAATGGCCAGCGAGATCTTCGGCCGCTACGTCGCCCAGATGTGGAGCGATTTGCGCGAAGAGGCGAGCCGCGGCATGATCGATGATGAGTCACGCGCGCTGCATGCGGGAGAACACAAGTCATGACGCGAATGCACGGGAAAACTTCGTGGTGCGCTTGCTGCCTCGGCCGCCGGGAATTCATCGCCACTGGACTTGCCGCTGCGACGGCGCTTCCCGCGCGCCGCGCATTGGCGCAGGCGCCGGCAGGCAAGCCGGCACGGCGGATCGACGTGCATCACCATTTCCTGCCGCCGCAATACATCAAAGAGGAACACGAGCGGATCAATTTCGGCCACGGTGCCGTTTCAGCGAACCAGTTGCTGTCCTGGTCGCCGAGCCAATCGCTCGAATTGATGGATCAGAATGGAATCGCCACCGCGATCGTCTCGGTCAGCACGCCCGGCCCATGGTTCGGCGATGTCGCCGCCGGACGCCGGCTGTCGCGGATGTGGAACGATTATGCCGCGGAGCAAATCCGCAATTACTCCGGCCGCTACGGATTATTCGCCGTCGTCCCGTTGCCGGACACCGAAGGCAGTCTCAAGGAAATCGAATATGCGCTCGATACGCTCAAAGCCGACGGCATCGGTCTGTTGAGCTCCTACGACGGCAAATATCTCGGCGACGCAAGCTTCGCGCCGGTGTTCGAGGAACTCAACCGGCGCAAGGCCGTCGTCTATACGCATCCGTCGACGTCGGCATGCTGCAGTAGCGTGCAACCCGGCGTGCCGCCTCAGGCCATCGAATATCCGTTCGAGACGACGCGCACCATCACCAGCATCCTGGTCAACGGCACTATCTTCAACAACCCGGGCATCCGCTGGATTTTCTCCCATGGCGGCGGGGCAACGCCGATGCTGGCCGGCCGCATGGTCGACACCGTCGGCCGCCATCCCAATGCCGCGAAGTTCATGCCGAACGGCATATTGGCGGATTTGCGCAAGCTTTATTACGACACCGCGTCCGCCGACACCGCGGGTTCGATGGCGGCGCTGCGTATCATGGCGCCGTTGAGCCATATCCTGTTCGGCACCGATTATCCGTTCGTGAAGGTCGCGGAGGGGGTCAAGCACCTTGGTGAAGACGAATTGTCGGACGCCGATCGCGAGGCGATCGACCGCGGCAACGCGCTGACGCTGCTGCCGCGGCTCGCTTAGCGGCGGAATACGACTGTGAGCGCGGCTCCCGATCTCACTACACGCCGCTGGGCGCCGCCCCTTATCGGGTTTTCCTCGTTCGTGTTCATTCTCGCCGCCGTTGAGATTCTCATCCGCGTTGGCGTGATCAACCGCTATATCGTGCTGCTGCCTGCCGAAGTTGCGGCAAGTTTCGGCCGCATCATCGTCGAGGAAGATATTTTGCACCGCTTCCTGCTCACGGCATGGGAATGCCTGGCCGCCGGCGTGCTGCTCACCGTGGTCGGCCGGCGCCTTCCTGCACCGCGTGCGCTTGTTCCGGCTCGCCTGCGAAACCTGGATCGCCGCGATAGCAACGGCGCCTTTGGTTCTGCTTTATCCGCTCTTCCTGGTGATCTTCGCCCGCAATGCGTTCACCATCATCATGATGTATGCCATCCTCATCGTGCTGTTCGTACTTGCGATCGGCGCCAATGCGCTGGTGGCGCATTGCGGCGGCCCCGACGAGACCAAGTAAAAATAGGGAGCGAAATATGAACACCGCCGTCCCACTCAAGACCGTGATAGCGCCGCCGCTCAATCTGCCGCAGCACCGCGATGCCTTTTACGGCGGCAAATGGCACAAGGCAAAATCCGGCCGCTATGCCGACGCGATCAATCCCTGCACCGGTGAATCGCTCGGCCCGGTCGCCGATTGCGGCGCGGCCGACGTCGATGCCGCGGTGAATGTGGCGAAAGCGGCCTTCCCGGCCTGGCGCGACACGCCGCCGCTCGAACGCGCGCGGCTATTGAAGCGCATCGCCAATGTGCTGCGCGACCACGCCGAGGAATTGGCGCTGATCGACGCCGCCGATTGCGGCAATCCGTATAGCGAAATGGTGCGCGACGCGACGGTTGCCGCCGCGCAAATCGAATTCTACGCCGGCCTCGTCACCGAGACGAAAGGCTCATCGATCCCGATGGGACCGGGCGTGGTCAATTTTTCGGTGCGTGAGCCGCGCGGCGTCGTCGGCCGCATCATTCCGTTCAACCATCCGTTCATGTTCTGCGCCGGAAAATCCGGCGCGCCGCTCGCGGCCGGCAATACCGTGGTGATGAAGCCGCCGGAGCAGGCGCCGCTGTCGTCGCTGCGCCTTGCCGAGCTGATCGGCGATATTATGCCACCCGGCGTTTTCAACGTCGTGCCGGGCGGCAAGGAAGCCGGCTCCGCGCTCGCGTCGCACCCCGGCGTCGCCATGATCGCGCTGATCGGCTCGGTGCCGACCGGCCGCGCGGTGATGAAAGCAGCCGCAGATACCCTGAAAGCGGTGATGCTCGAACTCGGCGGCAAGAACGCGCTGATCGCTTTTCCCGATGCAGACCCGGACGAGGTCGCCGACGGCGTCATCGGCGGCATGAATTTCACCTGGTGCGGTCAGTCGTGCGGATCGACCAGCCGCGCCTTCGTCCATGAAAAAATCTACGAAGCGGTGCTGGCCAAGGTGAAGGCCAAGGTCGCGCACTACAAGCCCGGCATCGCCACTGATCCCGCTACCACCATGGGCGCCATCATCTCCAAAACCCAGCACGAGCGCATCCTCGGCTTCATCGACAGCGCCAAGCAGGAAGGCGGGCGTTTGCTCACCGGCGGCGGCCGGCCGAGCGACCCGGCGCTCACCAAAGGCTATTTCATCGACCCGACGGTGTTCGCCGACGTGCGGCCGGATATGCGCATCGCGCGCGAGGAGATTTTCGGGCCGGTGCTTTCCGTTTTCAAATGGAGCGACGAGACCAAAATGCTCGGCGAGGTGAACGCCGTCGAATACGGCCTCACCGCCTCAATCTGGACCAACGACCTCTCGACCGCGCACCGCACCGCCGCCGCCGTGCAGGCCGGTTTCGTCTGGATCAATGAGGTCTCGAAGCATTTCCTCGGCGCGCCGTTCGGCGGCTACAAGCAGTCCGGCATCGGCCGCGAGGAATGCTTTGAGGAAATGCTCGCCTATACGCAGGAGAAGAACATTCACGTGCGGCTCAAGCCGGCCAAACTCTGAGTTCGGTCAGCTTCGGCTGTTTTGCCGCGCGCACTTGGTGAACGCGGCCACATGCTTTACCACCCGCCTTGTGTAAAGCTGCGGGAGCCGACAACGGAATCGTTAAAGTTCCACCGGGAGCGACTGTGAAACGACGCGACTTCATTACGCTTCTAGGAGGTGCGGCCGCGCTTGGCGGCTGGCCGCTCGCCGATGCCGGCGCGCAGCAGGGCGGACGCGTCCGGAGGGTCGCGGCGCTCATTGGCACGCCGAAGGATTCCGACACCGAGGCGAATATCGCGGCATTTGAAAAGACCCTTCAGAGTCTGGGGTGGGCGTTAGGCCGGGACGTCGCCATCGACTATCGCTTTGGCGCCGCTATAGACCCGGCTCGAGCGCAAACTTTGGCGAAAGAGTTGCTCGCCACGGCGCCTGACGTGGTCCTGGTCCTCGGCATTGCGCCCCTTGCCGCATTACGCAATGAGACGCGTTCCGTGCCGATCGTCTTTAC
>Ga0116223_10003898_pt1 | contig 13160 bp, 11 predicted proteins | sample Sb_taG_3_FD_90092 | JGI IMG/M metagenome (GOLD analysis project Ga0116223, IMG submission 90092) | Peat soil microbial communities from Weissenstadt, Germany - Sb_50d_a_PC metaG | ecosystem: Environmental > Terrestrial > Soil > Wetlands > Peat | place: Germany: Weissenstadt | collected 2010-09-21 | reverse complement strand
CGAATGCCGATTCTCGACGACATTTTGGATCACGATCTGCTGGGACCGGAGTTCCGGAAGGGCGAGTTGAAGGGCCGGGTGGAAGGCCGGGTGGAAGGCCGGGTGGAAGGCCGGGTGGAAGGCCGGGTGGAAGGCCGCGTAGAGGGCCGTGTGGAGGGCGAGCAGAACCTGCTGCGTCTGCAGATCGCCAAGCGTTTCGGCACGCTTCCGGCGTGGGCGGAAGGTCGGTTGGCGGGGCTCACATCGCCGGAGTTGGAAGCGCTGGGCCTTCGGCTGCTGGAAGCCGGGAGTCTGGAAGATCTCCTGTCGTAGGCCGGCCGAAGCGCCGAGCGCACGCGCGGCGCGGGCCGGCAAACCTGCGTCAATTTTTTATGCCGGCCCGAACGGCTTCAGACGTTCCGGCCGGATCTGCCCAGGATATCCTCGTCGCTCAATTGAACGTTGCGGGGATGAGCGCTTAGGCACATCGGCGCTTGCAAACGCACGGGGATACCGATCGGCAAGGTTCGGATCCTCGGCAGTCCACTTGGCAGGAGCGCTCTCCCCATCGGTCTCCGGGCATCGAGAGGTCCTTGGCCGTGTCGATTACGATCGAAGGAATGCCGCAGACGGTTTTAGGCGGGAAAGAGCGATTGTCGGCAGGTGCTTGAATCCATTGGGGCGGGAAGCCCCTTCTTGATTTCCTGGTTTCAGCCGATAGAAGAGCATGCAAACCGTCGCGGTAAAGCACACGACGAAGATCGATGTCGCGCCGCCCTACCAACTCGTTCAGTCGCGGCATGGATGGATGCTGTGCAATGTAAACGACTTCTACATGGGCAAGGCCCTCTCCACCTATGGTGAATGCTGCGAGTTTGAATGGCAGATTCTCGGTCAGTTGGCCAGCTACGGCGGGATGGTGGTGGAAGTCGGGGCTAACATGGGGATCCACACGGTTCCGCTGGGGAAACTCCTGGCCGGCGAGGGCCGCAAGATGCTGGCCTTCGAACCGCAGCCGATCATTCATCAGCAGCTATGCGCAAATCTCGCGCTGAACGGCTTGATGAACGTGACCGCCTTGCCGTGCGCGTGTGGCGCGGAGACCGGAAAAGTCACGTTCGCGAAGCCAGACTACCGCCGGCTCGGGAATTTCGGAGCTGTCTCCGTGGACGGCCCGAGTTTGGCGGCCAGCGCCTCGCTGGTCGAGGTACCGTGCGTGCGGATCGATGAAATGACCGGAGGCGAGCGAGTGGGCCTGATCAAGATCGATGTAGAAGGTTTCGAGCTGAATGTCCTTAAGGGCGCCACGGCTATCATCCAGCGGTCCCGCCCGGTGATCTATGTGGAAAACGACCGCGTGGACCGTTCCCGGGACCTGATCGAGTGGCTATGGGCCGCCGGATACACGATCTGGTGGCATCTTCCCCTTCTTTTTAACCCGAACAATTTCTTCGGAGTCACTGAAAACCTCTACCCCAGCATCGCCTCCTTCAACATGCTGGCAATTCCCTCGGACAAAGCCGGCGAAGTCCCGCACTTACCCATGGTCACGGACAGCAGTTTCCATCCGCTGCGCGCAACGCAGCCCTCCGCCACAGGGAGATCGTCGTAGGCGTCTGTAAGATCCCGGCCGAATCCGCGCCGCCCCTTCTGTTAGCTTGAAGATTCGATGATTTCGCTCTCCAACATAAACAAGCAGTACGGCAAGCAACTGATCTTCCTCGACGCGTACTTCCAGTTGAATCCGGGCGAGAAGGTGGGGCTGGTGGGTCCCAACGGTTCGGGCAAGACTACGCTTTTCCGCATGGTGGTCGGGGAGGAGGACCCAGACGAGGGTGAACTCTCCATTCCCAAGCGTTTGACCATCGGCTATTTCCGGCAGGATGTGGAGGAGATGCGTGGGCGGTCCACGCTGGATGAGGCCATCGCCGGCAGTGGGCGTGTGGGCGATCTGCATCACGAACTGGAGAGTCTCCACCGGGCGTTGGAGGATCCGGAGCAGGCCGGCCGGATGGACCACATTCTGGATCGCTTCGGGCACGTGCAGGAGGAATACGAGCACCTGGGCGGCTATGCCCTGGAAGCGCAAGCCCGCGAGGTGCTGCATGGCCTGGGTTTCGCGGACGATCGGATCGATGGCGACGTAGGGGATCTCTCGGGAGGATGGAAGATGCGGGTGGCGCTGGCGCGCGTACTGCTGGGGCGCCCGGACGTGCTGCTGATGGATGAGCCCACCAATCACCTGGATATCGAGTCGATCATCTGGCTGGAGCAGTTCCTCAAGTCGTATTCCGGTGCGTTACTGATGACTTCACACGATCGCGAGTTCATGAACCGTGTGGTTTCGAAGATCGCCGAGATCGATTCCGGCGAGATCGTGGTGTACTCGGGCAACTACGATTTCTACGAGCGCGAGCGGGCCATTCGGGCGTCCAACCAGCAGGCGGCGTTTGCCCGGCAGCAGGCCATGTTCGCCAAGGAACAGCGGTTCATCGAGCGTTTCAAGACGCACGCGGCCAAGGCGGCGCAGGTGCAGAGCCGCATCAAGGCGCTGGACAAGATCGAAAAGATCGAACTGCCGAGGCAGCGCCGGGTGGTGAAATTCGAATTCCGGACGCCGCCGCGGTCGGGCGACCAGGTGGTAGTGATCGAAGATCTGCACAAGGCCTATGGGGCTCGCGTGATCTATGCGGGCTTCAACCTCACGGTACGGCGTGGGGAGCGATGGGCGGTAATGGGACGGAACGGGGCGGGTAAGACCACGCTGCTCAAGATCATCGCTGGCGCTACCGCGCCCGACGCCGGAAGCGTACGGCTGGGAGCGAGCCTGAGCATGGGCTATTTCGCCCAGCAGTCGTTGGACGTGCTGGACCCCGAGTTAACCGTCATCGAGCAACTCCAAAAGGACTTTTCGCAGGACGGTCTGGGCCAACTGCGCACGCTGGCCGGGGCTTTCCAGTTCTCGGGCGACGATGTGGACAAGAAAATCCGGGCGCTCTCCGGCGGCGAAAAGTCCCGGCTGGCTATGGCGCGGATGCTTTACGACCCGCCCAACTTCCTGGTGCTCGACGAACCGACCAACCATCTGGACCTGGCGACGAAGGAAATGCTGGTGGAGGCGCTGGGGCAGTTCGAGGGCACGATGATCTTCGTGTCGCACGACCGCACCTTCCTGCGCGGCCTCGGTTCGCGCGTGCTGGAGTTGGGAGGGGAGAGCGGCACGGAACGCAATCCGCTGGTGTATCCCGGCTCGTACGTGGAGTACGTGCAAAAGACGGGCCATGAAGCGCCTGGGATCTTCTCCTGAGGGCTGTGTCTTGGCGAGGGGGTCGAGCCTGCCGTTCAGTTGCCTTTTCGCACCACCCACGTGGTCATGGAGCGTTGATTCTGGACGATAGTGGTCTTTAGCGGATCGAGCAACTGCCCGCCAAGCTGGTTCGTGAGCTGCAGCAGAAGGCCCTCGTTCACCAGGTAGCGCTCCGAATGGTCCGGCAGGAGGAAGCGCTGTCCAACAATGCGCTCCACCCGGTCTTCCATACCGATGGAGGATGCCAGGCGGCAGAAGAACATTCCGCCGGCCTTCAAGACTCTCCATGTGCCGTGCAGCATGGAATGGAAGTGGGCGTCGTCGCGGGCAAAGTGCAGCACGGCACTGCTGATGACCACATCCGCGAAGGCATCGGGAAATGACATGGCCTCGATGGCTTCCACGTGGAAATTGCCGATCGGGAGAGCCGGAGCCAGGGAAGCGCCCAGGGCGCGTGTGGCAGCAATGGCCTGAGGATCGGAATCGACGCCGAAGACCTCGTAGCCTTCGCGAAGCAGATAGACGAGGTTACGGCCGGACCCGCAGCCGGCGTCGAAGATCCGCATGCCAGGGACAATTCGGCCGCGGAGCAGTTGGTCGAAGAGGTAGATGTCGATCTGGCCGAAGTTGGATTGGAGCGTGGACGCCGGCCGCCGGGGCGTCAATCGCTTACCCTTCCGCCGTGGTCTGAACGTGTGGGCGAGTTGCGTGAGCGTGAACAACCCTTTTCGGGCATATCGGTTAAGTTCCTTTTTTCGCAACCCCGGCAACAGGAATAGGCTATCCTGCTCGACCGCTTGAGTATGGCATTGGCGGCGAAACTGGCAGGCCGAGCAATGAGGGATGAGCAAGAGCTTCGGGGTCGCGTCACCCCGTTGAATTCGCATCACCTCGTCAACCAGTTCTGCCGCTGCCCTGAGGCCGTTTGTGAAACGGACGGTCGCGGCGGCGGCGCAGCCGCGATAGATGATACCGTTGCCGGGTTCAACACCTTGGACGCGCGACAGGAACAGGCCCAGAAGCTCCAGCAGGCGCCGTTGGTTTTTGTGGATGTGTCGAGTACCGCAAAACATCAGCGGCACGTAATGAAAGTCGCCCAAGTCAGACGACCCGCTTACGCGCTTCAGACCGTCTAAATGGATCGAGAAGCGATCATCGTGGAGGTCGGCATCAAAAACAAATGCATCGCCATGGCTGAGCGTCGAGTGGCTTAGGGCAACACCGGACACAAGACTCGGTTCAGGATGCTGCCTGCGAAGCTGGTCCACGACTTTGAGCTTCACGTCCTCCTGTAGCTCGGCGAGGACGATTTCGTAGTCGGATTTGGTACCCTTTTGCCCCGCCAATAGGAGGTAAGCTAGGTACGGACAGTTCAGGTACCCACTCAGGACATCGAGCGTGATCTTGCTGTCGGTGAGCACGGAACCTCCATCGCGACGTAATCATCCAGTCAAGCGTACGGTACTTCCCCAGCAAGAAGCTCGCACAACCCAGCATATTCGTGGGATGGTGTTGCAGCTATAATCTCGCGGTACTCGATCCGTGGCAGGTTTGTCGTCGGCATCCTACGCCAGCAGTATACTCCCGGCCCCGGTGTGGTAGCACGAGCCGTCCAGCCGCGTCGGCCACAACGTGAGCCAAGTGTGCGCGAACGGCGCTGCAGCCACACGAAAACTGGGAGTTCCGCAAGTTCGACACGCGACGGGCTATGTGCTGGGCTGGTCCGGCTTGCCGAATTCGGCCTCAAGAGTCGGACCTTATGGCGCGGGGCAATTGTGCAACAAGTTGTTGCACAATTGGCCGAGTTTGGCAAAGGCCGCCTGTATTCGAGATTTCATAGGCAGAGAGGTCCGAGAATTCGGTAAGGGGATCCTTGGCGCGGCGCTCAATCACCTTCGTTCCGCACCCTTCTTCCTGTTGCTGAACTCGTCCGATTGCCGAGCTCGGGCAACGTTAATTTTGCATCGAGCTGGTGCGAAATTGCACCGTCCACCGGCCCGGGTAGCGTTTCGATATGCGGGAACTGCGACATGCACAATACCGCGTGATTTTTGCAAGCGGCGCTTGCAAAATTGATTCGCCGGCGCTGGACTGCCTCAGAGGCACCGCGCCGTCTCCGTGACCGTGCCGACTCGCGACACCAACCCATGGCCGGCGCCGTGGGCTAATCTCTTTCGCCCTGCGGGGTCCTAACTCAGGATTGCATCAATCCGCGCCAGTTCTTCCGCCGAAAAACTCAAATTCCCCAGCGCCGCCACGATCTGCTCCACCTGCTCCACCTTGCTGGCCCCGATCAGCGCGCTGGTCATCTCTCCATGCCTCAAAACCCACGCGACGGCCATCTGCGCCAGGCTCTGGCCGCGCTCCCGCGCTACTTCCTGCAGCGCGCGCGCCTGCCCCACGCGCTTGGCATCCACTTGGTCGCGCTTCAGGTAACTTTGCGGCCGGGCCGCCCTCGAGTCGTTCGGAATGCCGTCGAGATAGCGGTCCGTCAGCAGCCCCTGGGCCAGCGGCGAAAAAGCGATCCCGCCGATGGCCTCGGCGCGCAGGCGTTCCAGCAGTCCCGCTTCGGGCGTCCGTTGAAACATCGAGTAGGAGAACTGGTGGATCAGGCACGGAGTCCCCATCGCGCGAAGCGCCGCCACCGCCCGCGCAGTCTGCTCCGGGTCGTAGTTCGAGATGCCCGCATACAGCGCCTTTCCCGACCGCACCGCATGGTCCAGCGCCGACATGGTCTCCTCCACGGGCGTCTCCGGGTCCGGCCGGTGGGAATAGAAGATGTCGACATATTCCAGCCCCATGCGCTTCAGGCTCTGGTCCAGGCTGGCCAGCAGGTACTTGCGCGATCCCCAGTCGCCGTATGGCCCCGGCCACATGTCGTAGCCGGCCTTGGTGGAGATGATCAGCTCGTCGCGGTACGGCCGGAAATCCAGCCGCATGGCGAGCCCGAAGCTCTCTTCCGCGGAGCCGTAGGGCGGCCCGTAGTTGTTGGCCAGGTCGAAGTGCGTGATGCCCAGGTCGAAGGCGCGCCGCAGAGTGGCGCGCCCATTCTCGAAACTGTCCACTCCCCCGAAGTTGTGCAAGAGCCCGAGGGAGACCGCGGGAAGAAGCACGCCGCTGCGCCCGCATCGGCGGTATTCGATGGCGTCGTACCGGCCGCTGTTCGCTGTGTACATGGTGGAATCTCCGCTCCCATGCTACCCCACCTACAGCGCCGCCCGGATCACCTTTCGATAGTTCTCCAGCACCTCGCGGCCGCGCTCCGTCAGCCGGCAGATGGTCAGCGGGTACTTGCCGCGAAAGGTCTTCTTTATTGCCACGTAGCCCGCTTCCTCCAGCTTCGAAAGATGCACCGAGAGGTTGCCCTTCGACAGGCCGGTGGACCGGTGCAGGTACTGGAAATCCGCCTCCTTCACCGCCGAGAGCAGCGCGACCACCATCAGCCGCGCCGGTTCGTGGATCATGCGGTCCACCTCGCCCAGCTTTTGGATGTCAGCGCTCATCGTTCATGAATCGCAGGAATGCGACTCCCCCCGTGAGCAGGTAATACAGCCCCTGCGAACCGAACAGGATCGCCATGCCGATCATCACGGGAACGCTGGAGAGCGCCAACAGGATGGCGGTAGCCAGCATGATCGCCCCGCCCGCCATCAGCCGCACCATTCGCGCGGACCACCCGACCAGCCCGCAGATCAGCGCCCCGAGCGCACCCGTCATGGGCAGCAGCAGCCTTTCGGAGTAATTGAAGGCCAGGAACACCAGGGGCATCACCACCGCCATCACCGCAAGCAACCGAAGATTGTTCCGCTTCAGATTCCTGTTCGGCAAGTGCTGGACATAGCCGGCCCGTTCCAGCAACCACCGGCTGCGAATGCGTTTGACCAGGGGCTGCGCGCAGAATCCGTAAAGCGGAAGCACGAACGCAAAGATGAGTATCGCCGCAATTTGGCCGGGCGAGCGCCGGGGAAGGATCTGCATGGCATAGATCAGGCCAGCCGCCACCAGGGAAAACAAACCACTCCCGATCTCAGGCAGACCGTCGCGGTTCCAGGCTCGTTGCAGGAGCCGGTTCGCCAGGACTTTGGGATCTTTTGTCATAGACTAGTCTATAGTACAGACTAGTCAGCAAAAATGTCAAGTGCTTTTCGTCACAGATGTTTTGGCTATACTAAGATCCTTGCTATGTGGAAGAAAATAATACTCATCGTAGTGGTGGTGATCGTTGGAGTGCCGGCTGCCGGCATTGTGTATCTCTATCTTCGCAAGCCGGCCCAGGCACCGGCTTCCGCGATCAAAGTCGCCATGACGCCCGAGCGCATCGCTCGCGGCAAGCTGATTTTCCACAATATTGCCGATTGCGACGGATGCCATTCCGAGCGCGATTTCTCGCGGGTGGACGGTCCCGTGGTGGAGTCGGGACGCGGCCGTGGAAACGTCATGTCCGCACTGTTGATCGGGATGCCGGGAACGGTGGTGGCGCCCAACATCACTCCCGATCCGGAGACCGGCATCGGAAGCTGGACCGACGGGGAGAAGATCCGCGCCATCCGCGAAGGAGTGGATCGAAACGGCCGCGCCCTTTTCCCCATGATGCCCTACACGGACTACCGCAAGATGAGCGACGAAGACGTGGAGTCGGTGGTGGCATACATGAATTCGCTGGCTCCGGTGAAGAACCCGCTGCCCAAGACGCAACTGGCCTTCCCGGTGAACCTCCTGATCAAGGGTGCGCCCCAACCCGCCGCGAGCGTGCCCGCGCCCGTCCGCTCCGACAAGCTGAAATACGGCGAGTACCTGGTGACCATTGCCGCCTGCGGGGATTGTCACACGCCCGTGGAGAAGGGCCAGCCCATTCCCGGCAAGCTCTTGGCGGGGGGCCAGGTCTTCGCGACTTCCATGGGCACGGTGGTAACGGCCAACATCACCCCCGATCTCGAAACCGGCATCGGCAAGTGGAGCGAGGAGTTCTTCCTGAAGAAGATCTACGACTACAAGGAATACGCCACCAGCGGACCGCCCAAGTCGCCGGGACCGGAGGCGTTCACGCTCATGCCGTGGCTCGGTCTCTCGCAACTGCCGCCGGACGATCTCGGCGCGATCTACGCGTACCTGCGGACGGTGAAGCCGGTTCACAACCCGGTAGAAACCCACCCGAAGAATGCGAGCGCAGCGAACCACCTACCCTAACCCCCAACCCCTATCCCCAACCCCCGGTCTTAAGTCACCATTCCCCGCCGCACCGCGCTCAGCACCAGCTCGGCCGTGCTGTGCAGATCGAGCTTCTCCATGATACGCCAGCGGTGCGTCTCCACAGTATGCAGGCTCAGATTCAAACGGTGGGCGATCTCCTTGTTGCTGTTGCCCTCCGCCAGGAGCTGGTACACCTGGCGCTCGCGGTCGGTAAGCAGCTCGAAGCGGTCGCCGATGCCTCCCACGTCCTTCAGCCGGACGTAGCCATCGCGAAATATCTTGGCCACCGCCGGGCTGAAAAAGGGAGTGCCCTTCTGGACGGCGTAGATGGCGTGGATCAGCTCGTCGCCGGCCGAGTTCTTGAGCAGGTACCCGCGCGCTCCAGCCTTCACCGCGCGCAGCACGTAGCGCTCGTCGCTGTACATGCTCAGGATCAGGACCGCGGTGTGCGGCGAGTGCTTGAGGATCTGGGACGTGGCTTCGATACCATTCAGCTCTTTCATGGCCACGTCCACCACGGCGACATCGGGCTTGTGCTGACGGGCGGCTTCAACCGCATCGATGCCCGAGCTGGCTTCGGCCACCACGTCGAAATCCGGCTGCTGTTCGAGAATGTGCCGCAAGCCTTGCCGCATCAGCGTGTGGTCGTCGGCCAACAGGATGCGCAGCATTACGCTGTCACCTCTTGCCGGCTGGCGGGTTGAGGCGCCGGCGAAGGCGCCAGCGGGATGCGCAGCGCGATCCTGGCGCCGTGCCCGGGCGCCGAATCGATCACCAGCGAGCCGCCGGCGATGGCGGCGCGTTCGCGGATTCCCAAGAGGCCGAGTCCCGTGTTTTTCGATGGCATGCGCTGTTCGTTCAGCGCGAATCCGCAGCCGTCGTCCTCGACCTCGGCGGCCAGGCAGTCGGGCAACTGGCGCACCACTACCCGCACCTTTTTCGCGCCCGAGTGTTTTTCACAGTTGTGCAAGGCCTCCTGCACGACGCGGTACACGCACGTCTTCACGTGATCGGGAAGCTGGTCGGCAACGTCCTGCTCCACGAATTCGCAGGCGATACCGCTGCGCCGCAGAAAGTCCTCAAGCTGAAACTGCAAAGCGGGTACCAGACCGAGATCGTCGAGCAGCGCCGGCCGCAGCAGAACGGAAATGTTGCGCACGGTCTGCACGGTGCGTTCCGCCAGCTCGCGGGCGCGCTGTAAACGCTCGCGGGCAGCCTGTGGTTGCGCGGCCAGCATGGCCTGCGCGTGCGAGATCTCGATCTGGAGAAGCGCCAGGGTCTGCCCGATTTCATCGTGCAGCTCGCGCGAGAGGCGGCGCCTGCCTTCCTCCTCGATCTCCAGCAAGCGGGCCGAGAGCTGCTGCAATTCGCGCTTGGTCTGTTCCACTTCCGCGTAGTGGCGCTCCGCCTGGCGCTCCAGGTTCTCGGCGTGCCGCAGGCTGAGGCGGGCCACCACGAAGCTCAGCAGAAGGCTGAAGGCCAGCATGATGATCAGCCGCTCGGCCGCGTGGCGGCGCGCGTCGGCGAACTCCCGCTCGCTCTCCTGCAGCTTCTGCTGGTCGGCCGCCGCAAGATCCAGCAGGGCGTTGTACAACTCGCCCCTGCGCGGCACGATCTCGCCTTGCAGAAACTCGAACTGCACCTTGTTGGGCTGGTGGAGCATGGTACGAGGGAGCGGCTGAACCAGCGCCCAGAATTCTCCCAGGCTCTTCCGCAGCTTGGGCACCACATCGCTTCGCGTGGACGTGCGGGCCAGGTGATCGAGCGCGATCTCGTTATCGTTCTTGAGCGCCTCCAACTGGGAACTGAGGATCTCGGCCTGGGCCGGGGTGGTGTTGATGAAGAAGTCGCGCACGTCATTGCCGGCCAGCCACAGGTTGCGCCGCAGCGTAGCCAGGGCGGTGTCCTGGTCGACATAGTGCCGGTAGATTTCCAGGTGCTGACGGGAAACGCTCGCCTGAATGCGATACGCCTCCACCACGGACAACACCAGGACCGCGATGACCGTGCCGTAACCCGCCCGCAACACCGCGCGCTTGCTGAACCCGCTCGTCACGTAAGAACCCCTCGCCGCGAATGGTCTTGTTCTAATAATATGTTAGCTCCCCCGGCGGGGTCATAAGAAATACGATGTTGCCTGTATTTGTTTCCCACCCGTTTCGACGTACTCTTAAGTCAACAACCAGTGCCGTCACCACCTCGCAATGGCGCAGAGGCGGTGATGACGCAGCTTAGTGAACAGTGTTGCCTCCCGGGCAACAAGCACCGCAGAGGGGCAGGAGCGATCCTGCCCTTTTCTATTCTTTCCGGCTTACACTGAAACTGCGGACTCCCCATGCACGTGCTGGCATTCTCCGTAACCGTATTTGCCGTTTCCGCCCTGGCGGGCTTTCTGGGTTCCCTGACGGGCCTGGGCGGCGGGGTGATCATCACGCCGGTCCTCACGCTGCTCCTGGGCGTGGATCTGCACTACGCCATGGGGGCCTCGCTGGTCTCGGTGATCGCCACGTCTTCCGGCGCCGCCTCCGCGTACGTCAAGGAGGGCCTTTCCAACATTCGCGTGGGCATGCTGCTGGAGATCGCCACCACGCTCGGCGCCATTGCCGGAGCGCATCTCATCCGCGTGGTTCCGGTGTCCGCGCTGGCGGTGATCTTCGGCGGCGTGCTGCTTTACTCGGCATGGCACTCGTTCCAACAACACTCCGAGCGGCCGGCTACCGTGTCCGACCCGCTGGCCGTGCGGCTGCGGCTGGACAGCACCTATCCCGACGGGGACCGCCACGTGCCCTACCACGTGCGCCGCGTGAAGACCGGCTTCGGACTCATGTTCGGAGCGGGACTGCTCTCCGGCCTCTTGGGCATCGGATCGGGAGCCATGAAGGTGATCGCGATGGACCAGGCAATGTGCATCCCTTTCAAGGTTTCGACCACTACCAGCAACTTCATGATCGGGGTCACCGCGGCCGCCAGCGCCGGAATCTACCTGAGCCGCGGCTACATCGCGCCGGGTTTGGCCATGCCGGTGATGCTGGGAGTGCTGGCCGGGTCGCTCGGCGGGGCGCGCCACCTGATGGCCGCCGGAATACGCCCGCTGCGCCTGGTGTTCTCCGCCGTGATCGGGCTGCTGGCGGTCGAGATGATCTACAACGGCATCTCCGGAGGCCTATGACCGACGACCGCATGGACACGATCATCGGCAACCTGCTGCGCGCCGGCGTGGCGCTTTCCGCCGCGGTGGTCGCTGCCGGGGGCGCGTGGTACCTGGCCGCCGGCGGGTCGGGCACGGTGGACTATCGGCGCTTTCGCGGTGAAACGCGCGGCCTGCATTCGCTGGTCGAGTTGCCGGGGCCGCAGGCGCTCATCCTCATCGGGTTGCTGATTCTGATTGCGACGCCTGTCGCGCGCGTGGTGTTTTCGCTGATTGCGTTTGCGCTGGAGCGCGACCGGGCCTACGTGATGGTCACCGCCATAGTGCTGATCGCGCTGCTCTACAGCATCGGGACGGCGTGGTGGTGAGTGGCGCCGCGCCCGCCGGCATTCGAGCGGCCGTTCCGGTATTTTTCGGCAGCCTCGCCGGTGTATGCCGCCAAATTTTGGCCGCCCCGCCCCGTGGGGCAGGCTGTGCGCCGATTGTGAATCGGCGCTCTTGCCGGCGGACGATGCTCGACTCCCGCTGGTGTGTGGGGAGCGAGTCAGGAGCAATCATGCTATCATGCAGTCATGCCAGTGGAAATTAAGACGGTTGGCGCCAGTGGACAAATCTCGCTCGGAAAACAGTATGCCGGCCGGACCGTCACTGTCGATCGGGTGGCGGAAGGAGTTTGGACTATTAAGACCGCCCAGGTTATCCCGGATGACGAGCTTTGGCTGCATACTCCGGAAGCGCGGGCCAGTCTGGATCGTGCCTTGGACTGGTCGAGGTCGCACCCTCGCTCGGAAACGGACCTCAAGGCTGTTGCCAGGAAAGTCCGTCGCAAGCGGTAGCCGCCGATGCCAGTCCGGCTTGATCTGAACAATCCAGTGTTTCAAGAACAGTGGTTTTCGCTTGGAAAAGAGGAACGGCTCGCACTGTTAAACTGCTGCCGCAAGTTGGCGGCAATGGACTGGAATGCCATCTATGGCGACAGGGGATTACGCTGGGAGCTGATCCAAACCCGCTCGGGCGCCGGCAAAGAGAGGCTTCATTCCATTCGTGTCACTCAGAAGATCCGCGCTGTGGTAAAACGTTCAGGCGACTTCCTGGAATTTCTAACCCTCCACGAAGACCATGATTCAACGTATCGATAGCCTGCAAGGCTTTTCGACTTGGTGGCCCTAGCTGCCCGAGCTTGCCCGAAGATAAGTAAAATTACCGATCACTCTCCCTGTATACCTGTGACGTGCCCAAGCCACCAACGCACAACTCGCGGAGCCTCCGGTCCACCTCCCCACGCAATCCGCCGACATCACCGTGCTCTTCATCCGCATGCACCGCCACAACGGCCCGGCCTGGTCACCCAGTCACCGGGTTCCGCAGAATCCCGATGCCTTCGATCTCCACTTCCACCACGTCCCCGGCGGCAAGCTTGCGCGTGCTGCCGGGCGTGCCCGTATAGATCACGTCGCCGGGCATCAGGGTGACCCAGCCGCTGACCCACTCCACGATGGCGGGACAATCGAAAATCAGATCGGCGGTGTACTGGCT
>Ga0116223_10003897_pt1 | contig 13165 bp, 10 predicted proteins | sample Sb_taG_3_FD_90092 | JGI IMG/M metagenome (GOLD analysis project Ga0116223, IMG submission 90092) | Peat soil microbial communities from Weissenstadt, Germany - Sb_50d_a_PC metaG | ecosystem: Environmental > Terrestrial > Soil > Wetlands > Peat | place: Germany: Weissenstadt | collected 2010-09-21 | reverse complement strand
CAAAGCATTATGGCCAGCGGCCACACCGGCCGCACAAACAGGCCGGACACATGACCGCACCCGACCAATGCTGCGGCAACGTCAGAAAGTTCTTGCCAAGGCGCCGTCCACACATGACCCAAAACAGTCGTCCGGCGTATTCGTGGAGACAGTTGCCGGTAGTTATTGCGACTGTTAGGTTTTGGATATGGCAACGGACCCCATCCTCATTGTGGGTGGTGGACTTGGTGGGCTGACGACGGCACTGGCGCTGTCACGCTGGGGGCTTACTGCGCGCGTGCTCGAAGGCGCGCCAGAGTTTGGCGCCATCGGTTACGGCATCCAGTTCGGCCCGAACGTCTTTCACGTCTTCGACCGCCTCGGCTTGATGGATCGGGTTCTTGCGGTTTCAGATTCGCCGGCCGCCGTGCTGATGTGGGACGCGCTCGATGGCAAGGAGCTGGTGCGCATTCCGACCGGCGCATCGTTTCGCGCCCGCTTCAAATATCCCTACATCATCGTCCATCGCATCGATCTGCATAACGTTCTGCTCGACGCTTGCCGGCGCAGCGATGCGATCGAGCTTGTCGCCGATGCGATGGTGACCGGCTTCCAGGATCGCGGCGACGGCGTTGCGGTGACGACGGCGGACGGCCGCACGTTTTTCGGCCCGGCACTGGTTGCCGCGGACGGTATTCGTTCGCTGTTCCGGCAAAAACTTATCGGCGACAGCGAGCGTCCCGTCGGGTATGTAGCGCTTCGCACCATTGTGCCGATGGCTGACGTCAAAGCCGATGTTCCGCGCGACAGCGTCGTGCTGTGGGGCGGACCGGGCTGCCACATCGTCCACTATCCGCTGCGTCACGGTACGGAGTTCAACATTGTTGCCGTGTTCCGCACCTCGACCTACGCCGAAAAAGGCGAAGCGGCGTCCTACCGCGCCGAGCTTGAACAAACCTACGCCAATTTGCATCCGGCGATGCGCGCTCTGATCGGCATGATGGACTTTCGCTGGCGACGCTCGGTGGGCGACCGCGACCCAGTACGGCATTGGCACCACGGCCGCATCGTCCTCCTCGGCGATGCCGCCCACGCACCGCTGCAATCGCTGGCGCAGGGCGCCGGCATGGCGATTGAGGACGGGCTGTGCCTTAGCGAACTGATCCATGCAGCGAACGACGACTTCCCGACCGCGTTCCGCCGCTTCGAGACGCTTCGGCTTACGCGAACAGCACGCGTGCAGCTCGAATCCCGCGCTATCTGGGATTGGTTGCTTCACGCCGAGGGGGTTGCAAGCGATGTGCGTAACGCGACCGTGGCCAATTGGGACGAGGCCCACTTGTTCGACTGCCTGTCGTGGCTTTATGACGGCGTCCCCTCGCCGACAAAATTTAAGCCAATGAACGGCTAAGCGGATCTCCAACCACTTCCGGTAATGGCCGAAGCATCGGCCCTTAGCGGCCAATCGGCAATGTCCGCTATTACCGTTGCTATCGGAGGGAAAGCAGACGTGACGCGGACATCGCCAAACAGGCGTTCTTGACCCAACTCGGACATGTACGGATGCACACAGTCCGTAAGGGCCAACGCCGTTCAGGTCCCGACGCAAATCTCAGTTTGTGATCAAAATTGCTCAGATTGCGTTTTTCGGCTGAAACAGTCTGTAGCCGAGGGGTCTCGTGAATGGAGACCAATATGGAGGAGTTCGTCCGAAGGCAGAACGTTGAGCGCTACCGGCGTCTTATTGAGTGCGTGAGAGAGGACGGGAGCGTGACCAAGGAGACGAAGCGGCAGACAATTTTGAATCTGCTTGCGGAAGAGCAGCAAAGGCAAAAAGGCGCGGGCGATCGAATTTAATCACCTTCTTTGGGAAGAAATTCGTTCGCCGCTTGTTACACGGATGGTTATGATTACTTGCAGCCCGTATTTATTAAGGCCTATCCGAACCCTTCGGCAGGCTTGTATTGATATCTCGGCATCGCATCCAGAACTGATAGCTCCTAGAATTGATCTGTACGCCAATGTCGAGAAGTATGCAGAGTGCGACTACGCCCTCGCTATCAAAAACAAGGGCCGTCCACCCAAACCGTGGCGATGGGAAATTTACACGGCCGGGAAGAGCAAACCGGTGCAGAAATCTGAATTTTTCGAGACGATGTCTGAAGCTACCCGAACAGGCAAGGCGGCATTGGCAAAACTCCAGCCCAAGCGAGTCACCCTCAGCACCTCCACGGCAAACTAAATTATCGACGCATCCTTGTGCTTTGGTCTCGGCACCTACAGATGTAAAAAAGGACAGGTAGTAGGCAGTAGCCTGGCCGAGCTGCCCACGAAACGGCGATTTGCCGAAGTTTCCGTTCAGCCACTGGCAGTACTGGTGTCATCGGCAGACACAATTCGAATCTCAAAATTGATACTGGCTTGCTTTGCTGATGCTGTTGCGTCCGCAGGCCGGGCGTGCACGCGAATAAGTGCAAGATGCCCTTCGATATTTTCTTTAACCCCTATCTTTAACCCCTATGGAGTGAGCAGATGAATCTTCTCCCGAGACTGTGGACCACGAGCCCAGAACTAACATCAGATCCGTTTCGTGCCATGCGGCGCGAAATGGAGAATGTATTTCGCGCTTTCGATCAAACCTCCTCATCCTCCGACATTGGGGCCGGCGTGCCGGCAATCAATGTCGCGGAAACAAGGGATGCCTTCGAACTGACCGCGGAACTTCCCGGCGTGGACGAGAAAGACATTAACGTCAGCCTGGATGACAACCAGCTGGTCATTTCCGGCGAGAAAAAGGCCGAAAGCACGAAAGAAGAAAAAGACTGGCATGTCGAAGAGCGGAGCTACGGCTCATTTTATCGATCGATGTCCCTGCCATTCGAGCCGGAAGACGGAGCCGTCGACGCTCGCTTCGACAAGGGCGTGCTGTATCTCACGATTAAGAAGCCTGCCAAGGCCATAAGGACCACCAAGACAATCAATATCAAGACGGGCGCTCTGCCGACGACTGGCGCCGCACCGAGGAAGGCCGCTTAATCCTGGAAACCGTTGAAATCGGGCTGGCATGTAGCGTGAATGTGAATGTTGCGTTCCATCCCGAAGTTGGAAGCCCCAGCCCCAAGCTGGGGTTTTCCTTTGGGGCTTCAGCCGGCGGTGGCCTCTTCCCTGTTAGAACGCACGCGCGATGTCCGCTTGCGGCCATAAACCGATGCGCCTGTCGTGCCGGCGAATGTCTGGTGTTGACGGCAAACCGGACATAACCGCGAAGCCGAGGAATGTCGCCTAATGCCCCAACTCGGACCTACTGCGCGCGCCGTAGTGTCCTTTGGGATGTACGATCAATGCGACGGGTGGTGTACTTGGCAACCAGAATCTAACGTTTAATGAAAACATCGTCCGCGTCGGGCTGAATTTCAGATTTTTCGGTACTCACTAGTAGCCGGCCTCTCGGCTGACGCAGAACCCCGGCCTCGTGTCGGGGTTTTTGTTTGGGCACCTCAAGGATTGAATGTCTGTTGTTGGCCCTTAGCGACAGTTAGTGCGGTGCAGCGATACTTCCGGAGTTGAGGGCTAAGCGGACATTGCGCGGTGCCAATCATCGTCCCGCACCAGCAATCAGCACTGACCCATGCTGGTGAGGCCTCAGAGCTTCTTCAGCGCGGGTTAGTGCTATTCGCGCAAGAACCGGCGACGCAGCTTGCTGCTGTACTGAGACATTGCTCCCGGCTTTGGTGCTCACATAGCTGCCGACTGTAACAATCACGAGCACGCTAATTCCGAGTACGATTGACCGCCTAAACTTTATCACGGCAACCTCCCTCGCTGGCCCAATTTCCTAAGCAGCACTCCTTGATTACGGTTCCCAGAATGGCTTGCTGGTCTCGTTGAAGGCATCCATGGGTGTTAGGCCCATATCCGACAGCTCGCGCTCGTTGAACATCATCAGCTCACTGCGCGAACGGGCACGCTGGCGCCATTCGATGAACAACGCCCGAACCTCACTCCACTGCGGCAGGCGACGCGAACGCGCTACGGGGAGAGTAAGGTTCAGCATGCTCATGGCTCGCTCCATTTGCCCGGCGATGCTGAAGCGAAGCTACATGAGCCCCCGGCGCCACGATGTGATCAGCAACACAGTTTGCCGTGTTTTCAAGGGGGTTATTTTGCGGCGATCTCACCGGGTGGGCCGGCACAGGCGCGTCGACGGCATCAACGAAAACGGCAATATTTTCAAATAAAATATGGCGGGCCATGGCCGACGATCAGCGGCGCACCTGCTGAGCAAAGAAGAGGCGCGGCGCATCTCCGGCACCCGTCACCAAGCCTGCCGGACCTGCAGCGGCGGATAGTCTGAAGGCGCTTGACCCCAAACGGCCGATTAGAGAAGCGGACATTGGCCAACGCCTGATCACGAATTTCAAAATGCAGGAGAGACAGTCTCCGCCAACAGCGGCGTCAAACGATCATTATAATGAATCGGCTGGGTTTCACCCCTCAAGAAAATGCCCTAATGCAGCCAGCGGCCGAATACGGTCGCAGATGATCTTAGTAGTCGCCAGCATAGGCACTGAAAGGATCGCGCCGGGAATGCCCCACATCCAGAACCAGAAGACGAGCGAGATGATGACGAGGACGGGATTGAGGGTGAACCGTCTAGCCAGAAGCATCGGCGTCAAAGTCTCGCCTTCGAGCACATGCAATCCAACGTAGATGCCCGCAGGGAGCAGCGCCAGCCACAGCGTGTCAACGGTCAAGAGGCCAGCGAAAAGAAAGATCAACACCCCTAAAGCAGTGCCGAGTATCGGCACATAGTTCAGCAGAAGGGCTACCGTTCCCCAAAGGATCGGATCGCCCACCCCCGTGAGCGATACCGCTAGTGCCATAACAACACCCACCGCCGCGTTCATGAGCGTGATCGTGACGAGATACGCGGAGATGTCGCGCTCGATTTGCCGCGATATTTCGATGACTTGGCGTTTGCTGCTGAAGTGCGGCAGTATCGCGACAAGACGGTGCAGGAAGGTATCGCCAGACACGAGAAGGAAGAAAAGAAACAGCACCGTCGTGAAAAAGCCGCTGGCGAAGTTTCGGGTCCCAGTGAATAGCGTCGTCAAAAAAGCGGCACCTCGTTCCGAGACAGCCCCATTTGTCGAAGGTCCCGTTGCGCCAATATCTTCCACCTGCTGCAAAAACAATTGCAGTGTTGTGATAGGAACCCGCGTAAAACTCAGCCGCTCCTCAAGCCGGGGGATGCCCTCGGGAAGCTTTGCCGCCCAGGTACGAGCCGGGCCTGAAATGGCCGTTCCCAAGCCGACGATCGTTCCGAATAGGGCAAGGATCAGCAGCAGCGCCGCGGGCAGTCGCGGTATGTGCAACCGCTCCAATGCGCGCAAGGCCGGCTGAAGCAAAAGCTTGAGAACGATCGCAAAGACCAAGGGCAACACGACCTCGCGGGCGACAAAGGCCGTCGTCAGGAGCGCAAGGACGAAGAGACCACCAATGAATATTACTTTCGGATCTGAGGGCAGCGGAAGCTCATCCGGCTCTGCTGCCGGCGAAACGATTTTGCTCGAACCGGTGGGTACTATGTCCAACACTACATCTGTCCTGTGTGCTCACTATGCTTGAGATATCGTGTAATCAACAAGCGGCGGCTCCCTAAGCCAGAGCCGCATGGAAAAGAGCCCCGGCTATGACCGGATAGCCGGGGTCTCGTACGCGTGAACGCTACGTACACATCGGCGCTTGAAGGCGGGGGAGTGTCGGGGCGGAGGCCAAGCAAGCGCATCTTATAACTTTGGCCCGGGCATCTTGCTGAATCTGTATAGAATAGCTCACTCTTCACGGATGCGGCAAAGCTCAATGAAATGACGGACGCGCGGGTGCTCGAATTGGAGCGGCAATTGTTGCAGCGCCATGCGCGTTGGTCGACGTCGCGATCCGCCAGCCGGCGATTCCGAACGGCATCCCGGTTTCAAAAATCCATCACCGCCGCATGATGATGTCCACCTGATCGGCATCGGCCAAATTATCGACTGCATGCGCCGGACCTACTTCTCGATGGCCGCGGTTTCACCGTGCCGCATTCGACGCAACGTTTAAAAGGCCGACGTGCTAATGTGATCAATACGCTTTTCTCCTGAGCAACAACGTCGTCCAAGGAGCGCCCAATGATTCCGCAAGCCCCTCTGGTGGTGTGGTTCGAGAAATTGGGGCGGGGAGACGTAGCCCTCGTCGGCGGGAAAAACGCCTCGCTCGGCGAGATGGTGCGCCATCTCGGAGAGCGGGGCGTGCGGGTACCGCCGGGGTTCGCTACCACGGCGCAATCTTATTGGCAGTTTGTCGACGCGAACGGACTGAGAGAAACGATGGTCGATTCGCTCGCCGCACTCGAAGCCGGCCATGCACCGCTTGCCGAGGTTGGGGCCGCGATCCGTCGCGAATTTCTGCGTGGGACATGGCCACCGGACATCGCCGAGGCTATTGAAGCCGCGTACCAAGAACTTTGCAGGCGCGCAGGGAAGGCGAACACCGATGTTGCCGTCCGTTCGAGCGCGACCGCCGAGGATCTGCCTGACGCGAGCTTCGCCGGACAGCAGGAGAGCTATCTTAATATTCGCGGCGAGAAGGCCCTCCTCGACGCCTGCCGGCGTTGCTATGCCTCGCTGTTTACCGACCGCGCCATCAGCTACCGGCGAGCCAAGAGATTCGATCATCTTAAAGTCGCGCTTTCGGTCGGCGTGCAAACGATGGTGCGCTCCGATCTCGGCGGGGCTGGGGTCATGTTCTCCATCGATACCGAGACCGGCTTCGATAAGGTCGCGCTCGTCAATGCGGCGTGGGGGCTCGGAGAAAACGTCGTGCAGGGTACGGTCGATCCCGACGAATATCAGGTGTTCAAGCCGCTGCTGTCGCAGCCTTTGCTCATGCCCATCATCGAGAAAAAGCTCGGCGAAAAAGCTAAAAAGATGGTCTATGCGCAGGACGGCGATCAACCGACACGTAACGTCCCGACTTCCAAGGCGGAGCGCGCCACGTTCGTGCTGAGCGACCAGGACATCCTGGCGCTCGGCCGCTGGGCCTGCGTGATCGAGGACCATTACGGCTACCCGATGGACATGGAGTGGGCGAAGGATGGCGAGAGCGGCGAACTGTTCATCGTGCAGGCGCGACCCGAGACGGTGCAATCGCGCAAGGAGGCGGGCGCTTTCCGATCCTATCGGATCAAGTCGAAGGGCCGAAAACTCGCGTCTGGTCTCAGCATTGGGGATGCGGTCGTATCCGGACGCACGTGCCTGATCGACGATCCGCGCGATATCGGCCGCTTCGTCGATGGCACAATTCTCGTGACGCAAACGACCGACCCCGACTGGGTCCCGATTATGAAGCGGGCTGCGGCGATCATCACGGATCATGGCGGACGCACCTCGCATGCGGCCATCGTCAGCCGCGAGCTCGGCCTGCCCGCCATCGTCGGGACCGGCGATGCGACGCACATTCTTCATGACGAACAGGAAGTCACTGTGTCCTGTGCCGAGGGCGATGAAGGTTTCGTTTACGAGGGAACCGCCGATTTTGAAGTGGAAGAGCTCGATCTTGAGCACATCCCGACAACCCGAACTAAGGTCATGCTCAACTTCGCAAACCCGGCAGCCGCCTTCCGCTGGTGGCGGATTCCCGCCGACGGTGTTGGCCTCGCGCGCATGGAATTTGTCATCAGCAACCAAATCAAGGTGCATCCGATGGCCTTGGTCCGCTACGACACGCTCAAGGATGAGGATGCCAAGCGCGCGATTGCGGAACTGACCCAAGGCTACGAGGATAAGACCGAGTATTTCGTCGACCGCCTGGCCCGCGGCCTCGGCCGTATTGCAGCTGCCCACTACCCAAAGCCTGTCATCGTGCGCATGAGTGACTTCAAGACCAACGAGTACGCGAATCTCGTCGGCGGCGCCGCGTTCGAGCCTAAGGAGGAGAATCCAATGCTGGGTTTCCGCGGCGCCTCGCGCTACTACTCGCCGCGTTACCGCGACGGCTTCGCGCTCGAATGTCGCGCGATCCGTCGCCTGCGCGAAGAGATGGGATTTATGAACGTGATCGTCATGATCCCGTTCTGTCGCTCGACCAAGGAAGCGGACCGCGTACTCGTAGTCATGACCGAAAGCGGCCTGCGGCGCGGCGAGAATGGCCTTGAAGTCTACGTCATGTGCGAGATCCCATCGAACGTCATCCTGGCGAAAGCGTTTGCGGAGCGCTTCGACGGATTCTCGATCGGCAGCAATGACCTCACGCAGCTCACGCTCGGGGTCGATCGTGATTCGGAGGAATTGGCGGGGCTGTTTGACGAGCAGGATGAGGCCGTGAAGTGGATGATCGATAGTGTCATCCGCGAAGCTCACAAGTCCGGCGCCAAGATCGGCTTGTGCGGCCAGGCGCCGAGCGACCATCCCGAGTTCGCCGATTTCCTCGTTGCATGCGGCATCGATTCCATGTCCGTGAGCCCCGACAGCTTCATCGCGGTGAAGCGCAGGGTTGCCGCTGCTGAAGCCGCCATGAATGGTACTGATACGCCCAAGATTGCGCATCGCTCATGAGCAAGTTACAGCCTGACGAGACCATTCGGCCTGGCACTAACTTTGGCGCACCGGCGGAGCTTGGTTTCATCGGGGATGTCGGCGCCACGAATGCGCGCTTTGCCTTGGTTCAGCCAAACGGAACCAACACAACCGCCCGGGTATATGCATTGAATGATTACCCATCCCTCACCGAGGCGATTACTACATATTTGGCCGAGGAGTCCCCGTCGGCTAGGCCGAGACAAGCCGTGTTGGCGGTCGCCTCGCCGATAACGGGTGACCAGGTCACGCTCACGAACCATCCGTGGGCATTCTCAATCGAGGCAGTCCGCAAGCACTTCGGGTTCAGGCGGTTTCGCGTGATCAACGATTTTGCCGCCAATGCCGCCGCCATCCCCCACTTGGCCGACAGCGATCGCCTTCAGATCGGCCGCGGCTCTCCAGTGGCTGTTGCCCCTATCGGCCTCATCGGGCCCGGTACCGGTCTCGGCGTGAGCGCGCTGGTGGCCATGCCCGGCGGTTGGACGCCGATCGAGGGGGAAGGCGGCCATGTGACAATGGCGCCGGCCGACTCCAAGGAGAGCGCGGTGCTGGAGCTCATGCGCAGACGTTACGATCATATCTCGGCAGAACGAGTTCTCTCTGGCCCCGGTCTCGTCAATCTCTACAATGTCCTCTGCGAGTTGGCCGCAGCGCCGGCTGCCCCATTCACGCCGCCGCAAATCGCCGACCGGCGGATCTGGAGCGAAGACTCCCGCGCGCGTGACGCCACGGAGATGTTCTGTGCGATGCTCGGGACAGTGGCCGGCAATCTGGCTCTGACGCTCGGCGCGCGCGGCGGCATTTATATTGCGGGCGGCATTGTCCCAAAGTTGGGCACTGTCTTCGCGGAATCCGGGTTCCGGACGCGGTTCGAGGCCAAAGGTCGGTTTCGACCGTATCTTGCCGCGATCCCCACTTACGTCATCACGCACCCGCTTCCCGCCTTGCTGGGGGCTGCGGCGTTGTTGGAACGCCGGTGAGGAGACCTTTCGAAAACGCCATGACGAACACGCCGTCGATGGCGCAAGATCGCCAAAACTCAAATCGCTTGCACCTTGACTTCGCCGACCAAACGTTCGGCGTCCTCTCGCCGGCACAGCTCCGTTCCCGGCAGAAGCAATGCTGCCGATCCGGCAGCGATTCCATAGCGAAACGCGTCTTCGATGGAATGACCGGACGCAAGCCTGCAGATCATGGCGCCCAGGAAGCTGTCCCCTGCGCCGACAACGCTGATCGGCTTGATAGGGACGGCTAGTGCCCGCAAGACTTTATCGCGGGCCACCAAAAGCGCCCCTTGATCGCCCAGCGTTAGCGCAACCACCTCGGCCTGGCCGCTCTCTACGAGGCTGCGACAGGCTGCGACCTGATCGCGTTCAGTTTTTAGCGGAGCTTCCATCAATTCTCTGAACTCTCGCAGGCTCGGCTTCACAATGAATACGCCTGCTTCCAACGCAGCTTTCAAGGGTGGCCCTGAGGTGTCGACAATGATCTTGGCGCCGACTTGCTTCGTCGTCCGAACTATTCGCCCGTAGAAGTCCTCCGGAACGCCTGGCGGAAGACCTCCACTGGCAACCACGAAGCGCGTTCCCTGTTCGCGAGATGCATGAGACGCAAACGTATCGAGAAAGGCGCGCCATTCTCGCTCGCTCAGTCGGGGGCCTGGAAGAATGAACCGATATTGTTGTCCGGACACTCCCTCAACAACCGTGAAATCCTCCCGCGTCTCCTCCGAGATCGGGACGGGGAGACCCGGAATTCCCTCTTGGTCGAGAAGGTGCCGTAGTAACTGACCGAGCACTCCGCCCATTGCATATATTGCCGTCGCATCGGCGCCGAACCGCTTTACGACGCGAGCTACATTGATGCCGCCGCCGCCCGGATCGCGGCGCGCGGAGGTGCAGCGCAGTTTGTGAATCGGAACTAGTTGCTCGACGGAGGTCGAAGCATCGATCGACGGGTTTATGGTGATGGTGACGATGTCGGCCATTTATTGCTCACCTCAATCAAGGGCGTTCGCGGCGCACTCTGATCACCTACCCAATGCGAACCCAACACGATCGGCTTGAGACAGAGTATTTTCGCCGTCTGCGTGCGAAGCAAGCGAGATGACGGCGGCTCCTCTTTCCACCGCCGAAGCATTTATCCCCAAACGACCCCTCCGAGGAGCATTCCGATGCGGCCGTCTCCCCACATTGGAAGAAGAAGCCGAGAATAGGTGTCCGTCGAGCCAGAGCCCTTGCGCTTGGTCGAACCATGTCGGTAATACGTCGGAGCGCGACTCTCGACCGTGGCACTCGATTGAGAGTTCAAGTACTGCAACGGAGGATGGGTATCGATTTCATCCAGGAATTTGCCGACGACATCACGGCCGCGCCGCTCTTTGAGTTCCTCGCCGAGCATTTCGAGCCGGCAACGCGCGGGTTTGTCGAAGACCTTAAGCAACATCAGCCTGCCGGAAAGGTCTGGCAAGCTGGATAGATTGACGTCGTCCCAAAAGGGCATGTCGGCGTCTCCGCGCTTAAGGCCTTCCCAATATGCCTGGACAGTGACGAGGTCCGGTTCCAACTTTCGGGGCAGAGGAAAGGGCGCTGTTGACGTGTTCATGAGCTAGCCCACACTGGCAGAACCTGAGAGACCCAAGGTTTAAGCGCGAACTTAAGGCAGCGACGGGTTCGGGAATGACCCGCATCGGCGTCTGATGCAGCCTTGACCCTGGCTGCAGAGACCATCCTCCCGGTCCCTTTCTTATAGATGTATGTCAATGGAGTTCAAACCAATTGCTGTGATTCCGTGAAACCATTGAATTGAGCGCCCAAATCCGGCCGTAACTGCATTTTTATCAGGATCAAAACCGGGTTTGATATTCATGCGACTGTGATGGTGGTGGAGGCACTGGTCATGATTTCATTGGAGACTGCGTCGGGCTTTACGGTCTCGATGAGGTTGAGGTCGCCGCGATCGGCGAGCACGAGCCCATCTCGGAGATCGCCGCTACTGCATTGGCGGACTATTTGCTAAAGCAGCCTCATGGCGGCGCAACGGTTCGCACCATGATCACTGACGACATTCGTAAGGCGTTGGACGATAGGTCGTGTGAGGCACGCAGCAGAGCTTTTCATGGCGCTGCGGCATTTCCTCGAACATCACCCCGAAGCTCACGCTGGATTGGCTGCAGAATGAGTTGCTTCGGGAAAGGTGATGAGCGTTCGATTATTCGAAACGTTATCGGCCCGGATCAGCTAAGACGAACGTGAAGAAAATGGACGGCGCCGTCGGGCGGAAAGAAATTTTAAAAAGGAAGAGCGCGCCAAGGATGGCCGAAAGGCGATGATCGAATACCAAAAGCGCGCCGATTAGCTAAGGAAGCCCAGGCGCAGACCGACGCGCCGCCCGCGAAAACAGACCATACGGCGTCCCCGCGCGCTGTGCTGCGATCGTAGGCAAACAGATATCTGACGCGCGGCATCGGCAGAATTGGGAACGTCATTCGGCGTTTGATCCAATCCTTCTGAACATCAGCGAACGTATTACCGACTGCCAATTTGCGTGTCGACGATCGCCGTACGGGCACAGTCGAGGCGACGCGCGAGCGACCTGCTCATCCGAGTTGACCTGGATCAACGTCGCCAATCCTCCGCAATGCTGTATGGATTGTGATCTGCGTTTCCGGTCGTCCGAGGCAGAGCGACGTCCGTCGTTCCCCGCGGGCACTCTTGGAGGCAGGCGCCATGATCACTTTCGACGTTGTCAAGGAAGAGCACGGCTGGGCCGTCCGAATGGGTAAGCGCATGACGACGCCCTTCCGGTCTCGGGAGCAGGCTATCCGTGAGGCAAACTGCCTGGCCGGTGCCATCCGCTGCCATGGTGAGTGCGCGGAAGTAGTTGTCGAAGGCGCGGATCCGAACGAACCGCTCGAGAAGATAAAGGGCTCTAATTGGGCTGGACGCGCCGTTGGTGTTGGGAAGGCCCCGGCGTCCAGGCCCGCGGAAGGGCCGCAAGACGATGCTCGTCGAGACCGATAATTCCGCGAGCCGACGCAGGTTCCTCGAAAACGGGGTGCTAGGCTCGCCGCTGGGGCGCTTCTGGGGCGCTGCTCGACCGACGCCGCCGTGGGACGATAGCGCGCCCATCCGGGCGGAACTCTTCAGCGTCGAGCGTCTGGAAGAGCACGCCCGCAGCCTCGCCGCCGCGCAGACGGTGTCGCCCGGCGAGCTCAAGGGCGCCTCACTGGCGAAGAGGCTTGCCGACAACGAGGCCGTGCTGCTCGCGGCCTATCGCGATGTGGCCGAGGCCACCGATGCTGGCACGGCCATCACGCCTGCTGCCGAATGGCTGGTCGACAACATCTATGTGGTCGAGAAGCAGATCCGAGAAGTCCGGGCCGATCTGCCGCCTGGCTACTATCGACAGTTGCCCAAGCTCGCCGGCGGACCATTCGTGGGGTACCCGCGCGTGTTCGGCGTAGCCTGGTCGTTCGTTGCCCATACGGACAGCCTGTTCGACCCGGAGGTCCTGCGCCGCTACCTGCGCGCCTATCAGGAGGTCCAGCCGCTCACCATCGGCGAACT
>Ga0116223_10003896_pt1 | contig 13166 bp, 13 predicted proteins | sample Sb_taG_3_FD_90092 | JGI IMG/M metagenome (GOLD analysis project Ga0116223, IMG submission 90092) | Peat soil microbial communities from Weissenstadt, Germany - Sb_50d_a_PC metaG | ecosystem: Environmental > Terrestrial > Soil > Wetlands > Peat | place: Germany: Weissenstadt | collected 2010-09-21 | reverse complement strand
ATGAGCCCGGCATTCAAGTCGGCATCGATCGCCATCTGCTTGCCGGGCAAGGCATCGAGGGTGAAGCGCGCGGTGACTTCCGCGGTGCGCACCGCGCCGTGGCTGATGACGATGTACTGAATCGCGATCAAGGCCAGAAAGAGCACAAATCCCACAACGTAGTTTCCGCCGACTACAAACTGCCCGAAGGCTTCGATCACTTTTCCCGCAGCCGATGCACCTTCATTACCGTGCAGCAGAATGCGGCGGCTGGAGGCCAGGTTCAGCGACAGCCGGACCAGGGTCAGCAAGAGCACCAGGCTGGGAAAAACGGAAAACTGCGAGGGACGAAGAATGTTGATCGCCGACAGCAGCACCAGCACCGAGGCCGTGATGCTGGCAGCCAGCAGGATGTCCAGCAGCACCGACGGCAACGGCACCAGCATGACAAATACCAGCGCCACCGCAGCCACGGGAACGGCCCATTCGACGACTCCGTTCTTGGCCAGGGGTGACGTGGTTGTGGTTTCAGCCATGGCTTACCGGCCTCTCCTCGGGGCAACATCGGCGCGTTCCTGGGCGCGGAAAATGGCGGCCAGAATCGCCGCCACGACGGCATACAGTTTGGGCGGAATCGATTGTCCGACTTCGACCGCCCGGTAAAGTGCGTGCGCCAGTGGCCGGTTCTCGACCATTGGAATGCCGTGCCAGAGCGCGATCTGCTTGATCTGCTGCGCAAACAGATTGCGTCCCTTGGCAACCACGGTTGGCGCGGCCATGTCCAGGCGGTATTCGAGGGCTACGGCAAACTCGTTCGGGTTGGTGATAACCACCGTTGCCTTCTTGACCTCGTCCAGCATTCGCTTTCGCCGTACCTGCCGGCGCAGCCGGCGGATGCGAGCCTTGGTCCCTGGATTGCCTTCGGTCTCCTTGTACTCGTCCCGCTGATCCTGCTTACTCATCCGCAGGTCGCTGCCCAGTTTGTGTTTCTCGATGGCGTAATCCGCCGCCGACCACACCAGCAAAACCAGTGACGACTTCCACGCCAGCTCGAAGATGTGTCCCATGAGATAAGCCATCAGGCGGTTGATTCCGAAATGCGCCAGGGTCAGCACCGTGCCCCACTCGCGAGCCAGAATCCCCACCGCCAGATACACAATGGCGGCGCCCGGCAGCAGCGACTTCAGCAGACGGCCCACCGAGGGCAGCGAAAACAGCTGCTCCAGGCGCGACGCCGGGCTCATGCGGGAGAAATTGGGCTGCAGCGCGCTCGGCGCAAACACCAGGCCGCCCTGTGCCAGAGCCCCGAGCATGGCTGCCATCCAGCTCAACCAGACGATCAGGCTGACGGCGCGAACCACCGTCAAGCCGGTCCAGGTGAGCAGCGGCGTCTCCACTAAGTTGCCGGCGACTCCTGCGTCCAGGCTGCGGCTCAGCAAAGCGCGCCACTGCCCTGCCAGTCCCGGCGCCTGCGACGCGAAAAGCAACACCATAGTTCCGACCGACAGGCTGGACATGAGATCGCGGCTGCGCGCGATCTGACCTTTCTCGCGCGCCTTCTGCTGCTTGCGCGGTGACGCCTGTTCGGTCTTGTTGCTGTCCGCCATTTTTTCTCACTTGGCCAGGTGCAGAAGGCGTGCGCCCAACGAAATCCCGGCTGCGAAGTGGTGCTCAAAAAGTCGCGGCCACAAAATCAGCGAACCCGACAGCACCGTCAACGCCACCACCGTCTTGATCGACAGCCCCAAAAACAGGATGGGGATTTGCGGCGAAGACTTGGCCAGGAATCCCAGAGTGACGTCAATCAGCAAAGTCGCCACCACCACGGGAGCGGCGATTTGCAAACCCACCAGCCAGATCGCACCCGCCGCGTGCAGCAGTCCGGTCGTAACCTCGAGATTCAGAACCACGGAACCGGGAGGCAGATAGACGAAGCTCGCCGCCAGGGCTCGCAGCATCCAGTGGTGCACGTTGAGTTCGAGGAAAATCAGCAGCGTGACCAGCTGAATGAAGGTCGAGATCACGGGCGAATCCGCCTGCGTCTGCGGATCCAAAATGCTGACCAGCGAAAAACCTGCCTGCACCCCCAGAATCTGTCCCGCCATTTGCGCGGCTTCCAAAATGAACTGCAGGGTCAAACCCAGTAGCAGGCCCACAACGACTTCGCTGGTTAACACCTGCACCCAACCGAGGGCGCTGGTTTCGAGCCGCGCTGCCCCGTACACCGGATACAGCAGAGCGGTGAGCGCAACCGTCAACCCGGCCTTCACCTGTACCGGCATGCTTCCACTGCTCAGGAACGGCGCGAACAGCATCAAACCGCCGATGCGCACGCCAGCAAACATCACACCCGCGACGATTGCCTCGAGATGCAGAGTTTCCATGGGCGGCTAACGCAGGAACGGGTGAAAGTCGGAAAACAGGGAGACCGTGAACAAAGCCATTCGCCGCACCATGTACGGCAGGAGCAGAAAAATCGCCGCCGCTACCGCAGACAGCCGAGGCACGGTCGAGAGCGTGCTTTCCTGCAGCGAAGTCAGCACCTGCACGATGTTGATCAGCAGGCTGGTCACCGTGGCCACCAGCAACAGCGGAGCCACGATCCAGAGCACGGTCTCGAGCGTTCGCCGCGCCAGTTCCACGGTTTGTTGGGGAGACATGTTTTTTCCTCAAGTGAAACTCTTCATCAAAGACCCGACCAGCAGATTCCAGCCGTCCACCATTACAAACAGCAGAATCTTGAGCGGAGTCGAAATAACCACCGGCGGCAATTGCAGCATGCCGACCGAAGTAGTGATCGCGGCCACGACCATGTCGACGACCAGAAAGGGGAGATAGAGCGCGGCTCCAATCTGGAAGCCCGCCTTCAACTCCGAAAGGATGTAGGCCGGCAACACCACCCGCATGGCAACGTCATCGGGCCGGGCCGGGCGCGGCTCCTTAGCCAGTTCAAGAAACAGCGCCAGGTCTTTCTCCCGGGCAAACTTGAGCATGAACTGGCGCAGCGGTCCCGCTCCAAGTTCGACAGCAGCGACCGCGTCCACATGTCCTTGTTCATAAGGGACGACCGCAGTGCTGTAGATGGTCGCCATCACCGGTTGCATGAGGAAGAAAGTCAGAATCAGCGAGAGTCCGATCAAGGTCTGGTTGCTGGGCGTGGTCTGCGTCCCCAACGCCTGACGCAAAAAGTGAAACACCACCAACAGCCGGGCAAAGGGAGTCATGGCCAGTAACAGCGATGGCAGCAGAGTCAGCAGCGTGAGCAGAACCACGATGTTCCATGGCACTGAGCCGCTCGAGCCTGCCGAACCGTTCCACGGCAACCCAGACGATGGTCGAGGTCGCAACATTGTCGCTGCCCCAGTCGCTGCCCCGGCGCACGGAACCAGCAGTAGCGCCAGAACGCCCGTCAGCAGTAGTCCGCGGACTTTTCGCCGCCGCTTCATCGTTCTCCTCGATTCATGTGCGGATCAAGTGCCGGGCTGACCCTTGGCTGGCGAAAGACCAGGTCGGAACTTCTTCAGGCGCAGCTTCAGGCTTCAGGTTTTCCTTCGTGCTTTGCTTCGCACTCGCCTCACCCGGCAGCGCCGTCAGCATGGCCACTGAAGTACCGGTTCCCGCGATCAGAAATTTCTGCCGCTCGAATTCAACTACCGCGATGAAACGCCGCTCCCCAAGAGCCAGAGTTTCCCTCAGACGCAACTGCCGCGACGGATGCGAACCCCAGGAGCGGCCGAGCGCGGCCAGCCAGTGCAAGGTTCGCCCCAGGTAAGCTTTGCTGCCCGTCATCACTCCGCTTGCTGGCCCCGTTGCTCTGCCCATTCCATTCCTCTCTCTTCCTTTCATCTTTACTTCTCTCTTCTCTCTTCTCTCTTTTCGATTTTCGATTTGTCCAGCGTTGAGTTACGCCATCTCAGTCAAACGCACTGCCAGGTGGCTGCTCACAACCTGAAACTCGCCGCGTGCGATCAGTTCGCCATTCAGCCGCAGCGGCACGTCGGTTCCAACTGTCCAATGCGAATTGATTACCGCGCCTTGTTTCAATCGCAAGGCGTCGGCCACCGTGAAACCGGGCAGGGGCACGTCCACAGTCAAACGGCAGGGCAGAGGCAACACTTGCGTCCAGGCGTCGGACTCCGCATCTGTGCCGTTCGGGAGCGAAACAACCAGCGCTTCTGCCATATTGATTACCGGGGTCGAGGGATACGAGTGGGCGAACTGCTCAGCCTTCGTGGGAATACAGAGCAACTCGGGTACCGAGAAGGATGGACCTCGCACAGCCGCGCGCAATCGTAGGGTGTGCCCTCGAACCCCTTGATGCGAAGGGGTATGGCGACAAACTGCGCAAGGCGACGCGGCAGACGCGGAAGAGTTTTTGGGAGCGCAGCTTCGGAGGGCTACGGAGTTCTCATTAGAAGCGGCTTAAACTCGCGCCCTGCTCTAGAAAAAGCAGGGCGCGAATCTCCCTTACTGCGGTTTCAGGTTGATGGTGTCTTGAGTGATTTGGTCGAAAGTGGTTACAGCCTTCGCATTGGCTTCAAAAGCACGCTGCGCCACGATGAGATTGGCGAACTCGGTTGCGATGTCCACGTTGGACAGCTCGAGAGAGCCGCCCGACAAGGTGCCGCGTCCACCCGTGCCCGCCACTCCGATCACCGCCTGCCCCGAGGCCAGAGTCTGGGTGTAGTCAGTGCCGCCCGCGTTTTGCAAGCCCTGATTATCGGCGAAGCTGGCCAACGCCAGTTGCCCCAACGGCGCAGTATCCCCGTTGGAGAACGACCCCGTGATGGTGCCTTCGGAGCCGATAGTAAAGCTGCTCAAGGTCCCGCTCGCGCTCCCGTTCTGTTGAGTCGAGGAGGTGCTGTCGGGAGCCGCAACCTGAGTAATCACCGGAGTCGTGCCATTCAGCACGTTCCAGCTGAAAGTTTGATTGGTGGCGCCGTCGGCGAAGCCCGTAATCGGAATCGCTTTGACATTGGCAAGGGTAACAGGCGTGGTGGGTACGGTGATAGTATCGCCGGCCACCCATGCTGCCGAGCCCTGGTTAATCGTGAAATCGACCTGGGGAGACGTGAACGGAGTTCCAACCGTTGCCGTCCCCAGCGCGCCGGAAACCGAGCCCACCACCGTGAACTGAGTTGCACTGGTAGCGGTCATGGTGATGGTCTGGGCAACCGTCGCCGCAGTCGCTCCTTCCCCGGTAACGGTTCCGTTCCCCTTATTTCCGACGCCGTAGGCTGGAATCCCGGCTCCTCCGTTGCTGCCGATCAGCACACCGTTCCCGTTAAAAGTCAGCGTGCCGGTGGCAAGAACTCCCGTGGGCGGAACGCCCCCGACCGAATTGAGGTCTGCGGGCGGGATGTTGAGACTGTAGTTCCAGGTGTTCGGGCCGGCCTGGGTAAACGTATAAGTCAGAGTGTGGGGAGCTCCCAGCGAGTCATAGATCGTCACCGGAGTTGAATACTGGGTGCCCAGAGGGTCCGAGGAATTGAGGTTGGTGGTGATCGATGCTGTGGTCGTCGCCGTTGGCGGACTGATCGTGCCCGCTCCGAGTTGTATGGGCCCGACTCCTCCGCTGGTCTTGACTACTCCATCGACCGCGGGATAGCCCAGCACCTGTTGGCCGGCTGAGGTCACCAGGAAATTGTTTGCGTCCACGGAGAAGTCTCCCGCCCGCGTGTAGCTCGTAACCCCACCGCTCTCGACCGCAAAGAATCCATCGCCTTGAATGGCGACGTCGGTCGGCACACCTGTAGCGGTGACGCTCCCTTGAGCGAAGTTGCTGGGCATGGCCTCGACCTGGGTGCCGGAGCCGAGTTGGATGGGATCGCCTGCGCCTGTTGTCCCCAGGTTCTGATAAAACAAATCGCTGAACAGGACACTGGTGTCCTTGTAGCCGGTCGTGTTCTGGTTGGCCAGGTTATTGGCAATCGCTGACAACGCCGTAGCATCGGCGGTCAACCCGGAAAGCGGAATTGAAAAGTTCGGCATTAGATTCCTCCTGTGGCTGCGTTAGTACCAGTCCCTGTTGTGCCTGCCGATGCCGACCCAAAAGCGTTCGTCAGGGTGTTGTTGATCTGGCTCAATTGAGAAAGCATATTGAACTGCACCAATTGAGAAGTGAACTGGGTTGGATCGACGGGATCGAGCGGGCTCTGATTTTGCAGTTGCGCGACCAGCAACTGCAGAAACATGCTCTGCGTGCTTTGAATAGGATTGTTCGCCGCGCTATTTGTCGCGGTGGTTGCGGTTCCGCCGGTTGCCGATGTTTTCGCGATCGCGGCAGTTGGTACGGGAACAATGTTCATTATCTTCCTCCTTAGAATATTTCTGACTCTGCTCTACTTCATGCGTGCACATTCAGCTTCGCCAGTATTTCGGCGCCGACGTCGAGTTCGGCCGAATCTTCCGGCGGGCTGTGAATTGAGAAAAGTCCGGCGGGAGAAGAATGTTGCTGGTTCGAGGAACGCGCTTGCGAATTTGATCCTCCGGAGAATCCCGCGGTCGTCCCTGCACTGTTCTCCAGAAAACGAATGCTGTCAAAGCGCAGGTCTTGCTGCCGGAATGTGGTTTGCAGACCGGAAACCTCCGGTGCGAAAAGAGAACGTAAATCACCTCGCTCGCTGCCGACGCTCACACCGACCTGGCTGTCGCGCACCACAGTGTGTACTTCAACATTGCCGAAAGCCTGAGTGCGCAGCCCGATGTGCATTTCCGATTGCGCCACGCCGGTGACCAGACGAGCCACTTCGACTGTGCTCGCGGGCACCACCGGTGGACCAGTGGCTGCCGGGGACGCGGAATCTGCTGCCGGCGATGTTGCGACTGGGCTTGATGCAGCTTGATTCACAGCTGGCGGAACCGGTGCCAAAATATTTGCGGTTGCCACGGGGCCAGGCTGGTTGCCGTCGGTCATTCCACCGTCGATCACTCGGACTGCAAACGCTGCAGGCGCGGCGACGGGCGATTGCGGCTGACCGTTTGCGTCTGCCGGGTTCGCGGGGGAATCAGCTGGCTTGGAACTTCTGGTCTCGGAGCTGGATGGAACCGGTGCCGCCGAAGTTTCCTTTGGACGAGCATCCGCCGTGGAGGCGGTTTTTGGGGCCTTCACCGCCATTCCCGCATGGGTTGAAATTGGTTTTGAGATCTCGGCTGAGGAAGGCATGCTCGAAGCGGCCAACGAAAATGAAGAGACCGCTGCATCCAGACTCTCGATCCCCGGGCCATTGCCTGATTGCGGTTTGCTGTCCGCCGCCGGTTGGCTGATTCCAGCAATAGCAATCGCGGCGTCTCTTGTGGGATCCACTTCTTGCTGCGGAATCCCGTTTGGAGTAATCGCTGGTGGGACGAAATCGCTGTTCACCGTTCTCTTGTTGTCCGATGGGGGTTGGTTAGCTGTAAAAGCAACGTTCGGTGTTTCATTAGTAGGAACCACTGCAGGCATCGGCATCGCACTTTGAGTGAGCGTCGTGGGAGCCGGGATGGGACCGCTGTCACGTGGAACCTCAGGGGACTGCGCAATTGGCGGAGAAGACCTTTGCGCTGGCGCATCCAAGACTGCCGGGTTTGAGGGCGCGGTCCCCACGAGTTCTTTGGCAACACTCGGTTCGGCAACTCTGTGCTGTGCGGCGACGCTTTCGTTCAGAGTTGTAAGTGGGGGACGAACTTCCCCGGCCGGAAACGGGATGACTTGCTTCACAGCTGCGTCAGGGTTTGGTGGCGATGCAGGATCGCTAGGCGGCATCAGTTTACCGCTGACTAACGCCGGTGCGCTCGACGCGGAATTTTGGAACTTACCCATTAATGCTGACGAAACATCCGGCCTTGCCGAGTCTGCTTGGCTGATCAATCCAGCGCTGGCATCGGATCGGGTACTCAACGGCGGCGGGATCGAGTCTCGAGTGGAAAACGACTCTGCGACGAGGGGCGACGGCACGGGCACTCGCACGAGCGACGGCGTGAGCACGGGGGCGAGCGAAGGCATGGGCGTCGCTTGGAGCCTAGTGATGATGCTAGGAATCGTGGCCTTTGGAGCATCGGTTGCAGACAGCGCCAGCGCTAAAGGCATCAGCGTTTCCGTGGTTGCCTTAGCAATGTTTGCCGTCTTTTTTTCTGCACGCTTTCCTTGCCCTGCAACCGCCGTCGCATCATCGAGCGTGCGGGCGGGCAGCGTGGGTTCTGGTGGCAGCGAACCGGTTTTTGACGCATTCAACAAGGTACTGGCGAAGTTGTTAGAACCCGGTCCAGCGACTTGGAAGGGAAGAGTCGACCGGGCGGTTGGACCGGAGGACGCGACATCGAGTTGAATGAAGTTGGTCAACACAAGTCCATCTCACGCTGGTTCGCCAGCGCTCTTGCTCGATGCATGCGGCACACCAAAGGCGCGCGGCCCGGTTCGCCAGCCGTCGAGCGCCAATAAGTAGTTGAGACTCAAGACACAATCGCATTTTGCCGATAGCGGGATAACGGTGAGATGACGAGCCCGATTGAATTTTGTGGGCAAGGCTTGCCCATGGAACTCGGCAAAGACTAGCTGCGCCGAAGGTAGGCGCGGCGCAGCAGAAACATGTCATCAAGGCGGCGCTGGTCTCGTCTGGCTTGCTGTTGGTTGTAGTCCTGAAGCTGGTGCAGGCGAAGCGTATCCATCACTTCGCGTTGCCGGCGCGCCTGCTGGAAGTCTGCATTGCAGGAGGATCGATGGGCTTCCGCGTCTATCAGTTGCTTATCCAGAACATCCCGGCGGGTTGTCAGAACGGAGCGGCAGAGAACGTCGAATTGCAGTTCAGCTGCACTGATCCCGGATGCCAGCTGAGGCCTCCGCCGGATTATGATCTCGTCCACTTCGCCGACCACGTCTTCGATTTGCCGCCGCAGGGCCGCGATCCGGTGATTCGCCTCCTGCAAACGCAACTCCTGCTGACGTTCCAGGCCCTGCCGCACCCGCAACAGAACTTCGAGAGGGAATCGAAAAGCCATGAGGGTTAGCTGGCGAGGGACAGCAGTCGATTGATCGTGTCCTGGAGGCTGATTTCTTCGTTGGCTCCCTGTTCCAGAAAACGATTCAGCTCGGGCAAGATCGCCAGCGCGCGATCCAGCGCTGGGTCGCTTCCTTTCTGGTAGGCCCCTATGCGAATCAAGTCTTCTGATGCGGTGTAGGCAGCGAGCAGCCGCCGCAGCGCCTGCGCTTTTTCCATATGCTGGGCAGAACAAACCATAGGCATGAGACGGCTGATGCTGTCCAGAATCGCAATCGGGGGATAATGGTTTTGCGCCGCCAGCCGCCGGTCGAGCATGATATGCCCATCCAGCAGGGCGCGGGCTCCATCCACCAGCGGGTCTTGCTGATCGTCGCCTTCCATTAAGACCGTATAGAACGCCGTAATGCTTCCCCCACTGAATTTCCCCGCGCGCTCGATCAACCGGGCCATCAGGGTGAAGACCGACGGCGTGTAGCCTTTTGCGGTGGGAGGTTCGCCCGCCGCCAGACTGATCTCGCGTTGCGCCATGGCAAGACGAGTAAGCGAGTCTACGACCAGCAGAACGTTCTTGCCCCGCGCGCAAAAATACTCCGAGACTGCAGTCGCCGCCAGAGCTGCGCGGATTCGCAACAGCGGAGACTGATCGGAGGTGGAAACCACCACTACCGAACGCTTCCTGCCTTCCTCGCCCAAAGCGTCTTCGAGGAAGTGGCGCACTTCACGGCCGCGTTCGCCGACCAGGGCCAGCACGGTGATATCGGCGCCGGTGTTGCGTGCCATCATGCCGATCAGTGTGCTCTTACCAACGCCACTGCCGCCGAAGATTCCCACTCGCTGGCCGCGGCCGCAGGTCAGGAACGCGTCCACGGCGCGGATTCCGCATCCAATGGGTTCGCGAATCAGGTCCCGTTCCATGGGCAAGGGCGCGGATGCTTCCAACATTTGGGAGTCTCGTCTCTCGCACGGGCCCAGCGAATCGATGGGCTCGCCCATGCCGTCGATTACGCGGCCTAGCAGTCCGTCGCCCACGCGCAGCACGGGTCGCGCTCCCCAAGTCACCACGCGATCGCCGTATCGGATTCCGCTGGGCCGCGCCATTGGCATGGAGAGCACGGTGGTGCCGCGGAAGCCGACAATCTCTCCGGGAAAAACCGCGCCGCTCGCATCCGCTATTTCGCAGAGTTCGCCGACCGAGCAGAACGGTCCTTCCGATTCCACCAACTGCCCGATCAACTGCGTCACCCGCCCCTGCCAGCGCAAGCCGGAGCAGGCCGCCAACCGTTTGAAATACGGCGCCAGCAAGACGGGAGCGCTCATACGGCCGCCGGACGCTTGGCCATAAGATCGAATAAGCCCTGCTCAATTTCCTTGAGCTGAATTTCCACTCCAACTTCGGTTGTGCCCAGGGCGGTTTCGAGCGCGCAATGATCCATCTGCATTGCAGGATCTTCCACGACCTCCGGAACCTGGCTTGCCTCCAAGTGCTGGGCAAAATAGCTGCGGCATTCCGATACTTGCCGGGGATGCACTCGCAGGACGACTTTGGTTGCACTCTCGATTTTTTCCAGGGTTATGCGCACCAGGCCGGCAAGCAGCACCGGATCCACCTGCGCTTCCCGATGCAGAACCTTGCGGGCGATGGCCAGCGCCAGTTGCACTACTTCGGTTTCCACCCGCTGGTAATACTGCGTGCGATCCCCAGCAAAGGCTGCTATCGACGCAGCGACGCTTGACCGCACTTTCGCCAGCTGTTCTGCACCGGCCGCGCGTGTCTGCACCTCGCCTTCCTTGCGACCCGCTTCCCGCGCCGCCGCTTCCCGCTGCGCCATGATCTCGCCGGTGCCACGCAAGTCTCCCGCCGGTTCTTGCGCCGACTTGGCGGAGCCGCTGGCTCCAGCCTGAGCTGCGACTTCCGCGTAGAGAAACGGATGGACCTCCGGCTCCTGCGCGACCTTGGGAGCCGGGTTACACGACGAACTCATCTTCATCCCCTCCCAGGTTTATTTTCCCTTCCGCCTCCAGCTTGCGTGCCAACGCCACCGTTTCTTGCTGCGCTTTGATCACGTCGCGCGAGCGTACCGGCCCCAGAACTTCCATATCTTCTTTCAGCATTTCCACGGCGCGGGTTGACATGGACTTGAAAATGAGGTTCTTCAGTTCTTCAGTGGCGCCTCGCAACGCCAGAGCGAGCGACTTCTTATCCAGTTGGCCCAGCAATTCGCGGATGCCCGCCTCCGGCACGCCCAAGAGGTCCTGAAAGGTGAACATCAGATTGCGAATCCCGAGGGCCACCTTGGGATCGTCCTTCTCAATGGCTTCGAGAATCACTTTGACCTGCGTCGGATCCATGCGGTTCAGCAAATCCGCCACACCTTGGAACCCGGCGTACGCGCGCCGATGCTGTTCACCCAGGGCTTTCAACCGCCGATGCAGGGAGACGGAAACTTTCTCCGCGATTTCGGGGGAAAACTGGCGCAGCTGCGCCAGGCGTTTGATGGTCTCGGCCCGTAAGGTTTCGGGCAAGCGCATCAGCAGCTCGGAGGCCTGCTTGGAGTCGACGTGGGCCAGGATGAGAGCGATGGTTTGGGGGTGCTCGCTTTCGAGGAACTTGGCCAGTTGCTGCGGATCGGCTTTCTGCAGCGAGTCCAGCTTGCTGGCGCTCATTTCCGCGGCAGTCGATACCTGCTTTAACAGTTGCCGGGCGCCATCTTCTCCGAAAGCTTTTACCAGAAGCTTTTTCGCGAAATCCGCGCCTCCTTGAGCCAGATAGTCTTGGGTCAGGCCCAGGCGATGATATTCCTCGAGCACGGCCAGCGCGGTCTGGGGATCGATGTACTCCAGTTCCGCGATCTCCCTGGTCAACTGCTCAAGATCTTCCTGAGGGAGGTTGCGATAGATATGGCTGGCCACCTCCTCTCCTAGCAGCACCAGCAGCACCGCAGCCTTCCGCATCCCTGCGAGTGTGTTGTCTGCGGCTTTCACTCTTTCACGCCGTCTCTCATCCAGCTCTGCACCAGCCGGGTGGCCACGGCCGGTTCCGTTTTTACCTTCTCCGAGAGCTGACGCTTGAGCGCCGTGGCACGCCGGGCCTGCTCCGTGCCCGGGGGCTCGATTTCAGCGGTGAGCGCTGCGCTCCCGCCGGCGCCGCTCTGCGCAACCTCCTTCGAGCCTCGCGCCATCCGCGTGGGCAATTCGCGGAGTGCAGTCAGAACCTGCCGCTTCACCGGCCGCAACATCAGAAAATATACGATCAGGAAAAGCGCAACGATGCCCAGGTATCGCAACAGGCCTGACCATTGCACAAACAACTTGTGAGTGTTTTCCAGCTTGGTGGCAGGCGCAGGTTTTTCGACCGGTGGTTCCTGAAACGACAGGTTCTGCACCGTCAGCATGTCGCCACGTTGCACGTCGAGACCGATCGCGGCGCCTGCGAGTTGTTCGATCTGTTTCAGTTCTTCCGGAGTACGCTTGCGACGGGTTGGAGTCTTGACCCCATTCTTTTCCGCCATCTCGATGGCATCATCGACCAGAACCGCGGCCGCGATGCGCCGGACGCGTCCCGGCGGCTGCACCGTGTGGTGGACACTCTTGCTGACTGCATAGGTTACGCTCTCGGAGCGGGAGTTCTGGGTTTCCGCGGTCATTGCCACCGCCGTTGCCGTGGCCGCAGCGGTGGCGCCCGGAACGTTGCTGGCCGTTCCCGGAATCCCGGCAGGCCCGCCGCCGCCCGCATTCTCCTCCGATTTTTGCTGGGTGAGGGTTGCGGTGGTTTTGGGATCGTACACTTCTTCCGTGTTCTCGCTGGTGCCGAGGTCATATTCCACATGCACGCTGGCGCGCGCATGCTCGAGGCCAACCACGGGCTCGAGCGTCCGCAGCAATGTCTTCGCCAACTCGTCGTCGAGATCGTAGCCACCATGCGCTGCTCCCGGGCCGCGGGCATGCAGCAGCGGAGTGTTGCTGTCGGCGTCGACCACCGTGACATTCTCCGGACGCAGTCCGTCCACGGCGCTCGCTACCAGCTGAGGAATGGCGAGTTGCGCCCGTTCCGACAGCGCGCCTCCCCGGGTCTTCAAGATGACCGCTGCTTTGGCCTCGCGCTCCTGTTCGCTGAACAGCGACTCGCGCGGCAGCACCAGATGCACCCGCACCGCTTCCACTTCGCTGAGCGTCTGCAGGGTGCGTTCCAGTTCGCCTTCGAGCGCCCGT
>Ga0116223_10003895_pt1 | contig 13168 bp, 9 predicted proteins | sample Sb_taG_3_FD_90092 | JGI IMG/M metagenome (GOLD analysis project Ga0116223, IMG submission 90092) | Peat soil microbial communities from Weissenstadt, Germany - Sb_50d_a_PC metaG | ecosystem: Environmental > Terrestrial > Soil > Wetlands > Peat | place: Germany: Weissenstadt | collected 2010-09-21 | reverse complement strand
GCGTCGACCAGGTACTTCACGCCCCAGGTGACGTCGTCCTGCATCTTGCGGCCCCATTCTTTGTTGCCGGCATCGAGGAATTTCTTGCCGTATCCAGTCGAACCGCGGAAGTTCATGCTGAGCACGGCATAACCGCGGTTGGCAAAGAACTGGGCGTATCCGTTGTAGCCCCAATAGTCACGGCCCCAAGGCCCGCCGTGTGGGAACATGATGGTAGGCAGATTCTTGCCGGGAACGCCTTTGGGCAGAGTCAGATAAGCCGGGATGTCGAGGCCGTCCGACGATTTGTAATGCACCGGCTTCATTTCCGCCAGTGATTCGCGCGGCAGTTTTTCCCGCACCTTATACTGCAGCGCGAGTTTGTGAGTCTTGCGGTCGAAGAGGTAGGTCTCACCCGGCTCGGTATCGCTGGAGGCGCTGACCATCCAGACCCGCTCGTCGAGTGTGGACGAGCCACGGCTGATTTCTTTGGCGGGCAACTTGCCGGCTAGCCACTTGAAATCCGCCTCAAAGCTTTTGTCTTTGAAATAGCGGCGCTGCCGGTCTTCCTGATACGTGGTCATGGCCAGTTGGTCGGTCGCTTCCGAGAAAACGGCTCCGCCGAAATCCACCTTTTTGAGCGGATCAGATTCCACCATCTCCGTCTTCCCGGTTCCCGGATCGAACAGCACTAAAGCGCTCAGGTCCACGTCGGCGCCCTTGTTGGTTTCCATGTATGCGCGCTTGCCGTCTTTCTGAAAACGGACGGTGTTGCAAGACTCAAAGACGTTGCAGGAATAAATCTTGGTGAACTTGTCGGAATCAACGCGCAGAATTTCCGTGTCGCCGTTCTCGGCGGAACGGGCGGCCAGTCGCAGGTTGCCCTGCAGATCGAAATCCCAGCCGGTGATGCGCTCGGTGTTCTTGCGCACCAACGTCTTTTCGCCGGTCGACAATTTCAGTTTGTACAGGTCATGCCAGGCCTTGTCGCGGTCGTTTAATCCGATGTAGATCGTGTCCGGGGCATTCTTGGGTACATCCACAAGCATTACGCGGATGCCCTTGAGCCCGGTCAGGTCGCGGGAAGCGGGAGCGTCCGCGCCCGCTGCCGCCTTGGCCCCCGGGTCGACGGCGTAGACGTTGAAATTTTCATCGCCGTCGTTGTCTTTCACGTACAGAATGAATTTGCTGTCGCGGCTCCAAAGATATCCAGGGATCGGGCGCTTGATTTCCGCGGTGAGCAGCCGCGCCGCGCTGAAGGGTTCGTCCACGCCCTTGACATAGATGTTGCGCGTGTCCTTCCATGGCTTTTGAAACGACAGATATTTTCCGTCGGGAGAAAGTTGCGCTCCCGAGATCTCGGGGTTGCCGAAGATCAGTTCGCGGTCGATCAGCGGCGGCAAGCCGCCGGAAGCAGTTTTTTTGTCTTGAGTATTCTGCGCGGCGAGCGATGAGAGGGCGAGCACCAGACACAAGAGTCCCTTGAGCATATTTTTCATGAGGAGAAAGTCCTTTCTGTTGTTGCAACAGAACAGTTTTTCTAAGGGCGAGCCCATTTCGGACAGATTCTAACAGCATGTTTTGTTGGGCGTGACATCGCGACTCCGCAGAAGGCCACGGTTGAGATTTGTGAAGATGAGATCCTGCCTGGCACTCGCAAAAGTTTTCCGCCCTGCAATCCGATTCCACCCTTCCACCGTACCTCACCCAGAGCGGTTCCCAACCCGCCTGTGGAGGAAGCATGAAAATCTCAATCTACCGGCCAGCGCTGCTGTTGGCCGTCGTTGCCGCAATCGCCACCGCCGCATCCGCACAAAAGAAACCCAATCAGACCTTGGGGTATGGAGCCGGTGAGGTCCTTACCTTTGCGTACACACAGAATTTCGATTGCATCGACCAGCCCAACACCGATCTGAACTTTAATGGCATCCCGGCCGCGCAGGATCCAGGCGAAATGCAGATCCCGATCTGCCAGGTCGGCACCCAGCCCACGATCAATCCGCCTGGACAGAAGGGAAATCCCGCGATCACCACCGAGCCCATTTACGTGCTGGTTCCCATGTTTTCGACCGATAACGATCAGAACCCGGACGACGCCATTTCGTGCTCGAAGGTAGTGCCGGGCACCCTCTGCGGCCGCAAGCTGGGCAGCGCTTTGATCAGCCTGTTCGGCGCTCTACCGGAAGCTTTCAAAGCAAAACCGGACGTCTATACGCAGTGCCCGGAACCGGGCGCGGCTCCAGGGACTTGCACCATGCACGCCTCCCGGCTTGACCTCGCTCCGGTGCTTTCGGAACTTAAAATCATCAGCGGTCCACCCACCGTAAACATCTTTGTTCCGACTCCGAATCACAGTCATGTTCTGATTGACGCGGATATCAACTTTCCGGCGGTCTGGTGGCAAGTGGTTCCTGTGTTGGTGTTGAAGGAGAGTGACTGGCCGGCTAAGGACGCCAGTAGCGGCATCACTTCTTTCGAAGCGATTCAAAAGGCGATCAATGCTGGCGGCGCCGTGCAAGCGCCATCGAATTTCTTCCTGTTCTTCAGCTCAATCGCGCATTCCGGGCATCACCAGATGCAGTGACGCGACCTCTCCTGTGGAGGATAGCAGCACACAGAACAGGCCCGACAGTTCCAGTCGGGCCTGCCTTGTATTCAGTTGATCCTGAGTTTTCTTACTGAGCCCCAGCGGCGATGGCATTTCCCGAAGACATCGCGGCCTTCGCTTCCTTGATGCCAGCCTGGATATGCTGATCCCAGTCGAGATGTGGAATGGGCGACGCTGCCGCGGTCTGGTATAGCGCCAGCGCGTCCTGTGGGCGATTCAAACGCTTGAGGCAAAGTCTCGCGCCACTGAGTTGCGCGGTCAGCGCCTGCCGCTCGCCGGGATAGGCTTGGGCAAGCGCCTGGTACTCAGACAAGGCGCGATCAAACTCCTGCAGTTCTTCTGCGCCCTTGCAGAGTTCCAGCCAGGTCGCGGCCGGCATCTTGCCACCGCCATCGACAAACTCCGCATAGTCCTGGAACGCCGCCTCAACTTGGTGCGCCCGCAGATGCAGTGCGCAGGTTTTGGCCGTCGCCTCCAGGTAATCCTTCGTGTTGTTTTGCCGCGTATGAATCTGCTTCAGCATATTCCAGGCGTCGAGCGAGTTCGGCTTCACCGCGACATAGTTCGTCAACAGCGGCAGCGCATCGGCGAGTTGTCCGTGCTCCATCATGCTGCTGGCCTGTTCGAGTTCAGCATCATTGGTCCAGCCGAGTTTTTCCTCGATCGCCTTATTGGTCGTGTGCTCGATTCCTGAATGCTGGATCGCCAGCGCGGCCAGAGCTCCAAATAGAAATCCGCCGACGTGCGCCCAGTGCGCCACGCCGCTCGAGGAACCGAACAGCGATCCATAAAAGATTTCGCCGAACAGCCAGAGTGGCAGCAGCCAGTATGCAGCGGCTTTGAAACGATAAATCTTAAACAAGAACAGCCACGCCATCTCAATCTTCATCTTCGGGAAGCGCACCAGGAACGCCCCCATCAATGCCGCCACCGCTCCTGAAGCACCCAACGTGGGGGTAATACTCCCCGGATTCGACCAGGCGTAAAACTGCAGCGCCGCCGCGCCCGCGATCAGATAAAACACCGAGTACAGCCCGCGTCCCCACACATCTTCCAGCACAAATCCCGCCAGCCACAGGAACCACATGTTGCCAATCAAGTGCAGCCAGCCGCCGTGCAGGAAATTCGCCGTCAGATAACTGATGGCTGTGGGTTGCGCCGGGACGAAGGCATACTGCTCGGTAATCGACACCTTCTGCAGGCTCACAAACTGCGCGGTCAGCGTGTCCATCTCGTCCTGCAGCTTCGAGGTATCTTCCATCAGCTTGATCTTGGCGTCGTAGGCGTTGATGATGTCGCGATATGGACTCTGCACGTGCGCCCACTGGTCGGGATGGCTCTTCTTGAATCCGTCGACCAAGTGCTGCGACTCCGGCTGCATCTTCAGTTCGGGATGCAGGGCCGCCAGAATCAGGATGTGAGACTTGATTTCGCCCAACTGCGGCGATTCGTCGTCGATGGCCGACATGGTGAACAGAAAGACCGCCACATTGATGGCGATCAATGCGAGAGTGATCACCGGCCAGCGCCGGGCTTCCATATTCTCGTGCTTGATAGGAATCAACATCGACTAACGCCCCTGTACGGGGAAATCCCGACACACTCGCGCCAGTTTAGTTTCACCCGGCTCCCATTCCCAGATGACGCAAGGTCTTGGCCAATCTTTAGTAACCAGGTAGCGCCGGCATCCTGCCGGCTGTCGCGAGGGCATCTTGCCCTCGTAGTGGGCGACGTATAGCTCGTTTCCGCGTTCCCGTTCACTGCCTTCTTCGTCAGTCTGCTCCGTTGACTCGATCAGCACGCTTGCCTGCGATATACTTCCGAAACCTTCAGCTCCTTTACCGGGGGACTTCTCTGCATGGCCGTTGGCGTTCGCACTCAAGACTTGCGCAAGGTCTATCACTCCGCTCCGCCGCTCGGCGCTGGCGGGGGCTTTATAGCGCGCGGCGAGGCCAAAGGTGCCAAGCAGCCGAAGGCCCAGATCCCCGCACTCGATGGACTTTCGCTGGAGATTCTTCCGGGGGAGATTTTCGGCCTTCTGGGCCCAAACGGCGCCGGCAAATCCACCACAGTCGGAGTCCTGACTACCCGGGTGCGGCCAACCTCGGGCCAAGCCTGGATCGGCGACCACGACGTGTGGAAGGAGCAGGCTGAGGTCAAGCGTTTGATCGGGGTTGTGCCGCAGCGCCCCAATCTGGACTTTTCGTTGACCGCCCGCGAGATTCTCGTTTTCCACGGGGCCTACTTCGGAATTGGTTCCAAGCTCAGAAACGAGCGCGCCGACGCCTTGCTCGAAAAGTTCAAACTCACCGAGCGCGGCAACCAGATGGTCCGCGGTTTTTCCGGCGGCATGATGCAGCGGCTTTCCATTGCCCGCGCCATGATGCACGATCCGCAAGTCCTGTTTCTTGACGAGCCGAGCGCCGGGCTCGACCCCCAAACCCGCATTCTGTTGTGGGAGATTATTCGCGAATACCACCAGGCAGGAAAAACCGTCCTGCTGACCACGCATAACATGGAGGAGGCTGACGCGCTGTGCCAGCGTCTCGCCATCATTGATCACGGCCATGCGATTGCCCTGGGCACACCGGCGCAATTGAAGGCGTCGATCCCCGGAGGCTTCCTGCTGCGCCTCCGCTTTGGCAACCAGACGGCTTATCTGCTGCAGCGTTTGCAGTCGCTGGCGGGAGTGCGCGAGGTTCGGGCTTTGGCTGCAGGGGGAAAATTACTAAACGCGAAAGAAAGCGTGGAAAACGGCATAGCGGACCACCCCGGGGTTGACGTCTATGCCGACCGGGGTGGCTCACTCATTCCAGAGATTGCGACCCTGGCGGCGAATGCAGGCGCGGAATTGTCTGACGTGCACATTTCCGAGCCGAGTCTGGAGAATCTTTTTCTGCACCACACCGGAAGGAGCCTGCGCGATTGAACTGGAAAACCTTTGGCGCGATGCTGGCCCGCGACGCTCACGTGGCGCGGCGTAACGCGATGCAGCTTTTTATGCAGACCTTCCTGCAGCCGTTGCTGTTCGTGTTTATTTTCGGCAAGGTGATGGTGGGCAGCGGATATATCCGTGGCGAGTACAAAAGCATCTTGCTCCCCGGCATTATCGCGATCAGCATGACCTTTACCGGAGTCTGGGCCGTGGCCATGCCGCTCATCGCCGAGTTTCAGTGGACTCGCGAAATCGAAGACCGCCTGCTCGCCCCCATCAGCGTGGGCTGGATCGCGATCGAGAAAATCATTGCCGGAATGTTGCAGGCGCTGGTCGCTGGCCTGGTGGTGATCCCGCTGGCGTGGCTCGTGCTTCGGCCCGGAGTCGAGATCAGCGTCGGCACACCGCTGACCTTCGCCGTGATCATTCTTCTGGTGGCAGGTTTTTCCGCTTGCGGAGGGCTGGCGTTGGGATGCAGCATCGATCAGCAGCACATCGGGTTGATGTTCAGCATGGTCATGACCCCGATGATTTTCTTTGGTTGCACGTACTTCCCGTGGAGCGCCCTGAATAAGTTCCCCATCCTGCAAAGAGCCGTGCTCATCAACCCGCTAGTCTATGCCAGCGAAGGACTGCGCGCCACGCTGGTGCCCCAGTTCTCGCATTTACCGACTGCGGCGGTGATCATCGCGCTGCTTTTTTTCGATGTGCTGTTGCTGGTGGTTGGACTGCGGCAGTTCGAGAAGAAAGCGGTAACGTAGCCGTGAGAGAGCCACCATCGCCTACAACCTGACTCGCATGGCGCACGTTGCTTCGCGGAACTAATACCTGCTCCGACTCCCATTGAGAAGATGCGGTTAGCTATGACACAGACTCCGGAGGGACGCCTGACACCAACGTGACATTGCCGCCAGCAGATCGGACTATCTGGGCGGTTCAAGCATCCCTACGGGATGCGGTCTGTGCAATCTCGACGTACCCGGCGTTTGAAACGCCGGGCTATTCTCAACCGTCCCCCCGGGACGGGATCAGGGCTGCTAGTCGGCCGCAGCTTCCAGCGCGGAAACGCCGCGCGATGGCCGCTTCAGGAACGCGCTACGCTCCATTTCGAACGATTCCAGATTTGATCCCAGAGCCTGCTCGTTCCAGCCCAGCACGGCGCCGATGCGCAACGCCGCCTCCCGGCTGCAGGATTCGGACCAGCACGCGCCCAACGCCACCGGAACCCGGCGCAGCAGGACGTCGCCCAGCGTGACCGCAAACTCTTTTCGGTAAGCTTCCACCACTTCGGCCACAATGTGCGAGGAGTGTGGGCAGACCGGCGCCCGCAATTCAGCACTCACAAGTGCCATCCGGGCAATGTCCATGGCACGCTCGCCGTGCCACTCCATGATGCCGCGGGCGGTCTCTTCGCTGACCGACCCGGCTCGCGCGATCTCGAGAACTTCCTGATCCAGCATGGGATCGAGCGCCCCTCCCGGCCCCATCGCAACCATGGTCGGTTCGGGAACAGCGATGCCAATCTTGCGCGCACACTCCCGGGCCAGCGAAGCGGCGGTAGTCAGCTTGCCGCCGATCACCGAGATCAGGCGCGCCGCTCCGTCCACCGTATGGTCGTGCAGGAAATGACGCCGCGTTACCGCCGACGCCTTATTCCCGGGCGAGTTCGGCAGAGGACGCACTCCGGCAAACGCGTACTTGATGTCGTGCGCCGAAATCTTTGCCTTAGGGAATAGCTTGGCTACCGTGCGCAACAGGTATTCGATCTCTTCGTTGGACGGCGCGGTCTTGCCCGGGTCGCCCGAATCGGCGACCTCAGTGGTGCCTACCAGCACTTGCTCATTCCAGGGTAAAACGAAAACCGGACGGCCGTCCGCAGCCTCGGTGTAGAGCGCTGCGCTCGGGGCCCCCGAGAAACTCGGCAGAACAATGTGCGATCCCCGCACCCCGCCCAGCATAGGTTTGCTGGTGCGCACCGCGGAACGCTGGCAGATGCGGTCGGCCCACGGACCGGTACAGTTCAAGATCCAGTTGGCATCGACGCGCTCGTCTTTTCCGGAAATGCGGTCGCGCAACAGCACTCCCCGCGCCCGGCCCTGCGCCACGTCAACCGCAAGAACTTCGCAGTGATTGCGAACCACCGCTCCCGCCTCAGCCGCTTCCAACATCCACTCGGCTACCAGGCGTTCGGGAAACTCGCACTGCGCATCTTCATAATTGAAGATCGACCAACGGTGGCCTGCGTCCAGCGCGCGTTCCACCCGCTTCAACTCCATCTCGGTCAGGTCGGCGGATTTTCTTCCCGCAAACCGCTGGTAAAGCCATAGTCCGGCGCGCACCGTCATCGCGCTGCGTTGACTCTGTTCGTTCAGCAGAAACAGAAAGTGCACCGGATGCACCAGGTGCGACCGTTCGCGCAGCAGTCGCTCGCGCTCCCGCACCGACTCGCGCACCAGGCCGATTTCTCCATGTTCCAGGTAGCGCAGGCCGCCATGAATGATGCGGGTCGAGCGGCTGGTGACGCCCGAGGCAAAGTCGTTTTGCTCGACCAGCAGCGTGCGCTTCCCGGCACGGGCGCACTCCCGCGCCACGGCCACGCCGTTGATGCCGCCCCCGATGATCACAACCTGGAAGTGCTGTCCTTCCAACGGTGGTCGAGGCTTGATCGCTAAACTCATGTATTTAAATTAGATGCAAGACTGTCGAGTGTTGTGGGATTGCCGCGCCCGAGCGACGACACGCCCACCTGTTCTGATTGTGCGCCCCTATGGCAAGAAGATAAAGGTGACGATAGTCCACCGCAAGCCTGGGCCGATTCCAACTAGCCTCCACGAGAAATGGTGCCGGAAGTAACCGCAGCGCTGCAGTCCCCGGGGGCGTCGCGGGGGCACCCTGCCCTCGCATTCCGAGTTCGACTCGGCTCTCGCGTGCGTGGGCGAGTCGCCCCCGCGACAGCCGGCGGGACGCCGGCGCTACTCGCTTTCTTGCGTGCTCCCGCGCATTGCCTCCCACCTCCACCGTCATTTACATTGGTTGCCGCATGTCCACCACAGGAGAACGTTTCGAGCGAGCAGTCGCCATTATGGAGCGCCTCCGCGCCCCCGGCGGCTGCCCCTGGGACCGCGAACAGACGTTCGATTCCATCAAGCCCTACACCCTCGAAGAAACCTACGAAGTCCTGGAAGCGATCGACAATCGCGACTGGCCGGAACTTGCGGGCGAACTCGGCGACCTGCTCCTGCAGGTGCTTTTTTACGCCGAAATGGCAAAAGAACAATCCTCGTTTTCCATCGACGACGTCATCGACCGCCTTTCTACTAAACTCGTCAATCGTCATCCGCACGTTTTTGGCGACGTGAAGGCGGACACTTCCGCCGAGGTCAAACGCAACTGGGAAGCGCTCAAGGTTGAAGAGAGAAAAAAGCGGCAAACCAGCGACGGGGAAGGAGATGCAGCTGGGGTGAAAAAGCACTCCATCCTGACCGGAGTCTCCTCCGCCATGCCGTCTTTGCTCGAGGCCTACAAGCTCAGCTCTCGCGCCGCCCAAGCCGGATTCGACTGGCCCAATGTCGAAGGCCTGTTCGACAAGTTGAACGAAGAGACCACCGAACTGCGCGAGCAACTCCAGGAGTTCCCAGCTCCGGGCCCTCGTCCGCAGGGTCGGGGCATGGCCGGGTCTGGACGAACGCCCGTTCCCGAAGACCTGCAGGCCCGCCTGGAAGACGAGGTCGGCGACCTGTTTTTCGTGCTCGTCAACATTGCGCGCTACCTCTCGCTCGATCCCGAATCCGCTCTGCGTAAGACCAACCGTAAGTTCAAGCGGCGCTTTCAGTGGATGGAGGCGCGTCTCCACGAGTCCGGCCGCTCCGCCGATCATGCGTCGATGGAAGAGCTGGAATCGCTCTGGCAGCAGGCGAAGCGCGAGGAGCGTCGAGATGTTTAGCCCGCAACCAAGGCGCCATCCCGAAGCCCCGCGTTCTTTCCAGCGGGGCGAGGGATCTCGCGCGGGTCGCCACCGTGCCGTGGCCATCTGTCGGATGCTCCCCAGATTCCTCGCCCGGCTGAAGAACGTCCGGCTTCGGGATGACGCCATCGATACTGACGTCCTCAATTATTGCGCCTGCAATACGAGGAGCCAATGACCTCCGACGCCATCGTCCTGCGCCGCTGCCACAGTATCGAAGAGTTCCGCGCCTGTGTCGCGCTGCAGAAAGAAGTCTGGAACTTCAGCGACGCGGAACTGGTGCCGCTGCGCATGTTTGTGGTCGCCGACAAGGTCGGCGGCCAGGTGATGGGCGCCTTCGACAAAGAAGTCATGGTTGGCTTCGCGCTCTCTGTGCCCGGCACGCGCACCGGTCACGTCTACCTGCACTCGCACATGCTGGCCGTAAGAAAAGATCATCGCAACAGCGGACTGGGCCGCCGCCTGAAGCTGCTGCAGCGCGAAGACGCGCTCGCCCGCGGCATCGAGCTGATCGAGTGGACCTTCGATCCTCTCGAAATCAAGAATGCTTATCTCAATCTCGAAAAGCTGGGCGCCATCGCCCGCCGCTATAACATCAACCAGTACGGCATCACGTCGTCCCCGCTGCAGGGAGGCCTGCCCAGCGACCGCCTGATCGCCGAGTGGTGGCTGAAGTCGAAGCGGGTCGAAACCCTGCTGGCCACGGGAAAAAATCCGGCCATCGTCAGCCAATCGAGCATCGAAGTTCCGGCACAGATCTACGACTGGAAAGCTGCACCCCAAACTCGCGGCAAAGCCCAGCAGGTTCAGGAACGCAATCGCGAACAGTTTCTGCGCGCGTTTTCCCACGGACTGGCGGTTCTGGGCTACGAGCGCGACGCCGCAAGCAACGGTAAATTCCTGCTCGGACACTGGGATGAGAAGTGGTCCTATGCATCCGAAGGTTAATAAAGTAGTGCCGCCGTCCCGGCATGCCGGCGCTACGGTCTAGCAAACTGATATGAAAATTGAAGCCATCACTCTCCGTGAAATTCACATGCCGCTCGTGCACTTCTTCGAGACGAGCTTTGGCCGCACTTACAGCCGCCGCATTCTTCTGGCCACCGTCCACAGCGAGGGCGCTGACGGCTGGGGTGAAAGTGTAGTCGGCGAAGATCCCTTTTACAGCAGCGAGTGGATCGAGAGCGCCTGGCCGACTCTGACGCAGTATCTGATTCCCGCGCTGCTGGGACAGCGCATCGACTCAGCCCGCGAGTCCCCGGCGCTGTTCGCCAAAGTGCGCGGCCACCGCATGGCCAAGGCCACACTGGAAAATGCTCTCTGGGACGCTGAAGCCGCGCAGAAACAGTTGCCCTTGTGGAAGTTGTTAGGCGGCACGCGCCGCGAGATTCCCTGCGGCGTTTCCATCGGTATTCAGGATTCGGTCGAGCAGTTGCTGGAAAAAATCCAGATCGAACTCTCCGCGGGCTACCGCCGCATCAAGGTCAAAGTCAAGCCCGGCTGGGACGTGAACGTGCTCGAACGGATCCGCTCGCGCTGGGCCGACATCACGTTAAGTTGCGACGCCAATTCCGCCTACACGCTCGATCAGGTCGAACACCTGCGCAAGTTCGACCAGTTCAACCTGCTGATGATCGAGCAGCCGCTGTGGAATGACGACATTTACTACCACTCCCGGCTGCAGAAAGAACTGCGCACCTCGATTTGTCTCGACGAATCGATTGTCAGCGTGCGCAGCGCCGCCTTCGCCGTCGAGACCAGCGCTTGCCGCATCATCAACGTCAAGGTAGGTCGCGTCGGCGGATTCTCCGAGGCTCTGAAGATTCATGACCTCTGCCACGCCCACAACATTCCTGTCTGGTGCGGTGGCATGCTCGAAACCGGAATCGGACGCGCCCACAACATTGCTCTCTCCACGCTGGAAAATTTCCGCCTGCCGGGTGATGTTTCTGCCTCGAAGCGCTACTGGAAGGAAGACATCATTGACCCAGAGGTGGAAGTCTCACCGCAGGGAATGATCGCCATCAGCGACCAGCCGGGCACAGGCTACCGCGTGAAAGAAGATTTAATTGAAAAGCTGACAGTGCGAAAAGAAACGCTGCGAGCGTGAAGTCCGACCGCCTGTTCCCGAAATGGAATCAGCGTCCTGGACAATTGCGCTGAGTGTGCAATTCTGAACACCTGTCCGTGATCCCGACACTTAGTATCCGCTATGAGTAAGCACAGTTGAATGGTTTTGGCCGACAGAATTGCCTGCCCTGCCACGAGGTGGTCCTAGGTATGTCGGGATACGAAAAGAAACGCCGCACCATTGTTCATTTTGGTACCGATCGCGTGGTTCTGCTTTTGCGCGCTTGGAACCTCAACGAGATGGGCTACCGCGTACTGAACGTAAGCGACGCGGTGGAAGCCGTCAAGCTGGCAACCCGCAGGCGAGTGGACGCCGTGGTGCTCGATCTAGACCGCAATCATGCTGAAGTTGCGCTAGTCGCCACCGCGATCAAGCGATGTCGACCGCAGGTGCCCACGATCCTGCTGGCGGAGGAGACTGCGCTCCTGCAGCGTGCCCATGAGCTGGCAGACGCGCTGGTACCGAAAAGAGACGACCTCGGGATGCTGATCACCGCGCTGGAGAACCTGCTCGCTACCCGCATCGCACAACCACCGAAAATGCTGCCCTAAAGAAGAAAGAATAAAGAATAATGAGGAAGCAGTGTCAGGGTAAAACGCTTCCCATTGAATCACTGTGGGGCGTTCTTTGTTTCTGAAGGTTCGGTCGCGTGGTTGTTGCGCGCCAGTCTTTCCTGCTCGGTCTTCAACATTTCCACGCCCTGAGCAAACGTCAGATTCTCCGGCACCGTCCGGAAGTCGCTCAACACCTCATCCGAAGCCATGTTCAGGCCCTTGAACAACAGAAGCTTGCCGGTCACGGTTAAGCTTATCTCGGTGATGCCCCACGCCCCGTCGCCTAAGCCTAAGTCGGCCTGCTGTACCAGGAAATGTCCGCCCTTGTCGAGATGGCCGATGATCCCCCATCCGAACGTGACCTCCCGGAACAGCGTGCCGTCGATTCGTGCGATGCGCCGGGCTCGGGTGTCAATCAGCAGATAACCTTGCATGCCCGCCAGCACCTGCTCCACGCGTGATGGTGGTGAGTATGCCGGATTGGGTGTGAAGTTCAGCTTCACGATCTGGCCTCCGGCATCGGTCGATCCCGTCGCGCCGTTGTCCGTGCCGGCATACTCGTAGCGGAAAGCGTCGGGCAGCGCTTTCACGACTCGCATCGTCCGCTCTTCGTCTTCTTTTTCGCGCGCATGTTTCTTGCGCAGTTGCTCAGGAGTACTCATCAGCCACGCCAGATGATTCGCCTCGGTTTGTTGTTGCTGCGCCGTCAGCGATTGATCGTTGATCGCGATCAGCATAGCGGCGAGGGCGTCCTTGGTTTCCACATAGAGCCGGGTTTGCGAGCCTTTTGGGGTTTGTTTATCGGAGCGGAACATGTGCAGAATCTTGGGGTGGTCTGCCGCTGCAACCTCGTTCGCTGCTGCGAGCCGCACCAGTTCGCCGGGCGGCATTTCGATGGGCTTCGAGTCCTGGGCCGGGAGCGCCGTGGCGGTCGCCAGCATAGCTACAATCGCGCCGGCTCTCAGCCGACGTGGTGTCCAACGCATTTGCTCTGCGC
>Ga0116223_10003889_pt1 | contig 13180 bp, 14 predicted proteins | sample Sb_taG_3_FD_90092 | JGI IMG/M metagenome (GOLD analysis project Ga0116223, IMG submission 90092) | Peat soil microbial communities from Weissenstadt, Germany - Sb_50d_a_PC metaG | ecosystem: Environmental > Terrestrial > Soil > Wetlands > Peat | place: Germany: Weissenstadt | collected 2010-09-21 | reverse complement strand
GATCTGCTCGCGCAGGATTTTGCTGATTTCGTCTGCCTTGATGTTCGCCATGCCTGCTCCGTTCCCGAATGCCTACTCCGCCGTCAATCGCGCGCGCATTTCATTCAACCGGCTGCGCAACGAGCCGTCGTAAATCGTGTCCCCGATCCGCACCACCGCTCCACCCAGCAGTTCCGGCTTCAGCGCATACTTGGCCTGGATCTTCTTGCTCGTCAGGCGTTCCAGCGTCTGCAAAAGTTGCGCTTTCTGCGCGTCGTTTAAGTTCACCGCCGAGGAAACTTCCGCCTCCGCCACGCCTTGCCTCCGCCGGATGACTTCCTGGAAGGCTTCCAAAATGTCCGGCAACAGCGGCGTGCGCTGGTTGTCCACCATCACGAACAGGAAGTTCCGGATGATCTTGCTCGCGCCCATCCGCGCCGCCAGCTTTTCGATCACGCTGTGCTTCAATTCCCGCTCCACCCCCGGGGTGGCCAGAAACGTCCGCAATTCCGCCGATTCGGCAAACGCGGCGCCAAACTCCGACAGCTGCTTCAACACGGGTTCCGCCGCGCCCTGCTCCAGCGCGATATCCGCCAGCGCGTTCGCGTATTGCAGGCTGGCCGATCTCAATTCGGCCTCCCCTGCAGGCTCTGCACAAACTGGCTGATGAGGGCTTCCTGCACGCTCGGCGTCATCTGCCTGGCTAGCAGGGATTCGGCTCCATCCACCGCCAGTTTTGCCGCCAGCGCCTTCAATTCCACGCGCGCCGCGCGTTCTGCGGCTTCAATTTCCGCTTTGGCCGCCGTGCCTATCTTTTCCACGTCGCTCTTCGTGATCATGCGCAGGCGTTCAATTTCCGAGCTGGCCTCCCGCTGGGCTATGGCGCGAAATTCGGCGATTTCCTTTTCCAGATTGGCCAGTTTTGCCGCGGCATTTTGGAGCTGCTTATCAGCCTCTGCCTTCGCAGCTGTTGCTTTGGTGATCGCGGCGCTGATGTTGTCTGCATTGCGACGGAAGATCGGTGGCAGATACTTCGAGAACAACCAGTAGGCGACGCCGGCCAGAATCACGAAGTGAATCCACTTGAAGGCCGTTCCGACTGGCTGTTCCGCCGGGCTGCCACCCTCTTCCGCAGCTCGCGCCATCAGCGAGGTCGACAGCAATGCAACCGCCGTCAGCAACGCTCGCGTCCATCCCCTTCGGTTCATCGTGCCTCTCTCGCCGGGCTGTCCGGTGCAGGGGGCAGCGGCAGCACCCGCCGCGCGATCTCCACGGCCAGCTGCGCCACGCTCGCTTCGATCTCTTTCGTTGCAGCCGCCAATTCTCCAGCCACGCGTTCCTTGGCCACGTTCACTTCGCCAGCGGCCTTTGTCCGCGCCTCTTTCAAAAATCCCGCGCGCTCGTCCAGCAACTTTTTCCGGTCGGCTTCCTGGTCCGCGTACACCTTGGCGCGCGCCTGCTTCAGCGCATCTTCGTACTGCTTCACCTTCTCAGCGGCAGCCGCTTGTGCCTCCTGGGCGGCTTTCTGCGCGCCCAATGTTCGCGCGTCGCGCTCTGCCATTACTTTCAAGAGGGGTTGGAAAAATACGGTCCGCAGGATGAAATAGAAAATGAGGACGATCAGGGCTACAGGCACAGCCCGAAGGAACAGTTCCCCTATTTGGCGAACTAAGTCTGTCATTGAGTTGTATCGCCTATGCTTTTAGATAGGCAGCCGCTCCGTGCCCAAAACCGGTAGGAGCATACGGTGACCTGCGCGCCGCCTCACGGAACCATCCTTTATAACATTCGCCCCAACATCCCGTCAACGAAACCTGTCCCCAGAGCCTGGGCCAATTGCTGGTTAGTATATCTGCACTCGATCTTCAGAAAGGATCCGGGGAAATCGTGCCAGCAACCTAGGGAGTCGCCCTGCTACGGAGTGGAGGCAGGAGGAATCCGCCACTCGCCGGTAACCAGCCGCCATTCACCGAAAAGAACGCGACATCGAGCATCCCCCCGCTTATTCTCACGCCATGGAACGTACCACACACATGGCGGGAGATGAGAGTATGACCAACGCGAATCGTCAAGTGCCCCTTGCCCTATCCGTCTCGGGAAGGATATTTATAATGGGAGGAGCAGGGCTTTTGATCCTGGTCGGACTGGTGCTTCAATTGGGGGCGCTTGGCTACGGCCACATCCAGCCGGGCAACATTTGGATCGCCTCAACGGTTGTGGAGGGTGTGTGGAGTATGCTCATCGCGCAACTGGATGCGCCGGGGGTGCAACAATTGGCGACGTTTTGGCCGTTGCTCCTCATAAGCATGGGTCTGGCGATCCTGCTCGTGACGCGCCGTGAAACCATGCAACCTGTGCTGTCCCGCCCCGAGGGAGGGCAAAACCATGGCCAATGAGTTCCGTCGTTTCCCCACGGGCCTTTCTTGGGGACTTGCGATCATCGCGATTGGAGTGATCTTCCTGCTGGGCCAGATGGGGATCGTTTCCACCGCCTACATTCATAAGTTCTTCTGGCCGGCGATTCTCATCTTCTTCGGGGTCGAAGGACTTGTCTTCTGTAGCGGCCCTGGCAGGTTTTGGGGCTCTTTCCTGGCGCTTGCGGGCGCCGTCCTACTGCTCCATAATCTCGGCTATCTTCACATCGACTGGAACATGTTTTGGCCTTTGGCCCTCATCCTTTGGGGACTCTGGATCCTCTCGCGCTCGCTTGGAGGCAGCTCGTCCTGGGGACCAAAGTGGGTAAGGCCTTTGAGCATCGGTGTCGAGCCGGGATTTGCATCCGACTCCCCGGATTTGCACGCGGACACCGTTTTCAGCACTGCCAATCGGCGAATTACATCGAAGAATTTTCGGGGTGGAAAACTCGCAGCGGTCTTCGGCGAACTCAAGATTGATCTTACCGAGGCTGAAATCGAAGGTAACGAAGCTGTGATCCATCTCGATGCGGTCTTCGGCGCCGTTGAAATCCGCGTCCCCATGGCCTGGGTTGTTGTCAGTCGCGGCGCGGCGGTCTTTGGTGAATATTCAGACCGGACTGTTCACGCACAGCCGCTGGGCCCCGGCGCCAAACGTTTGGTCGTCAAAGGCGGCGCTGTTTTTGGAAGCGTTGTAATCAAGAACTGAAGCCCACATGCACCCTATCCTCAGCCGCCTGAGCCGTCTGGCGCTCTACCTCCTCGCATGGATTCCCCTTGCGGCATTGCTGTCCTATCTCATGGCCGCTGTGGGGGGAATGACCAGGCGCGAGGCAGTTTCGATGTCGCTCCCGCTTTGCCTCCTCTATGCATTCGTCTGCCTCTCCGCCTGGTATTCCTGCCGCGCCATACCCACCGACCGTTCGACCATCGGCAAGCTCCTGGAAGTCCATGTGGCGGCCGCGCTGGTGGCTAGCGGCCTTTGGATTTTATGCGCGGAGCTTCTGGCCTACCTGTTCACTGGGATGTCCGTATATCCAGGGCTTACCGCCCGGCTGTCTCGCACGATCCCCATTCTTCTCGGCACAGGCGTGATTCTCTATCTGTTTTCCGTCAGTTTTTACTACGTTCTCCTGGCGGTCGAATCCTCTCAAGCGGCGGAAGCGCGCGCCATGGAAGCGCGCGTATTTGCGCGCGACGCCGAACTGCGCGCCCTGAAGGCGCAAGTGAATCCGCATTTTCTCTTCAACAGCTTGAACTCCATCAGCGCGCTGACGACCTCGGATGCCGCAAAAGCGCGCGAAATGTGTGTTTTGCTGGGCGATTTCCTGCGACGCACTCTGGGCCTGGGCGAAAAATCCACCATCCCTCTCGAGGAAGAAATGTCGCTGATTCACGCGTTTCTCGCCGTCGAGAAGATCCGCTTCGGCGCGCGGTTCCGTATGGAAGAAAATATCGCCGAGGAAGCGCTCGCTATGGATGTCCCGCCGCTGCTCTTGCAGCCGCTGGTTGAAAACGCGTTTACCCATGGAATTGCCAATCTCGTCGAAGGCGGGTGGATCCGGCTCGACGCGCGATGCCAGAATGGCGCATTGTCCATAGTCGTAGAAAATACCTTCGACCCTGACGCGCCGCCCCGGCGGCAAAGGAACGGCATGGGGCTCGTTAATGTGCGCCAGCGGCTGGAGGCCCGCTACGGCGATCGCGCGAGTTTCAACGCTAAGTCTGAGGGAGATCGCTTTTCCGTTTCCATCACGCTCCCGGCGGAAAGAGAGGGGCGCGCAACGTGAACTCCCGGAAGGATACGAAAACCCGCGCGGTCATCGTTGACGACGAAGAATTGGCGCGCCAAGTCATCCGCGAATTGCTTGCTCCGCACCCGGAAATTGAGATTGTCGGAGAGTGCGCCAATGGTTTCGAGGCTGTCAAAATCGTGTCGGAAACGAAGCCCGACCTGATCTTCCTCGACATTCAAATGCCCAAGCTCGATGGATTCGAGGTGCTCGAATTGATTGGCACCGGCAGTGCCATCGTATTCGTCACCGCGTACGACAGCTATGCCATCCGCGCCTTTGAGGTCCACGCCGTTGACTACCTCCTGAAGCCCTTTGGCGCGGAGCGTTTCGAAGCGGCCCTCGATCGTGCGAAAGAGCGTCTGGACAGCAAAGCGCCATCCGCTGCTGTTCCCGCCACCGAGCTTGCCGCGTCGGCGCGCCCGCCCGCGCAATACCTGGAACGCATTCCCGTGCGCGATGGTGCGCAGGTGTTCATTATTCCGGTGTCTAAGCTGGACTTCGCCGAGGCGCAAGACGATTACGTCGCACTCTCCACGGAAGGCAAGAAGCATCTGAAGCAGCAACCCATATCCAGCCTCGAAGCGGCTCTCGATCCCTCGCGCTTCCTCCGCATCCACCGCTCCTACATCGTCAACCTCGAACGTGTCGCGAAGGTCGAACCCTACGGCAAAGACAGTCACGTGGCCGTACTGAGGAACGGCGTGCAGCTCCCCGTGAGCCGCGCCGGCTATGCGCGCCTGCGCGCCTTTCTCGACCGCTGATTCCCCCGCTCAGGACCTGGTGCCATGGCTAGGGGTGCCTGGGCACATCGTATCCCCCTGAGTCGTTCAGGTAATAATCCAAGAAGACGGGTGGAAGCAAGCAGAGTTCGATGGGTGAGCGAGGAGCGAGGCGTTCGATGATTTGCCAGGGGCTCTGGTACTCCTTGTGGGAGTTGGGGCGCACGAGGTTGAAGTAGAGCTGATAAGTGTGCGTTTTGGCGAGGAAGTTGCCCCGCCCGGTGAAGTCTTCGAGATCGAAAAACTCATCTTCTTCGAGGCGGTGGACGGTTTCCACGTCGCTCTGGTAGGTGTGCGCGGCTGGGGGGATGAGCACGTGTTCGCTGTCGCCGAGGGCTTTGGGGAAGTCGCCCTTGAACTCGCCGCCGTTGTCGGTTTGCCAAGCCAGGTCGCGCAGCGAAACGCCGCAGCGGGACAGATGCTGCTGAATGCGCGCGGCGAAGACCGCGCTGGCGGCAGCGCTGCGCTTTTCCGCGAAGGCCCAGAAGAGCAGGCCGCTGCGTACTTCGCGGGCGGTGTACTGGATGATGGGCAGGGCGAGTTGCTGCGCCTGGGGCCAGTAATGCGGGATGTCGTCGAGATCCTTGGTATCGGCGCTGATTTGCTGGAACAGCGCCCAGCGGGCTTTGATGTGCGCGAGGTCCTGCTTGCGCTGGTATTTTTTGCGGCGTTTTTCCATCAGGCCGTGTTGCTGCCAGATGCGTTCCAGCGGCCCATGACTGATGGGCAGATCAAACTCCCTAATCAGGCGTCGTGCGCCGAACGTGGGCAGGGCTTTGCGGAGTTCGACCAGTTGCGCTTCCAGCGTGGGCGGAGTTTTCTGGGGTTGCCGATGCCGTGCGCGAGACTGTCCCTGTAGGCCGGAAGGTCCCTGGCGCTGATAGCGCCGCCACCACTTGCGCACCGTGGGCACGGTCGTGGCCAAGAGCCGTGCGGTAGGCTTGATGCCGCGTTCTTTGACGCTTTCCACCAGGCGCAAGCGATGGTTGTAGGGGTTCTTCATCTCACGCACCAAATCGAAATACCGGACCACGGTAGCCATAACGCAGCGATTCTATCCGCCGCGCGCTGGCCGGCTCTCCCCCCAGCCGGCCAGCTAACTCCATCCACCGCTTCTCACTCACACACTTCAACCTCACCAGGGGGATACGATGTGACAGGGCTCTTCCAACCTGGTGCCATGGCTTGACAAAGAATTGTTGCCCGTTTATATTCAACCTATAGGTTGAATATGGCGCGCGCCTCATCTGTCTCCCAATTTACCTGGGTCGCTCTGGCCGATCCGACCCGCCGCTCCATCCTCGAGCGTCTGTCCCATGGTGAGGCGCGCGTCACGGAAATCGCGCGTCCCTATTCCATGTCCCTCAACGCCGTTTCCAAACACATTCGTGTTCTCGAACGGGCTCGCCTTATCCGCCGCCGCCGGGCTGGCCGGGATCATTTTCTTTCCTTTAACCCGGATCCCCTCACCAGTGCAGTCGCGTGGATCGAGGCACAACGCTCTCTCTGGATGAGCCGCCTCGATGCGCTAGAAGCTTTACTGCAAGCTCAGGACGCCGCAACTCCAAAAACCGCCAAACGAAAGGATGAATCCCGATGAAATCTCAGCCGCAAAAAGCGATCGTGCAGGTAACTCGAAAATTCAGCGCCTCTGCCGACCGCGTGTTCGACGCCTGGCTGGACCCGAGCACCGTGAGCAAGTGGCTCTTTGCTACGCCGACCGGCAAGATGAGCAAGGTCAAAATCGACGCGCGCGTCGGAGGTTCATACCTGATTGTCGAGAGCAGGGAAGGCACCGACGTCGAACATGTCGGCGAATACCTTGAGATCGATCGGCCTCGGCGGCTCGTCTTCACCCTCAAAGTTCCGAAGTACTCTCAGGAAAGCACGAAAGTGACGGTCGAAATTCGCGCCCTCGATTCCGGCTGCGAACTCACTCTCACTCATGAGGGTGTCCTGCCGGACTACATCGCCAGCACCACCTCCGGCTGGAACATGATCCTGAATCAACTTTCCGCCACGCTGTAGTGGCCAGCGGTGGTGCCACTCATAACCGAATGATTCCCGCTATACTGGAGCGAGCCCGCCGGATTTGCCGCGGGATCGCTCCATGACCAAAAGCTGGAAAACCAAGCTTATCCATTCCGACGCGAAAATCCCAGAGGGCTACCGCTCCCTCACCACGCCCGTCTATCGCGGTTCTACTACAGTGTTTCCCTCCGCTGCCGCCGTCCGCGACACCTGGGATCAATACCGCGTCGGCTACACCTATGGCCTTTACGGCACGCCCACGGTGCTCGAACTCGCCGCGCGCGTTTGTGAACTCGAATCCGGCGCTCACACCATTCTTACGCCTGGCGGCCAGGCGGCGATCTCGCTCATTAATCTGGCGCTGTTACACACTGGCGATCACATCCTCCTTCCCACAAGCGTCTATTTCCCCAACCGCAAACTCACGACGCACCTGCTCGCGCGCTTCGGCGTCACGTCCACTTTTTACGAGCCCACCATCGGCGCGGGCATCTCCGCGCTCATTCAGGAAAACACGCGCCTCATCTGGACGGAGAGCCCCGGCTCCATCACCATGGAAGTGCAGGACCTCCCCGCCATCGTGGCCGCGGCCCACGCGCGCAATGTTCTTGTGGCTCTGGACAATACCTGGTCCGCCGGCGTGCTCCTGGACGCCTTTGCCCACGGCGTGGACATCACCCTGCAGGCGCTCACCAAATACATCGGCGGCCACAGCGATCTGCTTCTCGGCTCCGTCACCGTACGCGACGCCGCGCTCTACCAGCGCCTGGGCGCCGCGCAACAAAACATCGGTTGCGCGGTTTCTCCTGACGATTGCAGTCTCGCACTACGCGGCCTGCAAACCCTCGCCGTGCGCCTCTCCGCCGTCGAAGCCTCCGCGCTGGCCGTCGCCAAATGGCTCGCGGCTTGCCGGGAGGTCGAAAGCGTTCTGCACCCGGCGCTTCCCTCCTGCCCGGGCCACGAATTCTGGAAGCGTGATTTCCTCGGCTCTTCCGGTGTTTTTTCGATTGTGTTGAAGCCTGGGCCGTCACAGGAGCAGGTTTTCGCCTTTATTGACGCGCTCAAGCTTTTCAAGGTGGGCTACAGTTGGGCTGGCGTCACGAGTCTCGCCGTCGCCTATGACATCGGGCGCATCCCCGGTCGCCCGCCGTACGATCACCGCATCGTGCGCCTCAGCATCGGTCTTGAATCCACGGACGATCTCCTCGCCGACCTGGAGCAGGCCCTGCCGAAACTGCGTGTCTGAAACTCCCTGTACCCGGTTCAGATTACTCACAAGCTACATTTCATCTGATTTCCAGGTTCAGAAAGCAGAGATCATCCTGAGGCGATCCGATGAGGATCGTCGAAGGACCTCAGCATCAAGATTGTGCACGGCGTATCAGTTGAGATCTTTCGGGGCGCAAACGGCGCGCCCCTCAAGATGACAGGGCGCGGCACCGCTTGAACAGCATGAATTTGTGTCTTGTGGAGAAAGTCCGGTTAGTAATTGTCGCCGGGAGCTAAAGCGTCGTACACAAACCGGAATTTGGATGGGTATTTGTCCTTACCGTTCACCATCTCAACTTCTTCCCACAACTGCAGTCCATCCGGCGACACCTCGTAGGTCCGCTTGAACGAGCCGTTCTTTGGCAACGTGGCTTCGCTCACGAGTTTCGCGCCATCCCACGTTGCTTCCACCACTTCCGTGCCGACACCCGCTGGTGCGTCTGGTTTGTGCCCGTCCGTATAGAAAAGCGTCTTGCGGCCCTGATCCCCCATCATTTCGACGATGGGATCTTTGTCAGTTTTCCGCGCCAACTCCAGCCGGACCGAAGGGTCCAGCAGCTGGTTGTAGCGCTGGCGATCGTCCGCCGTGCCATTCTGCGATCCGTTATTGCCGTGGTGTCCCCCACCCATTCCGCCCCCGCCCGTCCCGCCGCCGGGCCAGCCCACCCGCGGCCCGCCGTAGCCGCCACGATTGCCGGTGGTATCGCTCGATTTGCGCTGGTTGGCTTTTTGTCGCGGGTCGTCGCTTTCATCCTTATTCAGTTTCCACGCTCCCAGGATGTTTTTCCTCGGTTCCATCCGTTTTACGGGCGGCGCAGGCGACGCCGTGGACGATACTACGGAGGGAGCAGGCTGAATGGGTCCCGGGGGGGCTTGGGCGCGCAGGCTCTGGGCCACATAAAAACTCAATCCAATAGCGGCAATGCAAATCGTTTTTTTCATTTTTGACGTCCAAAGGGCGGGTTCGCCCTGTTTCCTTAGTTTCCCCAAATTCCCGCGGGAGTTCCCGCAATCTTCGCGGGGATGTTCACTAGCTAGGATTCACCCCTGTGCCCAGGGGCTGCCTGAGGCCGTCACACCAGCCAGCGATCCAGCTCCCGCGCGCGTTCCAGCAGCGCCAGTGCGCCCAGCCTCCGAAATTCCTTCGCGCGCTGCCGGTAGTCAAATGCCGTTTTGGGCATGATCCCCATGAACGGCATGCCCGCCGCCTTCGCCGCCAGCGCGTCATCAACGTTGTCGCCCAGGTAGAGCGCGCTGCCCGGATCGCGGCCGGCGAGAATGATGCGCAGTCCCTCGGGATCGGGCTTCTTCTCGGCATCGTCCATCGTCACCACCGTGCGGAAGCACTTCGCCGCCGCCCAGCGCTCGAAAGTATACGTGAATTCCTGCCGCGTGCGCCCGGTGAACAAGTTCAGTTCCCGCCTCTTGGCCCATTTCTCGATTAGGCGCGGCGTCACCACCAGCTTTTCCTTCAGCACGTTTCCTGGACGGCCGTCGCTTCCCCAATAGAAGGGCTGGAACGCCGCGCGCGCCTGTTCATAGGTCGTTGGCACGCCCAGCGCCGTCGCCCAACGCGACACCAAAAGCCAGTCATCGTTGTTGCCAGGCTTCTGCTTCCACTCGTAAAACTCCGCCCAAGTCGGTTTTTTCCCCGTCAGGTGCCGTATCGTCTGCAATCCCGACCGCCAGTAGGTCTCCCGCACATCCACCAGCACCCCGTCCACGTCAAAAATCAATATCGCCGGATTCACCTTCCCCCGTGCCTGCGTCGTTCCCCTTTTCCCCACGTCTCCTGGTTCCTTTCCGTTCCCCTCCAGTGTACCTGTTCTCCGCGCACTCTCTCACAGTTCGGGAGAAACTTGGCGAACACCGAGCGTCAGCTTTCCCGTGGCGAACTCGGTTGATCCCTCTACAGGCCTCCGTATAACAAGGGAGCCGCCGGGCGCCGTACCCCGGCCCATTTCTGTCCCTCCGAACAGGTTGTCCCGCATCATCCGTCCGCCTAACCTGTAACTCCCAGAGCCTGGCCCCATCCCCAACCGCTACAGGGAGTCGCGCGATGGCATTCCACTTTCACGTCAAGCGCTACATTTCTTCGCTGCCCACGCTCCTCTTCGTCACCTTCTTGGCTGGCTGTGGATCGCTGGCTTCCAGTGGCGGAGGAGGCGGTGGCGGGACGCAGCCGCCGATCGCCCCGGCAGGACTCCAGGCCACTGCCGGAAACGCGCAAATCAGTCTTACTTGGAACGCCAGCTCCGGCGCCACAAGTTACAACGTCAAACGCTCCACCACCAACGGCGGCCCATACACGACCGTTGCCTCACCCACCACCGCCAGCTACACCAACACCGGCCTCACCAACGGCACGCCCTACTACTATGTCGTCACGGCAGTGAATTCCGCCGGCGAAAGCAATCCCTCTGCACAGGCCACGGCCACTCCAGCGGGCGCTCAAGCAGATGTCACCGTCACCATCAATCCCGGCAACACTCATCCCATTTCTCCCTACATCTACGGCCTCAATTTCTACTCCGGCGTCACGGATGCGCCGCCGCATCTCACCTTTGATCGCGCGGGTGGCAATCGCTGGACCGCCTACAACTGGGAAACGAACGCCTCTAACGCCGGCAGCGACTACCTCTACGAAAACGACAACTACCTCAGCAGCAGCACCACGCCCGCCGAAGCCGTCCGCAGCTTCATCGCGGGCGACCAAGCCGACGGCTTGGCCAGCCTCGTCACCTTCCAGCTCCAGGGTCTCGTCTCCGGCGATGAAAATGGCCCCGTGAGCACCAGCAATCCTCCGGATCTCACGCGTTTCAAGCAGGTTGTCTTCAAAAAAAGTACGCAGTCAGCCGCTCCGTTCACCCTCACTCCTCCTACCACCGACAACTACGTCTACATGGACGAATTCCTCTGGGCCCTCGATCAGAAATTTTCCGGGCAATCCATTTTCGGGACAAATCCCACGACCCACCCCGTTTTCGTTCAGCTCGACAACGAGCCGGAGCTATGGAACTCCACGCACCTTGAAGTTCAGGGTCCCAACCCCGTCACCTCCGACACCTACATCGCCAAAACTCTCTCTCTCACCCAAGCGCTCAAGGACCAATTCCCCAATGTCCTTATCTTTGGACCTGTCCACTACGGTTTTGAAGGCATTTACAACTGGCAGGGCGAACTCAGCGCTACTCCCTCCGGCAACAACTGGTTCCCCGACAAATATCTCCCTGCGATCAAGACGGCTTCCACCACCTATGGCAAGCCCCTCGTGGATGTCTACGACTTCCACTGGTATTCCGAAGCCACCGATGGAAGCGGCAATCGCGTCACCAATCTCACAGGCACCACGCTTACCGCCGCGCAGGTGCAAGCCATCGTGCAGAGCCCGCGCAGCCTCTGGGATACTACCTACACCGAAAATTCTTGGATTACTGCTGATGTGCTCGGCGGACCCATCTACATTCTCGGCCGGCTGCAATCCCGCATCGCCGCCGAGAATCCCGGCATGAAAATCTCCATCACCGAATACAACAACGGCGGTAGCCAGCACATCGCCGGCACCATCGCGCAAGCTGACAATCTTGGCATCTTCGGCGTTCAGGGATTATTCGCCGCCAACCTCTGGCCCCTAAGCGACACCGAGTCTTACACCCTCGCAGGCTTCCGCGCCTTCCGCGATTTCGATGGGGCAAATTCCAGTTTCGGCGACACCTCCGTGCAAGCCACTTCCAGCAGCGTCCAGAACGTCGCGGTGTACGCCAGTACCGACAGCACCACTCCTGGCCGCGTCGTCTTCGTCGCCATCAATCGCTCCACGTCTGCACAGATCACCACCATCACCGGCCTGCCGCTCTCCGGCACCGCGCATCTCTACCAGATGACCGCCACCACTGCCCAGGGCCAAAGTCCCGTTGCCCCCGTCGCCGCAGGCACCACGGCCGCCAGCGGCTCCTCGCTAACGCTCACACTTCCCGCTCTCAGCGTCACCACCATCGACATTCACTAACCGTCGGCACAGTTTTCATCGGCCTGATCACGCTGTGCGTGAAGACACTACCAGTCGCTTATCAAGAGTGTGTTAGTCCTCCTTTGAGTGGACTACTTCCGAGCAGCCCGTGATCCGGACGGGATCATCTACAGACCGAAGAGTTGTTCATAAAGACCGCTGTCGACAGTTTCTTAGTCTCATTCAACCGCGGTAGAGGTCATTATGGTCCGTGAGAAGAGGGGCATGATCTAAACTACGTCGTAACGGGATTGATCCGGGCCGCAACGCCCCGTCTCTATCTGTCGACAGTGATCGACGAGACCCCGTGCGACATTGTCTGCGCGTTCAGTTGGCCACTGGCTATGGCCAAGAGGGGGTAATTGTGGTGGAACCATTTCGGATTCACGTCGCGGATGAGGTGCTCAATGATTTGCGGGCACGGTTGCGCAATGCAAGATGGCCCGACCAGATACCTGGTATAGGCTGGGAACAGGGCACCGAGTTGGACTGGTTACGACGCCTCGTATCCTACTGGGCCCACGAGTTCGACTGGCGTGGCTGGGAGCGAAGGCTCAACGCGTTCAACCACTTCACCTGGGAGGGCATCCACTTTGTGTACCAGCGTGCGGCATCAGGTCGGGGTGTGCCGCTCATTCTCACGCACGGCTGGCCCAGCAGTTTCCTCGATTACATGGACATGCTGCCGATGCTCGAGCACTTTGACGTGGTCGTACCCTCCCTGCCCGGGTATGGATTCTCGCCGCGTCCACCCCAGGTCGGCATCAACTACCGGTACGTCTCGGAGCGTTGGCACCGGCTCATGTCTGAGCTTGGGTATTCCCGCTATGGTGCGAGCGGTTATGACTTTGGGGCCGGGGTGACGACGATCCTTGCGCTAGACCATCCCGAGTCGGTGATCGG
>Ga0116223_10003888_pt1 | contig 13180 bp, 13 predicted proteins | sample Sb_taG_3_FD_90092 | JGI IMG/M metagenome (GOLD analysis project Ga0116223, IMG submission 90092) | Peat soil microbial communities from Weissenstadt, Germany - Sb_50d_a_PC metaG | ecosystem: Environmental > Terrestrial > Soil > Wetlands > Peat | place: Germany: Weissenstadt | collected 2010-09-21 | reverse complement strand
CTGATGGCCACGGTTGGCTTTGCCGCCCTCAACATAGCGGACACGACTGCGGCTCGGGCCAAGACCGTAACCGAGCGTGCTGCACTCACGGCTCGGATCGAGCGACTGCGCACCGAGCGGAGCGGCATCACGGAGAGCCGATCGGTCGCGGCGATCGAGGCCGAGCTGCAGCGCGCTCAACCAGGCGCGGCAGCCGTATGGCGGGCGACCGCTGGTTGTCGCGATGTGACGCTCCCGGCGTCGGGAGAGGTTTGCGCTCCCGTTCTGGCCTTGCGGCAGGCTCAGGCTACGGCGGACCGGCGCGACGTCCTCGATGCCGATCTGCGCGAGGCCGAATTGCAGTTGAGACTTCTTCCTTCTGTGATGGTCACCGACCCACAGGTCGACACTGCGGCCCGGCTGATCAGCTGGATGAGCTTCGGGCTGATCACCGTCACAAGCGATGACATCCACCTCGCCCGCATCGCCGGTATGACGCTCGTGCCGCAGCTCGCCGGTCTCGTCCTCATGCTGGCGGCTACGATATGGCAGTCGCGCGAGTAGAGTAGGCGCGGCGCAAAATTGCTTGTTATGGCGTAGCAACGGCGGCCTAATCAACGCGCGTCCGACGCCGCCGTCTCTCGGCGCATTGAAAGCAAATCAGAAAAGGAAAAAAGCGCCGCCGCGCTCTACGTGTTGCATCGTTCCGCGCGGCGCAAAAACAATGTGCAGACAAAGACTTCAGGAGCAACGCGACGCGCGAACGAAGTTCGCTTTATCTTGCCCTCGCCCTCGCCCTCGCCCTCGACCTCGACCTCAACTTCGCCTCGTATCTCCCTGCTCCCACGGCTTCACCCCACTGCATGCGATAAGCATCGACCCATACGGGTGAAGTGCGGTCTGGATCATTGCCATCGAACCTCACTGGATGTCGCTTAGACAGGCTGCCCAACTGCGGAACGAGAGCCGATAGATCGACAACGGCACGGTCGCTCAGTGGACGATCTGGATGCACGCTAAAGCGGCGGCCGATCGACGGTTGGGTTGTTCGCGGAGCGCACAACGAACAACGCCGAGCCGAGCGAACGATAGACAGCTCGCTCGCGCTACATCGTTCAACAGCGTCGATGAGGCCACACCATCGCCCCGAGAGATCACAAGGCTGCCATCGTGCTCGCGCCCGTCAAGGCTGAAGCGCTGACGCGCCGGCCTGACGGCCGCCCTTCACCAGCGCTGCGCGCGACGGCGGAGCGAACTTTGGTCGGGGCGAAGGAATGGTCAGTTTCCTGATCGAACAAAGGAATGATGGGAAGACCACGAACCGGCGGCAAAGGTCGGTCCTCCTCGTCATCCAAATAGACTCGCCGGTATCCACCCTGCAACGCTAACGGTGAGTCGATCTCCGCAAACAGTTTGCGGAGCAGTCCATCACCCGCGAAGTCAGGTGCTCGTTTTATTCTAATGTTTTGGCGCGCGCGAATAGACCAATGACTGATCATCAAATTCCTCAATCGGAAGCTTGTTTGCGTCGGCAGTGCTTTGGAGTTCTTGCAACGATGGCATACCTGATGCACGACCATCGTTCGATGGCGAGTGCGATCGCAGCATGGTGGTCGCGGCAGCGAACAGAGCGACGCCAGCAAATGCAGAAATCATCAGGAGCTTCATGGGGAACTCTCCATTCGGTTTGGAACCGTGGAAAAGTTTGCACCATGTCGACTTAGCTCAGGCTGCGCCGCGTGAATATGAGCTGCTTCACACGTCTCTTACGATTCGTTATTCCACGCTTCTTGGCGGCTTTCAGGAACCCCGGTTCGTGCTGTCAGCCGATACTGCCACGAGCGCACGGCGGCTTCGATAAACGAAAGAGCTGCCAATTCAATTCGGGTGAGGCTCGGGAGACGACAATCCAGACCCTGAGAAACGAACAACCTGTCCCTCAGCAACGCTCGGTAAAATGCTTGATCGCGGGCCACATCTGTTTCGAGCAAGCTTACCGTTTCGTCACGTTCGAATAGACCAGCGACATATCTTCAAAATCCTCGGTCGGCAGCCTGTTGACGTCGGCCGCGGTGTAGAGTTCTTGCAATGACGGCATGCCTGCGGCCCCGATTGTACGGGCGGTAGAAAGTGGGTGTGATCGCAGCACAGTGGTTGCGGCGACGAACAGGGCGACGACCGCGAATGCTGAAACTATCGTACGCTTCATAGGATCCTCCGTTGGCCCCAGCCGTGCGTTTGTCAATGGAACCGGCAACGAGGTTCAACGCTGCCCCACAAATGCAGACCCCATCGATCACATGAACGCGAAGGAACCCGTTCTGATGCCGCTCGGCAACAGCCATTCGTGCCGCGAAACGACAATAGATTAAGGTTCCGATTGCGGGTTCCACATCATCTGGTGGCCGCGTTTCAAGACCCGCTTCTGCGCGATGCAGAGCTTACCGCCACCGCTGGTCACGAAGTCGAAAGCCGTCTCGCGTCGAGTAAGCGCCCCGCCATCAAAGCCGCACGCCAGAGGTTGCGAAAGCCTGTTCGACAGGTTGTTGAACCTTGTCGAGGACGCCCGCGGCCACCCCAGCTACAACGATTGCAACGATGCAGGCCAACAGAAAAATCTTCATGTTCACCTCAATGGATTCAAATTGGCCAATTTGCAAAGTCGCGCAGCCGAAAATGCGCGACCTCTCGCGTTTCGTCGGCGGACCGCCAAACGTGCACTATTGGGCAAGCTGACCTCCGACATACAACGCATCTTTGGAGGCATACTGGCGAGCGGGCGGGTTCGTGATCCTATTCTGCTGGAGTTGCAGCAGGTTGGGGCCGCGAGTCGTTCACGCCAGTCCGCGCGTTTTGCTCCTCAAGCCACAGGCTATGGTGCTCCTTCGCCCAGTTTACGTCGACGGTGCCACTACCCATCGCCTCAAAAGCGCCCTCCATGCCGATGGTGCCGATGTAGATATGCGCCAGCATCGCCGCCACGAACAGGACCGCGACGATGGAGTGAACGACCTGCGCAAGCTGCATCCCTTCGATTCCGGATAGATAAAACGGAAACATCAATTCGTAGCCGGTGACAGCAACCGCGGTGCCGCCGATCACGACGATCCAGTAGATTGCCTTCTGGCCGGCATTAAAGCGATAGGCCGGCGGATGATCGTGACGAACCATTCCACCGCCCCGCTTGAGCCACTCGACATCTACCTTGTTCGGGATGTTGCCACCGATCCACATCAGGAAAATCAGCACGACCCCGATCGTGAAAGGGAAACTCAGATAGTTGTGGGCGTATTTCGCCCATTGCGACCATTCGGAGAACGCTTCGAAACCGATCAACGGCAGCAGCAGCGGACGGCCGAAGGTAATGTTCAGCCCCGAGACCGCAAGAATGACGAAGCACGTCGCGGTCATCCAATGCACGAAGCGCTCGAACGCCGAGAAGCGAACGATGCTGCGCCCAGAGCGACCGCTCTCGAGCCGAACCATGCCGCGGGTCAAATAGAAGATTATCACCACCGCTGCCATGCCGAGGATGGCGATCCCGCCGATCCAGCGCAGCGTGACATTGCGGAACTCACGCCAATCACGGCCAGCCGGCTGTTCGAGAACGCCCGAGCGCTGGTCGGGAATGCTGACGCGTCCCTGGATCCGATTGAGTTCCTGCAGAAGCTGCTGTTCCTTCACGGAGCTTGCCGTCGGATTAATCTGCTGCGCATCGGAGGGCACCGATGTCGCGACGATCAGCAAGAACGCCCAGGCGCCGAGAACCAGGCGGACGTATTTTGCAAAAGACGCCATGAGCTTCCTCCTCGATATTTCGTCCGCTCGCCGCCGCGCTCAGGACTCGATCGTCTCGCGATAGGCGGTTTTCCAGCCCCAGGCGCCGGAGCCATAGCCGCGCTTGGTGACCCGCTCCTTGTAGATCTGGGCGATGATTTCGCCATCGCCGGCGAGCAGCGACTTGGTCGAGCACATTTCTGCGCAGAGCGGTAACTTGCCCTCGGCGAGGCGGTTCGCTCCGTACTTCTCGTATTCTTCCTTGCTGCCGTCAGCCTCAGGGCCGCCGGCGCAGAATGTGCATTTATCCATTTTGCCGCGCGAACCGAAATTGCCGACCTTCGGATATTGCGGCGCGCCGAATGGACAGGCGTAGAAGCAATAGCCGCAACCGATGCACAGGTCTTTGGAGTGAAGCACGACGCCGTCGGCCGTGGTGTAGAAGCAGTTCACAGGACACACCGCTGCGCAGGGCGCGTCGGTGCAATGCATACAGGCCATGGAGATCGAACGCTCGCCGGGCTTGCCATCGTTGATGGTAACGACGCGACGCCGGTTGATGCCCCAGGGCACCTCATGCTCGTTCTTGCAGGCGGTCACGCATGCATTGCATTCGATGCAACGGTCAGCGTCGCAGAGAAATTTCATCCGAGCCATGTGAGTTGCTCCCGTTATGCCGCGACGATCTGACAGAGGGTGACTTTCGGCTCCTGCATGCCCGTCGCAGGATCATAGCCATAACTGGTGATCGTGTTGGCGCTCTCGCCGAGCACGATGGGGTCGGTGCCCGCCGGGTAGTTCTTGCGGAGATCGACACCTCCTAGCCAGCCGCCGAAGTGGAATGGCATCCACGCGACACCCTTTCCGACCCGATCCGTGACCAGTGCCTTCATCTTTGCCCGCGAGCCGTTCTCGGCGCCGCTCACCCAGACCCAGCCGCCATCCTTGATGCCGCGATCTGCAGCATCGGCCGAACTGATCTCGATGAACATGTCCTGCTGCAGTTCGGCGAGCCACGGGTTGGTTCGCGTCTCCTCGCCGCCACCCTCATATTCGACTAGGCGACCCGAGGAAAGGATCAGCGGGAATTGTTTCGCAATTCCCTTCTCCACGGCGGCCTTCTGGACGGAGAAACCGATGTTCGGCAATCGGAATTGCTTGGCATCAGGCAGCGTCGGATATTTCGAAACCAGATCGACGCGCGGCGTGTAGATCGGCTCCCGGTGAACAGGAATCGGATCCGGCAATCCGAACGCATTCATGCGCGCCTTGCCGTTGCCGTAGGGCACGCAGCCGTGCATCAGCGCCACGCGCTGGACGCCGCCCGAGAGGTCGAGCGACCACGACACTGCATCTGGATTGGCGGAATTCACCCTGGTGATGGTGGCCATTTCCGCTTCAGTCAGGTCCTTGTCCCAACCGAGCTTCTTCAGCACGGCAAGAGTGAATTCCGGATAGCCGTCCTTGATTTCCGAATCCTTCGAGTAGGAACCGTCCGCAAGCAGGCTGACCTTACGTGTCGTGCCGTCGGCTAGTTTCTCCTCGCGTTCGAGCCCGAAACGGGGCCGGAACGTGCCGCCACCATCCATCACGGCGAGATTATTGTTGTAGAGCAGCGGCGTGCCGGGATGCCGGACTTCAGGTGACCCCCAGCAAGGCCACGGCAGGCCATAATAGTCGCCGCCGACTTCCGGATCGTCCTTGGGCGCCCTCATGGTAACCAGATCGAACTTGTGCTGGTTTTTCATGTGCGCCTTGATGCGCTCCGGCGACTGCCCGCAATAGCCGGTCGACCAACTGCCGCGATTGATCTCGCGAAGCACATCTTCCGCTTCCGGCAGATTGTTCTGGACCTTGATGTTCTTGAACATCTTGTCGGCGAAGCCGAATTTTTTCGCCATCAGATAGATGACCTCGAGGTCATCCTTCGATTCGAACACCGGCTTTACGATCTGGTCACCCCATTGCATCGAACGGTTCGAGGCAACGCGCGAGCCCTTGCACTCGAACTGCGTGGCGACTGGGAGAATGTAAACACCGTCCTTTCGCCCCGCTTCTACAGCGAGCGATGCCCATGTGGTCGGATGCGGATCGGCGACTACCAACAGTTCGAGCGCCTTCAGACCCTTCAACGATTCAGGGATCCGGGTGATGCTGTTGCTTGCATGACCCTGAACGAAGACCGCCTTGATATTATCTTTTTGCGCGACGTCGGCCTTCGGCAGGATCGCCGCATCGAACCAGCGGGTCAGCGGGATGCCGGGCGTTTCCATCAGCTTCTTGTCGTCGAAGCGGGAAACCAGATAGTCGTAATCGACTTCCCAAACCCGCGACCAGTGCTTCCAGGCGCCCTCGGCGAGCCCGTAATAGAAGGGCAGCGTCACGATATCGAGGCCGACATCGGTCGCGCCCTGGACGTTGTCATGGCCGCGCAGGATGTTGGCTCCTGTGCCGGACCTTCCGACATTGCCGGTCATGAGCAGCGCGATGCAGCTCGCCCGCACGTTGGCTGTTCCTACCGTGTGCTGGGTCTGCCCCATGCACCAGATGATCGTCGCGGGCTTCTCCGTGGCGAACATCTTGGCGACGCGCTCGAGCTGCGGTCCAGGGACGCCGGTGACCCGCTCCACTTCTTCCGGATTCCACTTCTCCACTTCCTTGCGGAGATCGTCGAACCCGTAGACGCGCCTGGCGATAAAATCTTTGTCTTCCCAACCGTTCTTCAGGATATGCCACATCATCCCGTACAACACCGGAATGTCGGTACCAGGACGGATTCGTACATAGTCAGTGGCATGCGCCGCCGTGCGCGTCAGGCGCGGATCGAAGACGATAAAGTTAGCCTTGTTGATCTCCTTAGATTCCAACATGTGCTGCATTCCGACGGGATGCGCTTCCGCAGCGTTGCTTCCGATGAATAGCATCGTCTTGGAGTTGCGCATGTCATTGATGCTGTTGGTCATCGCGCCGTAACCCCAGGTGTTGGCCACGCCGGTGACAGTCGTAGAATGGCAGATACGCGCCTGATGGTCGGTGTTATTGGTCCCCCAGAACGCGCCGAGCTTGCGGAAGAGATATGACCCTTCGTTGGTCATCTTGGCCGATCCAAGCCAATAGACGGAATCGCTGCCCGACTTTTCGCGGACCTGGAGCAGCTTGTCGCCTATCTCGTTGACCGCCGTATCCCAGGAGACGCGCGTCCATTGCCCGTTGACGAGCTTCATCGGATAGCGAAGCCGGCGATCGCTATGGACCAATTCGCGCACCGAAGCGCCCTTGGCACAATGCGAGCCGCGATTAATCGGCGAATCCCAGCTCGGCTCCTGCCCGATCCAGACTCCGTTGAGTACTTCCGCGGTCACCGTGCAGCCGACGGCGCAATGCGTGCAGACGTTCTTGCGGATGGTGGCGCCCGAGGTGAGCGGACCCGCGGCCGCGGCATCCGCCTTGCGAATGCCGCCGACCGGCAGCGCGCTCAGCGCGGCCAAACCGCCGCCGGCAAGGCCAGACCGGCGCAGGAATGTGCGACGATCCAGACCACCGGCTTGCCCCGACAGGCCCTCCGCGATTGATCCGCGGGATGTAACCTCTGAACGCTGGCCTTGTGTTCTCTTGATCAGCACAGCCGCCTCCCTCAAGTAGGATAACGATTGACGCGGTAGTACGTTTTGACGTGATCGGTTTCCTTGTAGCGCGCCTTGCGTTTCTCATCGTCGTTCTCAGTATCGGCCTGCGCAGGTGCAATCAGCGGTGTCGCCAGTGTCGCGCTGGCGCCAACCGCCCCGACCCCGACCTTGCGAAGGAAATCACGGCGACCGACGCTTGCTTTCTTTTCGTTCTTCATCGTTTCTCTCCCAGACCAATCGTCTTGGTCAGTTCGCGAACGTAAATGCTTCAGCTTCAATTTCCAGAAACAGGTGGCCAAGCGAACCCACCGTTCGGTAGAACTTGGCGCTCGTCGTGCTCTCCATGTCAGCGAACAAGCGGCCCATCCAGGGCGCTACATGCTTTTCAAAAAAGGCGCGCTGTGCTTCCGGCGAGGCCGGGAAGCGGCCGGCAGCAAGGCCCGACATTATCTCGCACAGCGTACCCGCATGATCCTCCGGCTCGAAATTGTTCTCCGCTCGCTCGATGCCAAGCGAAGCGAGAGACTCGCGCAGGCGTGACAGCGGCCGCTCATTCAGAAAGCCGGTCAGATAATACGACGCATAGGGCAGCAACTCGCCTCGCCCGAGACCGACGAACAGATCGAAATATTCCCGCTCGACGCCCGTGGTCATCGCCTCCGACGCGGCCTCAGCCATCGCGGCATGGGCGCGCCCGAGCGGCATCGCATCGCCGCGTAATTCTGCGATCTCGCGAAGCAATGCGTTAGAGGGCGGACATGAAAGCAATGCGGCAAGTAGCGCATATTCCCGGGCGCGGGCAACATCGACGGGATCGATGGGATCGTCTTCCACGGCAGGCTCGTGATAGAGATCGGGGCGCAGTTGCTTGCGCGACACGCCGGTCGCTGCTTCGACGGCGATCACCCGCTGGGCGGGCACCCTGTTCCAGTTCGAAACGGAAGGCTGGGCAACACCGATTTTGCGGGCAAGCTGTGCTACGCCGCCTACTGCGTTGATCGCATGACAAAGGCCCGCATCGCGCACATGGACCTCCCTTCCCCCCAAAAGTGCCTAAGCGCTTGATTATTATTGTTTAGCAAAGCGTAGACTTCGGTCGGGGACCGGTCAATTGATTCGGCATAGCCTGAGGCTATAGCCTTTGGTCGCAAGCCTAGCGGGGCAAGGCGCTTCCGTGTGTGCGACGCCGAGCTGAAGTTTCATCGCTCTCAATCTGAGGAGCCTCCTGTTGCACTGCAGCAGAAGTTGAGGGCACTTGGTCGGTCGAAGTCTTTTGGCTAGGCGGAGTAAGGTCGGCCACCGTTTCCGGGGCGCGGGATTCCGATAACGGTCGATAATCTGCCGACTGGCAGTCGTCCGTTTGCTCGGGAATTGCAGTCGCAAGGTGGTCAGCAGCGCTGCGGACGCCCCCGACGACCCGGTCAACGAGCGCGGCAAGCTGTTCCTCTGAACAGTCGAGCGGCCCGAAGCCGGGCATTGCGTTGGGGTCGTTGAAGTCCCATGCGTTCTCCGCGAGACCGACGAAGTCTCGGATGGCGGGATCGGCAGCCCAGGCGCGACGAAGCGCCGCACGGCTCAATTCCGGCGGGATGCCCTTGCGAAGGAACGCCGTGATGTCAGTCCCTCCCGTGATTGATTCGATCGGCGGCAAACTCGAGAGATCCACCTCGGCATCCGCCAGAGTTTCGGCGGTGCCTGGTGGCGCCGGAGTCGGCGCCTCGCTCGGCTCCGTCGGCGGTGGAGCGCCAACAGCCGCCTCGGCCTCGCGCTTGCGGCGAGACCAACGAGCAAGAAATTCCTCGTCGCTCATTCGTACCCACCTTCATCGTGATGACGCCGCGCGAGCGCCTCGGGATCGGCGCGGCGTCGCTTGCGCTTGAAGAACTCCCTCTCGACGTGGTGCTCGGCAGTGAATTTTTCAATCGCGTCACGAAGTACTTCAGGCATCGGCACCGCTTCGACGAGATTGGCGCCGGCTTCCGTGAAAGCTTCTCCCTCCGCGGGATCGACGGTAACGGCCGCCACTGCGTAAGGCCAGACGCCCTCCGAAGGGTTCAGCACGACCCAGACGCTCGGCGAGCCGCTCGCGAAGTTCTCGCGATAGCGCGCGGTTTCGGAGCGGTAGAGATCGATCGCGGCGCTGCCCGCGTAGTAAAGGGTTGCGTTGTCCTCCTCACGCAGAACCGTCCACGGTGTCATCTCCGGCTCGTCGGGCAGGACACCGACGCCGCGCCAAACGAAATCGGTCCACGGCGAGTCCGCTTTGCGGCGCTCGACCACGACACCGACTGGAATACGCAGCAAGGGTACGGCGGCAGGGCTCAACTTGCATCCTCCAGGTGCTTGATCGGTAATCCCGTCAAAAGATTCTGCGGTTTCATCCGGAGGGTCAGGCCCGACGTCATGGCCATCACCAGATACACCGGCTCTTGCTGGATGACGTCCGCCACCACCGCAGCATCGCTAAAACTGAGGCGGAACAGCGCCAACAGGCGGCCTGCGGTCTCCTCGTCCAGGGCTTCACCATGCCAGAGCCGGTCGCCGATCCTGGTGGCCTCGGAATCCAGCCCGACATACCAGGTGAGTTTTGCATCGCGCAGTTGGCTGAGCGGCTCGACTTTGACGTCGATACCGAGCAGGTGAGAGATCCAGCGCGTCATGGCCTCTGCAAGCGCAGCCGGTCCCCGTCTTCCGGCAGTGAGATCGAGACCCATGTCGAATTGATCGCAGCGGTGCCAATAGTGCTCGGCGTTGTCGGCGTCGAGAACATCGATTTGCGTCTCAATGGGCGCGCCCAGCATCGACATCAGCGACAACACCGGCGTCATCTTGAGCCCGCCAATGATCTCCTCGTCGCCAAGTAGCAGCGACTGCTCGTGCAGCATGATCCGCTGCGGCCGGAAAAACAGTTCAGCCGCGCGCACTACGAAGGGATCATCGCAGCCGTCCAGCGCGTTTCGCAGGATCACATGAACGAGCTGGTTGACAAACAGCGGCGGCAAAGTAATCGATCCCGAACGGACCAGCGCGAGATAGGCGGCTTCCAGTGTCGGATGCCGCAACATGAGATCGCGGAAGGCGAGAATGAATTGCCAGTTCTCCCGCGCATCGGCATCGGCGATAGCGGTAAGTTCGTCGGTGCCGACCGGCCGGCGCGGGTCGGCGAGCAATTCGCGATGTAATCTGCGTTCGACCGCACAGGCATCTTCAGGCGGCATCAGTTCGGGGCGCGCGAGATAGGCCTTGAGAAATTCATCCGTAACCAGAAGTCCGCCGTTCGCATTGCGATCAAGCAGATGGTGGCCGCACGAAATCCAGAAATCCTTCATCTGCGGCGCGGCTCCAAATCCATATCGGCAAGATTGAGATCGTTCTCCGGCTCCGGATCATCCTCGACCTCCATGAACGAGAACGCCCTGCTGTGGCCGCTCCGCTCCCGCAGTTGCAATCTACGGAATGACTCCCGGACCTCGCCATCGGCCGCCGAACGGTGGACGGCAACAAGAGTACTGACGGGGTGCGTGCAGAGCGACTCCACAAATGCGACTTCCTCTTCGGCCGCAATGCATGCGGTTGCAAGATCCGGCGCGCCGAAACGATCGACAAGCTGGGCGGCAAGGAGTTCCACCAACCTCCGGCGGTCGTCCTCGGTCGCAAAGACTATCTGTACCAGTGTCGACCAGCCCCACGACTGCACCCCAAGAAACCCACTGCGGAAGGCCGACCGATCCTGGCCGGTCAGCCCAGCCGGATCGCGGTCGTAGAACCGAAACGCGCCCGACACGGCCCAGTCGCCAGGTTCCGCCGCCACGTCGAAGACGAAGGTGTCGGATGGATCGAGCGCTATGGTGCGCAGGAGCTTCACAGGCGCGGTCCTTCTAGCCTCGGATCGAGCCACGACGGCACGGCCAAGGCCTTGAGCAGATCGTGCCGCTCGGTCTTGTCGGCGCCAATCCTGTGGATGACGAGATCGCCGTTGTCGTCGATGCGGCGGCTGACCTGCCGTTCACGCGAAAGCCGGCTTATGTATTCGTGCGCCACACCGCCAAATCCGTCAACCTGCCACGCGTCGATGGCCAGCATCAGATGTCGCGCAAAGCTTTCCGTCACCTGGACCGCGCCCGCCTCGCCAAATCCCTCCTGCTCCAGCGCGGAGCCGAGCGGGTGAACGCCGGGTTCCTCGTCGGTCATCGCGACGGTCCGGATCATGGCCCCAAACACCAGCCATGGTGGCGGCTCGTCCTCCTTCGCGAAAGCCGGCCAGCCAAGTCTGCCCCCGCCGACCAGACCGCCGTCGACGCGGACTGCGTCCGGCCAGTCGATCGCCACCTCCTTGTTCGGCGGCGCATAGGTGCGCAAGGCGTCGGTTAGGGCCACCATTCCGGCATGAAAGGCGCGGCGCGCTGTCCGCAATGGTTCGTTCGGTTCGAGCACTACCGCAAACTCCGCGAGATCAAACCGCCCGACATAGACTAGCGTACCGGCGCCGCTCGCCGCGGCGATCTCAATCGCATGGCTGAAGGCATCGCCGCTTTCGCGCAGCCTCACCAAGCTGAACGGCGGTGGCAGATCGATGGGTTCCGATACGAACGCGTCCGCGCTTGGGCTCGGCAAGAGATGACGCTCCAGCTTCCTTTTCTCCGCTGTTGGGAATAACTATACGAGCTGGACCGTCGGCGCGAGTCCGCTCGCCGCTATTCCGCGCCTCTTTAGTCGGAGTGTTAGGCAAAGCATGGCCCACCCCCCCAAGACGGTCTTGCTGTGCACGTGCGAAGACACCATGCACCTCGATACATCAGCCGTTCGGCATGGATGCCGCAACAGCGAGATCGCCACGTTCCATCAGTTGTGTCGGGCCGAGCTCGACCAGTTTCGCAATGCCGCGAAGGCGGAGGGATCGCTTACGGTCGGCTGCACGCAGGAAGTTCCGCTGTTCTCGGATGAGGCAGGCGAGCGTTCGCAGCCGATCGATTTCGTGAACCTGCGCGAGACGGCCGGCTGGTCCAAGGAAGGAACCCGGGCGGGACCGAAAATGGCGGCCCTGCTCGCCGCCGCGGCCGAGCCCTCGCCTGACTTTCCGCTCGTCAATATGTCGAGCGAGGGCGTAATTCTGATCTATGGCCGGGACGAGGCTGCGATCGAAACCGGCCGACTGCTCGCCGATCATCTCGATGTCAGCGTCATGATCACGAGGCCGGCGCAGATTGCGCCGCCTTCCATCACATCCTTCCCGATCGTCAAGGGAACGATCCGCAGCGCCAAGGGCTATCTCGGAGCCTTCGAGCTTACGATCGACGACTACGCAGCCCCGCGCCCCTCCTCACGAGACGCCTTCATCTTCGAAGCCCCCCGCAACGGCGCGACCTCGCGATGCGATCTCGTGCTTGATCTTTCAGGTGGGCCTCCCCTCTTTCCCGCGTATGATTTGCGCGACGGCTATCTGCGCGCCGATCCGCGGGATCCCGCCGCGATGCTGCGGGCAGTATTGAAGGCACGCGACCTCATCGGAAACTTCGACAAGCCGAAATATATCAATTTCACCGCGAATCTCTGCGCGCATTCGCGGTCAAAACTGACCGGATGCCACCGCTGCCTCGACCTTTGCCCGACCGGCGCAATTACGCCGGATGGCGATCATGTCAGGGTGGCTGCTGAAATCTGCGCCGGATGCGGCCAGTGCGCCGCGGCCTGCCCGACCGATGCCGCCTCCTACGCGCTGCCGCCTGCCGATACCCTGCTGCACAAGCTTCGCGCCATGCTGCTGGCCTATCACCAGGCTGGCGGCGCCAAGCCAATCG
>Ga0116223_10003883_pt1 | contig 13191 bp, 8 predicted proteins | sample Sb_taG_3_FD_90092 | JGI IMG/M metagenome (GOLD analysis project Ga0116223, IMG submission 90092) | Peat soil microbial communities from Weissenstadt, Germany - Sb_50d_a_PC metaG | ecosystem: Environmental > Terrestrial > Soil > Wetlands > Peat | place: Germany: Weissenstadt | collected 2010-09-21 | reverse complement strand
GAATGGAAGCATGGCGACAGTGGCCACTCGGCGGGAAGAAAAAGACGTGCCCAACAAAAAGAGACAAGAATCGACTTGACTCCGACCGGCCTTCTCATGGAAGGCCTTTACACTCAAAACCCCCGGCAGGGGTTAATCCGTTACCGCGATTTTTACCAATTGACTGCGTAGTGGGCGAAGCTGGACACCGCTACTTCATCGCCGCCGGGTATCAAGAAGCCAAACTTGCCCAGGCTGAGATTAGCGCCGGGCTGCGTCCAGCGATCAACGACCGTCCAGCGGTCACCGTTCCTGATCTGGTGGACGATTTCCGTGGGGCTAACGCGGACGTGGAGCGTGCGGAAACTTTTCTTGTCGCCTTTATCGGGAACGATCACTTCGCCCGTCTTCTCCCCGTGGCGAATGACGGAGCGGTAGAAGTTATGGTCGTCCATCTGGAAGAGGACGTAGTTCTTGGAATCGGTGTAGTTGAGCACCCATTGCAACACGTGACCCTTGGTAATCATCGCGGAGAACACAAAGGTGCCCGAGGACGGAACGGTTCCGTATAGGACGAAGTCCCCCCCTTTGCGAATGAAAGAATCTTTCTCATGCTTCCAGCCGCCTGGGTCATCCCAATTCGCCATACCGGTCGGGGCGAGAGACAAATCCAAAGTTTTGGACTGGCCAGCGATGACTTCGAGTGTGGACGAGCGCGTGAACCCGTCGGCGGTTCGTGCGGTAAGAGTGTAAGTACCAGCGGCAAGATTGAGCGGGACACCGCTGCTTACAATTTTCAGAAGCTCACCTTTCACCAGTGCAACTTTGGCGTCGGCGGGTGCGAAAGTAATTTTCAATTCGCCGGGAGCCGCTTCCAGTGCGGCATCCGCAGCGGCGAGAGATATGGTTTCGCCCACAACGAAATGTTTCTTGAACTGCCGGGGATTGAATCGCTCTCTGCGCAGTTCGACGGTATGGTCTCCGGGACTGACGGTGGAGACGGAGAGCGTGCCATCGGGCTGAACGGCGCCGACGAGAGTTTGATCGACGAGAACCGCGGTTCCGGGAGCGCCGCCCTGGATGGTCAGCGAGGCCAGGCGAGGCTGGGGTTGGAGGTTGAAAATGAGTCTGGCCTGTTCGCCCTTGCGAATGCGGATCGCTTGCTGCGGAGGATCCTGAAAGCCGCTCTTCGAGACTTGTACAACGTAGTCCTTGAGCTCGAGATTCGGCAGGCGCAACTGGCCGGCTTGAGTGAGTTGCCGCTGCAGTTTTCCATTGAGAAAAACTCTTGCATTGTCTTGCCCGGCAACGACCAGCAGCGCGCCCACGTCGTGACCGGACTCGGCTGGCGGCGGATTGTCGACCGTGACTTTTCCGACGCCAGTGTCGGAAGAGTCGCCAGCGTCGGAAGAAGAAGAAGGAGGCAAAGCAGACACAGATGGTTCGGGAGTCGTTTGTGCGGGAGCGGAGACGGTCGGCGCTAAAACAATAGGAGTGGACGACGTGGGCGCTGAGGCGGCAAGAGCAGAGGAGGTGGAAGCGGAGACGCTGGTGGCGGCTGCAGGGGCGTGTGCTACTGACGGATCGTAATGTTTTCGTGTGAAGAAGAAGGTCGCTGCGACCAGTACTGTCGCCGCAGCGATGGCGGAGATGGTGATCAATGTTGTGGAGCTCGACTTCGTGGGCTGTTTTGGCCGAGATGCTGCAGGCGTGACTTTGGCCGCCGGTGCGGAAGACTCGGCGGCAATGGTGACGGCCTGTAGCGGGGGGAGTGGTGTTTCTGGAGTAGTGGTCAGGACCTTGTCCGGCGGAACAATGTCGGTAGGGACTTTTCTCCGCGGAATGCGGGTGCGAATGTCTCTGCGTAGGTTCGGGTTCTGCGGAACCGGGGTCGGCGGCGTCGGAGTCGGCGAAACGGGGGATGGCGGAGCCGGACTCAACGGAACCAGGCTTGGGTAAACCAAGCTTGGGTAAACCGGGCTTGGTGGAACCGGGCTTGGTGAAACCGCTTTAGAAACCAGGCTGGGCGGGATTGGGCTTTGTGGGGCCTGACTCGCCTCAATCGGACTGGGTGGAACCGAGCCTGACGGAACCAAGCTTGACCGAGCCGGGCTCGCCGCAACCGGGCTGGCGGCGGCGTGTGAAGCCTTCGGAGCGCTGGGGCGCGGCACGTGAAGAATTACTGTCGCGCTTTTGCCGCGCGGCGATGCGCTGGGACTCTCCTGCGGGACCAATCCCAAACGGAGGAGCAGGGCATTGGCGATGGACAAGATTTCGCCGTCCGTCCAATACTTGGCGGCCACCGCTTGTATGCGCTCGGCTAATGCTTGTTTTGCAGCAACGTCGGCGGCCCCATCGATTTCGCGCTGCAGGCGCCGCAGTTCGTCCAAGTCACCGCGGCGGGCCTGGCGCCGCTGAACGTCCTGGTCGCGCTGGATTTCATCCTGGATCTGAAGCAACTTGGGATCGTGGGGATGAACCGCCAGTCCTTCTGCAACCCAAGCCAGGGCTGCGAATAGATCTCCGGAGGACTGCAGCTTGCGCGCTTGCGAAACCCAGTCCTCCACCAGGCTTGTTTCTTTCTTGGTAACGATTAGGTCGAGGATTGTTCTTGCCGTGGGATGCGCGGGGTTCAAGGCGAGCGCCTGGTTGGTCAGCGTCTCGGATTGCAGCCAATCGGTTTCTACGACGGAATGCGCCTGCTCCACAAGGGCATTGGCCAGAATGGCGCGGGCGAGAGAATTGTTTTTATCCAGCTCGTAGGCTTCGCGCAACAACTGAATGGCTTCGGCGGACTTCCGCTGCGCGAACAGTTCCTGGCTTTCGGTGATCAGACGCTGGGCTTCGGCATTGCGCTTGACGCCACTATGCGCGAGCTTTTCCAGTTCGGACAGCTCCGCATCGTCGGGGAATTCGGCGGCTGTGCCTCCCAACAAATCCAGGGCGCGAGAGTAGTCGCACGAACGCAGATAGACGTTGATCTGCTCAACGAGCTGCGTTTTGGATTCGGTGCGAGTTTGCTGGTCGCGTGTGTTCTGCAAGCGCTCTCAACCTCGAAAGTCAATTGTGGATATCTCTTGCTGCGCCGGGTCTGCGCTAAAGGCCCACACCGCCACGATCAAAGCGATTCACGAAGAATTGGCCAAAAAGAAACGTCCGCACTTTGCCTTCTTCGTGCCTGGCCCTTCGACTGCCTGTGGTGTCTCTCGCCTGGATCAGCGCAAACCCTCGCCCCTGATTGCCCACATTGTGCTGCCCACATTGTCCAATTATCTGTGAGCATCGGCACCCCGCCGAGATGACCGACGTAATCAAGGTCGCTCGAAACCCCCTGCAAAGGTCAGTGCGGGCTAAGGCGATGTTTCACCACCCGAAGAATAATCTCCGAGTTGCCAACGAATTGGGCGCAGCTCGAAGTGCTGCCGGAATTGTGGGAGAACTCGATTTCCTAATTACGGGAGGAGGTTTTGCTCGCGGGCCGCTTTGGCCCCGACGCGGAATCGAAAATCCTTATCGTGCTGTCGCAGTGCAGATCAGGGCCGGTGGCCAGCACGACCTATTTGACGGCAAGAGTAGCCCCGGGCTGATTACACGACCCCTGATCACGCTTCACAAAAACCAAAAACTGCCTCGATGCCGGCAACTTCGATTACGTCACCTGATTCGAGTTGCTTCTTGCCGCCCTCGACCACGGTATCATTCACTCTGACCTTTACCTTGTCTCCGGAAGCAGCGATGCAGTATCCATCCTCGGCTCGGTAAATCGAAGCCGCGACGCGGGGAGCAAACCACCGCTTTAGCCGAATCCCGGCCATCTTCGATTTTCCGATTACGGTCAGTTGACTGGTCAAAACGTAGTATTTCTGGTCCGTTCGGCCTTCCACGATAGTCAGCGTGCCAATGGTCTGATGGGCCACGTGCACGGCCGGAACGGACACCTGGCTCTGAGCAATGCCTTTGTTCTGGACTGCCGCAGGGCCGCCTGAAGAAGCCGCCGCGACTGCTAGAGCAATCAGCTCTTTCGCTTTGGCCGTGTCCAAAAAAACCGTGCGATCGAGCTGTGGCGGTTTGGCCTTTATCCCTTGCGCCTGCCCGTCGACGGTGCTTACAGATCCATGCGCGACGCCTTGACGTGCCTGATCACGAAATTCGAGCGTGTGCTTGCCGATCAGGGCTGTATCTCTGTCCTTGAGTGCGACTTTGGTGATGCGGACATTATTGACGTAGGTGCCGTTAAAGCTCTCGGCGTCCTCGAGCACATAGTGGCCGCCTTCCGGGTAGACCTTGGCGTGATGTCCGGATACGGCAGGATTGTCGACGCGCACGAGATTGTCTGGCTCTCGGCCGATCGTTACCGTGTCGACGGAAAGATCGACCTCTTGTATGACTCGGTCCTCAAATCTGAGAAGCAGCTTTGCCATTGCCCAGGCTCCAAGATGCGCAATCTGGAAAGACTACTGTGGTACCGCAGAGGGAGCTTCCCGTAGCGCTACGACTCGATGATCACAATCTATTGTGCGTACGAAAGCACGCAAAGGAGAAGAGTACCAAGGTACCCGACTCCCTGTTTGGGTCCTTGCGGATGAGTTCCTCCATGGCTCGGTTGACCCGAATGAACCGTCGATCATGGCCCGTTCGTTGATAGCACTTCCGAAAGCCGAAAGCCGGTAGCCGAAAGCCGAGGGCGCCGTCGCCGTCATTACGTTGGTTATCTACGTCCCCATTACCGCCACCGCTACAGTGAACCCATGACACTTTCCTCGATGGTGGTTTCGCGCGACTGGCAGGAAGTCAGTGTTCTGGAGTGCATTCTCGGCGGCCTTCACATGGACGTCTCGGTCGAAAACGAACCGCAGCGGGCGCTGGCCCGGCTCAGCAAATCAAAAATCGATGCCCTCATCGTGGATTGCGATCTGAACGGCAGCTCGCAATTCCTGCGCGAATTGCAAGGCGAGCCAAAGCAGAGAGCGGTCCCTCTGGTTATCATGGGCGCGCCGCAGTGCACCCAGAATCTGGAGGAGAGCGGCGCGCTGTTTGCCTTCGAGAAACCGATTTCGGTCGAACAGGCCGTGCGCACGCTGTCCGCGGCGCGCAGCATGATTCTCGACGGACGCCTGCGCTACCACCGCGCCGGCCTCGAAGTGCCGGTATCGTTGAACTGCAAGGGCCGCAAGCCAATGGACGCTTTCCTAGTCAACCTGAGCCAGGGTGGAATGCAGATTCACACCCAGAACCCGGTCGAGGCCGCGAAGGCTTTGCAAGTCTCGTTCGAACTGCCCGGCGCCCGGTCAAGCCTGAAGGCCAGGGCGGAGATTGCCTGGCAGGACCAGCGCGGAAATATGGGCGTGCGTTTCGTGAAGCTTGCGCGGCCACAGCAGCGGACACTGCAGCTCTGGCTGGCACAGCAGTATTTCGCGAACTAGAAACTGCCCGTTCGCCCGCGTCACAATCACTGCCCGTTCGCTCGCGTCACAAATTGGTGCGGCTTTGAATTGCTGAGGCTTCGAATTGGTGAGGCTTTGAGCGCGCGCGGCTTTGAAAGGTGAGGCTTTGAATTGGTGAGGCTTTGAAAGGGCGCGGCTTCCAGCCGCGCCGCCAAGCGGCCCAGAAGATCGCGGCTTTAGCCGCTGGGGTTCAAGAACTTCACCGAAACCGAGCGTCGCTCGCTTCCTCGTCATCCTCCACATCGCATCCCGCCATCCGCGCCAATCTTGTGCCCGGGCTCGCCCCCCCGAACAACTGAAAGAATCCCCAATACAAGACGGCGACAACAACGGCCGCTCCGCCAGTCATGGCAAGCGGCCATCGCGGCGATTCACGGGTGACCGAGAGAAAGACCAGAACGAACAGCAGCAGAGCCGCTACCACCACGAGCGTATCGACCGTCCAGCTGAGACTGCGGCCGGAAAGCGGCTGCGAGAGCCAGTCCAGTTGAGCCGACGGCTGCGGGGCAGTCGCAGCGCCGTCATCGCACACGTCAGCCGGCCGAAGCGGATCAGGCCGCACCGGATCAGGCCGAAGCGGATCAGGCCGCACCGGCAACTCGATGACTTTCAGCGGAGCCGCAGAAACCATGAGCCCATCATCGTGCTCAGCATCAGCTCGCTCGGCATCGCGAACCACCGAGGTCCTGCCGGCAAACATATTCTCCAACATCGATCCGTCCCGCTCCGAATGCAGGGTGATTCCCTCCAGCAGATCTCCGAAAATCCACTCATTGAGTAGCCTGGTCATCTCCGGGGAAAGGTCGAGAAAGAGGATGCCACACTGTCCGGACGTCGTTGCCCAGGTCACTTCGCCGCGGGCTTCCACGCGCAACCGCGGGCCGCGGAGTTCGAAGCGCACGCGCACCAGCTGGCCCGGACGAACCGCGGCCACCGCCTGCACTCCAATGCCTTCGTGATTCAGATTGCGCACGATGCCACCGTTCGCCTGGTCGAGAGTGACGTAGGTCAGAGTGCGCAGCTCATGCCGGTGCTTCGCCCTGGTTTGTCGCGGAGATAGTCCTGCGTCCATATACGCGCACCGCCAGAGAAGATCAGGTCGGCCAGGGCCCTATCCGCTGCATGTTATCTCTGATCGCCCGCAGCGCCTTAGTAACTACGATGGTTCGGGAAGGAAGTCCCAGTCGTAGAGACGTAGCTTGCTACGTCTCTGCTGGCGGCGTCCCGAATGATGGTGAGAGGAAAGAGAAGAGAGACGCGACGAGGCTGAAGAGAGACGTTGCCAGCAACGTCTCTACGGCGGGCTTTGTTTCGCCCCCAGAAACGCATCCCTGGCGGGACGCCCCGAGGCTTGCCAGATTTTGACGACCTCAAACAGAATGACCGTGCCATACGAAACCGCCAGCCACACCAGCACCGCTTCAATCGGCAGGCCCGACCAGGCGCCGATGAACAGGCCCATCATCGCCCGATGCTGGTAGTTCCACCAGCCGTAGGGCAGCGCCAGAGTGGCTTCCCAGAGCAGGCTGACCAGCAAGATGAAGAACATCGTCAGGCTGAGGGCGCGCCAGTTGATCAAGCGGCGCGCCACTGGAAAGAAACTCACCGCGGGAATCAGACCTCCGGCGACCAGCACGATGAAATATCCGGGCCAGCCGTCCGGTACGGACGAGAACCACTTCTTATAAACCGTCGCAACCGCAATCAGCGCCACTCCCAGAACCAGCGACGTGGGATGAAACTGCAGCAGACGGCGCGACGCTTGCGCTTCGGCGGCGTAGTCCTCCACCGTATAGGCGGCGAGCCAGTACTCGCTGAGCCACACGTACAGCAGAAGCACCGTGATAAAACCGGTCAGATAAAAAACATATTCCTCGATGGGAACCGGCCGGCCCAGCGCGGGTGCTGGTATGCCCAGGGTCGCTTTGTGGTCGGGATAGCAGAAGAACCACTGCGCGAAAATCACATCCAACAGGCATCCGATCGGAACAAGAATGCCGATCGTCCGCCAGAAGGCGCGCTGCGGAATCTCCCGACCTGCGCTGGGCAAAAACCACAGCGCGATCACCAGGATCGGAACCACAAACAGAAGCAGGCTCCAGGTGTAGCCGTGAGGCGAAGGATTTGCCCCAACATTGAGCGTTCCCGGAGACCTCACCGCATGCAACGCGAGGCCGGTAGGAATGGCCACCATGGCCAGCATGCCGATTACAATCAAAGCCGCGACCGTAGGGCTGGGAGTTCGGTAGGTGCGCGGTTGGGGCATGGTGCGTTTCTCCTCGTGCACCGGAGCGTATCTTGATCCGAAGGATTCTACTCCGCGCGACGCTACCCAACGTACATTTTCGGAAGCCGTTCAGAAAGCCGGAATTTGGCAGTAAATCCAGTCGTAGAGACGTAGCTTGCTACGTCTCCTGCCGCCAGCATTCCGGATCATGGTGAGCGAGACGTTGCCAGCAACGTCTCTGCGGAGGCTCTTGTCGAGGTAACGCGGAACGGCCGACTCTGTTCAGAAAGACGGAAACGAGGCACAATGGCTTACCAAAGTACATGCCCAATGGGGCATGCCCAGGTAATTGCAACTCGGCCAAAACCTCGATAACTTACAAGTGAACTGTCTCTAAATGGCAACGACCACCACCAAGCCGGACCATGATGTGACCACTCCGTTCGCCGGTGGTGTGCCCGGATGGCCGCGGGGAAATTCCTCCACCGGCGTCCACGATCCGGTGCCAGATCCCGCGAAGCCATCGCAACGCGACGCCCTGCAGGCGCTGCTGGCATTCTCTGCGCTGCACGATCAGGTGCGGCGGAGAAATGCCCTGGCCGCGCGCCATCACGGGTTCGATGCGGGCGCTCCCGCCCCTGAGTTCGAGCCAGGAGAGCATTTCATTCTGGACGAAGTGCTTCAGCTCGTTGCTGAGCGCGCGGTGGCGATCACCGGCGCCGATGGTCTGGCCATCGCCCTGGCGGAAAACAATGAGATTGTCTTGCGCGCGGCGGCGGGCAAGGTTCGGCCCGACGTAGGCGCGCGCATCGAGCGCGATTCTGCATTCTCCGGAGCCTGTTTCCGTACCGCGCAGATCGTGATGTGCGACGACACCGAGACCGATCCCCGGGTGAACCTGCAGGCCTGCCGCAAGTTGGGCGCGCGCTCCATGCTGGCGGTCCCGCTGTGCGGGCGGCGGCGCGTGATTGGCCTGCTGGAAGCGTTTTCCGAATGGCCTTTCGCATTCAACGAGAGCGACATCCGCAACCTGAGCCTGCTGGCGGAACTGGTGTTGGGCGCGCTGAAGCCCGAGGATGAAGATCGCTTCGCCGAGTCTGCCCAGGCCGCGGCAACCAAGCTGGACCCAGCTCCACGCTCAGCGCAGACGCCCGCGCCAGTCGAGCCGATCAAAGTTGTGAGCGCGGCCCCGGCTGCGGTTTCCCCGGTCGTTTCTGCGGGCATTTCTTCGGTCGTTTCCCCGAAGCCGGTCCCGGTTACCCCGCCTCCGGTTGTCCGCGTTCCAGCCGTCCCGGTCCCGGTTGCCCCGGCCATCGATGCGAAGCCGGCCGTGGCGAAGGTCAGCCCTGCAGCTGCGCCCGCTCCTGCGATCCTGGGCAAAGCCACGATTCTTGACAAGCCCACGATTCTTGACAAGCCTACGGAGAAAGCGGAGAAACCTTCGAAGGCTGCGCCCGTGATCGCGGCTGCGACTGCCGCGGAACCCGAACTCACTCTGCTGGCACCCGAATCCGCCAACCGCCGGCCGGTCCTGCCGATTCTCCTGGTGTTCATCGTGATCGTTGCCGCGTTTTCCGGTGGAGTCTGGTGGAAGATGAAGACGGCGCAGCTGGGCAGCGCCATGATCCACACGGAAAAAATGCCCGTGAAGCCGTCCGGCGCGGACGTGGCGAAAGATGCTATGGCTGCACCTGTGCCGAGTGTGGCTGCGCCCACCGCTGCGAACGGCACTCCAGAAACGGTTTCCGAGGCCAGCGAGCCCGACATGTCGCCCGCCACTCCGCAGGAGTTGTCGAAATTTCCGCGCGTCGCCGGAATCCGCCACTGGTCGTCGGCCGATTCCAGCACCGTGGTTCTCGATCTCCAGGACCAGGTGCAGTACGAAGCGCACCGCCTGGCCGGACCCGACCGCATCTACTTCGATTTGCGCGACACCCAGCTCGCTCCCGAGTTAGTCGGAAAATCGATCGAGATTGGCGACACGTTCGTGAGCCGCATCCGCATGGCGCAGCCCGTGGCTGGTATGACGCGCGTTGTGCTCGAGACCAGAGCCAACTCAACGTTCTCGGTGAGCCTGGAGCCGAATCCCTACCGCTTGGTGGTTGAAGTGCGCAGGATCGGTGCCACTCCCAAGGGCGCGGTGAACTTATTCCCGAACGCCGGCGAAGCGGAAAAGCGCAAACTCGCGATCGTGGTTCCGCCCCCGACCAAAGAAGACCTGCAACTCCGGACCCGCGTCCCCAAGATGCGCATCGTGGTCGACGCCGGCCACGGTGGCTGGGACCTGGGCACCGTAGGACGTCGCGGCCTGCTGGAAAAAGATCTGGTGCTTGAAATCTCGCAACGCCTGGGCAAGCTCCTCGAAAGCCGTCTGGGGATGGAAATCATCTACACCCGTCCCGACGACAACTACATCACACTCGACGAGCGCGCCAGCATCGCCAACCAGTCACAGGCGGATTTGTTCGTCTCGGTGCACGCCAACTACAGCGATCTGCCCTCGGCGCGCGGCGTGGAAACCTACTACGCGAATTTCTTTTCCGCGCCGGGATCAAAAGATGTGGATACCCATGCCAGCCCCAGCAGTGCCAAGCCGGCCGTGACCGCGACACTTTCGCCGGCGGGCCTGCACGAGCGCATCGAGCAATCGCGGCGGCTGGCGGCCAGCGTGCAGCGCTCGCTCTACGGAACGCTGTCGGCGCAGAACCCCGGCCTCCGTGACCGCGGCATTAAAGAAGCCGGATTCGTCGTGCTCACCGAAAGCGCGATGCCCGGAATTCTGGCCGAAGTCTCCTTCGTCAGCAGTCCCACCGACGAACAGAAACTGCGCAGCGACGGCTACCGCGAGCAAATCGCCGAAGCCCTGTATAGAGGAATTGCGCGGTACGCCGCTAACTCGCACGGCGTAAGAGTCGCCAGCGCGGCGAAGTAAGTACCGAGTCGGGGGTACCGAGTGCCGAGAAAACCCGAGCACGCCTCGTTGCGTGGGCAAGCCCCGATAATCCCGTGGAAGAGCGGCCCTTTGAGGGCCGCGTTATGAGCTCAAGAAAAAGAATAGGCCTTTAGGCCCTGTGCACCGTGCGAAATCCATTTCATCGGGATATCACAGGGCGAGGGTTAGCGGGCGAGGGCGCCCGCTCCACACAAGCGAAATAACACGCGCTTACTTCTGCGCCGCGCTCTCCTTCTGATATGCCGCGCTGAGGGTCCCTTTGCTCCGCGCGATCGGCAGCAGCGTGGGATAGAACTGCACGAACGTCGTATCCACTGCCGCATGGTCGGCGTGGCAACTGTAGCAGTCCATATTCGTGGGGACCATTTTGGCGGTCTTGGCGTCGCCGAAAATAAAGAACGCCCACTTCCCCGGAAAGCGCGCTTCATCTTTCACGTGCGCCTCGATCCCCATGATGTCGGTGCTCTGATAATTACCCTTCAGATTGATCGATCCTTTGCCTTCGGCGCGGCGGCCTTCGAGCACCAGCACAGTCTTGTCCGGCCAGGTTCCAGTTTCCAGAAACGCCGCGTAAGCCTCCGGGCTCGCGAATACGTTGTCGAACATGTGGTGGTCCATGCCCATCGCGTTGGGGCTGTAACTCATATCGAAACCCGTGGTCAGGTAAGTCCACTGGCGATAATTTTCAGGCAGCTTCATCTGCCCATCGCTGGTGTATTCCGGTCCGGAACCCCGCGGTGTTGCGGAGTTGAGCAGAGCGGCTGAGCACAATAGAACCAGCGCAGCGAGCAGCAGGCTTGTTTTCTTATTTGTTTTCATCATGCGTGGCAGTATGGCCCACCTCCCCACCCGAGAGCTAGACCGCCCGCTGCAGCCGCCGGGCGTTTGGCTGCATTGTTGATCTTTTCGGCTGGTCGTAGAATACGATCCTGCCATGGACAGGACTCGCACAGAATCCGGAACGCCGCGCTGGTTGTGGCTGGCCGCCATCTGGTTCGGCATGGGTCTGTTCGACGCGACCCAAAATGTTTTTGTTATGCGGGCGGAGGGCATGCACCATTACTGGGGCCGCCTGTTTTTCACGCTGCTGATCTCTTGGCTGCCGTGGATCCTGGCCACGCCGCTGGTCTTGCGCCTTACCCGCCGCTACCCACCGGCACAATGGAAGCGAGTTTCGACCTGGGCCCTGCATCTCGCCGCCTGCGCCAGCATTGGTGTCGTCTACGCCGCGTGGATCGCCATGTGGGAAGAGTGGCTCAACCCCTGGGCCTTGACGCCCGGTCCAGACCCGTTTCCTCAGCACTGGGTGCACAAGTTCTCCGGTGGTCTTCTCGGTTATCTGGTGCTGTACGGCCTGCTTCTGCTGGTCGACCACGTGCTCGATTCGCGGGAACAGTTGGCTCATCAGCAGACCGAGGCGGCGCGTCTCAACGAGCAACTCTCCAAGGCGCAGCTCAGCGCGCTGCGGCGGCAGATCGAGCCGCATTTCCTGTTCAACACGCTCAATGCCATTGCCGGCCTGGTGCGCGAAAAACGAAATGACGCGGCCGTGAGCATGATCGTGCGCCTGAGCGACTTCCTGCGGAGGGTGGTGGAAGATTCCGACCGGCAGCAAGTGCCTCTCGGCGAAGAACTGGAGTTCACCCAGAAGTATCTCGACATTCAGAAGGCGCGTTTCGCCGAGCGTCTCCAGTTCACCGTGGACGTTCCCCCGGAACTTCTTCCGGCGCAGGTTCCCAGCCTGATTTTGCAGCCCATGGTCGAGAACGCGGTGAAACACGGCATTGCGCGGCGAGTGCAAGGCGGGGCGATCCGCATTACGGCGTCCCGCTCGAACGGCACGCTCACCATGCGCGTCTATAACGACGGGCCCAGCCTGCCCGCGGGATGGGAAACGAGCCAGTCGGGAATCGGCATCCTGAATGTGCGCACGCGCCTGCAAAGCCTCTATGGAGATCAGTTCGAGCTAAGCATGCGGAATCAGCCACCCGGAGGAGTCGAGGCAACGCTTTCCGTGCCTTTCGTTTCAATGCCAGCTGCCGAAATATCCAAGGGGTGACCGTCGTGACCGTCGTGCACCTGGATGCGCATCCCGCAAAAATACGGGCGCTGATCGTCGACGACGAACCTCTGGCGCGCTCGAACCTCGCCGTGTTGTTGCGCACCGACCCGGAAATTGGAATCGTCGGCGAATGCGGCTCGGGCGCGGAGGCGCTGAGCGAGATCCGCATCGCGAATCCCGATCTGCTCTTTCTCGACGTCCAGATGCCGGAGTGCGACGGCTTCGATGTGCTGGAGTTGTTAGGTAGCAACCTGCCGCCGGCTATCGTCTTTGTTACCGCCTATGACCAGTATGCGCTGCGGGCTTTCGAAGCGGGCGCGCTCGACTACCTGCTGAAGCCGTTCGACAATGCGCGCTTCGAACTGGCTCTCAGTCGAGCCAAGCAGAAGATCCGGCTGGGCAAAAATAAAGATCGCACGCAACGGCTGGAGCGCGTCGCCATCAAGAACGCCGGGCAGATTGTCTTCGTGAATATCCCAGAGATCGACTGGATCGAAGCCGCCGACTACTACGCCTGCCTGCACGT
>Ga0116223_10003881_pt1 | contig 13196 bp, 9 predicted proteins | sample Sb_taG_3_FD_90092 | JGI IMG/M metagenome (GOLD analysis project Ga0116223, IMG submission 90092) | Peat soil microbial communities from Weissenstadt, Germany - Sb_50d_a_PC metaG | ecosystem: Environmental > Terrestrial > Soil > Wetlands > Peat | place: Germany: Weissenstadt | collected 2010-09-21 | reverse complement strand
GATATCCGCGAAAGTCAAAGCTGCCAGGGTCGCCATAATTGATGACAGGACGGACCCGCACAAAAGCTTCGATGCGATCCCCGGCGTGAGCCGGTGGCGGAGCCGCGCTCGCCGATTCCGCGTTGTAGTACGTTAAACGCAAGCCGCCGGCGACGGGCGTGATTCCCGCGGACGATTCGACTTCATCCAGATTGATTTCATAACGCATGCCCCACGGCAACTGGAGCGGATCGGCGCGCAGGCGTCCGCGCCATCGCAAGGCTGTTTCCGCGTCCAGCTTTCCTGATTCGATCAATGTGCTGGCAAGATTTGGTGGGACGGATGCGCGTTCCAAATGGGAGGCAGCCATGCCCAGCGATAGCCACGCTCCCGCGGCGAACAGCGCGGCAGCGAGAACATAATTTCGGCGGAGTGCGATGTATCCGAACAGCAAAAACAGAAGCGCCGCGAAAACTACGATTCGAGAGTTCAGCGGGGCAGATTTGTTCAGCTCGATCGAGAGGAGAATTCCTCCCGCAAAAAAGGCCACGGGGAAGAGGGAAGGCAGCTTCATGCGCGCCGTCTGAGCCGCACCAACACCTCCATATGATAGGTTTGCGGGAAAATGTCAAACAAATTCATGCTTTCGATCTCATAGGGTCCGGCACCATTCGTGCCAATGAGTTGCGCGAGATCGCGGGCCAAAGTGGCAGGGTCGCAGGAGACGTAGTGGATGCGCGCCGGAAGTATTTTCTTCAAGTGAGAGAGCGCTTCCGTTTCCACGCCGGCGCGCGGCGGATCGACGACGACGAGGTCGGGCGTCTCATGCCAGCGGGAAAGGAATCCTTCCGCCGTGATGTTGCGTGAAGAGACCGAAGCGCCGCCGCTCTGTTTCAAATTCGTCTCGAGGTCTTTAGCAGCAGCCAAATTCGATTCCACACCGATCACGCGCTCGAACTGCTTGGTCAGCGCCACGGTAAACAATCCCACGCCCGCAAATAAATCGAGCGCCAGACGCCCGCGTTGCGTTCCGATCACGGCTTCGACCAGGGCCTCAATCAAAAAGCGATTGACCTGGAAAAACGAAAGATGGCCTACGCGAAAGGAATTTCCAGATGCCTCATAAGTCAGGTATCCCGGCCCCGCCAGATGAAATGTATCGGCGCGGCGATCCTGGATCAGAATCGATTCCACCTTCGGCAACGATCGGCGCAGTGCGGATGCGATCGATTCGGGAGAATCGGTGAGCCGTTCGGCCGAAAGATTCAGAAGAATCTTTTCATCGCTGGAATCGGCGAAGGCTTCGATTTCGTCGATGGACGACAGGTCTTTGCCCTGCAAGGCAATCCGGCGCAATCCGGAGAACGTTTCGGCGAGACGCGGAGAAAGGATCGAGCATTCGGTGACGTCACAGAGTCTCGTGCTGCCCATTTCGAAATACCCGATCGCAGCGTCTCCCGCCGAGCCGGCCTGATTCGTTCGAAGCTTCCATTGCGCGCGATTGCGATAGCCAAATGCGGGCGATGCGTCCGTCTCGATGGCGCCTGTCCACTGGATGCGGCCGATGCGTCCGAGTGTCTCGCGCAGAATTTCCGTCTTGAAGCGCTTCTGCGCTTCATACGGGATGTGCTGGTACTGGCAGCCTCCGCAGCGTCCAAAATGCGGACAGGGGGCCGGCACGCGCTCCGGCGAGGGTTCCACGACTTGTTCCAACCTGCCGCGAATGAATTTTTTCTTGCGAGCGGAAGATTCAATTCGAACGAGCTCTCCCGGAAGGACCAGAGGGACGAACACGGTGTGGCCGTCATGATGCGCCAGGCCGTCGCCGCCATACACCAGTTTTTCTATTCGAACTTCCATTCGGGTCGCTTTCCGATTCGGGGGGTGTGATCCTCGGCCGGGGGCCTCAGGTCAGGTAGAACAAACTCAGGCGAGCAAGATTATAGCGCTCCCAGAGGCGTTTCTGCATGTATTGCCGCTCGAGCTGCGAAAGTTGCGCGGAACTCATTTTTCGGCGATAGGGCGCGAGTTGTTGGTCCATCTCGCGGCGAATGTCGAGGAGAAAATGTTCCGGCGCGCCGGAAGTCAGCGCGGCGGTGAGTTTTTCTTCGATGACGGTCAACTGCCGCTCCAGGTCTTCCAGGTCCAGCGCGCCTGGGGATTCCACAAGCGGCGACAATTCCGCGAGGCGCGCGCGCGTTTCTTCGATGCGCGAAGCCAGTTCCGGCTGCGCTGAGCGCACGGTCGCGGCTGATGCCGCTAGCCGCTCGACATTCCTGCTGAAGAACATTCGCAGCGCCTCGCGCGAAAATGTTTCCTCCGTTTTTATTCCGGTTGTCGCGACGGGGCCCGTTCCCGCCGCGGTTTCCTTTTCTTCTTCCGCTGCATCGAGCACGGCATCGACGCAGTAGGATAGACTCTTCAGTTGACGCCCGCCGGCAGCGCGCCGCGACCGCCCGTAGCTTTCAAAGGCTCGGTCGATTCCTTTCAGTACAGCGGATAGCGGAATCCCCGCCTTTTGCCACGTCTCGACAATGGCCCAATCGAGCGGCGAAACCAGAAGATGAGCGCCGCGCTTCTGCCAGAAATATTCCTCAATTTCGGTGAAATAATTGAAGTAGTTCAACTCGGCCATTGCTTCGTGGGAATTCAAGATTGGCGTTTTCTTTCCTTTGCGGCAGAAAGAGGAATGGGCGCCTTTTCGCCGCCGCCCGCGGAAGAGCGCTTCGCAGTCTGGTTCCGCTCCCAAACGATGCGAAGCCCTTCCAGCGTAAGAAATTCGTCGATGATTTCGATGTGCCGCGACGCCCGAGCGATCAGAGGCGCCTGCCCTCCGGTCGCAATCACGCGCGCCGATTCACCGAGCACGCCCTTGATGCGCGTGACGATTCCGTCGACCATGTCCGCGTATCCGTAATAGAGGCCGGACTGCAGCGACTGCATCGTGTTCGTGCCGATGATTTTTCCGGGGTCCTTGATCTCGACGCGAAACAGCCGCGCGGCGCGCGAGAAAAGCGCTTCGGCCGAAATGCCGATGCCGGGAGCAAGCACTCCACCCATGTACTCGCCGCGCGCGGAGACGACGTCAAAATTGATGGCCGTGCCGAAATCCACGACGATGCACGGGCCGCCGTATTTCGTGAACGCCGCGACCGCGTTGACGATCCGGTCCGCGCCCACTTCCTGCGGATTGTCGTACAGAACGGGCATGCCGGTTTTCACGCCCGGCTCGATGAACAGGGCCTTCACGCGAAAATACCGCTCGGACATTTCCTCAAGCGTGGAATTGAGCGGCGGCACAACCGAGCTGATGATTACTCCACTGACCGACGACGGATCGATTCCGGCTAAAGTAAAAAGTTCGCGTGTAAGTATGCCGTATTCATCGACGGTCTGATCGCGCGCCGTCGTGAGCCGCCAATGGGCAACAAGCTCCGTGCCGCGGAAAAATCCGAGGACCGTGTTGGTGTTCCCGACATCCAGAGTCAGCAGCATCAATCCGCCTCGGAAAGAGTCCCCGCAATCACCGGCAGGACTTGTCCGTCGTCGCGCCGCACGAGCAGAAGCCCGCCGGGTTCGAGCCCTTCCGTCGTGCCGGTGTAAGTTTCGGATGCCGTCTCGATCCGCACGCGCTTTCCCCGAGCGTAGCTCGAAACTTCGGAAAACCGCGCCACGATCGCTTCCGGCCCTTCCGTTACGAAGCGATTGTAGTAGGAGTCGAGGTGCCGCAGCAACCGCGCAACGATTTCCACGCGGGATTGCGCGTGCTTGGTTTCGATTCGCAGCGACGTGGCAATCTTGGAAAGTTCCTCCGGAATCCGTTCGTGATTCACATTGATTCCGATTCCCACGGCCACGAAATGAATTTGGTCCTGCTCCGCATTCATTTCCGTCAGGATGCCGCAGAATTTCTTGCGTCCGAAGAGGAGATCGTTCGGCCAGCGCAGGTCTGGCGCAAGGCCGGTTTGCTCCAGAATGGCTTCGCGGACGGCCAGTCCGGCAACCAGCGTGATGAGGGGAGCCTGCTGCGGCGGAATCGGCGGGCGCAGCAGCACGGTCATGTAGATGCCGTTCGTCTTTTCCGAGTGCCAGGTGTGCCCGGCGCGGCCTCGCCCGGCAGCCTGCTCCTCGGCGATGACGACTGTTCCGTGCGGTTCCCCACGCTCTCCCAGCGTCATGGCGACGGCGTTGGTCGAATCAATTTTGAAGAAATGGTAGATGCGTTTGCCGAGCGCTCCCGGATGCAGCCGCCTGTGCAGCAGCTTCGGCGCGAGGATGTCGGGCACCTTTTCGATCTGGTAGCCGGTGCCCGTATGGCCCTTTACGCGGACGCCAAGGGCGCGCAGCTTCTCGATCCAATTCCATACGGTGCCACGCGTAACGCCGATTTCGCGCGCGATCTTCGCGCCGCTGATCACGATCATCGTGTTGTCAGCGAGCAGCGCGAGGAGCGCGTCGATGCGTCGATCGGTCGTGCCCGGAAAAGTTGTGTGCGCCATGATGGTTGAGGAAAAAGTCGGGTGCCGTCCAAATGGCCGTGTTTGCGTGCGGCCCGATAGGTGTAGAGGCACAGCGTGCCGTGCCCCCTACGGATTCCTCCTACGTGCCGGGATTCTTTTCGAGCGTCCTGAGCCGTTCCTTCAACTTTTGAAGCTCTGATTGCCGCTCGGCGAGCGTCGCTTCGAGCCCCTTTACGATATGCTCTGGCGCGCGGCTGCGAAATGTCTGGTCTTCCAGCCGTTGCTGCTTCGAAGCGACGTCTTTCGTGAGTCGTTCGATATCTTTGCGCAGTCGTGCAACTTCTGCCGTTATGAGCACGGCGTCTACGGTGAATCCTGCCTCAACGCGAAGGCCAACATCGCCCTCTTGTGTACGGTACACGGTTCCGTCAGGTGCGATTGAGAGCCGTGTGAAGTCCACGTTGCTAAAGCCACCTAACCTCTTAAAGGCCTCCAAGTTATTGCGGATGATATCGACATACTCCTTGCTGACGTTCCCTACGGAGAAGCTGAACTTCGTCTTTGGGTCAACCTTAGAATCGGCACGAGTAACTCGGGCGAAATTGACGAGCTGCTGTAGGTAGAGCATTTGCCTTTCAGCCTGTTCATCAATTCGTTCGGCGTGCGGTTTCGGAAAGCGGTCTAGGGCAATCGAACGCGCGCATTCCCGCTGCGGCAACTGGTGCCACAATTCCTCGGTAATAAACGGCATGAACGGATGGAGCAACCGCAGGGCCGTCTCGAACGCCGCGAATAAGTTTTTCCAGGTAGCCGCCGATTTCGTCCGGTCGGGCGAAAGCAATTCCGGCTTCACCCATTCGATGTACCAGTCGCAAAAATCGCCCCAGAAGAAGTGATAGACGACATGCGCCGCTTCATGAAAACGGAAGTGCTCAAGCGCATCGTTCACTTGGGCCGTCGCGCGCGCGAGACGAGAAAATATCCAACGGTCGATAAGCGCAACTTCGGCACCTGCGGCATAGGGCGCAGCCGCGCGCACATCGGGAGACGCGAGCGCCTCCAACGTTTCGCCGCCCGTCGCTTCGTACTTGTCCAAATTCATGAACACGAAGCGCGCCGCGTTCCATATCTTGTTGGCGAAGGCCCGGTAGCTCAGAATCCGATCCTCGGTCAGAACGATGTCGGTCCCGGGCGCGGCCATGCTCGCCAAAGTAAAGCGCATCGCGTCGGTCCCGAACTTTTCGTTCATCTCGACGGGATCGATTCCGGTGCCTTTCGACTTCGACATCTTCTGGCCTTCCGCATTTCGCACGATCGAATGCATCCAGACCTGCTTGAACGGAACCTGGCCGGTAAATTTCAAGCCCATCATGATCATCCGCGCGACCCAGAAGAAGAGAATGTCGTACGCGGTGACCAGCAAGCTCGTTGGATAATATTTCCGGTAGTCGGGCGTATCGTCCGGCCAGCCCATCGTGGAGAACGGCCACAGCGCCGAGCTGAACCACGTTTCGAGCACATCAGGATCTTGTGTCAGCTTGCCCGATCCGCATTTCGCGCATTTTGTCGGCGCTTCCCGCGCGACGATGATTTCCTTGCAGTCGCCGCAATGCCACGCGGGAATCCGATGTCCCCACCAAAGCTGGCGCGAGATGCACCAGTCGCGAATGTTACGCATCCACTCGAAATATTCCGTGCGGCGATTGTCGGGCATGAGCTCGACGTCGCCGCGTTCCACGGCGGCAATCGCGGGCTCGGCCAGCGGCTTCATTTTCACAAACCACTGCGTGGAAGCGCGCGGTTCGACAATCGTTCCGCACCGATCGCAAGTTCCGACGGCGTGCGTATGGTCCGCAACTTTTTCGAGCAGGCCCGCCGATTCGAGGTCGGCAACGACGCGCTTCCGCGCCTCGAATCGGTCGAGGCCCGCATATTTTCCCGCCGCGGCGCTCATCTTCGCGTCGTCGGTCATGACGTCAATTTCGGGCAGGTTGTGGCGGCGCCCAATTTCAAAGTCATTGGGATCGTGCGCCGGTGTAACTTTCACCGCGCCCGTGCCAAACTCACGGTCCACGACAAAATCATCGACGATGGGAATTTCGCGGTTCATCAGCGGCAGCAGAACCATTTTCCCGATCAAATGCTGGTAGCGCGGGTCGCTCGGATGGACGGCCACAGCAGTGTCACCCAACATGGTTTCGGGCCGCGTCGTGGCCACGACGACATGTTCGTTCGTCCCGACAATCGGGTAGCGGATGTGCCACAGATGGCCCTGCCGCTCTTCGTGTACGGTTTCGAGATCGCTGATCGCGGTGCGGCATTGCGGGCACCAGTTCACGATGTAGTGCCCGCGATAGATCAGGCCATCTTCATAGAGGCGCACGAAGACTTCGGTCACAGCTCGCGACAGTTCCGGCGAGAGCGTGAAGCGCTCCCGCGTCCAGTCGCAGCTTTCGCCGAGCTGAACCATCTGCCGCGTGATCGTCCCGCCGGATTCGGCCTTCCACTCCCAGACTTTTCGTTCGAATGCTTCGCGGCCCAGGTCGCGGTAATTGATGCCCTGCGCGGCAAGCTGGCGCACCACAACGCGCTGCGTCGAGATCCCCGCGTGGTCGGTTCCGGGCAGGTAAAGCGTGTTGTAGCCCTGCATCCGCCGCCAGCGCGTCAGGATATCGATCTCGGTGTGGTCGAGCATGTGGCCGATGTGCAGCGACCCGGTGACGTTCGGTGGCGGGATGACGATGGAAAACACCGGGCCGGGCGCGTTCACGTCGGCGCGAAACAGGTTTTCCTCCGCCCATTTCTTCGCCCACCGTTGCTCGATCAGTTGCGGCTCGTAAGCCTTGGGAATCTCTCTCGGCATGTTCTCCAGCCCTGTGGTTAAGACGATTACTATACGGACGGTCGCGCGGACGGTCAAATGCGCTTCGGGCGCAGGGACGCGCAATCTATTGGATTCTGAAAAAGAATTGGGGAAGGAGTGAGCTTCTAGCGTTTCGTGACTTCGCGGTGGACGAGCGCCTGAACGACGGGCCGCAAAAATTCCTTGGTGATGATATCCACCACTTGCGGACGCATCTTCTCCAATACGCGCTGGACCACGGCTTCGACTAAAGCCGGGTCCGGCGAACCAGGCAGCGCCGAGCTTGCTGACGCGGGGTCGACATTTGCTGCGGTTGCCGCGGGAGGCTGTGCAATAGAAGCAGGCGCCGGTTGGGTGTTTGCAGCGGGTACGGTAGGCGCCGGTGCGACAGGTGGCGTCGCAGGCTTGGATTTCTCCGCAAAGGATTCAATTGGCTTAGGCTGGAGGCTCGCAGTCAAATCCGCCCAATCCTGCTTGGGAATCGAACGCGCAGTATCTTCCGCGCTTTGCTTCGACGGCTTCGAAACAGGCGGTGCTGAATTCGAAGGCGCAGATTCGGCATTTGTGGCGGCTACCAAGGGATGCTGCTCGACGGGAATAGGCGACGCCTTGGCTTTTTCCGCCACAGGTTCGATCGACTTGGGCTGAAGGCTGGATGCCAGGTCGGCCCAGTCCTGCTTAAGAATCGATCGCGCCGTATCCTCGGCGCTTTGCGCGATGGGTTTTGCCGTAGTCTGCGCGGGCGTTGGAGAGCGCGGTGGCTCCGGCGGTCGAGCAGAAACAGAAGACGGCGCAACTGGCGCGGGGTCGGCTTTCAAATTGCTCGTTTCAATTACGCCAGCCTGATCGCTATCCGAGGCCTCTGCACTTTCCGCGCTCCAATCCGCAGCCGCCTCGGGGATTTCCTCGGCGGGAGGAGGAGGAACGGAAGCCATCCATTCGATCGGATTGGCGGCCAGATCGTCCGGCTTTCCGGCTTCCACGGTCAGAGAAGCCTGCGAGGCCGCATCCTGGGCGATTAAGTGCGACGATTCCACAACTGTGGAGGTCTGCCCGGCCTCAGAATCCTGTTCATCCCGTACCAGTTCGAACGACTCTACCGGCTGCAAAAAGTCGGAATCCGTGCGGGACTTGGCTTCCTCATCCGGCGTCCATGCGTGCATGGGAGGTTCAGAGGAGTAATCCGCTTCAGTCTCTGACTCTGAATTTTCCTCATCCGTCTCAGGTTTGGGCTCTTCCGTTTTCCAGAAAATCGGGTCTCCCAGGGACGCATCGCGGGAACTCGTCAGGATTTGGTCGTCGCCAACGGGCTCGACCTCTCCTGTCCCCGACGGTGCGGACTCTTGTGCGGGAGTCTCCAAAAGCTGCCCAAACGCGATGGGGGCGTCGCCTTCGCCGAAGGAAAGACGATCCACTGGCGGTCGGAATTCTTCTATGGGCAACTCTTCCGACATTTCCGGGGCAGGGGGATGTTCCTCCGCGGTTGCGACTCCGCCTGCCTTGCTCTGCATGGAAATCGCGGGCTTGGAAGCCGCCACGGTCACGAGCCGGTCGCCAAGGGTGCGATCCAGCAGTGTTTTCACCATTGCAATCAGCGGGTCTGGCGGAACAAATGGCTTTTTTAGGATTCCGTCCGCGCCGACGCGCTGCGCCTCTTGCTCGTCCAGAGGATCGAAAGCGCCCACCAGCAGAACCACTGGCACATGGGCAAAACGAGAATCCTTTTTCACATATTCGCAGACCTCATACCCATTCCGGACGGGCATGAAAATATCGGCGAGGACGAGGTCGGGCGAGATATCGGCGAGTTTCCTTACAGCTGCTTCGCCGTTATTTACCGAAACTACGTCTACACCCAGATCGGCCAAGGCAAGGGCTACCGTCTTCTGGACGTTGCTGTTATCGTCGGCTACCAGAATCTTTGCCACGTGCCGTCCTCCCGATTACTGCGGGCGCGAATATCCCCTATTGCGCGGGGGCGCAATATTCCCCAGTCCATTCGTAACACTATGATCCAAGTGAGTCAATAAAGACCGGACGGGCATGTGTCTGAACGAACTAGTTGACCTGATGACCAGTATTCGGGCCGAGGAGGGCTTCCGGTCGAATCAACGCTTACCTGCTAGAACGGAATGAGTTTCCGGAGGCCACCCTTTTTCTTGCTGGTAGATTCCTGGCTCGTATTGGCGGGGGGTGCGGGGGTCGCCGCGCTCGCGGGTTGCGTTGTGTCCGTCGCCGCCGGAGCCGCGTCCGAGGCTACAGGAGCCGCATCCGGTGCAGGAGTGGCTGCAGCCGAATCCGGCAGGGCATTCGGACTTCCCGGAGTTACAGTTTCCACGGTCGCCGTATTTCCGACGCTGGAAGCTGGGGCCGTATTGGCGTTTGGCTGCAATCCAAAGCCAATGGTCTCATCTCCGGATTCGCTTGCGGGCGTCATGGTCGGAGGGCCGCTACGAGCGGCCGTAGAGACATCCGGGCTTGTCTTCAGGAAAGTCATGGTTCGCTTTATCCTGCCCGGACGGTCGGCCGACTGTTCCTTTTGCATTCGCGCGACGGCTGTGGGATCCGGGGGTGGAACCGGGACGCCAAATTTGACCAGCTTATTCTTCGAGTCACCCGCTAGAGGAGAGAGTGGGTAATCCTTCACGATCCGGCTGTAATACTTGGCGGCAATTTCATTGTGCTCGCCCTTTTCATAGATCTGGCCGAGCATCCAGTTGGCTTGATCCGCCTGGCTGTAGAGGGGATAACGATTTGTCAATTCGATCAGACGAGCCCCCGAGGCCCTGTAGGCGCCGCGGATGTAATAGAAACTGGCTACTCTAAAATTGCCTTCCGCCAAAACTTCCTGAACGTCGCGCAGGTGTTGCTCGGCCTGGGGAAGGAGAGCGCTGTTGGGATATTTTTCCAGGAAGGTTTGGAATTCGGCTTCCGCTTGCACGGCCTCGGCATGGTCACGGTCCGGCTTTTCCATCTGGCGGTAGTGCGCCATCGCGATCTGCATTTGGGCGTTAGCCGCTTCATCAAGGAAAGGGAAGAATGTAATGAAATCTTTGTATTCGACGATGGATTGCTTCAGGCCAGCGGTTCCCCCTTCCTTGTAGTAGGAATCACCGATTGCCAGTTTGGCCTTGGCCAGGTATTCGCTGTCCGGGTAGGTGTTGATGAGGGTTTCCAAAGCCAGACGGCCTGTGGTATATCGCCCGCGTTTCAAGTCCGCGGTAGCCTTCGTATACAGGACCTTGTCGGGCTCGACAGAGGTTCCGGCGACGGGAGCCGTATTCTTCTTACCCAAACATCCGGTAAGCAGCGTCGTTCCGAGTGCCACGAAATATATGAGCCGGCCCTGTTTCAACTTTGATCCTTAATTTCTGGCGGGCTCCAATTAGAGCGCCCGCCCGAATTCCGGCGGGCTCTCCGTCGCTGCGGACCCCACCTGCGCCTCAAACTTTTTGTGCCAGCGCCCCATCAGCCGTTTGCTTCATTGCGCGCACAGCCTCCGCGGCGTCGGGGGTATGGAAAATGGAGGTTCCGGCAACCAGAATTTCGGCGCCGGCGCGAACCAGATCTGCCACGTTTTCCGGACCGACTCCCCCATCTACTTCGATCCGGAAAGAATGATTATAGCCCTCTCGAATTCGTTTTAGCTCGCGAATCTTTCCGAGTGCTCCGGGAATAAACTTCTGCCCGCCGAATCCCGGATTTACCGACATCACCAGAACATGATCGACTTTCCCGAAGATTTCGGAAAGCGCGGAGACGGGAGTCGCCGGATTAATCACGGCGCCCGGCTGGCATCCGTGCTCTCGAATCATCGAGAGCGCGCGGTCCAGGTGCGGCGTTGCTTCCTCGTGAACGGAAATCATGTCGGCGCCCGCCTCGGCAAATGCCTGAATGTACTGCTCCGGATTCTCGATCATCAGATGCACGTCCAGGGGTAGCCGGGTCGCCTTGCGCAAGGAGGTTACGACGGGGACGCCGATGGAGATGTTCAGCACGAAATGCCCGTCCATTACATCCACATGGAGCATCGCCGCGCCGCCACGTTCCACCGCGCGGATGCCATCTCCTAGGCAGGAGAAGTCCGCAGCGAGGATGGACGGGGCAATTTCAACGGGATAGTTCACAATTTCTCCGCGGACATCTTACCAGATTGGCGTATTTGCTTGCACCGTGCGCTCAGCTACGAAAAATCATGCGGGCCAGGCTCGGAAATTCCTATTGCGCCACAATCATCTCGATGGCTGATTCGTTTGTTATCTTGGTGCCCGGCTCGGGTGATTGCTCCGTCACCGCTCCCTTCGGCCACTGGGGGGAGGGAGCGTACGTGGTCTTTGCCAGCTTGAGCCCGGCAGAAGTGAGCAGCCGATCCGCTTCCGGCAGTGACATTCCGACAAGCCACGGCATGATGTAAGCAGCGGGCGGTTCCGCCTGCGCAACCAGCAAATCGACCCGAGGACTGGCCGCCTTAATTCCGGGGAGCGGGGTCTGCTGCAAAACGGTGTCGGACAGGGCGGTCGGAGCCGTGAACGCGGTCACTTCGCCCAGTTGTAGGCCTACCTGCGGCAACTGGATGCGGGCTACACGAAGGGATTCTCCCAGCAGCGAGGGAGTGGTCACATTTTGCGGGCCCAGGCTGAGGACGACGTGCGCGTTTTGCGCAACCTTCATGCGCTCGCCTTCCGGAGGACTTTGCCGCGCCACAGCATTTGCAGGCAGATCGCTGTAGACCCGGTCGACCACTTTCAATTGGAGTCCCCGCCCTTGCAGAATGGCTTGCGCATCGGCCGAGCTTTTGCCGACAAGATTGGGCATGGACACTTCGCGGCCCTGAATCGCGAAACGCATGGCCGTCACGGCGCTCAGGAACGCCGCCGCTGCCAGAATGAAAACCAGCAGCCCCATGCGAAATACCCATTCGATGCGCTCGCGAAGACTCATCGATTCACCGCTTCCAATTTAGCACGCGCGGTCCGTGCCTTCCAGCGCGGTGCAAGAAAAAGCATTTCACCACAGAGAACACGGAGGGCACGGAGTTTAAGAGAAAAAATCTAATGCAAATTTCAAGGGTACAAGAGATTCTCCGATTTTCTCTGTGCCCTCTGTGTTAAGCCTTCGGTTTTTGTCTTTCGATCATGGCGGCGAAGAATCCATCCGTTCCATGCTCGGGAGGAAAAGTCCGAAAGAAGCCGTCCGCGCAAGCAACGCTCTCTAAGTCTACGGACTCCCGCAAGACACTTTCGATGGCGCTCCGAGGATCGGCGACTCGGAAGTCGTCTCCAAACCCGCCCAACACTTCGCGGACGACGAATTCGTTCTCCTCAGGCTCGAGCGAACACGTGGAATACACCAGCCGCCCGTGAGGCGCCAAATGCGGGAGAGCATTTCGAAGCAAGAGCGCCTGGCGGTCATGCAGATCCTTCAGGTCTTCGGCGCGGAGCTTCCACCGAATTTCCGGGTGCCGGGCCAGCGTGCCGGTGCCGGAGCAGGGAACATCGACCAGAATGCGGTCGAACAGGCGTTCGAACGGAAGCGGCTGCGATCCATCCAGGACGACAGTTTCAACGTTTCGAACGCTAGCGAGTTCGAATCGCTCCTGCATGGCGCGCACCCGATTCGCATGAAGATCCGCGGCGACTACTTGGCCCTGTGCTTCAGCCGCGCGCGCCAGGAGCATTGTCTTGCCGCCAGGCGCAGCGCATAGGTCGAGTACAGAATTGCCGGGATCGGCCGCCACAAGGCCCGCTACGGCCTGGGAAGCCTCATCCTGGATCGCTACCCAACTGGAACGCACGGCCTCGCTCGCAGCGGGGTTTCCGCCTTCCAGAACCCAGGCGTCACGCAGCAGTCGCCCCGGTTGGATATGGCAGCCAGTCAGCTGAAGCGACAAGTTC